>OGIO01000322.1_pt1 | contig 62633 bp, 58 predicted proteins | sample 1571841 | NCBI WGS metagenome assembly OGIO01 (sample SAMEA2582111, study PRJEB24529) | metagenome | biome: Human gut stool | place: China | collected 2011
CAGAACGGTCTACTTTTGTGCAGTCTTTTCCGGAGAATGCTCCGCCGCCGTGACGGGCATATCCACCATAGGTGTCTACGATGATCTTACGTCCGGTCAGACCACTGTCTCCGTGCGGTCCTCCGATAACGAAACGGCCAGTCGGGTTGATGAAGAACTTGGTGTCTGCATCTACCATGTCAGCTGGAAGGATCGGATCGAAGACATATTTCTTGATATCCTCATGGATCTGTTCCTGAGATACTTCTTCACTATGCTGAGTGGACAGAACAACTGCCTCCAGACGGATCGGTTTGCCGTTCTCATCATATTCAACAGTAACCTGAGTCTTTCCGTCCGGACGAAGATACGGAAGAGTACCATCTTTACGAACGTCGGTCAGTCTCTTGGCCAGTTTGTGAGCCAGAGAGATGGCATACGGCATCAGCTCCGGAGTCTCGTTGGTTGCGTAACCAAACATCATACCCTGGTCTCCAGCACCAATTGCTTCCAGCTGGCTGTCATCCATCAGATGCTCTTTAGCTTCCAGGGCCTTGTCAACACCCATAGCAATGTCTGTGGACTGCTCATCGATTGCGGTGATCACTGCACAGTTGTCAGCATCAAAGCCATATTTTCCTCTGGTATATCCGATCTCGCGGATGGTGTCACGGACGATCTTCTGGATATCTACATATCCCTGGGTGGTGATCTCACCCATAACAAGTACCAGACCGGTGGTAGTGCTTGTCTCGCATGCAACACGGCTCATGGGGTCCTGTGCCATAAGAGCGTCAAGGATAGCATCGGAAATCTGGTCACAGATCTTGTCCGGATGTCCTTCGGTTACAGATTCAGAAGTAAAAAGAATTTTCTCTTTTGCCATTAGTAGCTCCTTTCAAAAATGTGTAAGTGTGAAATGATTACATTAGAAAAGTCCGCTCTTGTAAGCGGACTTGAAGTTATGGTTCAAATCCTCTTATTGTTCGAATGCTCGCTCAGGTTAGCACCTTCCTGCTATACAGGGGTTGCCGGGTTTCACAGATCCTATGTATCTCCACCGCTCTGAATAAGAGAAATCTTCTATATGGACTTTTCTACGGACTATAACCTACACTGTAATGCTGGAAATGTCAAGGGGTTTCTGATAAATTCATCTCTTTTACAAAAAGTTTATAAATAATGCTCACGATATATGGTATAATTTCTTTTAGCTGGTTCAGTATATGGAGGAAAAACAGTGAATTTGAAGACAAAATTGATCGTTACATTTGCAGTGGTGATCGCAGTGCCGCTATTCTTGATTTCCATTGTATTTGTCGGTTTTATGAGTTTGCAGCCTGCAGAGGTGGTGACCCCGCAGACGAAGGAATTTTTAGGGGAGATGCTGATCTCGGTCATCTTGATCATGGCTATGACCTGCAGCTTTCTGATGGCATGGATCTACCGGAGTATTTTAAGTCCTATTGAGACATTGAAGAAAGCAACGCAGAATATCCGTGATGGCAACCTGGATTTTGAGGTGGAGATCGAAGACAACGATGAGATCGGCGAGTTGTGTGCAGACTTTGAGGAGATGCGTCTCCGATTGAAGGAATCTACAGAAGAAAAAGTCTCTTTTGACAGTCAGAATAAAGAGCTGATCAGTAATATTTCCCATGACCTGAAGACACCAATCACAGCGGTCAAAGGATATGTGGAAGGCCTGCTGGACGGAGTGGCAGACACACCGGAAAAGCAGCAGAAATATTTGCGGACCATTTATAATAAGGCAAATGATATGGATCGGCTGATCAATGAGCTGACATTTTACTGTAAGATCGATACGAACCGGATTCCGTATACATTTAATAAGATCAATGTGAAGGATTATTTTGATGACTGTTTTGAGGATATTGGTCTGGAGCTGAGTCAGCAGCAGATCGACCTTAAATATGAGAATAAGGTGGATGACACGGTGATGGTGATCGCCGATGCGGAGCAGATCAAGCGTGTAGTCAATAATATTGTAGGAAATTCTGTGAAATATATGGATAAGCCGGAAAAATCCATTCAGATCCGGGTATTGGATGTGGGGGATTTTGTCCAGGTTGAGATCGAAGATAACGGACGCGGAATCTCGGCAAAAGATCTGCCGTATATTTTCGACCGTTTTTACAGGACAGATACATCCAGAAATTCTTCCAAAGGAGGAAGCGGCATTGGACTGTCAATCGTTCACAAGATCATGGAAGACCATGGTGGAAAAGTGTGGGCGACCAGCCGGGAAGGATTGGGAACGACCATGTATTTTGTGCTTAGAAAATTTCAGGAGGTACCCGTAAATGAGTAAAATTTTGATTATTGAAGATGAAGAGGCGATTGCAGATCTTGAGAAAGATTATCTGGAACTGAGCGGCTTCACCGTGGAGATAGAAGAGCGAGGAGATACCGGACTTACCAGAGCACTGGCAGAGGATTTTGACCTGATTATTCTGGATCTGATGTTGCCAGGAATGGATGGATTCGAGATCTGTCGCCAGATCCGTCAGGAGAAAAATATTCCGGTGATCATGGTATCGGCTAAGAAGGACGATATTGACAAGATTCGAGGTCTTGGTCTTGGAGCAGACGATTATATGACAAAGCCCTTCAGTCCCAGTGAACTGGTAGCGCGTGTAAAGGCGCATATGGCCCGGTATGAGCGTCTGGTAGGAAGCGGTGTGCAGGAAAATGAGATCATTGAGATCCGCGGCATCAAGATTGATAAGACGGCCAGACGGGTGTGGGTCAATGGCGAAGAGAAAGCATTCACCTCTAAAGAGTTTGACCTGCTCACATTTCTTGCACAGAATCCGAATCATGTATTTACAAAGGAAGAACTGTTCAGCAAGATCTGGGATATGGAGTCTATTGGAGATATTGCGACCGTAACGGTGCATATTAAGAAGATCCGTGAGAAGATTGAGTTCAATACAGCCAAGCCTCAGTATATCGAAACAATCTGGGGAGTAGGCTACCGGTTCAAAGTATAATAAGGAAAAGAAAGGCTGCAGGTTTACGTTTCGTAAGCTCCTGCAGCCTTTCCTATAGGGTTCGTGTCTTATTTGTTGAAAAGTCTTTTGAAGAAGCCTTTTTTCGGCTGTGGCTTTTCAAGTCCGCCTCTGGCACTCTTAATGGCGGTGATGTAGATGCCGCTGACTACGACTTTAACTTCCTTTTTCACCGGAAGCAGATCATATACAGCTCCGTCAGCTACAAGGGTCATAATCTTCGGACCAATCTTGGCCTTTACGATCGGCATCTTGGATCTGCGCAGATACCATGGTGTCTGATCGATCACCATCTGCGGAAGACCGGATTCTTTCATGCGAAGTTTTTTCTTGTCAATGATCAACATACTGACTGTCTGGGCAGCAGCATCTAACTGTGCCTGTCCTTCGGCCTGTCTTTTTTCGAGCTTACGTCCGAAATAATACAGAGCAACCAGAACAATAACCAGAATGACAGCAATGACCAGTAATACTTTCCATACCATTGTGTCTTTCGTTCCCTCCTGCAACAATTTCTCGTCTCATTGTAGCATTGTTTTAGTTAAAATGCAAGGAAGAAACGGGGATTGTGTCAGCTTGACAAAGGACATTGTGACAGATAGAATGAGTAAATATATGTTTGAAAAATGAGGTATAAAGAATGAAGAAAAAAGTAATACTTGCAATGTGTATAGCTGCAGCTCTGGCACTGGCAGGCTGCGGAAATAAAAACGAAGCTGCAAAAACAGATGACGGACAAGAAGAAGCGGAAGCAACGGTCAACTACGAGCCGGTGCTCTATGAGGATCTGAGCAGCAAGCTTACATCTCTTGGACAGTACAAAGGTCTGGAAGTGAGCCGTGATACGGCAGAAGTGACAGACGAAGATGTGGCCAAAGAGGTATGGGATAACGAGAAACAGTATCTGGAGCTGAAAGACGTGGACCGTCCGGCAGAAGAGGGAGATGTGCTTACCATTGATTTTACCGGGTATGTGGATGGAGAGAGCTCTGATAATCTGAAAGGAACAGACACGCAGCTGGAGCTGGGAAGTGGGACTTTCATTCCTGGATTTGAAGATCAGTTAATCGGGGTCAATGCAGAGGATGATGTGGAAGTCAATGTGGTATTTCCAGATGAATATTATGAGGAAGTGGCTGGAAAAGAAGCTCGTTTTGAAGTTCATGTAAGCAAGGTACAGGCATATGACACTTCTGTCTGGAATGATGAGTATGTGAAGCAGAACACTGATTATAAGAGTCAGGAAGACATGGAAAATTCCATCCGTAATGATCTGGAGAGCACTGCACAGTCAGATGCAACTTCCAACTGGGAGTATGATCTGATCCAGGAGGTTCTGAATGGAAGTGAATTCCAGATCGAAGAGAGCGATAAAGATCTGTACGTAGATCAGATGATGTCGGAATATGAGAGCTATGCTGCAGCAGCCAATATGGAACTGGACGATTACCTGAGCACATATTTGGGAACCACGGAGGCACAGCTTAGAGAATTTTTCCGTACAACTGCTGAGTTCCGCGTAAAGATGACACTGGTGTTCCATGAGATCGCACAGCAGGAAGGAATCACCGTCAGTGATCAGGAATATGAGGATCGTCTGAATGAACTGGCCAAGCAGTACAACTATGAAAATACCGATGATATTGTGAGTCTGTACAGCGAAGAAATGATCCGTGAAGAAATCGTCCAAGAGAAAGTAATCAGCCTGATCGAGGAGAATGCGGTACAACCTGAATAATTTTAGAAAATCTGCTTGTTGATTTTACAGAAATGTAGTAATATACGAATATAGGCACTTTGTGTCAAAAAAATGTCAAAGAAAGGAAGACAAAACAATGGCATTAGTTACAACCACTGAGATGTTTAAAAAGGCTTATCATGGCGGTTATGCAGTTGGTGCGTTCAACGTAAACAACATGGAAATCGTTCAGGGAATCACTGAAGCAGCTGGAGAGCTGAAGAGCCCGGTTATCCTTCAGGTATCCAAAGGAGCTAGAGCTTATGCTAACCATACCTATCTTGTAAAACTGGTAGAGGCAGCAGTTATTGAGAACCCGGAGATCCCGATCGCACTTCACCTGGATCATGGTGACAGCTTCGAGCTTTGCAAATCCTGTATCGATGGCGGATTCACTTCCGTTATGATCGATGCTTCCTCCAAATCTTTCGAGGACAACATCGCTCTGACAAAACAGGTTGTTGAGTATGCACATGCTCACGGCGTAGTAGTAGAGGCTGAGCTTGGTACTCTGGCTGGTATCGAGGATGAGGTTGTTGTTGAATCTGGTCATGAGAGCTACACTCGTCCGGAAGAGGTTGAGGAGTTCGTTGACAGAACTGGATGCGACTCTCTTGCAATTGCAATCGGAACCTCTCACGGTGCTTACAAATTCACTCCGGATCAGTGTACAAGAAATGCTGACGGAATCCTTGTTCCGCCACCACTGCGTTTTGACGTACTTGAAGAGTGCATGAAGAGACTGCCGGAGTTCCCGATCGTTCTTCACGGATCTTCTTCTGTACCGCAGGAGTTCGTAAAGATGGTTAACCAGTACGGCGGAAATATGCCGGATGCAGTTGGTATTCCGGAAGAGCAGCTGAGAAAAGCAGCTGAGCTTGCTGTATGTAAGATCAACATCGACTCCGATATTCGTCTTGCTATGACTGGTAACATCAGAAAATACATGGCTGAGCATCCGGATCACTTTGACCCGAGACAGTATCTGAAACCGGCTCGTCAGGCTGTTAAAGATATGGTTGCTCATAAGATCGTTAACGTTCTTGGATCTAACGGAAAAGCTTAAATAGCAATAGATGTCTGTATGACATAAAGAGGAGCTGCCGCATGAGCTGAAGAAATTCAGTGGTGCGGCAGCTTTTATAAAATATAAGAGAGGTATATGGGGATGAAGGTACTTTGTTTTGGATCATTGAATATTGATTATACATATAAGGTTCCACATTTTGTAAAAAAGGGGGAAACTCTTGCATCTGAAAGACTTCAGGTCTTCGGAGGAGGAAAAGGACTGAACCAGTCAGTTGCGTTGGCAAAGGCAGGTACAGAAGTGTATCATGCAGGTTCCATTGGACAGGATGGTATGTTCCTGCTGGACATGCTGAAGGATGCGGGGGCAAATACAGATTTTGTGAAGATTCTGGATACGGTCAGAACCGGTAATGCAATTATCCAGAATGACAAGAGTGGCGATAACTGCATCATTCTCTATGGAGGAGCCAATCAGGCGATCACCCGTGAGCAGGTAGATGAAGTAATGTCACACTTTGAGTCCGGAGATTATCTTGTTCTTCAGAACGAGATCAATGAGCTGGGCTATATCGTAGAAAAAGCACATGAGAAGGGAATGATCATTGTATTGAACCCTTCACCGATGAATGAAAAAATTCTTGCACTTCCGCTGGATGTGATCAACTACTTTATCCTGAATGAAGTGGAAGCTGCACAGATCCTTGGAAAAGAAGATAAGGGCGAAGAGTCCTGGGAGCAGATTGCAGATGATCTTCTGAAAAAATTCCCACAGGCAACGATCGTACTGACCATGGGAAGCGAAGGATCTGTATTTAAAAATCAGAAAGAAACGGTATGTCAGTCTATCTATAAAGTGCAGGCGGTTGATACCACTGCTGCCGGAGATACTTTTTCGGGTTACTTTATAGGAGGAATCCTTGGTGGACTTTCCGCAAAGGAAGCGATGGATCAGGCATCGAAAGCCTCTGCCATTGCGGTTACCAGAAAAGGGGCAGCTCCATCGATTCCGGTACTTGCTGAGGTACAGAATTATAAATGAGCAGAAAGATATAAGGAACAGACATGAATACACGGGACTTGATAAAAGCACTGCACGTTGCAGAACGATTAAAAGATACCACAAGGCATTGTGATACTTCCGGCGGACGGCGGGAGAGTGTTGCAGAACACAGCTGGAGGGTGTCACTAATGGCATACTGGATCAGCGATGAATTTCCGGAAGCGGATATGAATAAGGTGATCAAGATGTGCCTGATCCATGATCTTGGCGAATGTTTTACCGGCGACATTCCAACCTTTGATAAGACAAAGGCTGATGAGGAGCAGGAAAAAAGTCTCCTGCAGGAGTGGGTGGATACTCTGCCCGTTCCGTTCAGGGAAGAGATGACTGCACTTTATCAGGAGATGGAGGCTCGTCAGACGGTAGAGGCGAAGATCTACAAAGCACTTGATAATATGGAAGCAGTCATTCAACATAACGAGGCGGATATTAAGACCTGGGCAGATCATGAATATGAACTGAATCTGACCTATGGCGTGGACAAAGCGTCATTTTCTCCCTATCTCAGGGAACTGAGGGAAGCCATGAAGCAGGAAACACTGGAGAAGATGGACAGAGAAAGAATATGACCGGAAAAGAAGAAAAAAGGAATATCAAGACTTATGCCGCACTGGTATTTGTGCTGGTATTCCTTTTTGCATTGACATTGATGTACCTGGTGAACCAGGAGCAGGAACAGGAAGAAAAATTAAAAGCCACCTATATGGCAGAGGCAACCGTAAGCCGTGTGGAAGCCCAGCTCAGTCAGTATCTGACCAAGGCAGATGTGCTGAAAAATCTGGTGGAGGACGGACATGAACTGAATGATGAACAGTTTAAGGTGCTGGCTCAGGTGATGCAGGATGATACACATATTATTGAAGCCATCGAACTTGCACAGGACGGAATCATCACACAGGTCTATCCGCTTGCGGGAAATGAAAAAGCAGTGGGTTTGGATTTTTTTGCGGATCCGGCCAGAGAAAAAGAAGCAAATCTGGCTATGCAGAGCGGGCAGTACACCATTGCAGGTCCATTTGAACTCAGACAGGGAGGAATGGGTGTCCTTCTGTTTGATCCGATCTATACCACAGACGAACAGGGAGAGCAGTCTTTCTGGGGATTTTCTGTAATGGTACTGAACTGGGAGAACTTCATTGAGGATATGGAACTTCAGAGCCTTGAGAATGCTTCGTACCATTATCAGATCTGGAGACGCAGTATGTCTACAGGAGAAAAGGTGACAATTGCCCAGTGTGATAATCCGGTGTTGGACAATCCGCTGGAAGTAGTCTGCGAAGTTCCCAATGATACCTGGTATTTTGAGATCGTCCCGAAAAATGGCTGGATTTCCAGAACGCAGCAGTTCTTCAGTGTTATTTTTGCATTTGTATTGGCCACACTGCTCACCATGGGTTACTGGCAGAGCGCATGGCGCAGACATCGGGAAGTTGTCTATGCGGAGAAGCTTGGAATGGCTGCCAGAAAGGAAAAGCAGGCCAATGAAGCTAAGACCCGCTTCCTGTTCAATATGAGTCACGATATGCGGACACCGATGAATGCGATCATCGGATATTCGGATCTGCTGGATCAACACGCAGATGAACCTGAGAAGGTCTCTGATTATATAGGAAAGATCAGATCATCCAGCAATCTGTTGCTGTCCCTGATCAATTACGTGCTGGAGATGGCGCGTATTGAGAGTGGTAAGATTACATTAAAAGAAGAAGTAGGATGCTTTACAGAACTGATGGATTCGCTCAGAATTATTTTTGAACCTACCATTCAGAAGAAGCACCTCACCTATAACTGTCAGATGCAGATCGGACATGACTATGTCATCGCTGACAGAACGAAGCTCAGAGAGGTTATTTTCAATATTATCAGCAATGCCATCAAGTACACGCCGGATGGCGGAGCTGTATCTGTGAAGCTGGAAGAACAGGAGACAGAGATGTCCGGTCGGGCATGCTACCGGATCGTGGTGGAAGATACCGGAATTGGAATGCGGAAGGATTATCTGCCCCATATTTTTGAAGAGTTTACCAGAGAACGGACCAGTACGGAGAGCAAGGTGGCGGGAGCAGGCCTTGGCATGCCCATTGTGAAGGCACTGGTGGATCTGATGGGCGGAACAGTCCAGGTAGAGAGCGAAGAAGGACATGGAACCCGATTTACCATTGAACTGGAACTGCCGATCGCATCAGAGCAGCAAATCCATGAGAAAAAAGAGAACCAGATCGAAGAACTGGCTAAAAATCTGAATGGATGCCGGATCCTGCTGGCGGAGGATAATGATCTTAATGCGGAGATCGCTATGACAATTCTTCAGGAACATGGCGTACAGGTGGAGCGTGCTGTCAATGGCGAGGAATGTGTAGAGATGCTGAAAGCGCAGACGGCTGATTATTATGATGCAGTTCTGATGGATATTCAGATGCCGGTGATGAACGGCTATGATGCGGCCAGAGCGATCCGGCAACTGACCACACCTCATGCGGCAGTTTCGATCATTGCCATGACAGCCAATGCATTTGAAGAAGATAAGCAGAAGGCATTTGCCGCGGGAATGGATGCCTATATCACAAAACCGGTGGATGTTGTATCCATGATGAAGACCCTGCATCAGATCATAGAAACTCATCGGTCAGACCCTGATCTGTCGGAAAACAAGTATTTATAAGCTACGCTTCATAATAAAATTCAGAGTATATTATAGAAATGGCGAAAATTTGCACAAAATTTAAGAATTTTTCACCTTCTCTTGACAAAATAGCCCGTTACGTTATAAGCTAACCTCATAAGAGCCTCAGATGAGGAAAAACAGGAGGAGAACGTATGAAGAAGAAAATCGTAAGTCTGCTTACCGTTATGGCACTGGCTGCCACCACACTGGCAGGATGTGGATCCAGCAGTTCTGATACTGCAGCTGATACCGCAGACAGCACTGACGCAGCAGCAACCGAAGAGGCAGGAGATACTGATACCGCAGAGGCATCCACCGCTGGACTGAAAGCTGGTTTCATTTTCCTGCATGATGAGAACTCTACTTATGACCTGAACTTCATGAACGCAGCAAAAGCTGCTTGTGAGAAAATGGGTGTTGAGTATGTGGCAAAAACCAATATTCCGGAAGGACAGGAGTGCTACGATGCAGCCTGCGAGCTTGCAGATGCAGGATGTGATTTCATTTTTGCAGACAGCTTTGGACATGAGGATTATGTGATCGAGGCTGCAAAAGAGTATCCGGAAGTACAGTTCAGCCATGCAACCGGAACCAAGGCTCATACCGAGGGTCTGGACAACTTCCACAATGCATTCGCTTCTATCTATGATGGACGTTATCTTGCTGGTATCGCAGCAGGTATGAAACTGAATGAGATGATCGAGAACGGTGAGATCACCGAGGATCAGGCTAAGATGGGATATGTTGGAGCTTACACCTATGCAGAGGTTATCTCCGGATATACTTCTTATTTCCTTGGCGCACGTTCTGTTTGCCCGAGCGCTACCATGGAAGTAACTTTTACCGGTTCCTGGTATGATGAGACCGCTGAGAAAGAGGGCGCTAACAAACTGATCGAAGATGGTTGTGTACTGATCAGCCAGCATGCAGACTCCATGGGAGCTCCGACCGCATGCGAGACTACTGGTGTACCGAACGTATCCTATAACGGAAGCACCGCAAGTGCTTGCCCGAACACCTTCCTTGTATCTTCCAGAGTGAACTGGGAGCCGTACTTCGAGTATGCGATCAACTGTGTAGCAGAAGGAACTCAGATCGATGCTGACTGGACCGGAACTCTTGAGACTGGATCTGTTGAGCTGAGCGAACTGGGAACCAATGTAGCAGAGGGAACTAAGGAAGCAATTGATGCAGCAGCAGAGGCAATCAAAGCGGGTACCCTTCATGTATTTGATACCACAACCTTCACCGTAGAGGGTGCAGAGCTGACCAGCTACGAAGCAGATGTCGATACCGATGCAGATTACGCACCGGATCATGAGGTTGTAAGCGATGGATACTTCCATGAGTCAGAGTATCGTTCCGCTCCGTACTTCAATGTACAGATCGATGGAATCAACCTTCTGAACACTGTATTCTAATCTGAACAACAGCCTTGCAGTAGATACAGGGCGGCACAGCGTTTTACGCCGCGCCGCCCTTTTTCTGTGAGAGTGAATATCATCCTTACAGAAAAGGGACGGACGGTCCATAAGAGGAAAGGGGACAAAAGATGGAGACAAAAGTAGCTGCAGTTTCAATGCGTGGAGTGACGAAGACCTTTGGTGCAGTCATTGCAAATGAAGATGTGGATCTGGATATCTATAAAGGCGAGATCCTGGCACTCCTTGGCGAGAATGGAAGTGGCAAGACCACGTTGATGAATATGCTTTCAGGTATTTATTTCCCGGATCAGGGACAGATCATGATCAATGGGCAGAATGTGGTGATCGCATCACCAAAGGACGCGCTGAATCTGGGAATCGGTATGGTACATCAGCATTTTAAGCTGGTAGACGTATTATCGGCCACTGAAAATATTATTCTTGGTCTGGAAGGAAAGCTGAACATAAAAGAAGCTGCCAAAAAGATTGAAAATATTTGTAATAAATATGGATTTGAAGTTGATCCAAAACAGAAGATCTACGACATGTCTGTGTCACAGAAACAGACGGTTGAAATTGTGAAGGTACTGTATCGTGGAGCAGATATTCTGATCCTTGATGAGCCGACCGCCGTGCTGACTCCGCAGGAGACAGAAAAACTGTTCCGTGTGCTTCGTAAAATGCGAGATGATGGAAAAGCCATTATCATCATTACGCATAAGATGCATGAGGTGAAATCTCTGTCTGACCGTGTGGCAGTTCTCAGAGGAGGCCGTTATATTGGAAGCCTGGTGACAAAAGATACAGATGTAAATACCATGACAGATATGATGGTAGGCCATGCTGTACAGCTGAATATTGAAAGACCGGATCCAGTCGATCCAAAACCAAGGATCGAGGTAGAGGGTCTTACGATTCGGAATGAAGAAGGTATTGTAAAACTGAAAGATGTATCATTTACTGCCAACAGTGGCGAGATCCTCGGTATTGCAGGTATCTCCGGCTGTGGTCAGAAGGAACTGCTGGAAGCGATTGCAGGACTTCAGCCTATAGAGTCTGGAACCATCAATTATATCGAGCCGGACGGAAGTAAAGAGATGCTGATCGGAAAAGATCCATTGAAGATCGCAGAGATGGGAGTTTCCCTTTCCTTCGTTCCTGAGGATCGTCTTGGCATGGGACTTGTAGGAAATATGGATCTGACTGATAACATGATGCTTCGCTCCTTCCGGAAAGGAAAGACTCCGTTTGTAAATCGGAAACCGTCCAGAAAGCTGGCAGAAAGTGTGGTAAAGGATCTGGCAGTTGTGACACCGGGTATCACTACTCCGGTCCGCAGACTTTCTGGAGGAAATGTACAGAAGGTATTGCTGGGGCGTGAGATCGCTTCCTCGCCGACCGTGCTTCTGACCGCTTATGCAGTCCGCGGACTGGATATCAATTCGTCATATACAATCTATGATCTGCTCAATGAGCAGAAGAAAAAGGGCGTGGCAGTTATCTTTGTCGGAGAAGATCTGGATGTACTGGTGGAACTGTCTGACCGGATCATGGTACTTTGCGGAGGACAGGTCAGCGGTATTGTAGATGCAAGAACCACAGATAAGAATGAGGTCGGAATGATGATGACCAGAATGGGAGGAACCGAAGATCATGAATGATAAGAAAAAAGAACCTCTTTTTCATATAGTAAAACGGGATGCGCTTCCCTGGTATCAGTCAGTAGGCATCCGTGCGATTGCCATTGTGCTGGCATTGATTGTCTGCGCAGTTGTAACAATGATCCTGACAGGAACCAACCCGATCCAGGTATTTCAGTCGATCATCGCAGGAGCCTTTGGCTCTGCCAGAAAGACATGGATCACATTTCAGAATATTGCGATCCTTCTGTTGATCTCGCTGGCACTGACTCCGGCTTTTAAGATGAAATTCTGGAACATCGGTGGGGAAGGACAGGTACTGATTGGAGGTCTTGCCTCCGCAGCATGCATGATCTGCCTGGCTGAGAAACTTCCTGCAGCACTGGTTGTTGTGTGCATGATCGTGACCAGTATTGCGGCAGGCGCTTTCTGGGCATTTATCCCGGCATTTTTCAAAGCAAAATGGAACACCAATGAGACACTTTCCACATTGATGATGAACTATATTGCAACACAGCTGGTTGCATTCTTCACAATTGTATGGGAGGTGCCAAAAGGATCGGGAAAGATTGGTATCATCAATCAGAATTCCAACGTTGGCTGGCTTCCGCAGGCATTTGGATCAAAATATCTGCTGAGCATCCTGGTAGCAGTGCTGATCACAGTATTTATGTATATTTATCTGAAATACAGCAAGCATGGTTATGAGATCTCTGTTGTGGGAGAGAGCGAAAATACAGCGAAATACGTTGGAATCAAAGTGGAAAAGGTAATTATGAGAACCATGGCACTCTCCGGTGCTGTCTGCGGTCTGGTAGGACTTCTGCTTGTGGGCGGCATCAATCACACGATCACGACAACGATCGCAGGAGGACAAGGATTTACTGCTGTTATGGTATCCTGGATGTCAAAATTTAACCCGCTGACGATGGTATTCTCCAGTTTCCTGATCATATTCATGAATCGTGGAGCCAGTGAGATATCTACAAACTTTGGACTTAATCAGTCATTTTCCGATATTCTGACAGGTATCATCCTGTTCTTTATCATCGGATGTGAGTTCTTTATTGCATATCAGCTTCAGTCCCGCAAAAAAGCAGCGAAGGAGGTACAGTAATCATGTGGAATTTTTTACTTGCATTTATTCCAAGAGCAATCGTACAGGGAATTCCGCTTCTCTATGGAAGTACCGGTGAGATCGTGACGGAGAAGTCAGGTAACCTGAATCTGGGAATTCCGGGTGTTATGTATGTAGGAGCAATCTGTGGTGTGATCGGATCCTTTTTCTATGAACATTCGATCCCGGAAGGTGTATCCATGAATGGTGTGCTGGCGATCCTGATCCCGATGGTGTGCTGTCTGCTTGGTTCCCTCCTGATGGGAATCCTGTACTGCTTTTTGACCGTAACTCTTCGGGCCAATCAGAATGTGACCGGTCTTGCAATGACTACTTTCGGTGTTGGCTTTGGTAATTTCTTTGGTGGATCCCTGATCAAACTGGTCAACAGTGATGTGCCATCGATCGCCCTGAGTGCAACCAGTGGATTTTTCAGTAAATCTCTTCCATTTGCAGCAAAGCTTGGATGGTTTGGAAAACTGTTCTTATCGTATGGGTTCCTGGCTTACCTGGCAGTTGCTGTTGCACTGGCAGCTTCCTATATTCTGAATCATACCAGAATCGGTCTTCATCTGCGCGCGGTGGGAGAAAATCCAAGTACCGCTGATGCTGCTGGTATCAATGTGGCAAAATATAAATATGTGACAACATGCATAGGCTGTATGATCGCCGGACTTGGCGGACTCTATTATGTAATGGACTATGCATGCGGTGTCTGGTCAAACGATGCATTTGGTGACAGAGGATGGCTTGCCATTGCACTGGTAATCTTTACCATATGGAGACCGAATCTGAGTGTGCTGGCTTCCTTCCTGTTTGGCGGTCTGTACATTCTGTATCTTTATATTCCGACCGGAATGGATCATATGGAGTATCAGGAGCTTTACAAAATGATTCCGTATGTGGTAACACTTGTGGTGCTGGTTGTGACCAGCATCCGAAGCAAGCGTGAGAGTCAGCCGCCTGCAAGTCTTGGACTGGCATACTTCCGCGAAGAGCGATAATCGAATTGAAAAGAAATGAGGTCTGGCAGAATGAACGAGAAGACATATATTCTGACTCAGATCCTGGAAGATGACTATGGATGCGAGGAACGTCCCGCCGGTCAGGCGGTGACGGTCCTCGCTCTTTTGACCGATTCCGAAGGAAATGAGACAGTATTAAGACAGGAAGATCAGTGGATCTATGATCTGCAGATTGAAGAAGGAGATACTGTGGTGGTGTTGGAAGGAAGATTGTATAAGAGGAAGCTCGAGTGAAATCTGAAAATATGAAACAAAGAAAACTATATGGTGTGCCTATGATTCCGTTTGGATTGCTGGCGGGATTTGTGGGCAAGAAGGAAGTGCGGATCACAGAGCTTTCGGAAGAGGGGTTTGCATTTCGGACAGCAAAGAAGATACCAGGGCCGGAGAAGATCCGGCTTTGTTTTTATGATCTGAAAAAGACGGATTACGAGGAAATGACGATTCAAACTCCGGAGATCGAAGAAGGAGACCCAGAGCCGTTTTTTCAGAATTATATTGTATGGATGGAACAGGTCGGGGAAAGGGAGCAGTATCAGGAACTGGTTCGGAAACTGCTGGGGCAGTACAGCCATTATATTCAGTTGAAATTGACGGAGGATGATAGTGGCGTGGCGGAGGCACTGACTGGTTATCCTGCAAAGCTGGATCAAGTTCATGCAAAGGATTGGGAAGAGCAGAAGCAGATGTGGTTTGCAGAAATGCAGAAAGCCAAAAAGTCGGATGGAGAGCATACGGAAAATGCAGATCTGCATACAAAAAACATGCGAATGGAAAGGTGCACAGTATCAGGAATGGAATTCCCCGAATTTGCTATCGCTCTTGATCGCCCGGAACTATATGAACAATACAGTCACCGATCACTGGAAGATTTTATAAAATATTATTGGAAAAAGCAACACCTGGGAAAATACCCACTGGCGCAGAGAAGACCGGATCGCCTGTACATTGGCAATCAATTTTGTTCACATCTGTTTCCTTCAGATGAAATGTTGTTTGCTCTGCTTCAGAAAGCGCAGAGGGAATCGTTACAGGTAACCGTGGTATTTACATGCCAGAAGGAATCCGTGTTGAAGTCAATGGAACAGTTATTGCAGAAGCTGGACCAGTGGTGTGACGGGCATGACCGGGAGCTGGAGGTGATCGTCAATGACTGGGGCCTTGCAGGTCTGGTCGGACGGATGACTTCGCATCTGATTCCGATTCTGGGGATTCTTTTGAACAAATATAAGAAAGATCCGCGCATAGGTTTCAAACAAGGGGATCAAATGTTCCTGAAAGAGAATCCTCTTGGACTTGAGAATTATCGTAAATATCTTCAGGATGAGTTTGCAATTCATCGCTATGAATGGGAATGCTGCGGACATGAGCAGGAATATCCGCAAGGACATAACAGTCTTTATTTTCCTTTTTATCAAACAAATACATCGCAATATTGTCCCCTATATGCCTGCTGTACCACAGGTCAGCGCGGCAGGCAAAAAGAGCCGGTGAACTGTCCGCGGTACTGCCAGAACAAGGTGTTGTTATACCCGGATCATCTGAAAATGGTGGGACGTTACAATTCGCTGTTTGCCTTGGATGATACGTTGCTGCGAATGCCGGAACAGGCGGAGCAGTTGATGAAATCTGGAATTGACCGTCTTGTTGTGAATCTTTTATAATAGACAGGAAATGAGTATGAAAATAGTAGCAGGATTAGGCTCTGTAGATGAGTATATTCGGTATTGTGAAGCTGGAGCAGATGAATTTTTCTGCGGGTATGTACCATATAAATGGACAAAAAAATACGGAACCATGATGGCACTGAATCGTCGGGAAGTACTCTGTTGTAATGTACAGATCGGTGGCGAAGAGGAACTGGAAATTCTGGCTTCCATGATACATGTGTATCAGAAACCAGTGCATCTGACCTTCAATTCGCTATACTATTTGCCGGAGCAGTATCCGCTGATCGGACAGATGATCTTCAACTGCCTTGAGATGGGATTCAGAAGCTACATCATTGCGGATCCGGCACTGATATTATATTTGCATGAGCAAGGAATCAATTGTGAGATCCACTTGAGTGGGGAACTGGGAGAGATGAACAGCAGTGTGGTGGAGACTTTCGCGGAAATGAATCTGAAGCGTATCATTTTCCATCGGAAGAACAGTACTGCAGATATGCAGGCGGTAATTGAAGCCGTGGAACGAAATCAGTGTAGCAAGGCAGGTCAGATGGAGTATGAGGCATTTGTTCTCAATGAATTGTGCCAGTTCAGCGGATCCTTTTGCAATTCTCTGCACTGTGATGAACTTGGACATCTGTGCCGGGTGCCGTACTGGATGGGTGAGGTCAGTGACAAGCAGCACGAGAGATGTACAGGAGCGTATGGAGAATCGAGCCAACAGAGTCCGGAATCGGAGGGCTGCTCTGAGAGTGGAGAGTCTGACAGTATAGACGAAGATGCAGAAGCCGACTACATCTGCGGTCAGTCTGGCTGTGGGTTATGTGAGTTATACGCCCTTCAGAAAGCCGGAATTACCCACGTAAAGCTGGTGGGACGGGGTAACTATGTGAACAGCATGGAGCAGGATATCAGGAATCTAAGAAAAGCACTGGAGATTCTGGAACAGGCAGAGTCGGAAGAGCTATTCAAAAAGAAGATGAAGCAGGAACTGTTTTCAGGTGGATGCAGTGGGAACTGCTATTATTTGCAGGAATAAAAAGAGAGGAAATGATAATGGAATTAAAAGCTATATTTTTAGATATTGATAATACGTTGCTTGATTTTGATGCGGCTGCACAGCAGTCTATGGAAGAAAGCTTCCATAAATTTGGCTTATCTTTTCACCCGGAGATGATGAGCATTTTCAATGAGGAAAATGACAAGATCTGGCGAAGGATAGAGAAAAAAGAGATTTCAATTGCAGATCTTCCCCATGTTCGCTGGCAGACAATCCTGCCAAAGCTGGGTCTTCAGGCAGACGGGGAAGCAATGGAGAAGGAATTCAAATCCCGCCTTCATATCAGTGCAGTTCCAGTAGAAGGAGCCCTTGAGATTCTTTCATATCTTCATGAGAAATACATGCTCTGCGCAGCCAGTAATGGTCCTTACCGTCAACAGCTTAACCGTCTGGAAAAAGCAGGCATGCTCGGTTATTTTACCCATTGCTTTGTATCTGAGCAGATGGGCGTGGAGAAGCCGTCGCAGAAGTTTTTTGACGGCTGCTTTACAGAGTTGCCAGGAATCCTGCCGGAGGAGACCATGATGATCGGTGATTCTCTCACTGCGGATATGGCAGGCGGCAGACAGGCGGGTATGCATACCTGCTGGTATGACCGGAAGCAAAAAAGCGCCTCTGGTGCATTGATCCCGGGAATGGAGTATGTGGATGATACAATCCTGGATCTGCTGGAGTTGAAGGAGCTGTTGTAAAATAGGGATTGACTTTTTTTTGTTTATTGTTATGATTTCAGTATCAAAGGCTTTAAAGATGTACGCAAGATGCAAGGATGAGAAAGGTAGGAGAATGTATGGATTTTATTACAATTGGTGAGATGGTGATTGATTTCCTTCCTGGTCAGGAAGAGGCAAGCTATATCCGTAATGCAGGGGGGGCACCCGCAAATGTAGCGATCAGTGCGGCAAGAAACGGACTTCAGGCTGGCATGTACTGCAAGGTTGGAAATGATGATTTTGGAAAATTTCTTCTGGAAACTTTACGTGAGAATCATGTAACCCCGCTGTCTCCGGAAATGACAGATGATGCTACTACAACAATGGCATTTGTATCACTGAATGAGAACAATGACAGAAGTTTTACTTTTGCGAGAAAACCAGGTGCAGACATGTTGCTGGACAAACGTGAGATCAAGGATGAGGATCTGGAAGATTGTCGTATCGTACAGGCTGGATCCTGCAGCCTTTCTGCAGGGCCGGCAGTAGAGGCTACAGAATATGCGATGGCCAGAGCAAAAGAACTGGGTAAGCTGGTAGGATTTGATATCAATTACCGCAATTTGATGTGGAAGGATGATAAGGATGCCTGTACGAAAAAGGTATTGTCTATTCTGAAGTATGTAGATTTCCTGAAGCTTTCTGATGAGGAAATTGATATGGTAGGCGGTCATGATAACCTGTTGAATGTGATGAAGGAGTATGATATCGCGGTTGCAGTGCTGACTCTGGGTGGTGCTGGTGCAGAGGTCTTCTATGATGGAAAATCCTACGAGGTACCGGGATTCAAAGTGCCCCATGTGGCCGATACAACTGGAGCCGGAGATGCATTCTGGGGTGGCTTTCTTTCCTGCGTTTTGAATCACGGTGTATCTTCTGTGGAACAGCTGAATGCCGAGATGCTGCAGGAAGCGGTAAAATACGGTAATGTGAGTGGATCCCTGGCCGTACAGGAGAAGGGAGCGATCTCATCTCTGCCAACAAGAGAGAAAGTTGAGAAATTTCTTGCAGAGAACTAAAAAAATGTGATATGGCTAGACTTGGTGTAAATAAAGAATATTTGAAAAAAAGAAACAGAGGGCTGGTACTCCAGCTTATAGCAACGGGCAAATGTTCTTCTCGTATTGAACTTGCAAAGGAGCTGCATCTTACAAAGACAGCGATCTCAGCAATTGTAAATGAACTGATCGATCAGCAGTATCTGAAAGAGACAGCGGTCACCACAAAGGCAAAGCTTGGAAGAACCCCCATAAAGCTGGAGGTGAGCCCGAAGGCACCCAAATATCTGGGAATTTTGTTTGGACGTGGCTGTCTGGAAGCAGCTATTTGCAGTCTGGATTTAAAAATCGTTGCTTATGAACGGGTGGAACGGGATTGGGAAAATGGAGCGGAGATGATAAATGTGGCATTTTGCCTCATTGATCGTCTGCTGGAGCGGGAAGAGAAAATTATTGCTATCGGCGTGGCTACGCCGGGACCAGTAGATGTGAAAAAGGGTCGGATCATCAATCCGGGCCATTTTCATGAGATCCGTAATCTGGATGTAACAGAACCTATAGAGAAGCGTTATGGCATTCCGGTTTTCCTGGATCATGACATTCAGAGTGCAGCACTTGTGGAACAACTTTATGGCAATGGTCGTGATTACCAGGATGTGCTGGTGCTTGGTATTGAAGAGGGTGTCGGTAGCGGCATCATGGTTGGCGGTCACAGATATCAGAGCAATTCCGGCTATCCGCCAGAGATGGGACATGTTTCCATCAACCACCATGGACGGAAATGTGTATGCGGTAATATTGGCTGTCTGGAGGCATATATTGGATCCGGGGCTGTGGAGGAAAAAATAGAGGCAGCCTTTGGAAGACATATTGATTATCGTGAATTTTGTCAGATGGAAGATCCAGAAGCAGATCGAATCATGCAGGAAGTTATTAATGACTTATCCTGTGCCATTATCAGTATGCAGAATATTATGAACTTTGAAATTATTCTGCTTGGAATGGATAGTATTTACTGGAAAGAAAAGTATCTGAAGCGATTGGAAGATATTATCAATGAGCGAAAATTTGCCAACAAGAAAGTCCGTACGCTGGTCAAAAAAGTTAAGTTCATGGAAAAGATGCCAGTTCTTGGAGCTGTGTGTAATGCTGTGAGCAAAACCTTTGAAGGCGAAATGCTGGAATAAATGTTAAAATAAAGTCAATGTACTAAAGAGAAGCAAAGCTATTTGACGAAAAATATCTTTGTTTCTCTTTTTTTGTGTAACTTACACAAAAAAAACATACTGTTTTGTGAAAAACATAAAAATGTGAATTGCTGGATTGACAGAAAAGGGATATTGGTGTATGATTTGTCCATAGCAAGTTAGTAAGGTCAATGCACTAATATACAATATGTAGGAGAAAATGATAAATGAACGAGGAAATTTGGGCAAAATCCTGTCATATCTCTCCATCTATGATTACACTGGATATGTGTAACCTGGAACAGCAATGCCGGATGGTAGAGGAAGCTGGACTGGAGATGATTCATGTAGATATACTTGACGGACACTTCAGCCCGAGTATGCCGCTGGGTCTGGATACTGTAAAGCAGCTTCGAAAGAAAACAAAACTGGAATTTGAAGCACACGTTATGGTGACAGAACCGCAGTTCTTTGTTGATGAGCTGATTGAGGCTGGTGCTTCTCAAATTGTGTTTCATATTGAAACCTGTGATCATGTGGATGGTATGCTGAATTACATTCATAGCAAAGGCATCCGGGCCGGTGTTGCTTTAAAGCCGGCAACCCCGTTGTACGAGCTTGAGTACATTTTGGATAAATGTGATGCGGTATTGCTGATGCTGATTAATCCGGGTTTTGCTCAGATGAAGGGAGAGTCACAGACAGCATATTCTGCAAGGAAGATTCATGATTTACATGAGATGATAAAGACAAGAGGCCTGGACACAAAAGTGATTCTTGATGGAAGAATTTCACCAGAGAATATCAATACTTATGGAGTGTCCGGTGAAGCTGATATTTTTGTGGCAGGAAGTACCTGCATTAAGAAAGATGATCAGATCGGAAGCCTGCAGATACTGAAGGCTATGGAAGATGAGATCAACAGCAGGAGAGTATAGAGCCAAGAGGTATAGAAATGGGATATTACAGTGAGAATTACAATCAGACAGTAAAAGAGGTTCTTGGTGAGCTGGATAAGGCTCTCGGGGCAGTGAATCCAGAAACTGCTGAAAAATTTGTAAAAGCAGTTCTTGAAGCGGATCAGGTATATTTTGTAGGAGTCGGAAGAGTACTTCTTTCTCTCCAGGCTATCTGTAAGAGACTTGCACATCTTGGAATTAAGACCCACTATGTTGGAGAAATTACCGAACCGGCTATTACAGACAAAGATCTTCTGGTAGTTGGTTCTGGAAGCGGCGGCTCTCTTTTTCCACTGGGTATCGCAAAGAAAGCGAATGGAATCGGAGCAAAGATCGTACATATCGGTTCTAATCCGAACAGCGAAATGAAGGATTTGTGTGAATTCATGGTACGAATTCCGGTAAGAACCAAGAATTATCTGGAAGATGAAATTGATTCCGTACAGCCGATGACTTCCTTGTTTGAACAGAGTCTTCTGCTTTTCGGAGATGTAGTTGCAAAAATGATCATTGACGAGCGTCAGATTGATATGAAGAGTCTCTGGAGATATCATGCAAATCTTGAGTAAGCAGAACAGGAGAGACAATCAATGGATAAGAAATTGATGAAATATTGCGGAAGCCTTCAGCAAATGGTATATGCTCGCCCGATCACTTACAAAGAAGGACGTGCGGAACACATGAATGCCATTGAAGCGAAATGTGGCGATATTTTCTTCCACTCTGCAGCAGATAAAGCGTTAGATATCACAGATCTTTCCTACAAAGGAATGAACATGACGTTCCTTGCAAAACCTGGACTGGAAGGAAGAAATCAGTATGATACCAATGGAGAGGAAGCTCTCAGAAGTATCATGGGTGGATTGTTTTTCACCTGTGGTCTGGAAAATATCTGTGCTCCTTGTACTGTAGAAGGCAAGGATTACCCGATGCACGGACGGATGAGAACCACACCGGCAGAACATGTATGTACCGATGTGATTACTGAGGGAGATACATGCAAGCTGGTTATTTCCGGCGAGATGAGGGAAGCAGAACTGTTTGGTGAGAACATGGTTCTGCGTAGAAAAATAGAAAGTGTATTTGGAGAGAACAGTATCACTGTTACAGACGAGATTGAAAATCAGGCATTTCGTCCAGAACCACTGATGCTTCTGTATCATTGCAATATGGGTTATCCGTTCCTGAATGAGAGTTGTGAACTTTATGTTCCATCCAGAAAAGTGGTTGGTAGAGAAGAGTTCTCTGAGAACCATGTGAATCGTTGGAATAAAATGGAGACACCTATTGATAATGAAGGTGAGTATGTATTTATACATGACATACAGTCCGATGAAAATCTGAACACTATGGTCTTGGTAGCCAATCATGAATTGAATGTCGGCCTGACCATTGAATTCAATCAGAAGAATCTTCCTTATTTTATGGAATGGAAGTCCATGGCTTCCGGAGATTATGTTCTGGGACTGGAACCGTCCAACTCCAGTGTGTATGGGAAGCTTCATCATATTGAAAATCATACAGTACATTATCTGGAACCTTTTGCAAAAGAGACCAATGTATTACGGTTCTCTGTTATCGAGGGAAAAGATAAAATAGATGCGGCAATTGAGAAAATTAATGCAATCAAAGCATAAAAAGGAGCATGAATTATGAAAAGATCAGAAATTAATGCGGTTATTAAGAAATTTGAAGCATTACTGGCAGAGTACAAATTTGCACTTCCGCCATATCTGAGCTTCACTCCGGAAGAGTGGGCAGAAAAAGGTCATGAGTACGATGAGATTCGTGACAACGCACTTGGTTGGGATGTAACGGATTATGGCGAGGGACATTTCGATACATTGGGACTTGCTCTGATTACCATCCGTAACGGTAATGTACATAATCCAAAATATAAAAAACCCTATGCAGAGAAGATCATGATGTGTGATTCCGGTCAGGTATCTCCGATGCATTTCCACTGGAATAAGATGGAGGATATCATCAACCGTGGTGGAAACAATATCATCTTCACATTCTACAATGCAGATCCGGAGACCGGTGAGTTCCTTGATACCGATGTATTGATTTGTCAGGACGGAAGACAATATACTATGCCAGCAGGAAGCAAGGTAACCCTGCATCCGGGTGAAAGCATGACTCTGTATCCGTATCTGTATCATGAGTTCATCATTCCGGAAGGTGGTCCATCTCTGATTGGAGAGGTTTCCATGACCAATGATGACAATACAGATAACCGCTTTAAGAATCCGCTTGGCAGATATCCGACTATAGAGGAAGACGAAGCACCTTATAGGCTGCTCTGTACAGAGTATCCGGCAGCAAAATAAGAGCCGGTATAAAATTAAGAAAGTGTATACTTCCTGAGTGGGAGTATTAAAATACACTCAAATAAATCTTTTCAAAACTAGGAGGGTGAAAAAGATGAAGAAAAAAGTTTTAGCAGCACTGCTCGCAACAATGATGGTTGCATCTCTGACCGCTTGTGGTTCCAAGGGTGAGACCACTACTGACGCGGCAGCAGACACCACAACAGAGGGAACTACTGATGCGGCAGCAGAAGACACCGCAGCAGAAGATACTGCAGCAGCTGGTGAAACAAAAGATCTTGCAGATCTGAAACTGGCATTTATCGTTGGTACAGAGAACGATGCTTTCTATCAGAGCGTTGAGGAAGGTATCAAAGCTGAGTGTGAAAAACTTGGTATTCCGGCTCCGACACTTGGTGACCAGGAACTTGACGGAAACAAGTGTTCCGACCTGATCAACAACTATGTTGCAGCAGGATATGACGCAATCGCATTCTCTGCTAATGACCCGGCAGGAACTATGCCGGCAGTTCAGGCAGCTAACGCAGAAGGCGTTAAGATGTTTACCTTTGACTGTACACTGGATGACCAGTATCTGGATCAGTATCTTGCATTCGTAGGTTCCAACAACAAAGCTGGTGGTGTTACTGCAGGTGAGTATGTTGCAGAGCATGCACCGGAAGGATCTATCGTAGGTTGTATTACATATGCTTCCGCACAGTCTACTCAGGACCGTCAGGCTGGTTTCGAGGAGACCATCCAGGCTGCTATTGATGGCGGCAAGGATCTGACTCTTATCGAGTCTCAGGATGCTGATAACGATCAGGCAAAAGCTGCTGATATCATGCAGAACCTGATCACCAAGTATGGTGATGACCTTTCCTACATCTTCGTAGTAGGTGACCCGACTGGTTACGGCGCTCTGTCTTCTATCCAGGCTGCAGGAGCAAACACCAAGATCGTTGGTTTCGATGCAGGTGAGACCGCTTGCCAGTACATTGCTGATCCGGAAGTTGGAAAGATCTGGGAAGCAGAAGTTGCACAGGATCCGGTTGGTATCGGTTCTGGTATCGTTGACAAGATCGCTGAGTACTTCACAACTGGTGCTATTGAAGGAGATCAGAAAGATCTTATCGAGTGTAAACTTGTAACTGCTGAGAATGTTGCAGATTACCTGAAATAATTCTTATAAGAAATAAGACTAAGTAATTATTGGTCTAAAGTGCCCAGGCCATCGGTTCTGGGCACTTTTTAATAAAAGGGAAATGGAGGACAGATATGGAACCGCTCTTACAGGTAAAAAATATTGCCAAAGAATTTCCGGGCGTAAAAGCGTTGGAGGATATCAGCATTGATTTTTATCCGGGTGAATGCCATGCTCTGGTCGGTGAAAACGGAGCCGGAAAATCTACGCTGATTAAAATTATTGCTTCAATTTATAAGCCCACAAGGGGCGAAGTCATTCTGGACGGAAAAGTATGTAACTTTAAAACTCCAAAGGATGCTTTGGATGCAGGTATCGCAGTTATTGAACAGGAGACAGCAATTGCTCCTCATCTGACCGTGGCTGAGAACATGTATCTTGGATGCGAACCGAAAAAGGCAAACGGATTACTGGATCGTAAAAAAATGGAGGCCGATGCGCAGGCCGTTCTGGACGAGATGGGTCTGGATGTAGATGCACACACACTTTGTTCCAAACTGACAGCTGCACAGCTGCAGATGGTAGAAATTGCAAAGGTTATTTCCAAACACGCAAAGGTAGTAGTTCTTGATGAGCCGACTTCCTCACTTTCTGAGAAAGAGATTGATTCTCTTTTTGAGCAGGTCAAGAAGATGAAGGCAGCTAATACTACCATGATTTATGTAACACATCGTATGGCAGAGCTTCCGATCATTTGCGAGAGATGTTCTATCTTCCGCGATGGATTGAAAGTTGCTGAGTATAAAGTAAATGAAGTAAGTGAGCAGACCATTGTCAATAGTATGGTAGGACGTGAGCTGGGCGCTTATGTAAAACCGGAACATACCGCGAAGGAAGAGGTACTTCGCGTTGAAAACCTTTCTCGAAAAGGTGTATTTGAAAATGTTAGTTTCCATGCCAACGCTGGTGAGATCGTAGCGTTCTCTGGTCTTGTTGGAGCAGGACGTACAGAGGTTATGGAGGCAATCTTTGGAGCAACCAAGATCACTTCTGGTAAAGTATTTCTGTATGGTGAAGAAGTTCATATTAAGAATCCAGCAGATGCGATCCGCAGAAAAGTGGGATTGGCTACAGAGGATCGTCGCCGTACCGGACTTCTTCTGAAAAAATCAATCGAAGAAAATATTGCGCTGCCGAACCTGCCGTTCCATGCAAAGAACGGATTTGTCAATGTGCCATGGGAGATCGAGACAAGTAATGACTACATGGACAAGCTGAAGATTAAAGCACCAAATATCAACGCACTGTGCGGAAATCTGTCAGGTGGTAATCAGCAGAAGGTTATCCTTTCGAAATGGCTGGCAGCCGGTGTAAAACTTCTGATTCTGGACGAGCCTACCAAAGGTATCGACGTAAATGCGAGAGCTGAGTTCTATGCATTGATGAATCAGTTTGTAGAAGACGGTGGATGTATTATCATGATTTCTTCCGATATGCCGGAGGTTATCAAGGTGGCAGACCGTGCTTACGTTATGTCAGAGGGTCGTCTGACAGGAGAACTGACTCGTGAAGAGATTACAGAAATCAATCTGATTTCTCTTGCGAATCCGGTTACTGACGGATCGGATAAACAGGCTCAGTAAACAGATACACCGGAAAGCGGTACAAATCTTATTCGTAGAGAGAGGAAAATAAAATGAAAGAGAAAAATATTAAACAGTTAATCACTGATAATATTGTAATTGTAGTACTGATTCTTCTTGTGGTTGGATTCTCTATTGGAAATCCTACTTTCCTGAAGACAGCAAATGTCATCAACTTGTTTGGACAGATGTGTCTGAATGCAATCCTGGCAACTGGTCTGACTTATGTAATTATCCTGGGTGGTATTGATATCAGTGTTGGTTCTTCAATGGCAATTACAGGTATCTTAGCAGCACAGGTTGTTCTGGCAATGAACATGCAGGCTACTCCGGTGATTATGTTAATTCAGATTCTTGTTGGTCTGGTAGGCGGAGCACTCATTGGTCTGTTTATTGGATGGTTGGTAGCCTACAGAGGTTTGGTTCCCATGATCTGTACATTGGCTTTGATGCAGGCATTCAGAGGTTTGGCTTATATCATTTCCGGAGGTGGCCCGGTTTATGGTCTTCCGAACGGTTTCTCTGTACTTGGTGCAGGACGTCTGATCCAGACAGAGAGCTTTAAGACTGGTATTATCCCGGTTATCGTACTGTTTACGATTGCTGTAGTATTCATTTTCCATATCATTCTGACTAAAACAGTATTTGGCCGTCACGTATTCGCAGTTGGATCCAATCCGTCTGTAGCTCATATGTGTGGTATCAATACTAAGATGGTAACCCTGAAATGTCATATGATCTGTGGTATCACAGCAGGTCTTGCGGGTATCGTTGCAGCTTCCAAGGTAAACAACGGACATCCGGCAACGGGTGATGGATATGAGATGTTTGCTATCGCAGCAACCGTTCTGGGAGGAACTTCCCTGGCAGGTGGTTCTGGATCTGTTGCAAGAGCTATGTTTGGATGTGCGATCATCGCAGTTATCAACAATGGTATGACCCTGATGGAGATTTCTGCATATTGGCAGAAAGTCGTAATCGGTGCTATTATCATACTGGCAGTTATGCTTGATATGGCACAGAAAGGCAAAGAAGAGTAAGGATGAAGTACTATTTGATTATTGATATCGGCGGGACAAAAACAACCTCTGCAGTATTCAATGATCAGGGGGAGCCGATTACAGAATTCAAGGTAAAAAAATCCAGAACCTATGAAGGTGAGGATGCAGTTTTTCAGAACACTGTTGAGCTTGCCTATGAGGTTCTGAAAGAAGCAGGTAAGACAAAGAAAGATTTAGCGGGTGTCGGTGTTGCGGCACCTGGTCCATTGGATTATCGGACAGGTCTTATTATTGATGTGCCAATGATGGGGTGGAAGAATTTTCCTCTTGGCGATCGTTTGAAAGAAGAATTTGATGTACCGGTATATGTAGAAAATGATGGAAATCTTGGAGCACTTGCTGAAGCAAATGTAGGTGTAGCCAAAGGTGAAAATGTAGTATTATATCAGACTATCAGTACCGGTTGCGGAGGCGGCATTGCTATTAATGGCGAGATTTATCATGGACGCTCAGGCTTCGCTGGTGAATTTGGTCATATGACCATTAATTTTGCTGGGCCTTCCTGTGGCTGCGGCGGAAGCGGTTGCTTTGAATTGTATGCTTCCGGGACTGCAGTTAACCGTCGAATGAAAAGAGATATCCGGTGTGGAATCAAGTCCAAGGCTTTCGAAGGTATCGAGTATGATCCTGAAAAAGTAAATGGAAAGTTTCTGACCGAAGCGGCTGCCGAAGGTGATGCGTATGCGATTGACATGCTGCGTCAGGAGGGCTACTATATTGGTGTGGGACTTTCAAATTTGATCAATCTTCTTGATCCGGATGTAATCGTGCTGGCTGGCGGAATGGCGAAAGCATATCCGTATTTCCGATACAGCATGATGGATGAAATACGAAGACATGCATGTTTCCCATTTGAGGAAGACAGAATTCGTGTTTCAGAGTTGAACGATAAAGTGGTTGCTTATGGCGCTTATGTTATGGTAAAAAAGGCAGTTGAAAAAAGCCTGTAATATAAGATTCTAAGAAAAGAGGAGAATAATTATGCCGTTACTTACAATTAAACAGATTATGGCCGATTCTGTAAGACTTGCTACTACTGATGCAGATCCTAAGGACAGATATGCAGTAGGTGCATTTAACTTCAGTACGATTCCGGAGATGGTAGGTCTCGTAGAAGGTGCCCGTGAAAAAAATGCACCGGTTATTCTGATGGCTTCTATAGGAGCAGTTAAATACATTGGTTCCCTGGAACTGGTTGCAGAAGCTGCAAAAGGAATCGCAAAGACTTATCCGGAAGTTCCGTTCTGTCTGCATCTGGATCATGCAACAAATATGGAGCAGATTAAACAGGCTGTTGTAGCAGGTTTTACTAATGTTATGATCGATGCTTCCCAGGAGGATTTTGAAACAAATATTGCAAAATCCAAGGAGATTGCTGATTTTGCACATAATCATAGCCCGTACGGCATCGATGGCTGCTCTGTAGAGGCAGAGCTTGGTATGCTGGCTGGCCATGAGGAGAATGTTCATGTAGAAGAATCTGGAAAAGCTTATACAGACCCGGCGCTTGTAAAAGAGTTTGTAGACAGAACCGGTATTGATGCACTGGCAGTTGCTATTGGAACAGCACATGGCTTTTATAAAGCAGCTCCGAAGATTAAATTTGATCTCCTGGAAGAGATTCGTAAGCAGACAGATATTGCTCTGGTATTACATGGTGGTACAGGAGTACCGGATGAAGACTTCCGTAAATGTGTTGCCATGGGTATGAGCAAGATTAATGTTGGTACTGGATTAAAGAAAGTCTATACCGATGCTGTCAGAGAAGCAATCAAGACACTTCCGGAGACTGAGTACGACCCACGTAAGATTGTAGGACCGGGACGTAAAGCAATTGCAGCTGAGATCGCAAGCAAGAGTGATCTGTTTAACTGCAGTGGAAAGGCTCCGGCTGTATTAAGAAGTATTTACAAATAGGTTTTGAAATGTAAAATAGGGCAGGTATTTTGAAAAAAGTATCTGCCCTAAGAGTGTAAGGAGGGGTATTATGCTTACTAACTATGTAGAGGGGTATCAGCACATTGGAATCCCAACAGATGATATCAAAAAAACATCGGAATTTTATCTGGGTCTTGGCTTCAAGCTGAAATGGGAGACTGTATATGGGGGACATCCGGTAAAATTCTTTGAGCATGGAAATATTCTCATTGAGACATATGAAAAAGATGGTGGTGCTTCTAATGCGACTGGTGCAATCGATCATGTTGCGCTGAACTGTACAGATATTGTAGCCTGTGTGAAAGAGATACGGGAAGCTGGATACTATATTAATGAAGGTCCGGCATTTTTGCCTTATTGGGAGCATGGCGTGGAATATGTGACGATTCTTGGGCCAAATCATGAGATTGTTGAGTTTATTCAGAAATTTTCATCAGAAGAAGAAAAGGAAAAGGCGGTGAAAGCACTTGGCTGAAATCTGGACAATGGGAGAGACCCTGGTTGAAATTATGAGAACCGAGGTAGACAAACCTCTGAATGAAACTGCATTGTTTTCCGGTCCTTATCCATCAGGGTCTTCGGCAATTATGATTTCTACAGTGGCTCGTATGGGACATAGTTGTGGAATCATTTCTGGTGTGGGTAAGGATGGTTTCGGTGAATGCATGCTGAACCGTCTGAGGAAGGATGGAGTGGATGTATCTAAAGTTCTGGTGGATCCGGATGGATCTACAGCATGTGCGTTTGTGGCCTATGATAATAAAGGTGACCGCAGATATCTGTTCCATTGGGATGATACTCCGGCCACAAAGGCGGTTATGCCGGATGTGACAGAACCTTCCTTAAAAGAAGCGAAGTATCTTCATATCATGGGATGTGCGTTGACAGCACGCCTTAGTTATGGATGGGAGATTGTCAAGACGGCCAGAGCTATGAAGGCTCAGGGAACCAAGATCAGCTTTGATCCTAATGTGCGTGTGGAACATCTGACCAATCCGAAGAAGAGCAAGGAATCCTTTGAGATTATCAATGCGGTTCTGGAACTTACCAATCTTTTTGCGCCGGGTCTGGACGAGCTGAAGCTTCTTACCGGTCTGGATGATGTGGACGCGGCAGTGAAGAAATGCTTTGAGAATCCGAATCTGGAGATTCTGATGCTGAAGAACGGGGACAAGGGATCCAAGATCTATACCCGTGACGGTTTGGTGGTAGAGCAGGGTCTTTATAAAGTAAAATGTGTAGACCCTACTGGAGCAGGAGATACTTCTATTGGTGCATTCCTTTGTTCGCTTCTGGAAGGAAAAGAACTGAAAGAGTGTGCCGAGATAGCTGCAGCAGCAGGTGCATTGAATGTAGCTGCGTTTGGGCCTATGGAAGGTAAAATCAGTCCAGAAAATGTTCAGGCTATGCGTGATGGAACCTTTCAGTTTTGAGGAATGACTATGAAGAGAGAGTTCCCAAATAAACGAACATTGCTTATTTTTACAGGTGGACCAGGGACTGGTAAGAGCGGTACCGCTCGTCGCTTCCTGGAATACCTGGGAAATGAAGACATTGTGAAAATCAGTTATGATGAGATAAAAGAAAAGAACTGGGATATCTTCGGATTTGATAATGAAAAGCAGAAGGATCGCTTAAACTGGTGGAGTCTGGAAGAGTTTTATCTGACCATTCAGAAGCGAATGTGGGAGAACAGGACAATTTTAATTGAATATCCTTTCTATCAGCGGCATAAGCCGAAGTTGGAAGAACTGATTCAGGAATCCGGTTATGACGCGGTGACTGTGTATCTGTATACTGATCTGGAAACGGTCTATCAGCGGGGGGCAAGACGGGATGAAGAGGATGATAGACATCCTGGACATCTGCTGACCTGTTATCATAAGGAAACCTTTAAGCCGGAAATGCTACACTCTGTATCCCGCATAGCACCTGGTTTTGAAGAATTTACAGCGGCTATTGCTCATAAACAGTATAATATTGATCTGGGACTGGACATTCCGGTGGATGTAACGGATTTTAGTACGATCAGTTATGAGGATATTTACCAGAAGATTCTGGCCTATGAGAATAAGCCTTAAAAAACACCTGACATAGAGAAAGAAATGTTGGGAGACATCATCAGTTTTAACGATTGGGAAGAGAACCTGAAGTTTTCGGATACTGCAGGAGGATCTTCATATTGAATAAGTGCGTGGAACAGATAAAATATCTGTTTTGCGCATTTTTCTTTTTTGTTATTCTGAACAAAAATTGTAATTCCAAATTTATCAAACTATATAATTCCTAAATATTCAAACCGGGAAATTGCACAAATGAGTAAAGGATTACTCAAGAGGCCAAATGAAATCCAAAAATAAGAAACAGATAGAAAAAAAGGAGGAGACAATCGTGAAATACGGAATTTATGCTCCATATTGGACACACGAATGGACTTTGGATTATGAATATTTTATCCCGAAAGTTAAGAAGCTGGGATTTGATGTACTGGAAATCTCCTGTGCAGCGTTGGTAGAAAAGTACATGACAGATGCGCAGCTTCTTGAATTAAAAAAAGTGGCAGATGATAATGGATATGATATAATGAACGCAAGAGAGTCATGAGAGAGTAAGCTCTCTCATGACAAACAGCGAAATTATGGAGTGATGAAATCATAACATAATGGATGCAAGATTGGTTGAAGGTGTTATATGGTGCAAAAGAAATTATCGGTAAAAGAAATCGCAGAAATGGCAGGAACGTCTGCTGCTACGGTTTCAAGGGTCATCAATCAGAATGGTAGATTTTCAAAGGATACAGAAAAAAAGGGTAAAAGAGATTATTGAGAAATATGATTATCAGCCCAACCAGCTGGCAAGGGGACTTCGTGTTAATCATACACAGGTGATTGGCATTCTGGTTTCGGATATTACAAATGAATTTTTGCCAGCATTACAAAGGAAGTTCAAAAACATTTATTGACCCAGAATTATATGACATTGATCTGTAGCACCAATGAAAATGTGATGGAAGCCAAAGAACAGTTACAGATGCTCCTCAGTCAGAAGGTGGGAGGCATTATCTATATCGGCGGTGAGGATATTACAGAATCACTCCATATTCCGACCGTTTATATTGACCGTGATCCAAGAGACATGAAACGGGAAGAAAAGCCGGGATCAGAAGAAAACTATGCAATGATTGAATGCGATAACATTCAGGGAGGCTATCTTGCGGGTCAGGAACTGGCCTGTAAGGGTGCTAAAAAAATTGCGTACGTTTGTTATGGAGGAACATTATCTACTATCAAAAAACGTCTTCAGGGATTTAAAGAAGCACTTGCGGAGTATGAAATAGAAATTAATCCGAAATATGGAATTTATGTAAATGAAGTATCACTGGAAGAGGGTAGCCGTGCAGCACAGTATATCATGGAAAATCTTGGAGGAGCAGATGGGATCTTCTTTATGACAGATATTTTGGCGGTAGGTGGTCTCAGTTATCTGGTGAACCATAACATCAAAGTGCCAGATCAGGTAAAAGTTGTGGGGTTTGATGATATTTCCATGAGTAGAATGATCTATCCTAAGTTGACGACTATTCATCAGCCAGTGCAGGAATATGGTCGTTTGGCTGCTGAACGTATTGTGGATATGATCAATGGAAAAGACGTAGAGATACAGAGACAAAGAATACCCGTGAATCTTGTGGTTCGTGAGACCACATAATCAGGAGAACAGACATGAAATCAATAGGAATTGATATTGGTACAACAACGATCAGCCTGGTTGTACTGGATACAGAGAAAAAGATGGTCCTGGAATCCAGGACCATTTCTAACGGAACTTTTATAGAGACCGGAAATGCCTGGGAGCGGATCCAGGAGCCTGTAAAGATCATTGAAAAAACAGTAGGTGTGTTGAATGAGTTGCTGGCAGCTCATAAAGATGTTGAGACGATCGGACTGACTGGCCAGATGCATGGAATCGTGTATTTGGACAACGAGGGGGAGTGCGTCAGCCCATTATATACCTGGCAGGATGGAAGAGGTGCGCAGCCGGAATTTGACGGTAAGAGCATTGTTCAGGAAGTATACGAAAAAACAGGACTTACCGTGTCCACAGGCTTTGGATTGGTGACCCATCTGTATCACTACAGAAAAGGGATCGTGTCAGAAGGAGCAGCGACCTTCTGTTCTATTGGAGATTACCTTGGCATGAAGCTGACCGGAAGAAAAACTCCGCTGGTGCATGCCAGCAATGCAGGAAGCTTTGGCCTGAATCTGTTTGACAGCGAAAAAGGAGAGTTCCGCAAAGCAGTGCTGGAACAGCTGGGAATGGATACATCCATTCTCCCGGAAGTGACCGGTGATGTGGCAGTGCTTGGTAAGTATAAGGGAATCCCGGTAACTGCTGCACTGGGAGACAATCAGGCAAGCTTTCTTGGATCTGTGGGATTCAGAGAGAATACCATCCTTCTGAATATGGGAACTGGTGGACAGATCTCTGTGCTGTCTGATCAGCTGTTCTCAGGAGAGGGAATCGAGGCAAGACCATTTGTAAATGGAAAATATCTTTTGGTTGGTGCTTCTCTGTGCGGTGGAAGAGCGTATGCCACTCTTGAGAAATTTTTCCGTAGATTTATGAAGAGAGCTACTGGAAATGACGAGCCATTATATGGACTTCTGGAAGAGATGGCTCGTGAGGGAAAAGAGCAGAGTGATAAGATGGAAGTGTCCACACGGTTTAATGGAACCAGAATCAATCCGAATATCCGCGGTGGTATCACGAACTTAAGTGAAGAGAATTTTACTCCGGAAGGACTGACCTATGGGGTGCTTCATGGCATGATCAAAGAGCTGTACGATATGTATCAGATCATCTATAAGGCTACAGGCATTGAAGTTAACCATCTGGTTGCATCCGGTAATGGACTCAGAAAGAATCAAGTGCTTCAGGAGATCAGCAGTGAGATGTTCGGCGCAGAACTGTCACTGGCGATCTACCAGGAAGAGGCAGCCTGCGGTGCCGCGGTCAGCAGTGCCATGGGTGTTGTGTAGAACAATATTTGCACAATTTTTATCGAATATTCATAGTACATAAAAAAGCTACTCATAAGTATACAACTCGTGAGTAGCTTTTATTATCTTAATCAACCACCGTAACAGCGGTGATCACCGGCTGATCTGCTGCAGCAACGGTTCCATTATTATCCTGTATGGGAACAGCTTTGCAGATGGCGTCGACTACATCCATGCCGTCTGTTACATGCCCAAAGGCTGCATACTGGCCATCCAGGAAGGTACTGTCCTCATGGACGATGAAGAACTGAGAGGATCCGCTGTCCGGGTCATTGGCACGTGCCATGGAGATGACACCTCTCACATGAGAAATATCATTTTCTACACCGTTTGCAGAGAACTCGCCTTTAATGGTCTTCTCAGAACCGCCAGTTCCGTTTCCATTGGGATCACCGCCCTGGATCATGAATCCGGAGATGATACGATGGAAAGTCAGACCATCGTAGAAGCCTTCATTTGCCAGATTGATAAAGTTGGTTACAGAGATCGGGGCAGTATCTGCATCCAGTTCCAGAGAGATAGTGCCATAGTCTTGCACATCGATGGTCACATGATGAAGACCGGTGAGCAGCTCTTCGCCTTCAGAAGCGTCTGCTGTGTCAGCGGTTCCATCACTAGTCTCGTCAGCTGCAGGGGTCTCTTCAGTAGTCTCGGTAGTGTCCGTGGTATCAGTTTTGCTTCCGCATCCGGCCAGCATTGTCGCAGCAAGTGCCAGAGTCAGAAGCCATACAGTTATTTTTTTCATGATTTTCATTATTCCTTTCGCTATTCTACATATGTTTCATTCTAAGATTCATCAGATCGAAAGTCAAATGTAGATTCTGTGAACATTACAAGATCTTTCCAAGAAAATAAGCAGCCTGTTTCTGCCACCAGCACCAGTCATGGCTTACATCATATCCCCAGTAATCCACAAATGCAGGGATGCCTTTTGCTTTCAGTACGTTGTCCAGCTTGTGGGTATCTGTCAGCAGTTCGTCCTCCCAGGCGCCCTGGCCTACGCAGAAATACATGTGGCTTCTGCGGTACAGAGCCATATACGGGTGATCTTCCTGCATGTGCTGGAGACAATGGTATGGAGAGTTCAGGTACACCAGATTATCCATATAGCCGCCCAGAATGTTGGCAGCGTCATAGACACCGCTTAAACAGATGGTTGCATCAAACTGGTCAGGAAAACGGAAAAACAGATTAGCTGCATGAAATGCGCCCATGCTGCATCCCATGGTCATGGATAATTGTCCGGGAGCAGCCTGTTTCATAAAGGGAAGTACTTCGCAGAACAGATATTGCATCCATTTCTCATGCAGGAAGATCCGGTCTCTGGGATTTTTCCAGGTGCAGGACCAGGTCTCTGCATCAATAGTGTCCACGCAGAATAACTGAAGTCTTCCATTTTCGATAAAAGGTCTGCAGGCTTCTACCATGCCAAAGCTCTCAAAGTCATTATGTTTGCCGTCCTGAGAAGGAATGACCAGACAGGGTTTTCCTTTGGTTCCATAACGTTTTACGGGCATCTCCCGCCCAAGCCGGTCACTGTACCAGCTTGTTTCCTGTATTTCTATCATGAATTTTCAGATCCTTTCTGCGAAATTTTAGAAGATCGTTTCGCACCTGCAGTTTTACGGACTCGAGTTGTCTTCTTTACCGGTATTTCCGGTAAAATTTCCGGCTCTTTGATCTCCAACGCATATTGACAGAAGGTGTCCATCTGCTCTTTGGATTTAAATCTTGCCAGATACATATAATTGCCCATGCCATGTGCAAGTACTTCCGGAAGTTCCTCGGCAACCTTCAGATATTTGTCCCAGTGTTCAAGAATCTCCTGGTGAGTATGTGCATAAGGATGCTCTTTCCAGCGGCCTACATAGACGCAGAAGGCAGGCGAAGTCTTGGTCTTATGGCGCAGTTTATCATAGATCATCATATCCGCATAGTACTGATAGCAGTTGATGTTATAGGCAAAATTGATCATATCCGGGGTAGGTCCGCCGGAAGGACGCATATTGACTTCCAGACCTACAACCTGGCCTTTTTTGCCAAGGTACGGATGGTCTTCCAATAGACGGAAAAACTCCAGATGCACGAAGCGTCTGTGCACTTTAAAAGCCTTCAGGCAGGCACGTCCGCAGGCTTTCAGGTCTTCGGCCAGCTGATCTACAATATAGAATTTAATGGAGTTATGGTCGTTCACACAGTCCATAATGGAGATCGGTGTGATATTGCCGGTTTCGAAAAGAGGAGTTCCCTTGCTGTTTACAATCGCATCATAAGAGCAGATCTCTCCGGGAACATATTCTTCCATAATATAAGGAATGGATGGAAGATGGCGGAAAAAGTCAAGAAGCTCCGCTTCGCAGGTGAGTTTCCAGGTGTCATTGGCACCGACACCGCAGTCTGGTTTTACGATCACAGGGTATCCGACTTCCCTGATGAAGTTCTGTGCCGATGTAAGGTCAGAGATCAGATGGTAACGTGCACAGGGAATGCCGGCTTTTTCGTAACCGGCTTTCATCTTTGATTTGTATTTGATCAGGTCCATATCTTTGGGCTGAAGACCGGTAGTAATATGAAAATCTTCCCGAAGTCTTGCATCCTGGGTCAGCCAGTATTCGTTGTTGCTCTCCAGGTAATCGATCTTTCCATGGTGGAAGGATAAAAATGCAACAGCACGGAACATCTCGTCATAGTTTTCCATATTTTCTACCCGGTAATATTCGGTCAACGCGCTCTTCAGGCGCGGAGACAGACCGTCATAAGGGGTGTCTCCGATGCCGAGGACATTGACACCGTTTGCCCTCAGGGCAACACAGAAATTTTCATAATTGCCGGGAAAGGCCGGGGAAATGAAGATAAAATTGGGCATATAATTCCTTTCACGACGCAAAAACAGTCGTTTTCTATATGATTCAAAAAAGACTGCCGCAAAATGCATCCTGCATTTGCGGCAGTCCCTTTATTATACCTGTCCGTTCTTGTACCGATCAAGGAAACGGTGGATTCTTTCGTAGGGGTCAAGAAGATCACTGACAGATGCATCATGGTTCAGCGTATCGATCAGAAGAGCGATGTATTTGCTCATGTCGCAGCTGATGTAATATTCGCGGGACAGAAGCTCCGGGGTCTGGTATACCAGGTTGGTAGTCAGTACGCGATAGAACAATCCTTCTTTGTAAGCCTCATCGAATTTTTCCATACCATTGGTGAACAGACCAAAGGTGGAATACAGGAAGATTCGTTTCGCATGAAGGGCTTTCAGCTTTCTTGCTACATCAATCATGCTCTCACCGGAGGAGATCATGTCATCAATGACCAGAACATCTTTTCCTTCTACATTGCTTCCCAGAAACTCATGGGCAACGATTGGATTGCGTCCATTGACTACTTTCGTGTAATCACGGCGTTTGTAGAACATACCCATGTCTACACCCAGCACATTTGCCAGATAAACTGCACGGCTGGTACCACCCTCATCAGGGCTGATGACCATCAGATGCTCACTGTCTACCTGAATGTCATTTACGTTGGAGAGCAGTGCCTTGATAAACTGGTAAGCAGGCTGTACGGTCTCAAAACCAGACAGCGGGATTGCATTCTGTACACGCGGGTCATGCGCATCAAAGGTGATGATATTGTCCACACCCATAGATACCAGCTCCTGCAGAGCCAGTGCACAGTCCAGTGACTCACGGGCAGAACGTTTATGCTGACGGCTCTCATAGAGAAATGGCATGATAACAGTAATACGTCTTGCTTTTCCTCCACAGGCAGCGATAATACGTTTCAAATCCTGATAATGGTCATCAGGTGACATGTGATTGGTATGGCCTGCAAGGCTGTAAGTCAGACTGTGGTTACATACATCTACCATCAGATAAAGATCACGTCCGCGGACAGATTCCTGAACAATTCCTTTTGCTTCACCGGAACCAAAACGGGGAATCTTTGCTCCTACCAGGAAAGATTCCTGCTCATAGCCCTGGAATGCAATGTTATCCTTGTGCTCGTTGGCGCTTTCTTTCCGCCACTGCACCAGATAATCATTGACCTTATCACCCAGCTCTTTACAACTGGGAAGAGGAATGATGCCAAGGGATCCTACCGGGATCGTCTCAAGAACACGTTCACTGCGCTGCTGAATCATAATATGCCCTCCAAAATGTATAAAAATAATCGTATATTCAGAGCCTGCCTCATGAATAGCTCCGAATATGTAAATACCTATATAGATCTACTTCAATGGTTATAACATTTCCTGTGATACAGAGTCAAGGAATTTCACAAAGTTCGGTTGATTTTCCGGCGAATCCGGATATCACTGCCGGTCAGTTTAAGCAAAGTGTACGAACTGGTGATCCTGGAAAAAATACGTTCACTGTACACATCACGGAATTCCCGGATGGACAGGTTCGTGGAGATGATCGTTGACTTTCTCAACAGTGCCCGTTCATTTAGAAGCTGGAACAGCCTGGACACAGTAAACGTATTGGAAACTTCCGTTCCGCAATCATCCAGGATCAGCAGATCGCTGTCCAGCAGAGCTTCATATTGCTGGTGCAGATTCCACTTATCTGCAGGTGCTCCGATGGACAGAAGCTCGAAGAGCTGAAAGGATGTAAAATAGATTACGGAATGTCCCGTATCCAGAAGCTCTTTGGCGATACAGTTGGATAAAAAGGTCTTTCCGGTTCCTACGGAACCATAGAACAGAATATTCTTAAATTCCTGATCAAATCCATTTACAAACTGATGGCAGGTACGGATGATCTCCGGCATGATCTGCTTCTGCTCCTCATCATAGACATCATAAGACAGATGGGAAAAGTTCTCTTCTGCCAGGATCTGATCCAGATGGGAAGAAGAATAGAGCAGACGGATCTCCTGCTGTAAAAAGCAATGGCACTTTTTGCGGCCGATATAACCGGTGTCTTTGCACTTCGGACAGGTATAATGCATCTTAAGATAGTCAGCAGGATAACCGGCGGATAGAAGAAGTCCTTCCTTTTCAGCTTTGAGCAGTGCCAGCTCATCTTTTAAGGACTTCATGGCCCCTGGTTCCTGGTCGATCATCCGCTCCGCCTGACGAAGACTGCAGGCAGAGATCTCTGAGTCGATCTCACGGATCCTGGGGATCTGTTCGTAGATCTGATCGATCCGGGTACATTGAAGCCGGTAATCCTGATATTGGCGGCGGTCATATTCCCGCATGATCGTATCGTACTGTTTATTGGTAAGCGGCATGTGATCCTCCTGTTATTTCTGGCTTTGAAGCAGCATCTCTTCCAGTTTGTCAAAATCATAGTCACGCTGCTGGAAATTGGTGAATCCGGTTGCCCTGGCAGCGGATGGCTTCTTTCGGGTACTGTTCTTCTTCTGATGTTCCTGATCCAGTCGTTCCACATCTGCCAGTGTATGTACTTTCTTTTCGGACCAGCTCTGTAAGATCTTGTCCGCATAGTCAAAATTCGGTTTGTGCAGACGATCCATGGTCCGGCGGCAGGCTTCCAGAACCAGATCCAGGGTGAAATCATAAGTTCCCAGCCATTTTTCGATATAGTCAAGCTCCGGCTGGACCGGATTACGGTCGTTGATGCCGAAGGCCTTCATAATAGCGAAAGTATTGCGCCGGTAAGTGGTAGTCCGTTCTTTGGCCTGAGAGACGGTGGTGATTCCTGCCTCTGCCCAGGCAAGACCTACCTTTTCGATATAATGAATGCTGCTGCTTCCCTTGCAGACACAATACTCTACCAGATATTCCACCAGATCCACAGAAAAATGGAGCTGGTCGTAGAAGTAGAGCAATGTCTCAATCTCGGATGGCGTCAGCGTCTTTTTCATATACTGTTCGCAGACAAATAAAAGCTGTCTGCAATCGGACTGAGAAGTGAACTCGTGTAACTGATCCCGGCTGTATGCCTTACGTTCCGGTACGGCAGATGCAGAAGCAACGGAAGGAACGACAGGAGAAGAACCGGGGGTGGCGACAGAGGCATGTCTGTCGGGCTGACCAGCAGTTCGTAAGTGGGACGGCTCACAAAGATAGATGCCAAGAAGCACATTGGAGGCATTACACTCCAGCTTCAACAGTCCCTGCTTTTCCCAGTATTTAAACGCGCGGAGAATGTCACTTTCCGTACAGTCCAGTACATCTGCCAGACCGATCACAGACAGCTCTCTGGTGCTGTCGCCAAGCGAACGAAGCAGGTACAGATAGACCTTCACATATTCACCATTAGCTCCTGGCATATATTCATCCAGGAAAATATTGGAAATAGAAGTTGTACCGACAGAAGCGCCGGTTGTTAACGTAAAATGACTCATAAATCAGTATCCTCCACCTATTACGGAGTATAGCACAGCTTATCCAAAAAAGAAATAGCCCACACTTTCCTCTGTGGATACTTTTGAGGGAATGTGGATAATGTGGATAACTTAGTGGATAGTTACATTTATGGGAAACCTGATTCGACAAAAAATGACCGGAAATACAAGGATTTTCAAGAATTTGTCGAATAGTGTCGAAATGTGTTATGTAAATCTGTTTTCCACGAAAAAATCCACATGTTTATGCAGCATATTATGTTGATAAACATGTGGATAATGTGGATAACTTTATCTTTGAAGTAGATTTTCCCCGATTTTCAGCACATCTCCGGCACCCATAGTTATCAACAGATCACCGTGCATACAATTTTTTAATAAAAATTCTTCAATCTCTTCAAATGTGGAAAAGTAATCGCAGTCTTTTCCTATTTTATGCAGTTCTGCCTGCAGAGTTCTGGAGCTGATTCCCAGGTTGTCAGTTTCCCTGGCCGGGTAGATCTCTGCCAGTACTACATGGTCGGCAAGGGAAAGTGCTTCCGCAAACTCGTGCATGAATGCGCGGGTACGGGTATAGGTGTGAGGCTGGAACACACACCAGATCTCACGATGCGGATAATTGGCAGCAGCTTTCAGAGTTGCCCGGATCTCGGACGGATGATGGGCATAATCATCGATAATGGTGACACCGTTCACTTCTCCTTTGTACTGGAAACGACGGTCTGTTCCGTGGAACATAGCCAGACCTTCGGAAGCAGTCTTGAAATCAAAGCCAAGTTCCATGGTGGTCGCCAGGGCAGCCAATGCATTGGATACGTTGTGGATACCTGGTACATGAAGCTCTACCGGTCCTACAGGGGTTCCTTTGTGAACCAGTGTGAAGGATGCGCAGCCCTGTCTGTCATAGGTAATATCGGAAGCGGTGTAATCTGCCTCGCCGGACACTTTGTATGTGACCAGATCAGCATCCACACCATTGGTAATCTCGTCTATGTTCTTGATATCGCCATTCATTACCAGCAGCCCGTGTGCCGGGAGCAGTTCTGCAAAACGATGGAAGGAGTGGCGGATATCGGCAAGATCCTTGAAGAAATCCAGGTGGTCTTCCTCAATGTTCAGGATCACGTCCACAGTCGGGAAAAAGGACAGGAAGCTGTTGGTGTACTCACATGCTTCGGTCAGAAACAGATCTGATCTGCCGACGCGGATATTTCCACCGATCTCCGGCAGGATACCACCCACGGAGATGGTAGGATCTGCCTGTGCTTCCAGAAGGATCATGGAGATCATGGAAGTGGTAGTAGTCTTTCCGTGAGTACCGGCAACAGCGATGGCCGTCTTGTAGTTACGCATGATCTCACCCAGCAGTTCAGCTCTGGTCAGCATGGGAATGCCAGCGGATCTGGCAGCGGCAAACTCGGCATTATCCGGATGGATGGCGGCAGTGTAGACGACCACATCGATGCCTGGTTTGATATTGTCTGCAGTCTGTCCGTAGAAGACAGTTGCTCCTTTCTCTTCCAGATGTCTGGTCAGTTCGGACTGCTGACTGTCAGAACCTGAGATGGTAAAGCCTTCCTGAAGCAGAACTTCAGCCAGACCGCTCATACTGATGCCTCCGATACCGATGAAATGTACATGTACCGGTGAGTCAAAATTTATCTGATACATAAGAAATCCTCATTTCTGTTTTTTCCTATTATTATATCGTCTTCAGAAGAAAAATCAACGCACTTCTGTCAGGAAAAACCGGGTAATATCATTTTGAACAAAAAAACATGAAATCATATAGCAAAAATGACGGAAACGAGATGAAAATTCATCAAAAACAAGAAAAAACTGTCGAAAAATGTTAAAAAATGATGAATGTTTTTCTTCGCAAATGTTCACTATTTACAAAAGGTGTGCTATAATACAGACATCAAAGCATTATAATGTTTGCATCAAGAGGTGATAGCGTGATTAAAAAAGAAATGATAGCCATGTTGTTAGCCGGCGGTCAGGGAAGCAGATTGGGCGTGCTTACTGCAAAGGTTGCAAAACCTGCAGTTGCCTTTGGCGGCAAGTACCGGATCATTGACTTTCCATTGAGCAACTGCATCAATTCCGGGATCGATACGGTTGGTGTACTTACTCAGTACCAGCCTCTGCGGTTGAACACACACATCGGGATCGGAATGCCGTGGGATCTGGATCGTAACAACGGAGGAGTAACTATTCTCTCACCATATGAGAGAAGCGCCGGAAGTGACTGGTATTCCGGCACAGCCAATGCCATTTACCAGAACATTGACTATATTGATACATATAATCCAGAATATGTCCTGATTTTGTCAGGTGACCATATTTATAAGATGGATTATGAAGTGATGCTGGATTATCACAAAGAGAATAACGCAGCAGTGACGATTGCCTGCATGCCGGTTCCGTGGGAAGAGGCGGGCAGATTTGGTGTAGTCATCACAGATGAGAACGGACAGATCAATGAATTTGAAGAGAAGCCGGAGAAGCCGAGAAGTAACCTGGCATCCATGGGAATCTATATTTTTACGTGGAAAGTATTGAGAGAAGCACTGATCCGCATGAAGGACGTGCCGGGATGTGATTTCGGAAAGCATATCCTGCCAGACTGCCTGGAACGGGGCGAGCGGTTGTTTGCTTATGAGTACAACGGATACTGGAAAGATGTAGGAACTCTTGGATCTTACTGGGAAGCCAACATGGAGCTGATCGATATCATACCGGAATTTAACCTGTATGAAGAATTCTGGAAGATTTATACCAAGAGTGATGCGTTACCGCCCCTTTACGTATCGGAGGATGGATTTATTGAGCGCAGTATTGTCTGCGGCAATTCTACGATTGAAGGAACGGTGATAGGATCTGTGATCGGAGCAGGTGTTACCATTGGAAAGGGAGCAGTGGTACGTGACTCGATCATTATGAAAGACACTGTGATCGGACCTGGCTGTACGGTGGACAAGTCCATCATTGCAGAAGAAGTCGTGATCGGTGAGAACTGTAAGCTGGGTGTGGGAGAAAATATTCCGAACAAAGTAAATCCAAAGGTATACTCCTATGGTCTGGTAACGATTGGAGAGAAGACAGAGATTCCGGCAAATGTTCAGATCGGTCTTAACACTGCGATTTCCGGTAAGACGGAAGAAGCGGACTATCCGGACGGAATACTTGCAAGCGGCGAGACTTTGATTAAGGCGGGTGATAGAACATGAGAGCAATAGGAATCATTTTAGCGGGCGGCAACAATCACAGAATGAAAGAACTGTCCAGCAAGCGTGCCATTGCGGCCATGCCGGTGGCAGGAAGCTACCGAAGCATTGATTTTTCATTGAGCAACATGTCCAACTCTCATGTACAGAAGGTTGCAGTGCTGACACAGTACAATTCACGGTCCTTAAATGAACACCTCAGTTCATCCAAATGGTGGGATTTCGGAAGAAAGCAGGGCGGCTTATATATTTTCACACCGACTGTGACAGCGGAGAACAGCTACTGGTACAGAGGAACGGCAGATGCCATCTGGCAGAACATTGACTGGTTAAAGCAAAGCCATGAACCATATGTGGTGATCGCATCCGGCGATGGCGTCTACAAGATGGACTACAATAAAGTGCTGGAATATCATATTGACAAAAAAGCAGATATTACAGTTGTGTGCAAGGAGATGCCACAGGATACGGACATGAGCCGCTTTGGTGTAATCAAAGCGGACGAGACCGGCAGAGTCATGGATTTTGAAGAAAAGCCGATGGCGACAGATGCCCATCTGGTTTCCTGTGGAATCTATATTATCCGACGCAGACAGCTGATCGAACTGATTGAGAAATGTGCGGAAGAGGATCGGTACGATTTTGTAAGAGACATTCTGGTTCGTTATAAGAATGTGAAACGAATCTACGCATATAAGATGGATACTTACTGGAACAGTATCGCATCTGTGGATGCATATTATCAGACCAACATGGATTTCCTGAAAGCAGATGTGCGAAAGCATTTTCTGCACGATTACCCGGATATTTATTCCAAGGTTCAGGATCTTCCGCCTGCAAAATATAATGCAGGAGCCAATGTAAAGAACAGTCTGGTTGCCAGCGGCTGTATCATCAATGGCACGGTGGAGAATTCCATATTGTTTAAGAAAGTATTCGTTGGAAATAACTGCGTGATCAGAAATTCCATTATTCTCAATGATGTATATCTGGGTGACAACACCTGTATCGAAAACTGCATCGTGGAGAGCAGAGATACCATTCGGGCCAATTCCCGTTACGTAGGGGAAGACGGTGTAAAAGTGGTGATAGAAAAAAATGAAAGATATATTATGTGATGATTCAGAGCCATGCACATGCCCGAGAATATGGGCCTCATGCTTGCATGAAGGCACATATTTCGGAGCATGTATATGGCGAGCAGCCATACATGAGCAAAAGGAAAGCCTCGTAGAGGCGATTTTGCGAATGTGGCTCTGAATCATCAGGATATACAAAAACATAAAAATACAATATACAGGGGTGTCTTATGAAAATTACAGATGTACGGATAAGAAAAGTTGCCAGAGAAGGCAAGATGAAGGCGGTGGTGTCTATCACCATAGATGAAGAGTTCGTCGTTCATGATATTAAAGTGATTGAAGGAGAGAAAGGACTGTTTATCGCGATGCCAAGCCGTAAAGCGTCTGATGGAGAGTATCGAGATATTGCACACCCGATCAATTCTTCCACACGTGACTGCATTCAGTCTCTGATCCTTGAAAAATATCAGAGTACCATTGAAGCGGCAGCAGTAGAATAAAAAGTTACATAATTAAAATTTATAAGGACAAGAAAAAAGAAGAGGAGCGGTACACCAATTGGTTAGTGTGCAACTCCTTTTCTTTTTTGAATTGAAACGAAAACTTTAAGATTACTCCAATTTTCTCGGTGGAGCACAACTTTCGCGTTTGGCCAGATAGAAAGGAAGTCAGATCTGGCTGCTGGCGCAGAGAAGGGCATATGCCCGGAATTTACTATTTACTGCGTAAAGAAAAATAAAACTATAATAAAACTATACAATTTCGATGTCATCATCATGAAGCATCAGGAAAGCCAGCGAAAAGATGACTCCGAGAAAATCTGCAGGGATGGAGTTATCCAGTACATGGATTTCCTTTGTGATGCCAGTCATACGGGTCAGACAACAGATCTTCCGACAATCCAGAAATACTTCAAATTCACGACGGGGAGTCTGGATTAATTTCAGGTCTCCCCATTTTACGTGCAAGGAAAGTTCATGAGCAAAAGGGGGACGCAGAAGAGGCTGTTCTGGCTGATACTGAATTTGTGCATCAGTGGAAGTGCCGTCGGGGTATTCAAGAATAATATAATCCTTTTTCTGCTCTACACGTGTAAGCAGATCACCCGAAGGATTCAGAACAGATAATTGCTTTGCATGTGTCAGATTTTTCTGAACCTGACTGATGAGCTGTGAATTCTCTGAATAAATTTTGTAATTGTTTATATAATATTTTGCAATCAGTTTCATAATAACACTCCGTGTATAAATGAGAGTCCTGTATTCATGATTCCTGCCAGAATCATGACCAGAATTGGATTTATTTTATATTTTTGCAGAAGGACTGCAGAAATGATGAAAATAAAAACCAGACTCCAATGGGTACTCCTAAGAGTAATGGTAGTTTTGCTTCCCCAGAAAGCGGTTGTCAGAATGGAGACACCTGCGGCGGCTATCATGGCAACTACAGCCGGACGCAGAGTAGCAAGGACACTCTGGAAAACGGATAAGTTTCTGTATTTAAGATAAAAGGATGCAATCAGGGTTACAATAAGGCAGGAGGGTAAAATGCACCCCAGAGTTGCGACCAGAGCACCTGGAATCCCAGCTATGCGGATCCCTACAAAGGTAGCAGAGTTGACAGCAATAGGTCCAGGTGTCATCTGGGAAATGGTGATTAGATCGGTAAATTCTGTCATAGAAAGCCAATGGTGTCCATTTACAACTTGTCCCTGGATAAGTGGCATGGCTGCATAACCACCACCAAAACTGAAGAGTCCAATCTGTAAAAAACTTAGAAAAAGTTCCAAATAAATCATGATGCAGAGGTCCTCCTTCTTTGATACGATATTTTTAATATGCCAAGAGCTCCACATATCAGGATAATATAGATAACATTGACCTGAAAGACACAAGATGCTGTAAAAGCAGCAAACATAATGACATTGGAAAGGCAATTGTGCTCATGTAATATACCTCCGGCCATTTCATAAACGACAATGGCGATCACTGCACCTACACCGGACTGCATTCCCTCAAGCATCTGACCTACCAGTAAATTATCCCGAAAAGCTGTGTAAAAGAGCGAAATAACGGAGATAATGAGAAAAGGTGGTAGAATCGTTCCGACAATAGAAACAGCAGCACCAATCAGGCCTGCCAGCTTATATCCTACCACAATGGCACCGTTGACAGCGATAGCACCGGGAGCGGATTGGGCAATCGCTACTAGATCCAGCATCTCATCTTCATCAATCCAGTGGTATTCATCCACAAATTTCTTTTTCATCAAGGTAACAATTACATATCCACCGCCGAAAGTAAAAGCACTGAGATATAGGGTTGATATAAATATTTTTAATAACACATGTTTTTTATCCTGCATAGGAAATTCCTCCTCTTTAATAACACTTGTTTTGAAGAATTGTCTACTATCTGTTCCCAAAACAGTATAAAAAATCTTAAACTATATGTAAAATAGTATTATCTTATGATTATCATAATAATTTCATTATAAAGGAAAAGAAAATGACACTGAGACATATGAAAATTTATGTGGCTGTATTTCACCATAGTAACAGTATGGAGAGAAAATAAATTGTAAAAATGGACTGTCTGAATGACAATTGTACCAAAGAAGGATATCCTTGCAAATGAAAGCCACTGTGAAGTATAATCGAACTGCACTGTTTAGTGACAAGAATGAACGAGATAGGAGATATACGATGTATGTGATCGCAGGTCTGGGAAATCCGGGCAGTAAATATGAAAAAACAAGACACAATGTGGGATTTCAGGTTATTGACCGTCTGGCTTCCAAATATCATATAGATATGAATATAAAAAAGCACAAGGCCATCTGCGGAACCGGTGTGATCGAGGGCGTGAAGGTGCTGCTGGTGAAACCTCAGACCTTCATGAACTTAAGTGGAGAGAGTATCAGGGAAGCAGTTGATTTTTATAAAGTTGATCCGGAGACAGAATTTCTGGTGATTTATGATGATATTTCGCTGGCACCGGGACACTTAAGAATTCGCAAGAAGGGAAGTGCCGGCGGACATAATGGAATCAAGAATATTATCCTCCATCTGGGAACCCAGGTATTTCCGAGGGTCCGTGTAGGCGTGGGAGAGAAGCCCGAAGGATATGATCTGGCAGATTATGTGCTGGGACATTTTCAGGGGGATGAAAAGAAACTGATGGAAGAGGCTTACGACCGGGCAGCGGCCGCAGTAGCCGAGATCTTGACGGACGGGCCGGATAAGGCAATGAATGATTTTAATTAGGAGAAGTTATGGACACCTTTTATGAACCGTTGCTGGAGCTGGAAGCATTTGGTCAGATACGGGAGCAGTTGAAAAAAGAAGAAGGACTTCAGCTGCTCACGGGCTGTGTGGATTCTCAGAAGACTCATCTGATGTACAGTCTGGGAAGAGACTGGCCTGTGAAATTGATCCTTACTTATAATGAACTGAAGGCGAAGGAAATCTATGAAGAATATGAGGCACTCGGGGAGGATGTGTATTACTATCCTGCTAGGGATTTCCTGTTCTTTCAGGCAGATATTCAGGGAAATGAACTGCTGCGCCAGCGGGTATCTGCAGTAAGCAGCCTTTTGTCTGGAGAAAAGTCGGTGATCATTACCACTTTGGATGGCTGTATGGACCCTCTGCTGCCGTTGAAAAAATGGCGAGAATTGATGGTGACTATCGGGGTTGGAAGTATTCTGGAGATGGATGCCTGTGGAAAAAGACTTGTTCAGATGGGCTATGAGCGGACCGGGCAGGTGGAGCTGCCGGGACAGTTTGCAATTCGTGGAGGCATCCTTGATATTTATCCGCTGACAGAGGAGTATCCGGTCCGGATTGAACTGTGGGATGATGAGGTGGATTCCATCCGAAGCTTTGATGCCCAGAGTCAGCGTTCCATGGAAAATCTGGAGGAGATCACGTTATATCCAGCGGCCGAGCTTTCGCCAGATCAGCAGGGATACAAAGGGGAAAGTCTGCTGGATTATATCAAAGAATTCCAATCTCTGGTATTTCTGGATGAAAGTAACCGTCTGCTGGAGCGTGGGGAGACGGTAGAAAAAGAATACAGACAAAGTTTTGAAAACCGGATGGAAAAGGGACAGATCGCAAAAGATCAGCCGGAGGAGATCATTGCCTGTGAAGTGATCTGGCACAAGTTAAATCAGATGCGGGGAGCGGCACTTAGCACGCTGGAGGCTACGGATCGCCGACTGGAGATTCATAACCGGTATCGCTTAGATACCAGATCCATTCAGTCTTACAACAATCATTTTGAACTTCTGGTCAAAGACCTGAAGAGATGGAAAAAAGAAAAATACAGAGTGGTTCTCATGTGCGCGTCCAGAACCCGTGGGCGCCGTCTGGCGGAAGATCTGCTGGCAGAAGATCTAAGTGCATTTTACAGCGAGGATGAGACCCGGATAACACAGCCTGGTGAGATTATGGTTACCCATGGAAATGTGTACCGTGGCTACGAATATCCCATGATTCGTTTTGCAGTGATCTCGGAAACGGATGTATTTGGAAAAGAAAAGAAGAAAAAGCACCGGAAACAGCGCTCTTATGAAGGTACCAGGATCGGAAGCTTCAGTGATCTGAACGTGGGCGACTATGTGGTGCATGAAAATCATGGACTTGGTATCTACCGTGGTATTGAGAAAATTACGGTGGATAAGACGGTCAAAGATTATATGAAGATCGAGTACAGCAAGGGATCCTGCCTCTATATTCTGGCGACCCAGCTGGACGCGATCCAGAAATACAGCAGTGCCGACGGGGAGAAGGTACCGAAGCTGAATTCTCTGGGCGGACAGGACTGGAAGAAGACCAAGACCAGAGTGCGGAGCGCTGTACAGCTGGTGGCAAAGGACCTGGTGGAATTATATGCGGCCCGTCAGTCGGAGAAAGGCTATGTATACGGACCAGATACAGTCTGGCAGAAGGAATTTGAGGAACTGTTCCCTTATGAGGAGACAGAAGATCAGCAGAAAGCAATCATGGATACCAAACATGATATGGAGAGCGGTAAGATCATGGATCGTCTGATCTGCGGAGACGTTGGATATGGCAAGACAGAGGTGGCACTTCGTGCAGCATTTAAGGCAGTACAGGAGAGCCGGCAGGTAGTATATCTGGTGCCGACTACGATCCTTGCCCAGCAGCATTACAATACCTTTGTTCAGCGAATGAAGGAATTTCCGGTGCGGATCGATCTGTTGTGCCGGTTCCGCACGCCTGCCCAGCAGAAGAAGACAGTGGAAGATCTTCGGAAAGGGCTGGTGGACATTGTGATCGGAACTCACAGAGTGCTGTCCAAGGATGTGGAATACAAGGATCTGGGGCTTCTAATCATTGATGAGGAGCAGCGCTTTGGTGTGGCGGACAAGGAGAAGATCAAGAAGCTGAAGACCAACATTGATGTGTTATCCTTAAGTGCGACGCCTATTCCAAGAACGCTTCATATGAGTCTGACAGGGATCCGCGACATGAGTGTGCTGGAAGAACCGCCTATTGACCGTATGCCGATCCAGACCTATGTGTGTGAATATGATGAAGAGATGATCCGCGCTGCCATCAGCAGGGAACTGGCAAGAGAGGGACAGGTCTACTATGTCTATAACAGGGTAGAGACTATCGCAGAGGTGGCACATCGGATCCAGGAACTGGTACCGGAGGCAAATGTGGCATTTGCCCATGGACAGATGAAGGAACATGAGCTGGAAAAGATCATGTATGCCTTTATTGAAGGGGAGATTGATGTGCTGGTCTCCACTACGATCATCGAGACGGGTATGGATATTTCCAATGTAAATACGATCATTATTCATGATGCGGACCGGATGGGACTGTCCCAGCTCTATCAGCTGCGCGGTCGTGTAGGCAGGTCGAACCGGACAGCTTATGCATTTCTTCTATATAAAAAAGACAAGATGCTCAAAGAGGTGGCAGAGAAGCGTCTTCATGCGATCCGGGAATACTCGGATCTGGGAAGCGGATTTAAGATTGCTATGAGGGATATGGAGATCCGTGGGGTAGGAACGCTGCTGGGACAGCGGCAGCATGGACATATGCAGGCGGTAGGCTATAACCTGTATTGCAAGATGTTGAGTGAGGCAGTTGCCCGCATGAAGGGCGGGCAGAAACCGGATCTGGATGATTTTGAGACGGTTGCAGATATTCAGATCGATGCGTTTATTCCAGACAGCTATATTAAAAATGAGGCACTGAAGCTGGATATTTACCGGAGAATCGCAGCGGTGGAGAATGAGGAAGAGCGAAGTGATATGCTGGAAGAGCTGATCGACCGGTTCGGGGAGCCGCCGAAATCAGTTATGAACCTGCTGGAGATCACCAAGGTAAAGAGCATGGCCCGCAGACTGTATATCAAGGAAGTGAAGGGAAGACCGGATCAGATTACATTTACGATGTACGAGAAAGCGCAGATCAATGCAGCGAAGATCCCGGATCTGCTGGCGCGGATGGATGGAGCACTCACTTTCCGGAAGACGGAGCCTGTACAGTTTGCTTTCACTTCCAGGAGCAGTCGTCAGGATTTCTCAGGAAAGCTTCTGGAGACCACAGAGCGGATTCTGGAAGAGATGGAAGTATTATTGGAGGATGCACCATGAGATATACAAAAATGAGAAAAATGATACGGCAGATGGCAGCAGGAGTATTGACGGCCTTTCTGCTGACCGGTCTGGCCGGTTGCGGAGCTGCTGGACCGGTCGGCGAGGAAGAGACGGATGTACAGGAGACAGGATCTGCTGTGGATGTGGGAGAACAGGGGGTCTCAGAAGCGGACTGGGACAAGATTGCTTTCGAAATCAACGGTGAGCCTGTTTCCCTGCGGGAATGGAATTTTTATCTGCGGATGAATCAGATGCAATGGGAAAAGCAATATCTGGAGGACTACGGGGATGATATGTGGTCTGTGGAGACAGATGACAGCGGGGCTACCATGGCAGATGGATTAAAAAAGGAAGTCATGGAAGTGATCTGTAAGACTCACATCCTGAATCAGCATGCACAAGAATACAACGCAGAACTGACAGCGGAAGAAAAAGCAGCAGTGTCTGAACGGGCAGAGAGCTTCATGAGTGCCTATCATGCAGCACTTCTGGATTTTGCAGGAGCGGATGAAGAGTTTGTCACAGAACAATTGTCTGCCACGGAGCTGTCCACAAAAGTAGAAGAACTGGCAGGCAAAGAATATGAGCCGGATATTGCTGAAGAAGACTATCAGAGAGAGGGAATCTGTTATGTGCTGATCTCTACTACCGGACTTCGGGATGCGGATGGGAATCTCACACCGTTTTCTGATGAAGAAGTTCAGGAGCGCACACAGATGGCGAAGGAGCTCAGTCAGAAAGCAAAGGAAACAGGGGATTTGAAGAGCGTGGCAGAAGAGGCCGGCCTAAGACCGATTGAATCCAGTATGGGACGCAGCAATGAGGGAGACGGACAGGAACCACTGATGCTGGATGCAGCCAGGGCACTGGCAGTTGGGGAAGTGTCTGATCCCATTGAGACAGAGGAAGGCTGGTTTCTGGTACAGCATACCAGTGATTATGATGAGAGCGGAACCGTATACTGGAAGGAATATCTGACAGAGCAGGCGCAGCAGAGTTATGCACAGGAAATCTATGAGCAGTGGAGAGCAGATGCACAGATCGTGCAGAATGAAGAAATCATGGATTCTGTAATTGTGAAAGATGTATTAAAAGAGTTGCTTTGAATATAAAAAGAGCATATAATCAAAAGAAATATACGGATTTGCAGGAGGATTTTGTTATTATGATGAAGAAAAAAGCGACCACTTTGCTGGCCGTTCTGTTAATGGGAGCAATTGCCCTGACTGGATGCAGTGCCCCACATACGGTAAATGGAAGTGCAGAAGCTGTCAGTGTGAATGGAACTTCTGTTCCGCTTGGAGAACTGAATTTTTATCTGCGTTATCAGCAGATCTATATGCAGAATGCATACGGCGGACTGTTTGGTGAGAACTTTATGAATACAGATATTAGCGGAAGCGGTTCTGTATATGGTGTTACTATGAGAGATTCTTCTCTTGAGACCCTGGAAGAATATTATCTGGTTGAGGCAAATGCAGAGGAACTGGGCATATCCTTGACCGATGAGGATGAGAGCAAGATTGCGGATACTGTACAGGCATTCCTGGCAGCCAATGACAGCAAGACGCTGGATGCCATGACAGCTGATGAGGCAACTGTTACGCATGTGCTGAAACTTATCACTCTTCAGCAGAGAGTACATGAGTATTTTGGGACAACCATTGATACCGAAGTAGATCCGGAAGAGGCAAATCAGAAGAAGATCTCCTATGTACTGAACAGTACAGAAGATACCACGGATGATGCAGGTAATACCGTTGTTCTGTCCGAAGCAGAGAAGGAGCAGAAGAAAGCAGATATGGAAGCTCTTCTGGCAGAAGCAAAAGAGAGCGGAGATCTAAGCGCAGCAGCAGAAAACTACAGTCTGAGTGTAGTTCCTGCTACCTATGGAAAAGATGACGAGACACTGAATGCAGATGTCTATGCTGCAGCAGAGCAGTTGTCTGACGGTGAGTATTCAGATGTAATCGAGTCTGATAATGGCTATTATGTTGTATATATGGAGAGTACTTCCGATGCAGATGCTACGCAGACCAAGATTGACAGTATTTTAAGTGATCGTACCAATGAAGCTTATTCCGCATGGCTGGATCCGCTGAAAGAGGGCGCAGAGATCACAGTAAATGATAAAAATGTAGAAAAACTGACATTTGACCGGATCTATACGGTGAAAGCAGCCGATGAGGCAACTGCAGATGAGACAGTTACAGATGAGGCAACTGCAGACGAGACAGTTACAGATGAGGCAACTACAGACGAGACAGCGGTTGAAGACGGCACTGCTGACGATGCAACGACAGAAGGGGAAGCAGCAGAAGATACTGCGGCAGAGGAATAAGGGTGAAAAAGAAGACACTTTGTCTTTGTTTGATCGGTCTTCTGGCAGCGGCCGGTCTGTTGACTGGCTGCACGAGAACCAGTGAAGAACTGATTTTATCAAAAGAGAATTCCGCGACAGAGGAGGAGATTAAAACTTCTCTGCCGGAGAACAAAGATCTGGATGAAGTGCCCTTGGATGAAGAAGAAACAGAACGGGAAGCGGCACCTGTACCAGAGGATGGAAAGGCTGTTTCCCGTTCTGCATATTCAGTCACCTTGACGGATACTGTGAAATATGTAGAATCTTCCAGAAAAGAGATCACCAGAACAGAGAAACGTCTGTCTGTAGTCGATGAGAATGATCCATCCACTTACCAGATCGTCCGTAAGGAAGAAGCGGTGGAAGTACAGAATGAGATTCCATGTGAGTATCAGGACGAAAAGGGTTTTCCGAGATATGTGTGGAATGACGGTCACTGGTATGAGTATGAATACAGCAGCAGTGACATTACATTGGATGAGGATAATGAAGAACTGGCATTGATGCTTCTGGAGATGATGGGTGACAGTGAGGGTGAGGTATATTCCGTGAACTGTGAAGCACTGACAGGAACCAATGCCGGATATGCATTTCATGTTATATACAGAAATGAGCTGACCCTGGAGGGAGAACCATCAGATACTACGGGTCTGATAGTCAGCAGAAAACGTACAGAGACTACCGCACAGAAGCAGATGGTGGAGACGAAAGTCCCGGTGGAAGTTGAGAAAACAGTGCCAACCGGAGCATATACCTATTATGGCTGGCAGGAGCAGGAAGGTTCTGTATACTATTATGATGAGCATGGCGAGAAAGTGTCAGGAACACAGGTGATTCAGGGTATCCGCTATGTATTTGATGAAGATGGGAAGCTGATCAGTCAGGCCGGAGTAGATGTCTCTTCAAAGAGCGGAACGATCGACTGGAAGAAAGTAAAAGAGTCTGGGATATCTTTTGCGTTGATCCGCTGTGGTTACAGAGGTGCATCTACGGGCGAGCTGTTTGAAGATGCGGCCTGTACAGCCAATGTAGCAGGTGCCAGGGCTGCTGGCTTATCAGTAGGTCTGTATTTCTATTCCCAGGCAGTGACAGAGGAAGAAGCCACAGAAGAAGCAGAATTCGTAGTACAGGCTGCCAGGACCTGTCATGTGACAGCTCCGCTTGTCATTACAGGTGGATATACTGTGGATCTGGCCGGGCGCGCAGAAGGAGTGAGCCCGGAAGAACGAACGACATTTACAAAAGCATTTTGCCGGAAAGTACACGAAGACGGAATGATACCGATGATCGGTGGAGAAGCAGGATGGCTTTCCAGCAGTCTTGATATGACTGCATTGGCCCAGGAACAGATCTGGGTTGCACAGGAGAACAGCAGTGTCACCTGGTCTGGAACCTATCAGATATGGCAATATACTGCGCAGGGATCAATCGATGGGATTTCCGGCATCGCAGGATTAAATATTATAACAGGAGACGGGAGGATTTTCCAATGAGTGTTACAGCACAGAATCTGACATTACTTACAGATTTGTATGAACTGACAATGATGCAGGGATATTTCAAAAATCCGGTGCAGGAGACCGTGATCTTTGATGCATTTTATCGTGTGAATCCCTGCGGAAATGGATTTGCGATCGCAGCAGGACTGGATCAGGTGATCGATTATATCAAAAATCTGCATTTTTCAGATGAAGATGTAACGTATCTTGACAGTCTGGGAATCTTTGAAAAGGATTTCCTGGAATACTTGAGAGGGTTTCATTTTACCGGTGATATTTATGCAATCCCGGAAGGAACGGTGGTATTTCCGAGAGAACCGCTGGTGAAAGTTATCGCACCGATCATGGAGGCACAGCTGGTAGAGACCGCAATTCTTACCATGATCAACCATCAGAGCCTGATCGCCACCAAGGCGGCAAGAGTAGTCAATGCGGCCAGAGGAGATGGCATCATGGAGTTTGGACTGCGCCGTGCTCAGGGACCGGATGCGGGTACCTACGGAGCACGAGCAGCTATGATCGGTGGCTGTATCGGTACGTCCAATGTGCTGACCGGACAGCTGTTTGATGTGCCAGTGCTTGGAACCCATGCACATAGCTGGATCATGAGTTTCCCGGACGAATATACTGCATTCAAGACATATGCAAAAATGTATCCGGATGCATGCACGCTGCTGGTAGATACTTATGATACATTAAAATCCGGTGTGCCAAATGCGATCCGTGTGTTTAAAGAAATGCGTAAGGACAAGGTCCTGAACGGACGTTACGGAATCCGTCTGGACAGTGGAGACCTGGCATATCTTTCCAAAGAGGCAAGAAAGATGCTGGATGCAGCAGGATTTTACGATGCAGTGATCTCGGCTTCCAGCGATCTGGATGAGTATCTGATCGACAGTCTGAAGACCCAGGGTGCAAAGATCACTTCCTGGGGTGTTGGAACAAACCTGATCACTTCCAAGGACTGCCCGGCATTCGGTGGTGTATACAAGCTGGCAGCAGTAAAACAGGGGGATGGAGAATTTGTACCGAAGATCAAACTGTCTGAGAATACGGAGAAGATCACAAACCCGGGCAACAAGACAGTTTACCGTATTTATGAAAAATCAAATGGAAAACTGAAAGCAGATCTGATTGCACTGGTGGATGATAAATTTGATGAATCCAAGGACCTGGTGATCTTTGATCCACAGGAGACCTGGAAAAAGACCCATCTGAAGGGTGGCACTTACACCATGAAGGAATTGATGGTGCAAGTATTCGACAAAGGAAAGTGTGTCTACACATCTCCGTCGGTTATGGATATCCGTGAGCATTGTATCAATGAGCAGGCTACCCTGTGGGACGAGACCAGACGTCTGGTGAATCCGCATGAGGTCTATGTGGATCTTTCAGACCGCCTGTATAAGATGAAGACGGATCTTTTGAATAAAATGCATCCGGAAGAATAAGACATGAGAGAACAGTGATGTATATTTTTCCTGCATTTCCACATACTAGCCATATGTTGCAGAAATGAGATATATGAAACGAAACATGCAGGAGGAAATATGTTATGAAGGCGACAGGAATTGTACGACGGATCGATGATCTGGGAAGGGTCGTGATCCCTAAGGAAATCCGCCGCACGCTTCGCATCCGGGTGGGAGATCCGCTGGAGATCTTTACAGATCGGGAAGGTGAGATCATTTTGAAAAAGTATTCTCCCATTGGAGAGCTGGGAGCTTATGCGGCGGATTATGCAGAAAGTCTTGCGCAGACAACGGGCTATATTGTGTGTGTGGCGGATAAAGACACTATGATCGCAGCTGCGGGAACCGGGAAGAAGGAATGCATCGGAAAAGCGATCAGCCAGGAACTGGAGCAGATGATCCAGGACAGGGAGTGTCTCCAGGCAACGGCAGGGGAAAAGCGATTTGTTCCTGTTCTGCAGGATGGACCGGAAGGGATTGCTTCTGAAACAATCTGTCCCATCATCAGTGAAGGAGATGCGGTGGGATCTGTGATCTTCCTTTCCCGGGATGAAAAGCAGAAAATGGGAGAGACAGAGCTTAAGCTGGCATCCAGTGCAGCAGGATTCCTTGGAAAACAGATGGAACAGTAAAGGTGATGGATCCCTGAAAACCTTGAGATTACAAGGTTTTTCAGGGGTCTGAAAACTTTTTGAAAAAAATTTGAAAAAGTGCTTGCATTTTCTGGAATCATGCCGTATAATAACATTCGTTGGTTGACAAAACACAACAACACAGACACATAGGGCTATCGCCAAACGGTAAGGCAACGGACTCTGACTCCGTCATTTCAAGGTTCGAATCCTTGTAGCCCTGCTACCTGAGAGCTTTCCTGAGAAGGAAAGCTCTTTTTTACGTTGTACAGATTTTGGAAAAAGGAAAGCTCAATAAAAAAGCATCGATGTACACCTTCAGGATGACATCGATGCTGTTAGACTTTATCAGATCTCTTTCAATTCATAGGAACGGCTTCCAAGGCCGATCTTCTCACCCTGATCCAGGGTAGCTTCCCACTCTACATTCGGATTGGAATCCTTGAAATGATTGTGGTGGCAGACCCAGCCGGGTTTTGCCAGATTTTCGCCGAGCTGGCTGTTGGCGATTGGAGTTGCCTTCAGGCAGGCATCAGCACAGGCCTGATCCAGCGCAATCGGGTCAAAGCTTGCGAACATTCCGATATCCGGCAGGATAGGCGCATCATTTTCACCATGACAGTCACAGTTAGGGCTGATGTCCTGAACCAGAGAGATATGGAAGCAAGGACGGTCGTGACAGACAGCTTGTGCATATTCTGCCATCTTGCGATCCAGAAGCTCGTTAGCGCTGTCATTCGGATTGTAGACTGCGTCAAAGCTGCAGGCTCCGATACAACGGCCACAGCCTTTGCATTTATCATAATCAATAACGGCTTTTTTGTTCGGATAAGAGATAGCATCACTTCCGCATTCTTTGGCACAGCGTTTGCAGCCACGGCACAGATTTTCATCAATAGCCGGTTTTCCGCTCTTGTGCTGTTCCATTTTACCGGCACGACTTCCACAGCCCATACCAATATTCTTAACTGTACCACCAAAACCGGTAGCTTCGTGACCTTTGAAATGGGTCAGACTGATGAAGATATCTGCATCCATGATAGCGCGGCCGATCTTTGCGGTTTTACAATATTCACCGTTTACAACGGGAACTTCGATCTCGTCTGTTCCGCGAAGTCCATCGCCGATCAGAATCTGACAGCCTGTGCTGATGGTGTTGAATCCGTTCAGGTTCGCACAATCCAGGTGTTCCAGTGCATTCTTGCGGCTGCCCGGATATAGTGTATTACAGTCAGTCAGGAACGGCAGTCCCCCCTGTTCCTTACATAGATCTGCCACTGCTTTTGCATAGTTGGGGCGCAGGAAGGCCAGATTGCCCAGCTCACCGAAATGCATTTTGATAGCTACGAACTTTCCATCCATGTCAATATTACGGATACCGGCAGCAATGCAGAGCTTTTTCAGCTTGTCAATCTGGCTGGTGCCTACCGGACATCGGAAGTTAGTAAAATAGACAGTTGATTTTTCCAATATCATACCCTCCTGTGTGATAACATAAAAATGACAGCTATATAGAAGTTTTTTTCTATATAGCTGTCTAAATTATACTACGAAACGAACTGTAAAATCAATCATCGTAATCATCATGATCGTCGTAATCGTCGTAATCATCGTAATCATCATGATCGTCATGGTCGTCATGATCATCGTAATCATCATAGTCTGAATCAGATTTCAAGACGGACCCGGTTATGGCATCAATCTCATATTCATATTCCACATGATTATTGAAAAATTCAATTTCATAAATGGCACGGCCATCCTCATGATCCAGCTTCGCCTTGGAGAAAGTGACATCAGCTGTCTGAAAGCCCGCATGGCTGACAGCGGTTGCCTTTGCAGCGTCGATACTGATCTGCTGAGTCTGGGCAGAAGCAGATTGCTGGGTCTTAACAGAGGCAGATTGCTGAGCCTGAGCTGGGGCAGATTGCTGAGTCTGAGCAGGAGTAGACTGCTGAGTCTGAGCAGGAGTAGACTGCTGAGTCTGAGCTGGGACAGATTGCTGAGTCTGAGCTGGGGTAGATTGCTGTGTGTCCTGTGGTGTCGATGGTGTTGTTGTTTTTTGAGCTGAAGAGATCGTTGGATCAATCAGATCCTGTTCTTTTTTTACGATACTTCCATCGGATGCCTTGATCCAATATTCATATTCTGTTCCATTAGCAAGAAACTCGACTTCATAGATGAATTGTCCCTGCTCAAAATCAAATTCAGTGCGAATACCTGTGGCGGAAGTTGGATCAACACCGGCATCGGCAAATGCGAAATTCTGTGCATTTCCGGAACCAATGGAAGTATTTCGTGCAACGGTCTCTGTGGCAAAAGCAGTGCCGGTACCTGCCAGGGCAAGAATAGCGACAGCAACTGCAGAAGAGGTAAGTGCTCGCTTTCGAGTATTAAAAAACTGTCTGATCTGTAACATAAAGATCTCCTTTCTGTCGGGAACTGTAAATAGCTGTTCGCCGGGCTTGTTTTGTTTGTAATAACAGCATACTACAGAAAGATTAGAGGAACATTAGAACGGTAAAAATACTTCCATCGCCAGGAGCGCTCTTTACAGTTACTGTTCCATTATGAAATTCGGCGATCTGTTGAACCATGGACAGACCAAGACCGGTGCCTGCTCCGGAGCGGGATGGATCAACCTGATAAAAACGCTGGAAAATATGTTTCTGCTCTTCTTTGGAAATGCCAATGCCGTCATCTTCCACAGAAAGAGAGAGCGATTTGCATTCAGATGCACCGGTGTCATTCGAATGCAAACGAACCAGGATATGGCCGTTTTCTTTTCCGTACCTGTATGCATTGGAGATCAGATTGGCCACAAGACGACTGAGCAACTGGGGATTACCATAAATATTGATCTCAGGCTGGATATCTGCAGTTAACTGTATTCCTTGCTGACGGATCAATGCCATATCATCGCAGAGAGAGGTAGTCAGTGCTGACAGATCTACATTCTGCTTCGGATACCGGTCCGGGCGCATTTCCAGACGGGTATAATCCAGCATGTCATTAATCAGCCGGGACATACGTTTTCCCTGACGCTGAATAGTCAGGAATGCAGTGCGGCTGGATACAGAAGTCTCAGGATCACTCAGAGATAGCTCGCATTGAGCGAGAATTACAGACATAGGAGTCCGAAGCTCATGGGAAGCATCAGAGGTAAATTGTTGTTCGGTCTCGAATGCCTGGTCCAGACGTTGGAACATATGATTAAACTGGTCTGCAAGCTGATGGAGTTCATCTTCGCCGCGGTTCAGTTCGATACGTTGCTTCAGGTCATTTCCAGTGGAAATATGAAGTGCAGTATCTGAAATCTGTCGGATAGGTTTTAGAATCTGTCCGGAAAAAAGATAACTGATGAGAACAGATAGAAGGATCAGCAACGGCATAAGGATCAGTGACAGTCTGGTAATGGATGAGAGTTCGCCATGACCTTGATCTTTTGATACGACTCCGCGAAGCCATAGATCCTGGGAACCTGTTTTTAACATCCGGTCAAAAATATAATATTTTGTATGATCTGCATTGACCGTTTGTATTACAAAATTCTTGAATTCAACAGACTGACTGGCAACAGCAATGGGATTCTCGCCGTAGATCAGTTCCTGATCCTGGTTGTAGAGAGATGTGAATACACCATTGATCTGTTTTAAAAAATCATCATCAACTTCCAGAAATCCTGACTGATAGGGAAACAACAGATCCACATGATTAGTAAAATCAGGATCCGGTTGGATTTCATCCAATGTCTCATAATATTCTATTTCATCTACATTTCGCTCTACATTTTCAATCAGGTTATCACGAACAGTCTTTTGAATGACCTGGTGGCTGACAGAAAAAACGATGAGACAGGAAAGCGTAGCCATCAGTGTCAGGGCAACTGTGAAGAGCAAAGTGATTTTCGTGCGAATTGACCATTTTTTCATGAATCAGTATCCTCCCGGAGGACGTAGCCGCGTCCTCTGACAGTGTGGATCAGGTGCCGCTCATGCCCGGAGTCAATTTTTCGTCGGAGATAACTGATATAGACATCGACCACATTTGTTCCACCTTCGTAATCAAAGTTCCAGATATGATTTTCAATTTTTTCCCGGGAAAGAATCAGTCCTTGATTGTGCATAAGGTATTCAAGCAATGCATATTCTTTTGAAGAAAGAGTGATCTCTTTGCCTGCACGGGCAACATGGTGTGTAGAGCAGTCCAAAGTCAGATCTCCAACGGAAAGAATATTTGAGATCTGACCATGCGAAGTGCGCAGCATGGAACGCAGGCGGGCACAGAGCTCTTCCAGCGAAAATGGTTTGATCAGATAATCATTCGCTCCACTATCAAGTCCCTTGACCCGGTCAGAAACGGAATCCTTTGCAGTCAGAAACAGGACAGGTGTGTCATCATTCCTTTGTCGGATGAAAGATAGAACAGCAAATCCATCTGCTTTTGGCATCATAATATCCAGAATGACAGCATCATATTTTGTATAGGTCAGAATATCCATAGCTTCCTGTCCGTCATAGCAGTTGTCTACGCTGTATCCGTCCTGTGTAAGCTTTTGTACAAGAATGTGGTTCAGATCTTTTTCGTCTTCTGCAATCAGGATTCTCATAATGGTTGTCTCCTCTTCTCATAGGTTGTTTTTATCATACAATATGGACAGAAAGGTGTAAAGGCTGTACATTCCGGAAGAAAACCGGTATAATGGACAAGTTGAAAAAATTGGATACAAATGAGGAGATTGAGAATGGAATTACATATGACAACTTTTTTGATCGTATGTCCGCTGGTGTTCCTTGCTGGTTTTGTGGATGCCATCGGTGGTGGCGGAGGACTGATCTCGCTTCCGGCCTATTATCTGGCGGGGGTGCCCATCCATCATGCGATCGCAACCAATAAACTATCATCAGCTACCGGTACGCTGATCTCGACGATAAGGATC
>OGIO01000323.1_pt1 | contig 62262 bp, 45 predicted proteins | sample 1571841 | NCBI WGS metagenome assembly OGIO01 (sample SAMEA2582111, study PRJEB24529) | metagenome | biome: Human gut stool | place: China | collected 2011
GAGTCCCGGATTGTGATTCCGGTTGTCGTGGGTTCGAGTCCCATTTCGCACCCCATTCATACAAAAAGCTCGCGTTGCTTTTCATCGGCAACGCGAGCTTTTTCCTATTTCAACGATTCAACGCGCCATCAAACCTTGGCATAGAGCTTCGTGAAGGAAGCGTACTGCGAGGTTGCCGCTTCATCCGCGGGCACATAAAAAGCCGTGCCGACCTCCAATCCGAGAATGTCGCTCACGGCGAAATAACGAAGCTTCGGGCAGACGCCGGAATTCGAGCCGCCTTCGGTCTGGTAGGCGAGCATCTTGAGTTCGTTGGTCGTCGTCATGCCGATGGCATAGGGCGAAACAACGCGGTCGAATCCGTGATAGCCGAAGTTGAGCGTGCGGTGACCTTCAATGGCCTCCACGATCGTGTCCACCGTAGTCATGATCTTTGACTCCTCTAAAGACGCCGCGAAGAAAGAATCGTTCGCGACGGGTTTTGGTTGTTGGTTCATTCTCCATTATGGCAAGACGAAGGCCCGATCGGCCGACGCGTTCAGAAATCCCCGCTTTTTGCCAAAACTTTCTTCTTTGGAACTTGCTCTGGATCATGAAAAGGCCCTCTCCGTCGGATGACGGAGAGGGCCAACGATGAGATTTCGTCTAGTCCCCGAGCGGGGAGACACGACGATTAGACTTCAGGAAGGCGGGAGAGCTGTTCGCGAACCTTGGCGAGAAGATCCGTGAAGTCGGCGAGACGCTTCTTTTCCTGATCCACCACGGCCTGCGGGGCGCGGGAGACGAAACGTTCGTTGGCGAGCTTCGCTTCGCACTTCTTGATTTCACCTTCAACGCGCTCGATTTCCTTCTTGAGGCGCAGACGTTCGGCGGCGACGTCGATTTCGACTTTGAGCATGAGCTTGAAGTCGCCCACGATCGCGACGGGCGCGATCGACCCCTTCGCAGCGGCGGAGAGATCGTCGACGTGTTCGACGGCTTCAAGGCGCGCGAGCGCTTGGAGATACGGAGCCGCTTCGGCGGCCGTCGCGGCGTCGCCTTCGATCAGGAGCGGAACGCGGAAAGAAGGCGAAAGCTTCATTTCACCGCGGAGATTGCGAACCGCGTCGATCATGTCCTTGACGAGCTTCATCTTTCCTTCGGCGGCTTCGCAGACGTCGCCCGTCGCCTTCGGATAGGCCTGGATCATGACGGAGGTTTCTTCGTCGGCCTTGCGCGTGGCGGCGACCACCGAAACCTTCTGCCAGAGTTCTTCCGTGATGAAGGGGATGATCGGGTGGGCAAGACGCAGCACCGTTTCGAGCACCGTCACGAGCGTGTGGCGGGTCGCACGGCAGGCGGCTTCGTCGCCCTTCAACTGCACTTTGGCGAGTTCGAGGTACCAGTCACAGTACTCGTTCCAGACGAAGGAATAAATGGCGTTCGCCGCGTTGTCGAGACGATAGTCGGCGTAGGCTTCGCGAACCGTACGGATCGTACGGTCGAGTTCGCCCAGGATCCAGCGATCGACAAAGGAGAAGGTCATCGGGCTCGAAGCGGTTTCACCCACGCCGCAGTCCTTGCCTTCGACGTTCATCAGCACGAAGCGCGTGGCGTTCCAGAGCTTGTTGCAGAAGTTGCGGTAGCCTTCGGCGCGCTTCAGGTCGAAGTTCACGTTGCGGCCGAGCGTGGCGTAGGCCGCCATCGTGAAGCGAAGCGCGTCCGCCCCGTGTGCGGCGATGCCGTTGGGGTAGTGTTCGCGAAGCTTCTTTTCGACGTACGGAGCTTTTTCCGGCTGACGAAGCCCCATCGTGTTCTTCTTGATAAGGTTTTCGAGGTCGATCCCCTGAATGATGTCGAGCGGGTCGAGGGTGTTGCCTTCGCTCTTCGACATCTTCTTCCCTTCGGCGTCACGCACGAGACCGTGAATGTAGACGTTCTTGAAGGGGACGCGGCCCGTGAAGTGACGCGTCATCATCACCATGCGGGCAACCCAGAAGAAGATGATGTCGTAGCCCGTCACGAGCACGGTGCTCGGCAGATACAGGTCGTACATGTCCTTTTCGACGCCTTCGGGGTTGGGCCAGCCAAGGGTCGAGAAGGGAACGAGGGCGGAGGAGTACCAGGTGTCGAGCACGTCTTCGTCGCGCGTAAGCTTCACGCCTTCGCCCGCCTTCTGCTGGGCTTCGGCTTCGTTGTGCGCCACGTAGACGTTGCCGGCTTCGTCGTACCAGGCCGGAATCTGATGGCCCCACCAGAGCTGACGCGAAATGCACCAGTCCTGAATGTTTTCGAGCCACTGGCGATAGACGCCCTGCCATTCCTTCGGGAAGATGTTGACTTCACCCGATTCGACGGCTTCAAGACCCACTTCGGCGATGGACTTGCCCGGATAGAGCGAGCCTTCGGGAGCGGGCTTGCTCATCGCCATGAACCACTGGTCGGAAAGCATCGGTTCGACCACTTCGCCCGTGCGCGTGACGATCGGGACCATGTGCTTGTGCTTCTTGATCCCGACGAGAAGGCCCTGGGCCTTCAGGTCGGCGAGCGCCGCTTCGCGGCATTCGTAACGGTCCATGCCGCGGTAATTTTCCGGGACGTTGTCGTTCATGCGGGCGGTCTTCGTGAGGACGTTCAGCATGGCGAGGTTGTGACGGCGGCCGACTTCAAAGTCGTTGAAGTCGTGCGCCGGCGTGATCTTCACGCAGCCCGAACCGAATTCGCGGTCGACGTATTCGTCGGCGATCACGGGAATTTCGCGGTCGGTGAGCGGAAGCTTCAGCGTCTTGCCGATCAGGTGCTGATAGCGTTCGTCGTCCGGATGAACGGCGACCGCCTGGTCGCCGAAGAGCGTTTCCGGACGCGTCGTCGCCACGACGACGCCTTCGGAGCCGTCGGCGCCGGGATAGCGGATTTCCCAGAGGGAGCCTTCCTCTTCCTTGTTTTCCACTTCCAGGTCCGACACGGCCGATTGGAGCTTGCAGTCCCAGTTCACAAGGCGCGTGCCGCGATAGATGAGGCCTTCTTCATAGAGCTTCACGAAGGTGTCGATGACGACCTTCGAGAGCTTTTCATCCATCGTGAAGTAGGCGTTCTCCCAGTCGACGCTGTCGCCGAGACGGCGCATCTGCGAGAGGATGGAGCCGCCCGAGAACTTCTGCCACTCCCAGATTTTTTCGAGGAAGGCTTCGCGGCCGATGTCGCGCTTGTCGATCCCCTGGGCTTCGAGCTTGCGTTCTACGACGATCTGCGTCGCGATGCCCGCATGGTCGGTACCCGGAATCCACACGGTGCTGTAGCCGTCCATGCGGTGGAAGCGCGTTAGCGTATCCATCACCGTCTGATTGAAGGCGTGACCCATGTGGAGAATCCCCGTGATGTTGGGCGGGGGCAGCTGGATGGCAAAGCTCGGCTTCGACGTGTCGGTGCCGGCGCGGAAGTATCCGCGCTTTTCCCAAACGGGATACCAACGCGCTTCGATGTCGGCAGGTTCGAAGCTCTTGGCGAGTTCTTGATCTTTGGACTGCGTCATGATCGGAAGATTGAATACAAAAAAGCTTGAAAATGAGAACGGCACGCCCGCGAACGAGAGGGCGTGCCGTGGGTTTTCGTATTGTCGCACGAAAGAATCGCGGACGTTATTGAGGATCCTCTCCTTTGCGCATGAAGGCACGCGAGAGGTTTTCAGCGCGCAGTTCGCGCTCAAGCGCCTGACGGATCATCGGCTGGATTGAGCGGTCGAGGTCGGAGCGCACCCGCATGAGTGCGTTGTGAAGCGTCATCTCGAGCGTCTGCGAAAGCGCCTCGCGGATGGTCTTCTCGAGAACCGGCATGAGGTGGTCGCAAAGCGCCGTGATTTCCTCTTCCGTGAGCGCGCGGTTTTCCTGAGCGGTTGCGGGTTTGGGACCGGCGGGAGCCACTGCGTGCGCTTCCGCAACGGGCGCCGGAGTTTCGGCAGCAGCCGTGACGCTCGCGAGTTCGTTCACTTCACGCCAGGTGAGCGGAATGCGTTCCTCAAGCGCCGAGACGCTCGGGGCCATGACGGGTTCTTTGCGTTCCATGAGAGTTCCTCAAAGTGGAGTGACGGTCGTTTATTGACGACGGTTGTAGGCGGCGAGCTCGACGCCCGCCGCCTTGTAGGTGCGGTATCGGGCGCGGGAAGCCTGCAGTTCGTCGGGCTTCGTGCTCACGACGTCGATGATGCGCGGAAAGCGTTCGAACGCGGTCTGCCAATCGGGAGGCAGGGCGTCGTCGAGAAGAAGCAACACGTCGCCCTCAAGTTCCTCCAAACGGGTGGAGAGCAAGATGGGCGTGTCGGGCGCAAGACGATGCCCAGGGGCAACATGCGGCAGGAAGGCGAGATCGCTGTAACTCCAAAGAAGCGCATCCAGCCTTCCTAGGCGATCCGCGTCGGACGTCCACACCGCAAGGCGAAGCTTGCGGTGAAGGACCGTCTTTGCTACGGCGCAGGCGTAGCGCAAACGGTCGGGGACGTTGAAGTGGAAGTCGATTTTCTGCATGGGGCACATTATACCGAGGCGGGTTCCATTGCCTTCTTCGATTCGGCGAGGTCACGCAGAAATTCGACGAGCAAAGCGACGGGGCGGCCCGTGGATGCATGGTCCTTGCCGCTTGTATTCGCCGTGCCAGCGATATCGAGGTGCGCCCAGGGCGTTCCTTCGACGAAGGTTTCGAGGAAGGCTGCGGCGGTGGAGGCGCCTGCCCCACGGACGGCCGAGACATTCGCAAGGTCGGCGTAGGAGGACTGCATGAGTTCGGTGTAGTCCGAGTGCAGAGGCATCCTCCAGGCGAGGTCTCCGGATTTCTTACCGGCATCGAGCAGTTTTTCAGCCAGATCGTCACGGTTGGCGAAGAGCCCCGTGTAGGTACTTCCCAAAGCCACTACGCAGGCGCCCGTGAGCGTCGCGACGTCGATGATGAGTTGCGGCTTGTGTTCAAGCGCCTTGGTGAGACCGTCCGCAAGAATGAGGCGACCCTCCGCGTCGGTATTCTGCACTTCCACCGTACGACCCGAATAGGTGATGATGATGTCACCCGGTTTCAGAGCCGTTCCCGAGGGAAGGTTCTCGCAAGCGGGCGCGATGGCGACGAGATTGATCGGAAGGGCTAGGTCCGCAACGGCCTGCACCGTCGCGAGCACCGAGGCCGCCCCCGACATGTCGTAAATCATGTCGCCCATCTTGGCGGCGGGCTTGAGCGAAATGCCGCCCGCGTCGAAGGTGATGCCTTTCCCCACGAGAACGACGGGTGCATCGTCGTTTGCTCCGCCGTCATAGCGAAGTTCGATCATTGCGGGCGGCACGGAACTTCCCTGAGCAACGCCCAAAAGTCCGCCCATGCCGAGTGCTTCGAGCTCGGGTTTTTCAAGAATCGTTGCGGAGACTTTTTCGTGATTCTTCGCAATGTTGCGGGCCTCTTCACAGAGAAATGCCGGTGTGCAGAGGTTGGCGGGCGTGTCCGCCAGTCGGCACATGGCAACGATGGCCGAGCCAATTGTCGCACCTTCGGCGAGGGCCTTGGATTCGTCCGTGTCGGAGAGCCACAGCACTTCAGGGCATTGCGGGACTTCCGCATCCTTCTTGTAGTTCACCTTCGGTGCAAGCGCGCGAACGACGTTCTGAGCGAACAGGCCGGCTCCTACCTTTCGATCGTCTCCAAACCAGTCGGTAGCTCCGAAGAGCAGAGACGGAGCCTTGCGAAGCTTTGCAACAGTCGCGCGTACCAAAGCTCCAATCCCTTCGGGAGTGCGTTCGGCACGAGTACCGAGGTGAAGGAGCACCATTCCCTTGGGCCAGTCTGCACTGGGCGGTACCGTCAGCATTTCTCCCTTCTGTGAGGGAAAGAGGTCGGACGAACGCAAGGATTCAATGAGAGGCGAAGACCAGGTATCGGCAATGGCCTGCGTCGGCACAAGGGAGTCGCTGTCCTTCCAAAAACCAAGAACGGGAAGGCTTTCCGCCTTCATGGCGGTGACTTGCACGGGAGCGAAAGACATAGGATTTCTTCTCCAAAACGGGTTGAGGATCATTGTACCCGTGCCGGAGACAAACTTTTTTTAGCCGAACCCTTGCTTTTTTTGAAAAGTTCAGGCATACTTCATCTCCTACAGTTTGATGAAGACGTAAGTCTTCGATCCTCGGTGTGGGGGGGTAGCTCAGCTGGGAGAGCGCTGCGTTCGCAATGCAGAGGTCGGGAGTTCGATCCTCCTCCTCTCCACCACAGAATTACAAAGGTCTCGAGACACAAGCAGGCTCGAGACCTTTTTTTATGTTGAAATTTTGTTGGCGCTAGTGTGAGTTTTGGGCTGATTTCTTATAGTTTAAAAAACTCTGGAGATCCGACTGTGTCGTCAAACCGTACTAGCGCGGCCCCCAACGATATTTTCCTACTCTTCTGCATCTATGCAACGACAAGAAACACACTCCTATTGGCGCTCTGACATCACTGGCCTGCGAGCGCTTGCCGTGTTGCCGGTTCTCATCTTTCATGCCTGGCCAGCTCTGCTCCCTGGCGGCTTTGTGGGGGTAGATGTCTTCTTTGTTATTTCAGGTTACCTCATCTCCGGCATTCTTTTTCGGCAATTGCAACGAACTGGACGAATCGAGTTTACGGATTTCTACGCTAAGCGCATTCGCCGTATCATTCCGAATCTCCTCTGCGTATTGTTCTTTACCATAGTGGTCGGTTGGTTCTTTCTGACGCCCTCGGAATATCACGATTTGGGTAAGCAGATTTATTCGAGTGCTTTCTTCTATCAGAATTTCCGTTTGCTCAAGGATTTGGGGGACTATTTTGCGACTGACGCTTCATTGCAACCGCTCCTGCATCTCTGGAGTTTGGCTATAGAGGAACAGTTTTATATCGTTTTTCCGCTCCTATGCGCCTTGATCTGGAGGTTACGAGCCAATGTTCGTGCCTTGGGCGTGACTGTGTGCCTTGTCACGGTGGGGTCCTTGGCGGCTTGTCTGTTGGTAAGAGACCAAGCTTTTCGATTTTATTTTCCACTTACGCGTTTCTGGGAATTGGGTGTAGGGATTTTGCTCTCCTACGCGCAACATTTTGGTTTTTGGAGACCTGATGCGCAGGATACTCTGAAGCGAAATATACTTTCCCTATTCGGGGGGGGGGGCTCCTCATTGTTTCTCTATTCACTGTGCGTGAGCAGGATTTTCCTGGCCCAGAGGCCTTGATGCCTACGATCGGTGCCGCACTGATCCTTGCCGCTTCGCCCAAAGCAGTGTTCAATCGCGCTTTAGCTTGGGAGCCTGTCGTTTTCATAGGCCTCATCAGTTACTCGCTCTATCTTTGGCACTGGCCGTTGATCGCTTACGCCAATATCATCGAACCGCAACATGGGGCTGGAGTCGCTGGCTTGATGCTAGCTTTGAGTTTCCTCCTTTCAATCTTGGCTTATCGCTACGTTGAGACGCCTTTCAGAACACTGCGTTTGCCGAGGGGGAAAAAAGGGGCGGTGGTTGGTCTTCTTGCAGGACTAGTTATTGTTACTGGTATTGGGCAGGTGATTCGCCATGGAAATGGTTTGCCTGGACGTATATCTCCAAGTTTCCAACAAATAATGGCTCAAATAGATAATATGAAAGGAGATTGGGTGGATGAAGAGATGTTTTATAAAATCAAAATTGATGGTGCTATGCTTCAAATGAATCGTGAAGAAGGATTTCCTGATATTCTCTTTGTGGGGGATTCTCATCTTCAGCAATATTTTGAACGTATAGAAAAACTAGCAGAAAAACGAAATTTGATAGTAGGTGTTCTTGCACATGGTGGTTGTTGGATATCGCCTGGTGTGTTGTCTGAGGACCAAAATTGTGCAAGAAAAATTCGAGATTTTGAACGCTTGTTGCAGAACCCAAAGCTTCGACACGTAGTGATTGCTCAAAAATGGGGAGAGTATCTTGGGGGGCAATGGATTCGTGATGCAAATGGTATTCCTATTTCTTTTGCGAACAACCCGCAAATTTCTTTGTTAAGAAATCTGAGAAAATCCTTCGATGGGACAGGAAAAACATTGCATGTGATTTTAGATGTTCCATGGGATGAGAGCGAAGAAGGAAAAAATTTTGATCCATTTCGCCACGTTTCTCGCATTTTCCCCGAAAAGTTGAAAGAGGAAGATTTTATAGTATCTCTTCCCGAGAATCCTACTTGGCTGTTGGGGAATAATACGGTTCGGGCTACTTTAGGAGATATTGCAACGATAATTGATCCGGCTCCTCTAGAGTGCCCTCAGGGACGATGCAACCTGCTACATTACAAGGATGATGATCACTTGCGTGCTTCCTACACAAGAGATCATGCTGTTTGGATTGATTCTATTTTTGATGATTTAGATGGAGATGAATAGAGATTATCTTTCTGAAAGCATTATTGATTTTTTTGATGATTGATTTTGCTGGGTATTTCTTTTTTTTTTATTGGAATGCCGAGCATTCATCGGAAGCCAGGAAACAACTCAGCGTAGATTAAAATTCTTCTCTATGGCGAAGAGTGTTGAACAGGTGTCAAAGATCTTCGTACGAAAGAGTTTAGATGCCTCGGGTTGAATCGTGAGCTCCCACTCTAATGTCGCGCTACGCCGTCGGCATTCCATTCATTCTTGTTACCAGCGATGATGTGTTTTGAGGTACCCAGCCCGCAGTGGATGGCATTCGCTAGTGACGGCACGGTCAGGGCACCTGGGAACGCTGCACTAATAATTGACCTACCCTGAGGCTTCCAAGCTCAGCAGCGTGGAGGCCTTTGGTGTTTATTCAATACTCTCCGTAATTGAGAGTAGCTCTCTTTTGTGAAGACTGTTTCCCCGTTGCTGATTTACGAAAGCGCCCTTCATTATTAATCCTGAGTTCCCGATGCTTTGTTAGGTCTACGAGACCGTCCTTTCCTCGAAACCAATTGATTTTCTAAGAAACCCCTTGCGCTGCGAGGGGTTTTCTTATACTATGTAGACATAGAATTATCGCATGTCTACGCAAAATGTTCATCGCCTATCAAAAACAACGAGGGATCCTGTACGCGCGCTTGATGGAGTCCTACCGCGAGGATGGCCGCATCAGGAAACGATCGGGGCCCAACCTGGGGCGCGTTATCGACAAGGAACTCGGGATTTACCAATCCCGAGAGCGAGGCGTCTTCACCTACGATGCGGCGACGAACACCTACGGAAAGCCTCCGGCGAGTTTCGTTCCGAATATCAGACGAAAGAACGCTCGAGAGAAGCTGATCGTTGACTACGGCGATGCTTTCCTCATCGACATGCTTTTGGTCAAATTTGGTTTGAGGGATGCCCTGAAGGCTGTGGGGTACGGCAACCCCGATTCTCTCGGCGCGCTACTTCTCTACTACATCCTGCAGAAACGAAGCAATCTGCACGCAGCCACATGGTATGAGGGGAGTTTCGCCCGAATTCTCTACCCGAAAGCGAACCTCACATCACAGCGCATCAGTGATCTTCTGGAATTCATTGGGAAAGAAGACAACATGCGTGCCTTTTTCAACGCGTACCTTGCCATCTTGAATGCAAAGGACGACGTAAGGGACAATGCCAACATCCTCATAGGCAGCACTGGTCTGCCTAACAGCATCCACTTCCCCCTGACCGCCGTGAGCAATCACAACGGCGTGATCAGCGAAGAGGTTCGGCTCATCTACGTCGTTCAACAGGATACGAGGCTCCCGATTTACATGCGTTACGTCCCGGGGAACATCGTCGATACAACCACGCTGATCACGACGCTCAAGGAGCTCAAAGCGCAAGGCGTGTCCACGAAGTTCGCCATTTTGGACGCCGGCTACATGACCGTCGAGGGCGTGAAGCACTTGTACGACGATGGCATCTCCTTCATCACGCGCTGTCCTACGAACCGCGACATCTACAAGCAGGCTTTGGCCACCGGCCTTGCAGACCTCGAACAGCCAGAAAACCTTGCGGTAGATGAGAGTGGACGCCTTTTTAACGGACGCCAAGTCTACGTCAAATGTGTGCCGATCGACCTGGACGGCATGAAGTTGTACGCGTATGTCGGCAGGGACAAGAGCATGCAGGAGCAGGAGCGTCGCCGCGTCATCTCCGAAGAGGCTCGCTCAAAGAAGCCGCTGAACAAACAGGCCTTGCACGAGAAGATGGAGGAGCATGGGGTATTCGTACTCGTTTCGTCGCGGCGAATCCGGGCAGACAAACTCCTGTGCCTCTACTACGTGCGGCAGGATATTGAGCAGGTTTTTGATGTTTCCAAAAACTATGCTTCACTCCTCCCCTTAAACGTGGAAAAGGAAGAAACCTTCCGCGGACATTTGTTGATGACGTTCATTGCAACGATGCTCCTGCAGATGTTGCAGAACGAAATTCGACAGAGCCCCTGCAGTTTGGATCGCATCTTTACGTGCATGCAGACGCAGAAGGCAAAGGTCTATGAGAACGTGGTGATACCGTCGGAGCCAACCAAGGGGCACAATGAAATTTACAAGCTTCTCAAGATCAAGCCACGGAAGGAGCACACGGTTCCCGTCGACTGCTGGCCGTAGACATAACAAGTGGGCGGGAACTCAGGTTAATTTCATCTCAGCTGGGCATCTTTTGAGAATCGACGAACAATAGTCTGTACATAAGAGGATGTGATATTCCGAGCGTTGCTTTTGGGCGATTGAAGATTTGATACAATCGTTCTTCTATTTTCTTAGTGCAGGCGAAGAATCGAGAAAATAGTGCAGGTTTTCGTCGAGTCACATTGCATTAAATTTATTTGAAATCTTTTTATGTGTTGTCAAAAATCTTTTGCTGAGCCTGTTGTAAAGAGAATACTGATCGGTATCCTTCTTTTTGTTGCGATTCTTGTTTTATTGTGTTTGGTTAATCTCGCTCTCGGATGCGATCTGCGTTATGTGTTGGGACGTCCTTCCCACACGCTGTTGACGGTACTGTTGGCCACGTTCTTTTTGTTCCTTTTTCGACGAGATCCGAAGGATCTTTGGGCGACGGCCGTAGCTTATGTCCTACTTCTAGTTCCGGCCGTGATGTTGGCGATCGTAGCGCCCCCTGCTCGTATCCTCCCCAAATCTTTTGCGGTTGCCGTATCCGAGGCAAACTGTTGGGCATTGTCGGTTGCTATGTTGACCATGCTCGTTACCGCATCTTCGATCTTTTTTTCATCTGCCTGGGCACGGTACATGGTTCGTGCTTTTTCCGCGCTTCTTTGGGCCTCGATCGTTTTGTTGGCTCTTTTCTTCGCGGGCTACTGGTTGACCCATCGGTCCGTTCTCTCTTCGGAAATCCTCGTCGCGATTTGGCAAACAAATCCTCAAGAAGCTTTGGAGTATCTGTCCGTTCAGGGAGAAGGGCTCATTGCCCTATTGACGGGCGCTGTACTCGGACTGGTCGCGCTTTCGGTTCGGGTGGTGATGCATCAACAAACGTTGGCCGTGCACCATCCTCGCCTAGGTTTGACTCTTTTGGTAACGATTGTTCTGGCAGTCTTTTCCGCAATAAAAACACAAGGAAACCTAACCTTGGGGATTTTCGATGGCGCTCGTGAAACCGTGGAGGCGCTCGACGGTTTTAAAAAGGAGGTGGAAAAGCGCCGGTCATTGGTAGCTAATCTCCCGGAGATGACACAAAAGGGTGACGAAGGCCTTTTTGTGGTTGTCATTGGCGAATCTCATACTCGTGACCGCATGTCCGCCTACGATTACGACCGAGATACGACGCCGTGGCTACGTTTACAACGTGAAAATGAACGTTTCATCTTTTGGGAAAATGCGTACTCCAACTATCCGAATACGGTTTTTTCTCTCAGCCAGGCGCTGACGGCTAAATCACAGTATGACGACCGCCCGTTGGAGCAGAGTCCCTCCATTCTTGAGATTCTCAATGCCGCGGGGTATGAAACTTGGTGGATCAGTACGCAGGTGCAGTTCGGTGCCTGGGATACCCCTGTGAGTGTCATTGCTAATTTTGCAGACGAACAACGTTGGCTCAGCGGTCAGATCGATGAGCGTGGACACAACAAATTACTTGACGGTGTTCTTGCGGAAGAACTCGCCCAAATTCCGGTCGCCAATAAGAAACGAGTAGTCTTTTTGCACATGACTGGAACCCATACGAATTACAAACGTCGCTACCCGTCGGAATTCGAACGCTGGCCGATCCAAGACCAGAATGATCGAGATTCGGATCGGGAGAACGCCTATGACAACGCGATGTATTACAACGACCACGTGTGGCAGTCGATTTATGAATTGTTGCGCAAGCGTTCTGACTTCCGCGCAATGTTCGTGACATCGGATCACGGTGAGGAAGCCACCTTGGGCATGCACACTCCTGATCAGAAGCTTTTCACTTGGTCGATGGTTCGAATTCCAACGTGGGTCTATTTCTCTGATTCTTATGAGAAAGACCATTCAGACCGTGTGGAGGCCTTACGTAACAATGCCTCAAAACCTTGGACCAACGATATGCTTTACGACGCTCTGTTGGGACTTACAGGGGTAACGGGGCATTCCTTCTATTCAAACAAAAATGACATTTTGTCATCTAAATATGATCGTCCTTGGCAAACGCTCCGTACGATTCACGGTGCCTTGCCGTTGACGGAAGATCCGTCAGGGCTTCGTGGTAAAAACTGAGAGATTGGTCGTTGAAGACTGGGATCGAAGCCATTCTGTCGTATACAGGAAGCCCGCGATCTCGCACTTTGTAAGATCGCGGAGGAGGACGGGGGAGGACTGTGGTTGCATTCGCCTGCAGATTTAGGCTCGGAAGAATCCCTTCAAATTTTTGAGATAGAGAATCAGCACGTAGCCAATCACCAGGGCGGCGATCACGAGTTCGACCGTGGCAAGCACATGCAGTTGCGCCGCGTACTCTTCGCCGCCTGGAATCCCCGCAACAAGAGCGGACGACTTGTAGAGTGCCGTCGCGCCGATTGCCATCGGGAAGGTGAAGGCCGCGTAGCCGGGTGAGAACTGCAGGCGCAGAAGGTTCCAGAAAGCGAAGTAAATGGCGATCGTCATGAGAACGGCGATACCCAGAAGAATCGCGCAAAGAAGCAGATTGGGTTCCGGCACGACCGTTAGGTACCCCGCCAGGGAGAGGCTGGCGGGCGCAGCCATAATGGCGATCGTGGGCTTGGCGGCGTTGGGCACTTCCGTTAGGAAAATGAGACGGTAGAGCATGAGCGGCAAAAGAATGGCATAAGAGATCATGCCGACCGCCAACAAAACGAGCGCGAAAGGGAGTAGCTCCGGAACACCCGGGAAAGTCACGTCCGCCACGATGATGCCGACAGGCGGAATGAACCAGCTGGGAACCATCTGCGCCATGTTCGGGTCTCGCAAACGATGAAAGGCGAAGACCACCAGCGCACAAAGGTGTGCGGCAACGGCAAGGCACCAGAGCACGACGGAGAAGGTCGGCAACGCCATGCCGAGCGCTTTCGAAATGACCATGAGTGCCATCGCGAAGGTGGGCACGATACTGCCTGCCACGGGGTGCTTCAAGTCCGCCCAGAGCGTGTCGAAGTGACAAATAAAACGCACGACGAGAAGCCCCAACAGGCACGAAGCAATGACGGCGCCGACGATCTGGCCGTAACCGTGAAGCGGAAGAGCGTTCTCCATGCACCAACCGAGACTCGCCACGCCGAGGGCAAGCCCCGCCATGGGGGTCGGAAGAGAACGGAAACGTCGATGAAAAAGGCGCATGACCAACCTCTGACGGTCAAAAAGAAAAGATCGCCATTGTAGTGAGGAGTCTTCAGGAAAACCCGAGTCAAGCTGTATATTTCTCGGTTCTTTTCTGTTCGGTAAAATCGAACAAAATTTCATCTTTGTTCAGTTGGTGTTATGGAAAAACCCGTTTCCCTCAAGCAACTGCTTGTTTTTACCGAAGTGGCGCGCGATGCGTCGCTCTCCGAAGCGGCGGAGCGCCTGCTGATGAGCAAGAGTTCCGTCTCGCAAAGTCTGACGGATTTGGAAGGGCGCATGGGCACTTCGCTTTTTGATCGGCAGGGCGGGCGACTGCGCTTGAACGATGCAGGGCGAAAGCTTCTCCCCCTAGCGGACGATCTTCTTTCCCGAGCCAAGCATCTTCCACAGGTCTTCGGCAAAACGCCTTCGGAGCCGTTGCGCTTGGGCGTTACGGAGAGCGTGGCGGCGCACTACCTCATGCCGTCGCTTGCGGAATTTCGACGCAGCAGTGGGCGCTTCCCCAGAGTGCGTATCGGAAACACCGATGAAATGATCCGAGCGCTTATCGACTACAAGCTCGACCTGGCGCTTGTCGAAGGTATCGTGACGGATCCCGACATGGCCGTAACGCTCTGGCGCGAAGAACGACTCTTCATCGTGGCGGCGGTCGGTCACCCTCTACAAAACCAAACGGTCTCTTGGGAAGATTTGCGCAAGGTTGATTGGGTGTTGCGGGAACCGGGATCGGGAAGCCGCCTCTTCTTCGAATCTCATCTTCGAGAAAAATTGGGGCACGATCTCTCCGTTCTGGTCCTCAATCATCACGACACGCTTTTGCGGGCCGTGGCGTCTGGCCTCGGCGTATCACTCGTGTCGGAAGGCGTCCTTTCGGATCCGCACTTCGGTGACGATATTGCAGTTTTGGACGTGCCGGAGGCTTTCTCTCGACGACTTTCCTTCGTGATGCGACGCGGAAAGTTTGAAACGGACGACATGCGGCTGTGGCGGGAAATTCTTTCCGTCCAGGCCGAGAGCGAATCGCTACAATAGCCGAATCGCACTCAAAGGAGTTTTGTCATGGCCGAAGACGACGATGAAGTCTCTCTTCCCAAACTTCCCGCCAATACCAAGAATTACATGACGCCCGCCTGTTACCGCCGACTGCTGGACGAGCGAGAACACCTCGTCAACGTCGAGCGTCCGGAAATGGTGAACGTTGTCAGTTGGGCCGCGAGCAACGGCGATCGCAGTGAAAACGGCGACTATCAGTACGGGAAACGACGCCTCCGTGAAATCGACCGCCGCATCCGCTTTCTGAATAAGCGCATCGAGTCGGCCGAAGTGGTGGACCCCGCCGCGCGACCCGCGACGGACCAGATCTTTTTCGGTGCCACGGTGCTCTACGCGGACCAGAGAGGAAACGAACACAAGATCCGCATCGTCGGGATCGACGAAGCTGACGCTTCGCACGGCGATGTAAGTTGGATCAGCCCGATTGCGCGCGTCTTCCTCAAGGCCCGAGAAGGGGACGAAGTGAAGCTTCCTACGCCCGCGACGGTGACGCATCCCGCAGGTGTTGAAACGCTCGAAATTCTCGAAGTTACCTATACCAACGAACAACCCTATTGAGGCGCCGTCTTTGACATCGGGACGGTGAAAACCGCCATTTCTCCTTTATTTCCCGTCTTCTCCAAACGCCATGAAACTGCAGATCGACCCGAACGATTTTCCCCGATTCCTCGCCCGCGGCAACGTCAAAGAGTGTTACGTGGGCGACAAGTGGCCCGACCGCGTGCTCAAGGTAAGTCCCGTGGGGAAGAGCCGTTTGACGCCGTTGGAAATCGACTATTTCGAGCGTTTGGAGCGCCGCGGCATTACGGCGGATTTTCTGCCCAAATACTACGGTTGGTTTGAGAACGAACACTGGGTGGGCTACGTGCAGGAATTCATCCGGGGCGAGACGATCACGACGCTCACGGATTACCTGCGCGCACACATTGCCGAGCCCGATGTGTTGCGAGATCTGGATGCGCGGCTCTCGAAACTCTATGAAGAGATTCTTGCGTCGGGCGTGTTGGTCCTCAACATACACACGGAAAACATTCTCGTCGACACGGCGATGATGCGCTTTTGGGTGATCGACGGATTCGGGACCCCCGAGAAGTTTCCGCTTCCTTACTGGTTCGACTTCTGTCGACGCAGAAAGCAAAAAAAGCACTGGGAAAAATTCAAGCGGCGATACCGCAACAGGGTGGCGGAATTGACCGCCGAGGCGGTGCGTGAAGACGCTGGTGTAGCCTGACACAAGGACAACGAAAGAGAATAGAAAGGAAGAGCGACACGGAATCTCCCGCGTCGCTCTTTTTACACATGAGCCGGCGATCAGGCCTTCTTTTTCTTGGGCGGAAGGGCCGATTCGAGAACGCGCTTTACCTTGATGACGACGGGCCGCTGACCGATCGTGCGCATGACGTGCATGAGGTGGCCCTTGTCGCGAACGAGAACCGTGAGGCGAACGAGTTTCTCAGGATCGTCCTCTTCCGTCATGGAAACACCAACGATCGAGGAGTTCGACTGCGCGACCGCAGCCGTGATCTGCGCGAGGGCCGTGTGCAGGTCCGCGACGCGGATGTCGATCGGAACCGAGAACATGGCGCCCGGCCGCGTTTCCCCCCATTCGACCGTCATCCAGCGCTTCGCGTCGGCCGTCTGACCGTGGAGCGCATGCGGGCAGTCCGCACGGTGCACGGAGAGACCGTGGCCCGGACGCGTAAAGCCCGTGATTCTGTCGCCCGGAATCGGGTGGCAGCAAGTGGAGAGCTGCACCGCCGCGCCCTGATTCCCCTTGATCTGCACGGGCGGGAGTTCCTTTTCGGCCTCCACGGCCTTGTTGCTCTGCGCGTAGTTCACAAGGCGGCGCAGCATCGTGGCGGGGAGTTCCTTGCCGAGCCCGATGTTGGCGTAAAGCGACGCGAGACTTTCGGCGTTCACTTCCTTCTTCGTGAAGCTGCGCCACACGGCTTCGGGAATCTCGTCGAGACGAACGTTGTTTTCCTTTGCGGCTTCTTCCAACGCGATGCGGCCGAGCCGCACGGCGTCTTCAAATTGACAATTGCGAAGGAACTGCCGCACTTCGGCGCGGGCGCGACCCGAATGGACGTAGTCGAGCCACGCGGGAGACGGTCCTGCATTGGGATTCGTCACGATTTCGACGATGTCGCCGTTTTGGAGCGTCGTTTCAAGCGGACGCGGTTCCCCGTTGATCTTCGCGGACTCGGCGTGGTTTCCCACGTCCGTATGAATCTGGTAGGCAAAGTCGATCGGGCTCGAGCCGCGCGGAAGCGACACGATGCGTCCCTTCGGCGTAAAGACGTAGACGCGGTCGGGGAAAAGGTCGACCTTGATGTTGTCGAGGAATTCCGTGCTGTCCTGACTTGTGCGTTGAATTTCGAGTAGGCTCTGCAGCCACGCCGTGGTGCGCGCCTGCATGTCGGACGAGTAGGCGTCCTGATGGTAGAGCCAGTGCGTGAGGATGCCGTCTTCGTTGACGCGGTGCATTTCTTCCGTACGGATCTGGTACTCAATGGGCGTACCGGAAGGTCCGATCACGGTCGTGTGCAGGCTCTGGTAGCCGTTCGTCTTCGGGATCGCAATGAAGTCCTTGAAGCGGTGATGCACGGGCTTGTAGAGCGCATGAAGGGCGCCGAGCGTCCGGTAGCAGTCTTCCTTCGTGCGAACGATCACGCGGAAGCCGTATATGTCGAGCGCTTCGGAGAAGGACTGGTGATTTTCGCGCATCTTGTTGTAGATGCCGTAGATCGTCTTGTCGCGGCCGATCACGCGGGCGCGGATGCCGAACTTGGGAAGGATTTCCTTCGTTTCGGCCAGGATTTTTTCGAGAATCGCACGGCGGTTGTTGCGCCGCAACAGAATGTTTTCGTAGAGAACCCGATAGCGGAAGGGATAGCGGTTCGCAAAGGAGAGTTCTTGAAGTTCGCGGAACACCTTGTTGAGACCGAGCCGGTGCGCGATCGGCACGTAAATGTCGAGCGTTTCCTTCCCGATGCGGGCGCGCTTTTCGGGACGCATCACGCCAAGTGTGCGCATGTTGTGGAGACGGTCGGCGAGCTTTACAAGAATCACGCGGACGTCCCGCGCCATGGCGAGAAGCATCTTACGGAAACTCTCGGCCTGGGCGATTTCATTGGAGGCAAAGCGAAGTTTGTCGAGCTTCGATACGCCGTCCACAAGTTCCGCCACCTGAATGCCGAAGCGCTCGGCCATCTCCTGTTTGCTCAAAGGCGTGTCTTCGAGGACGTCGTGCATGAGGCCCGCCTGAATCGTGGGGGCGTCGAGCTTCCAGGAGGCGAGAATCGTCGCGACTGCGATCGGGTGCGTGATGTAGGGTTCGCCCGATTTGCGGAATTGTCCGAGATGCGCGCTGTCGGCGTAGCGGTACGCTTCGCGGACCTTGGCGACTTCGGCTTCCGACATGTACTGCTTGCAGCGCTCGATCAGGTCGCTCGCCGTCGCGAGGGTTGCGACGGGCTTGGCCGTAAAGAGCGGCAAGTCGGCGTCGGGCATCTCGTTTGAGGTCGGAGGCTCCACGAAGGTACGGCGCAGGAAGGCCTTCGGATCAAAACGTGGGATCGTGCGCGGCGCCGTAGCCGGCGCTGCGGTTGTCGGCGCGGCATCGTCCCGTGTCGCATAGAGATCTTCGGAAAATTTGTCCTGAGGCTGAGTCATAAAAGCCTTCCTTGAGGGGATGGTCCTTTCCGTGGAAAGAACGGGTCGCAGGGTCTTGACCCGTGCGATCATTATTTTTGGTTTCGGTTTGACGGCCGCATGATGCCAAAGAGCATCCGTCGGGCCGGAAAAAACAAACGGCCAGACGGGGAAGTTCTCAACGCACTTCCGTCTGGCCGAAATTCAAGCCGTATGGGCGAACGCTCAGTGAATCCGCTTGAGGAGTTCGACGCCGACCTCACCCTGCGCCACTTCGCGCAGAGCGATCACGGCGGGTTTGTCCTTGCAGTCCACCTTCGGGGCGTAACCCTGCGAAATCTGACGGGCGCGGTAGGCGGCCGTCAGGACCATCTGGAAGCGGTTGGGGATCTTCTTGAGGCAGTCTTCAACAGTAATGCGAGCCATGAAATTCCTATCTTATTCGAAGTAAGTGGGGGGAGTCGAACAGTATTTCACTCAGACCGGAACGCCGAGCGCCGCGAGCGTGTCGCGATGGCGGACGGCCTGCTGGCCGTAGGCAAGTCGACTGGCAATGACGACAGCGCGCATTTGCGCGAGGGCCGCGTCAAAATCTTCGTTGATTATAACGTACTCGAATTCGGGCGCATGGGCCATTTCGGCCCCGGCGCCGAGAAGCCGGCGCGTGATGGTCTGTTCGGAATCCGTGCCGCGGTGGTGCAGACGCCACTCGAGCGCTTCGATGGAGGGAGGCAGAATGAAGATCCCGACGGTGCCGGCAAAGCGTTCGCGAACCTGGCGCGCCCCCTGCCAGTCGATTTCGAGAAGCACGTCGTTGCCCGCCTTCATCTGTTCTTCAATCCACACGCGGCTCGTGCCGTAGTAGTTCCCGTGTACGAGAGCGGACTCGAGAAAGTCGCCGCGGGCCTTCATCGCTTCGAACTCTTCGACGGTCACGAAGTGATATTCGCGGCCGTTTTCTTCGCCCGGACGCGGGGCGCGCGTCGTGTGCGAAATGGAGAGCTTGATGGCGGGTTCAAGTTGGAGAAGGGCGTTCACGAGCGAGGACTTCCCCGCGCCGGACGGAGCCGTCACGAGAAAGAGTCGGCCCGAGTACTGTTGGGTTTCGGACATGTTGGGTTCCTCCGATGTCATCCGAAGATCATTCGAGGTTCTGGAGCTGCTCGCGCATCTGATCGATGTTGAGCTTGAGCGCAATCGAGGCCTGCGTCATCTCGATCGCGGCCGCCTTGGAGCCGAGCGTGTTGGCTTCGCGGTTCATTTCCTGCGTCATGAAGTCGAGCCGCCGTCCGACCACGCCGCCTTTGTCGAGCGTCGCGCGAACTTCCCGCACGTGCGTGCGAAGACGATTGATTTCTTCCGAGACGTCCATGCGCAGGGCATAGAGCGTCACTTCCTGACGAATGCGGTCGGAGACTTCTTCGCGCGAGAGCGTGCTCTTTTCGGTGAGCGCCTCCGAGAGCGCCGTTTCGAGGCGTTCCTGGAGTTTCGTTCGAAGATGTTCGTGAATCTCGGGCATGCGCTTTTCGACGTCCCCGACGATTTCGAGGATGTTTTCGCAGTTCTTGAGGAAAACGTGCTTGAGCGATTCGCCTTCTCGCGTGCGGGCGGCGAGAAAGTCCGCAAAGGCCCGCTCAAAGAGTTCGACGACCTCGGCACGGACTTCGTCCTCCGAGGCTTCGGGCTGGGCCGCAACGCCGGGAAGCGCCAGAATTTCCGCAACGGAAAGGGGCTTCGCATCGGGGGCGGCCTGGAGAATCGTCGTCTGCAGCGCAAGGATGCGCGAGAGTACGTCGTCGTGAAGCGCCGTCGGGGCCGAGGCTTCGTCGGCGCGAAGCGTCACGCGCACTTCCACCTTGCCGCGCGTCAGGCGCTTTTGCAGGGCTTCGCGAAGGAGGGGTTCGACAAAGCGGAGTTCTTCGCACACGCGAAGGTTGAGGTCGAGAAAACGGCTGTTGACGGAACGGCATTCGACCGTGGCGACGCCGACGGGGGTCTTTCCCGTCGCCACGCCGTAGCCGGTCATGCTGGCAATCATGGGCATGTCTTTCGGTATGAATTCACATTGGTGAAGGCGGAAAAATGGCTTTCCGCGAAGGGGTGCGCAATTGTAGCGCGAATGGGCGTGCGACCGTCGGGAAAAGAGAAGTGGGGCCGTTTCGGGCGTCCGGAAAGGAAAAAGCCCCGCGGGCAACGTCTACAATGTCGGCACACTGAAATCCAACGAACAAAGGAATTCCCATGAGTGAAATTTTGCGTCGCGACGGTCGTCGCGCGGACGAAAAGCGTCCGATCACCTTCCTTCGCCACTACACGAAATACGCCGAAGGGAGCGTTCTCGTGTGCGCGGGCGACACGAAGGTCCTCTGTACCGCCTCCGTGTCGGCGGGCGTGCCGAAATTTCTGCAGGGCCGAGGCGAAGGCTGGGTCACGGCCGAGTACGGACTTCTCCCCCGATCGACGGGTACGCGCACGGACCGTGAAGCGGCCCGCGGCAAGCAGTCGGGGCGCACGCAGGAAATTCAGCGCCTGATCGGACGGTCGCTTCGCGCCGTGGTCGACCGCAAGCTCCTTGGCGAATACACGATTCAGCTGGACTGCGACGTCTTGCAGGCCGACGGCGGCACGCGCTGCGCCTCGATCGCGGGCGCCTGGGTGGCGCTTCGCGACGCCGTGAACGTGATGCTCGAAAAGGGCATGATCGCCAACGACCCGATCCGCACGCAGGTGAGCGCCATTTCGGTGGGCGTCGTCGACGGCCGTCCCGTGCTCGACCTCAACTACGTTGAAGACAGCGGTTGCGGCACCGACATGAACGTCGTCATGACGGTCGAGGGCGGTTTCGTGGAAATTCAGGGGACGGCCGAAGGCGCGCCTTTTACCGAAGCGGAACTGACGGAGTTGCTGCGTCTTGCCCGTAAAGGGAATGAAGAAATTCAGGCCGCGCAGCGGTCGGTCTTTGAAGAGGAAAAGTGATGACGGAAAAGAAACTCGTGCTCGCGTCGAACAACGCGGGAAAACTTCGGGAATTTCGCGCAATGTTTGCGCCCATGGGCGTGACGGTCCTGCCGCAGGGGGAATTGGGCGTTTCGGAGTGCGCCGAACCCTTTGAGACCTTCATCGAAAACTGTCTTGCGAAGGCCCGCCACGCCGCACGGGAAACGGGACTGCCCTCCATGGCGGACGATTCGGGCGTGTGCGTGGATGCGCTCGGGGGACTCCCGGGCGTCCATTCCGCCCGATTTGCTGGCGAACCCAAGAGCGACGACGCGAACAACCGCCTTCTCATCGAAAAACTCAAGGGCAAGACCGACCGCAGGGCGCACTACACCTGCGTCTTGGTGGCGGTTCGTCATCCCGACGACCCCGAACCCTTGGTTGCCTACGGCTTCTGGGAGGGAGAAATTCAGGAGACGCCCGAAGGCGAAGGCGGTTTCGGCTATGACCCGTACTTCTACGTGCCCGCCTGCGGCAAGACCGCGGCATCGCTCTCGGCGGAAGAAAAGAACCGTCTGAGCCACCGCGGCGCCGCGCTGCGTGAAATGGCGGCGCTCCTTGCCAAGCGTTGGGGTTGGGCGTGACGTTGAATCCCAAGGCGATTCCTCTCTCGCTCTACGTGCACTGGCCCTGGTGCGTGCGTAAGTGTCCTTACTGCGACTTCAATTCGCACGCCTCGGGGACGGTTCCCGAGACGCGCTACGTCGAGGCGCTTCTTCAGGAACTCGAACGGGAAGCGCATTGGGCGGTCGGCCGGGAAATCCGGACGATCTACTTCGGGGGCGGGACGCCGTCCCTCATGAGTGCGGAAGGCTTCACTGCGCTTCTTGACGGCATTCGCCAGCGTGTCTGCGTTGCGTCCGACGCGGAAATTTCGATGGAAGCGAACCCCGGAACGGCCGACGAGGCGAAGTTCGAGGCCTATGCCGAGGCGGGCGTCAATCGTCTGTCTCTCGGGATTCAGAGCTTTGACGACGCGTCGCTCAAACGGCTCGGCCGCATCCACGATCGGGCGGCTGCGGTCCGTGCGCTCGAAAAGGCGGCTCGCATCTTCCCGCGCGTGAACGCGGACCTGATGTTCGGGCTTCCCTTTGAGACGGTCGAGCGGCTTTGCGACGAAGTCGCGGCGCTCGTCGACTCGAAGACGACGCACGTTTCCTGCTATCAGCTCACGATCGAATCGGGGACGGCCTTCGCGAAGCGGGTGCCCGAAGGATTACCTGACGAAGACCTCGCCGCCGACCTTCAGGAGGCGGTCGTGCGTCTCCTGGCCCGTGCGGGGTTTGTTCGCTATGAAGTCTCAGGCTACGCCAAGTCGGACGAAATATGTCGACATAACCTCAACTACTGGACTTTCGGCGACTATTTGGCGATCGGTGCCGGTGCGCACGCAAAGATGACGACGGAGAACGGCATCTTTCGTGCGGCGCGCTTTGCCAATCCCGAGCGCTATATGCGCGCCGTCGAAGAGGGCGTTGCGCCTTATGAGGAAATCCGCCGCGTCACGGCCGAGGAGCTTCCCTTCGAATTCATGCTGAATGCGCTCCGTTTGACGGCGGGGGTTCCGAAACGCTTGTGGACGGAGCGTACGGGGCTCTCCGACGACGTGATCGCCGAAAGGGTGGCGCAACTTTGCGACGAGGGACTCTGGACGACCGAGGCCGACCGCATCAGCACGAGTCCCCGGGGCTTCGCCTTTCTCTCGAGCGTGCAGGAAGCCTTCCTCTGAGACGAAATTTCTTCGGTTGTCTTTCATTCTGCAAAAAGACGGTGCGCTTGGTGCAGGCTTCGCACCGAAACGGGGCATAATGACAAGACTTTCCCGCGACCTCTTCTTCTCAGGGGAGAACGCTTCGCTTGGCGGCGCACCCCTCCTTGAGAAGAAGCGGTTCGTACTGCATTTTTGGCACGGCGTTTGCTTGAAATGGGGTACGACCCGTCACGGTGACGGGACCGCGTCAATCCGTCTTTAGGAGAACACATCATGACGACCGCTGCGGACGCACTGCAGATGCTCAAGGACAACGACGTCAAGTACGTCGAACTTCGTTTCACCGACATTGCCGGCAAGGAAATGCACCTTACGGTTCCCGCCTCGCGCATCGACGAGGACACGTTTGAACTCGGACAGCCCTTTGACGGCTCGTCCTTTGCGGGGTGGCGCGGCATCGAAGCGTCCGACATGCTTCTTCTGCCCGATCCCTCGAGCGCACGCATGGACCCCTTCCGTGAAGTGAACACGATCATCTTCACCTGCGACGTGTTGGAGCCCTCGACCGGGATGGGCTATGCCCGCGACCCGCGTTCGATCGCAAAGCGCGCCGAAGCCTATCTGAAGAGCACCGGGATCGGCGACGCCGCGTATTTCGGGCCCGAACCCGAATTCTTCATTTTCGACGCAATTCGCTGGAAGCACGCCCCGGGCGAGAGCTTCTACAAGATCGATTCCGAAGAGGCGCCCTGGTCGTCGGGTCTCGACCTCGAAGGCGGCAATCTCGGTCACCGCAACCGCGTGAAGGGCGGCTACTTCCCGGTCTCCCCCGTCGACAGCTTTGCCGACATCCGCTCCGAAATGTGCACCCTGATCGAACAGCAGGGCGTGCCCGTGGAAATTCATCACCACGAAGTGGGCTGCGCCGGTCAGTGTGAAATCGGCACGAAGTTCTCGACCCTGGTCGAGCGCGCCGACTGGACGCAGATCGTGAAGTACACGGTCTGGAACGTCGCCGCCGCCTTCGGCAAGACCGCCACCTTCATGCCCAAGCCCGTCGAAGGCGACAACGGTTCGGGCATGCACGTGCATCAGTCGATTTGGAAGGACGGTCAGAACCTCTTCTCGGGGAACGGCTACTCGGGTCTCTCCGATATGGCGCTCTACTACATCGGCGGCATCATCAAGCACGCCCGGGCGCTCAACGCCATCACGAACCCGGGCACGAACTCCTACAAGCGCCTCGTTCCGGGCTTTGAAGCGCCGGTGAAGCTCGCCTACTCCGCCTGCAACCGTTCGGCGTCGATCCGCATTCCGCACGTGACGAACCCGAAGGCGCGTCGCGTCGAAGTGCGCTTCCCGGATCCCCTCTGCAATCCCTACCTCGGCTTTGCCGCCATGCTCATGGCGGGCCTCGACGGGATTCAGAACAAGATCCATCCGGGCGAAGCGGCCGACAAGAATCTCTACGATCTGCCGCCCGAAGAAAACGCCAAGATCCCGACCGTGGCGCCTTCTCTCTACGACGCCCTCATGGCGCTCGACGAGGACCGTGAGTTCCTTACCCGCGGCGGCGTCTTCTCGGACGAATTCATCGACAGCTACATCGAACTCAAGATGAAGGACGTCCAGCGTGAACGCATGGCCGTGACGGCGGTCGACTTCGACCTCTACTTCTCGATCTGATCGATGAATCGCGGGGCCTTCGGGCCCCGTTTTTTCCAAAGGGTGCGAAGTGACGACGGCCGTGGAAAAAACGGTGCCGCCCGAAACGCTGTGGGCGGAGAGCGCGACGGGGCTCGGTTGGCTCGACGGGACGGGGCGTTTCGTCTCGCTCAATCCCGCGCTTGAAATGCTCCTCGGGGCCTCGAGCCGCGTTGCGGCGGGAGAATCCCTCACGCGCTATTTTCCGGACATGACGGGGTTCGAACGGCTCTTTTCCGAGCACGCCCGCGTGGAACTCACGACCCGTCTCGTGCCCGGTCCGGGTGAGGAGAAAAAGGCCTGGCTTTCGCTTCGCAGGGAAGAGACGGGCGGCTACTTTCTCGAAGCGCTCGACGTGGGCGAAACGATCCGCGTCGAGCGGGAAGCGGCCGTAGCGGAAGCGAGCGCCGCGGCTCGCGATCTTCTTCGGAACCTCGCGCATGAGATCAAAAATCCTCTGGGCGGCATCCGAGGTGCGGCGCAGCTCCTCGAAGGCGCGCTCACGAGCGACGACGACCGCGAGTGCGCCGCGATCATCCGCGAAGAGGCGGACCGCCTGCAGGCCCTGGTCGATCGTTTTCTCGCGCCCTATCGGCGTCCGAACGAGAAGGAGCCCTGCAACGTTTCGGCCTTGCTCGAGCACGTGCGAAGCCTGATCGAGCACGAATTTCCGTCGATCACGGTGGTGCGGGACTACGACGTCTCCGCACCCGACGTGACGGGGGACAAGGGTCGGCTGACACAAGTCTTTCTCAACATTGCGCGAAACGCGGCCGAAGCGATGGGCAACACTCCCGAGGGACGCCTTACGCTTCGCACCCGCATCGTGCGCGACGAATTCGTTCGAAATCGTCGGGTGAGACGGGCGCTTGCCGTCTTCATTGAAGACACGGGCCCCGGGATTCCCGAGACGCTTCGGGAGAGGCTCTTTTACCCCTTGGTGACGGGACGCCCCGAGGGAAGCGGGCTGGGGCTCAGCATTGCCGACGCCTTCGTCAGGGAGGCGGGCGGCGCCATTGATGTGGAAAGCGAACCCGGGCGCACGGTCTTTCGCGTGCTGCTGCCGTTTTGATGCGGGATTTGGGAGAGAGTGATGACGGAAGGTATGGTTTGGGTGGTGGACGACGACCGGTCGATCCGTTTTGTGCTTCGTAAGGCGCTGGAGCGCGCGGGAATTCCTTCGCGCGCCTTTGAGCGCGCCGAGGATGTCCTCGAAGCGCTCCGCGAAGAGCGCCCCGACGTTTTGGTGAGCGACATCCGCATGCCCGGCATGGACGGAACGAGTCTTCTGGAGGAAGTGAAACGCCGGCAGCCGACGTTGCCCGTCATCATCATGACGGCCTATTCCGACGTCGAGAGCGCCGTGGCGTCTTTTAAGGGCGGGGCCTTTGAATATCTCGCCAAGCCCTTTGACGTAGTGAAGGCGGTCGAAGTGATCGACCGCGCCCGAAAGGCGAGCGCGGAGCGCTCGAGCGCGGTCGGCACCAAAGTTGTGCACGATCCCTTCGCCCTTATCGGGCAGGCCGAGTCGATGCAGGAAATCTTCCGCGCGATCGGACGCCTTTCGCAGAGTTCCGTCACCGTCTTGATCACCGGCGAATCCGGGACGGGGAAGGAAGTCGTCGCGCGCTCCATCTGGCAGCACAGTCCCCGAAAGAACGCTCCCTACGTCGCCGTCAACATGGCGGCGATTCCGAAGGAACTCTTGGAGAGCGAACTCTTCGGACACGAAAAGGGGGCCTTTACGGGTGCGCTCGCGAGACGCGAAGGGCGCTTCGGCGAAGCCCGCGGCGGCACGCTCTTTTTGGACGAAATCGGCGACATGCCGATGGAACTCCAAACGCGCCTTCTTCGAGTCTTAAGCAGCGGCACCTACTACCGCGTGGGCGGCCACGAACCGATCCGTGCGGACGTACGCGTGATCGCAGCGACGAACCAGGCGCTCGAACGTCGCGTAAAGGAAGGGCTTTTCCGAGAAGACCTCTACCACCGTCTGAACGTGATTCGTCTGCGTCTTCCGCCGCTGCGGTGTCGCGTCGCCGACATCGGCCCCTTGGCGCGGTATTTCTTAAAGGAGCGCGCCGCGGAACTCGGAGTGGAAGAAAAGACCTTGTCGGATGAAGCGCTCGCGGTGCTCGAAAAGTTTCCCTTCCCCGGAAACGTCCGGCAACTCGAAAACGTCTGCCGTTGGCTTCTCGTCATGGCGCCTTCGAAGCTCATTCGCCCGGAAGATCTCCCCGAAGAGGTGCGGGAAGGAGAAGTGTTCTCTCCCGTTTTGGAAGAGGCGGGGGAACCGGACGAAAAAGGTGTCGACTGGCGCTCCGGGTTACGTCGGGAAATCCGCGACGCCCTTCGTTCGGGCGAGTCGCACCCGTACGACCGCTTGGTGACCGAGGTCGAGCAGATGCTCTTTCGGGCAGCGCTCGAACACACCAGGGGACGGCGCGGCGAAGCGGCGACGCTTCTCGGGATCGGTCGCAATACGCTCACGCGCAAGCTTCAAATCGAGCGGTGAAGGGGCGCCTTTGGGTAGAATGCGGTCTTTGCCCGCAACTCCTCAACGATCCCGTTTCCCATGCCGACGATTCCCACGCTCGACGACTGGCTCGAGTCCCTCCGTTCGCTCGGAGCCAAACCCGAACACATCCGCAAGATTGCTCGGGCGCTCCTCGGACGCGCCCCCTGGCCGACCGTCGAGGACGAACGGCTTCCGAAGCGTCTCCGTACGGCTTTGCCGCAGGTGCGGGCATTCTGGACGTCGCTCGCCCGCATGGTCTCGAACCACCCCGGCGCATCCGGGGAACGGCTCCTTCTGGAGCTTTCCGACGGCGAGTGGGTGGAGTCGGTTCTGCTTCCGCGCGAAGGCGTCTGCATTTCGACTCAAATCGGCTGCGCCGTCGGGTGCGTTTTCTGCATGACGGGAAAGAGCGGCCTCGTTCGGCAGCTCTCCGACGCGGAAATCGTCGCGCAGGCGGTGCTCGCTCGAGCGAGCCGTCCCGAGACGAAAAAGGTCGTCTTCATGGGGATGGGCGAACCCTCGCACAATCTGCGAAACGTCCTTTCGGCCCTTTCTTTCCTCGCCGAGTACGGAGACTTCGGGCACAAAAATCTCGTCCTCTCGACCGTGGGGGACGAGCGGCTCTTTGACGCGCTCTTTGCGTCCGGCGTGCGGCCGGCCCTTGCCGTGTCGCTGCATACGGTGGACGAAGAGAAACGCCGCAAAATGCTTCCCCGCGGCTGCCGCATGACGGTGAACACCCTCATGGAACGGGCCGCTCTCTGGGCGCGGCATTCGGGCTATCCCGTTCAGTACGAGTGGACGCTTCTCGCGGGCGTCAACGATTCGCTTGAAGAAGCCGAAGAACTCGCCCGCCGCATGGCCGGGCAGTACGCCATGGTGAACTACATTCCGGTGAACGCCGTCGAAGGTTCGCCCTGGTCGCGTCCCGACCCCAAGCAGGTGAAGGCTTTGGTTTCGCTTCTTCGTTCCCGCGGCATTATTGCGACGGCCCGCGACTCGGCAGCGCAGGACGTCGACGGCGGCTGCGGGCAGCTTCGCGCCCGGGCCCTTCGCATCCGAAAGGAGAAGGACGTCACGGACGCGTAACGAAGATTGCGGACCGTCGCTTTCTTTTCCGCAAAACGATTCCCGCGGTAGAAATCCCGCGCATCTTTTTCTACACTCTCCCAATTCTCTTTTTTCCCGTCGCTCCGAGTGTTCCCCGGAGCGTCTGCGTTTTCCTTTTTCCTATGCATCTGCGAACACCCGCCTCCACACTCGCTGCGAACCTCTGGCTTTTGGTCGGACTCGTCGCGGCGCCGCTCGAAGCCCGGGCCTATCTCGACCCGGGCACGGGGAGCATGCTCCTTTCGATCGTTGTGGGCCTTGCCTCGTCGGGCTACTTCTTCATCCGACGTCTTCCCACCCTCATTCGGCAGTTCGTCTTCCGGATGCGGGGCGAAGGAAAGGAATTGTCCGGAAAGCGCATCGTGATCTATGCGGAATCGGCCGCCTATTGGGGAACCTTCGAGCCGGTCTTGCGGGGTCTGGCTTCGTCGGGGGAACGCGTGACCTACTTCACGTCGGACGAAAAGGATCCGGTCTTTTCGGCGGATTTTTCGCACGTCGACGCGCACTATATCGGCAAAGGCAACGCCGCCTACACGTCGCTCGGCTTTCTGGAGGCGGACCTCTTCGTTCTGACGACGCCGGGGATCGACGTTTTGCAGATTCGCCGCTCGAAGGGCGTCAAGCGCTACGTCCACCTCGTGCACGCCGCGACCGACATTCACGGCTACAAGCTCTACAGCTTTGACTACTACGATGCGGTCTTCTGCTCGGGCCCGCATCAGGTTTCGTCGCTTCGTACCTTGGAGGCCAAGCGTCACACGGAACCCAAGGACCTCCGCATCGTGGGCTGCGCCTATTTCGACCGCATGGCCGCGCAAAAGAAGGAATGCACCGTCGAGCCGGATCCGAAGACCGTGCTGATCGCTCCCACCTGGGGGCGTGCGGGGCTGTTGACGAAGACGGGCGCCGCCATTCCGAAGCGTTTGGCGCAAGCGGGCTACCACGTGATTCTGCGACCCCACCCGCAGAGTTTTGTCTCGGAACTGCCGCTGATGGAAAGTCTGCAAAAGGAATTGGCCTCCTTTGAGAACATCGAATGGGACCGCAATCCCAACGGCTTTTCGTCTCTCTCGCGCGCGGGCGTCATGGTCTCCGACTTCTCGGGCGTCGTCTTTGACTTCGCCTTTGTTTTTGAGCGTCCGGTCGTGAGCATCGGCGACGGTTGGCAGAAGGACGGCTACGAAGCCTGGGATCTGCCGAACCCCGCCTGGGAAATGAGCGTTTTGGATGAAATCGGCATGCACCTCGCCTCAGGAGAAGAGGAGAAGGCCGCGGAAGCGGTCGAGGCGCTCCTCCGGGAAGGCGACGCCCGAATCGAGCGCATCCGCCGCGTACGTGAAGCGGGCATCAAGAATTTCGGTGCCGCGGGCGTTCCCATCGCCCAAGCGCTTCTCTCGCTTCTTGCCGAAGTGAACGCTTCCGAATCTCAGGCGGCGCATGCCGCCTTCCGCGTCTCCGGAAAGGAGGAATAAGGCATGCTGACCGTTCTCTACACCTTCTTCATTGCGCCGCTCGAACTCTTCATGACGACGGTGCTCGACTGGGGATACGGGCTCTTCGCTTCCTACGGCTGGTCGATCGTCCTCATGAGTCTCGTCGTCAACACGGTGATTCTGCCGATCTACAACAAGGCCGAAGGGTGGCAGGAAGAGGAGCGCGCCGTCAAAAAGAGCTTCGAAGCGACCGAAGCCATGATTAAGCGCACCTTCAAGGGGCAGGAGCGCTTCGCGATGCTCACCACGATGCGTCGGCAGGCGGGGTATTCCTCCAAGCTTGCGCTTCGTTCCTCGCTCGGGTTTTTCCTGCAGATTCCCTTCTTCATCGCGGCCTATCACCTGCTCTCGAACATGACGGTTCTGAAGGGCGTCGCCTTCGGGCCGATCGCCGACCTCGGCGCCGCCGACGGCCTGATTGCCGTCGGGGACTGGCACATCAATGCGCTTCCGCTCATCATGACGGCCGTGAACCTTCTCTCGGCCTTCGTCTACACGGCGCGGCTCACGAAGCAGGACAAGATTCAGCTCTACGGTCTCTCGGCGCTCTTTCTCGTGCTTCTCTACACGTCGCCCGCGGCGCTCACCTTCTACTGGACCCTCAACAACGTCTATTCCCTCGGGAAGAACATTGTGGAGAAGAGCCTTCTGCCGCGCTGGCGTGCGACGAAGCACGCCGATCCCTTCGCCGGTCTCAAGGCTTTCGGCGAAAAGCGCCGTCTCGCGCTCGGGGTCCTCGGTGCGCTCCTCATCGCGGCCGACACGGCGATCACGGCCGATACCTGGAACTACATTTCGCTTCGCGAGACGATTCCGGCGCTTCGTCTCGAAATCTTCCTCGTGCTCCTCTCGACAGGCTGCGGGCTTTTGGCCGCGGCTTTCCTGAGCTCTCCCGTTCGCGAGCGTGCGGGAAGCGCCCGCGCGACGGCGAAGGGGCTGACGCTCCTCGCCTTCGTTCTTCCCTGGGTCGTGACGCTTTTTTGCCGGGGCACAATGGCGGAGTGGGTGCTCATTCCGAAGGAGCCGCCGCTTCTCGCCTGGACGACGGTGGGCGTCGGTCTTGCGGCGCTCGTTTGCGCCCTCTGGACGCTTCTTCTCGAAGGAGGCTTCGCGAAGCTTTCGCGCTTCGTTCGTGAAGATCTCTCGGGCGTCAACACGGGGTTGGCCGTGCTCCTCGTCACGGTGCTCTTCCTGGGACTTCCGACCCTCATTTTGTCGTCCGACCCGGATTCGGTCGCGACCACCTTTGACGTCGTGATCCCCTGCTTCATGTTGTTGGCCGTCGCGGGGTGGGCGCTCACTTACGCCTATCTTCGCGACCTTCCTCGCGGGGCGTCGCTGGCGTTCTTCTTCCTGCTGCTCTTTGCGAATCTCCTCGTCGTGGGCTACGCCTTCCTCTTTGTGGGCGACTACGGCCTCATCAACGGCGGCGAACTCGAAAAGACGCAGACGCTCTACGAGAGCGCCAACCGTTGGAAGGACGTTGCGGTGGTGCTCGGTATCGCGGCGCTCACCTTGGTGATCGTGAAGAAGGTGCCCGTCAAGACCGTGCGCGACTTCTCGGCTCTTTTGACGACGCTCGTCTTCATCCTTTCGGGGGCGATGTTGTTGCCCCTTGCGGCCAACGTCGGTACCAGACCTGCGCAGGCGGCGACGGAAACGGCCGAAGCGCCCTCCTACGCCAAGGATTCCTACGTCTTCAGCAAGACGGGACAGAATCTCCTGGTCATCGTCTTTGACATGTACACGGCGGACCACTTCCCGCAGATTCTCGAGGAACACCCCGAACTCAGGAAGTCGTTCGAGGGCTTCACGCACTTCGTCGACACGACGAGTGCGGGTAGCGGCACGCTTCACGCCCTCGCCGTCACGGCGGGCGGCAACCGCTATTCGGTTCGCGGCATCAATCGCGAAAACGACGGGAAGACTTTCGAGCAGCTTTATGCCGAGAGCTATTCGCTCATTCCGGATCTTCTCGGAAAGGACTGGAACAGCGCCGTGATCGGCACGATGTGGCAGTTGCCCGAAGCGCCGAAGAACTATCTCTCGGTCGCCTACCATCCGCTGATGGAGGACTGGTTCAACTATTACTACAAGGCCGAATTTGAAAACGCCCGCGGCCGCGATCGGGCGGACGCCTTCGGACGTCTCTTCTCGATTTCCCTCTTCAAGGCCGCGCCCTACAGCCTTCGCAAGACGATCTATGCGAACGGCCGGTGGCTTGCTTCGTCAAAGGAAACGCTCGACGGCTTCAAGGCATTCGCCGCCTTCCGCGCGCCCGAAGACTTCAGCCGCACGGTGGAGACGGGGAACTATTACCGTTACGTCTACTCTGACGGCTCGCACACGGGCCGCTACTGCGGGGAAGACATGCAACCCGCTCTCTCGCAGCCGAGAACGCCCGCGGACTTCCGGAAGGCCCATCCCGACTACAACTACAGCCACTACTTGTCCGAGCGCGCCTTCACGGTGAAGCTCGCCTCGTGGCTCGACTGGATGCGAAAGAACGGCGTCTACGACAACACCCGCATCGTGGTGACGGCCGACCACGGCGGCCGCGACAGCAAGGTGCTCTTTGATGCGATCGGGCACGTTCCCTACAAGGGCCGCATCGACGAAAACGTCGACAATCCCGGCATCCGCTATCCGCTTCTTCTCTGGAAGGACTTCGACTCGAAGGGAGAACTTCGCACGGCCGACGATCTGATGACGAACGGCGACGTTCCCGATCTCCTTTTGCGCGGCATTCGGGAGTTGCCCGAGAAGTACCGCTCGCTCGAAGGGGGCGACAAGCGTCTTCGCTACTACGACTCCTGTAGCGACTCGAACCTTCGCCAGGAAAGCATGAAGTGCTACACCTACCGCGTCGAAGGTAGCATGTTCAAGAAAGATGCGTGGCAGCTCGAAAATCCGTGACGGGTTCATGAATCCGCCAAGACAAACGGCCGTTTCCTATTTGCGGGAAACGGCCGTCGATTTTGTGTGGAACGGCGAGTTCAGAAGCTGAGCGTCGTCACGACGGGCGCGTGGTCCGAGGGTTTCGGCCAGGCTCGAGGGGTTTCGTCGATTTGACAGGCTTTGAGCGCCGGACGCAGCGCATCGCTTGCGAGCATGAGGTCGATTCGCAGACCGTGGTTTTGCTCGTAGGCGGCCATGCGGTAGTCCCACCAGGAAAACTGCTTTTCCTTTTGCGGAAAGGCCCGGAAGGCATCGACAAACCCGTCCGACAGAAGACGCCCCAGGGCCGTGCGCTCAGGTCCCGTCGTAAGAATCTTGTCGGGCCAGGTCTGCGGGTTCCAGAGATCGGCATCCGCAGGGGCAATGTTGAAGTCCCCCGCAAGCACGACTCGTTCGTTCTTTTTCCGCTCAACCCGCATGGCGCGGTGCAACGCATGGAACCAGTCGAGCTTGTAGAGGTACTTGCGGCTTCCCGCTTCCATCCCGTTCGGGCAATAGACGCCCGCAAAGCGTACGGACTCGGTCGTTCCCACGGGTGTCACCGTGGCCGAGAGATAACGCTTTTGATCGTCCGCATAGCCCGGCATCCCGAGCGTCACGTCCGACACCGTCACGCGGTCGGGGCGCGTCAACAGCGCGACGCCGTTGTAGGTGGGTTGGCCGTAGAAGACGCTCTCCCACCCCGCGAGGGCAAGTTCCCCCTGGGGGAACTTGTCGTCGGTAAGCTTTGTCTCCTGGAGCACCAGCGCGTCGACGTCGTCTCGCCCGGCAAGCCACGAGAGGACGTGCTCAAGGCGCACCTTGAGCGAATTCACGTTCCAGGTGGCAAGCGTCAAGGTCGTCATGCCTTCACCTCTTCGATCATGCCGTTCTGACGGAGCAGTGCGTCGATCGTGGGCTTTCGGCCTCGGAAGGCGACGAAATTGTCCATCGCGTCGCGCGAGGAGCCGCGCGAGAGGATTTCCTCGCGGAAGCGGCGGCCCGTGTCGGCATTCAGAACGCCCGTTTCTTCAAAAGCCCCGAAGGCGTCGGCGGAGAGCACTTCCGCCCACTTGTAGCTGTAGTAGCCCGCGGCGTAGCCGCCCGCAAAGATGTGCGAGAAGCTGTTCGCAAAGCGGTTGTAGGAGGGCGGGAAGGAAACCGCGACCTCGTCGCGAACGCGAGCGAGAAGATCCGCAATGTCGTCCTTCTTCGCGTCGAATTCGCTGTGAAGGAGCATGTCAAAGAGCGCAAACTCGATCTGTCGAACGGTCTGCATGCCCGCTTCGAAGTTCTTCGCGGCGAGCATCTTGGCAAAGAGTTCGTGCGGGAGCTTTTCACCCGTTTCGACGTGCTTCGTGAGCGACGTCACGACGCGTTCGTCCCAGGCGAAATTTTCCATGAACTGGCTCGGCAACTCAACGGCGTCCCATTCGACGCCGTTGATGCCGGATACGGCCTCTTCGGTCTGCGCGGTAAGCATGTGGTGGAGTGCATGCCCGAACTCGTGAAAGAGCGTCGTCACGTCGTCGTGGGTGAGCGTCGCTTCGCGACCGTCCACGCCCGGAGCGAAGTTGCAGACGAGATAGGCGATCGGGAGTTCAAGACCGTTTTTCGTCATGCGGCGGGCGCGGTCGGAATCCATCCAGGCCCCGGAGCGCTTCCCCGCACGGGCGTGCAGATCTGCGTAGAGATAGGCAATGTCTTTTCCGTCTTCGGTGAGCGCAAAGAACTTCACGTCGGGGTGCCAGGTGCTCCCTTCGCGCTCTTCAACGCGGATGCCGTAGAGCGTCTCGGCCAAGTGAAAGAGCCCCGCAAAGACGGTCGACTCCGTGAAGTAGCGCTTCACGACGTCGGACGAGTAGCTGTAGCGGTTTTTACGAAGCGATTCGGAGACGTAGGCTTGATCCCAGCTTTCCATCTTCTCGAGCCCGAGGGTCTTCGCGTGTTCGCGAAGAGCATCCATGTCCTTCACGGCGAAGGGCTTGGCGTGGCGGGCCAGGTCGCGCAGGAAATCGGTCACTTCCTTCGGGGTCGAGGCCATCTTGACGGCAAGCGACGACTCCGCATAGTTCGCAAAGCCCAGAAGCTTCGCCTCTTCGTCGCGAAGCGTGAGGATTTCCTTCATGAGGGGACCGTTGTCCCACTGACCGCCGTCCAACTCGGAAGCGCGGACGCTGAAGGCGTGATAGAGCTTTTCGCGAAGCGAACGGTTCTTCGCAAACTGCATGAAGGGAAGGTAGGAAGGGAACTGCAGCGTCACGCGCCAGCCCTTCATCCCTGCCGCTTCGGCCGTGGCGCGGTATAGCGCCTTCACGTCTTCGGGGACGCCGTCAAGATCCTCTTCGCGCTCGATGTCGAGCGTGAAGGCGTTCGTGGCGTCCAGGAGGTTTTCACTGAACTTCTGAGAGAGAAGCGAAAGGCGCTCGCCGATTTCCTGCACGCGGGCGCGCTTGTCGTCGGGCAGATCAGCGCCTGACAGACGAAAGTCGCGCAGGTCGCGCTCGAGAATACGTTGACGCACGGGGGAAAGCGTCGCAAATTCGTCGGACGCACGCAGCGCCTTGTAGCGTTCATAGAGACGCGTGTCGAGCGAAATGCGAAGAAGAAGTTCCGAGACGCGCGGGAGTTCCCGGTTGTAGGCGTCGCGAAGCTCGGGCGTATCGCACACGCTCTGCAGATGCCCCACCACGCCCCAGGCGCGCGTGAGGCGGCCGAGCGATTCGTTCAGGGGCTCGACCACGTTTTCCCAGGTTGCCGGACGCGAGGCGTCAAGGACCTGAAGAAGGGTCTTTTCCACGTCTTCGGCCAAGGCCGTGACGGCGGGCGTCACGTGTTCGGGACGAACGGCGGCGTAGTCAACGAAATCGGTGATGGTCAGAAGCGGGTTGTCACAGGCAGTCATGTTTATCTCTATCTCTCAATGACGAAATCAGGATTGCGCGGACGTACGGGTGCGCGTCAAACGGCGCTCCGCCGCGAGAACGGTGTTGGTGAGGAGCATGGCGATCGTCATGGGACCGACGCCGCCCGGAACGGGCGTGATGGCCGAAGCAACCTCGGCCACGTCGGCCGCGACGTCGCCGCAGAGTTTGCCTTCGGCGTTTCGGTTGATGCCGACGTCGATCACGACGGCGCCGGGCTTCACCATGTCCGCGGTGATGAGGTTTTCACGGCCGACGGCGGCGACGAGAATGTCGGCCGAGCGCGTGAGATCCGAAAGATCGGGCGTGCGGCTGTGGGCGATCGTCACGGTCGCGTCGGCCGCAAGGAGCAAAAGCGAGAGTGGCTTTCCGACGATGTTCGAGCGTCCCACGACGACAGCGCGCTTCCCCTTGGGGTCGCACCCCGCCTCTTGAAGTAGACGCATCACGCCTGCGGGCGTGCAGGGCACGAATCCTTGACGGCCCGTCATGAGGGAGCCGATCGAAAGGGAGTGAAAGCCGTCCACGTCCTTTTCCGGAGCGATCGCCTCGATTACGCTCACGGCGGTGAGGTGCGGGGGAAGCGGCAACTGCACGAGAATCCCGTCCACCTTTTCGTCGTCGTTGAGCTCATCGATCGCCTTGAGGAGCGTCGCCTCGTCCGTGTCGGCGGGGAGCGTCACTTCAAAGGAATCGATCCCCGTGCGTTCGCAGGCGCGGATCTTGTTTCGCACGTAGACGCGGCTCGCCGGATCGTCGCCCACGACGACTACCGCAAGGCAGGGGCAATGAAAGGTTTCTTTGAGCTGCTCCACCCGGGGCGCAAGCTCGGCTTCAATCTGACGGGCGAGGGTTCGTCCGTCCAATGGGTGCGCGCTCATGGTATGTCCAGATAAAAGAAAAACGAATGGACGAAATCATAATCGCTTGTCGGGTCGGAGGGCGCACGAGGAAGCCGAAATTCCTTTGCAGGTCATGTCTGAGGGTGGGGAGATGCGAGACCCATGAAACCAACATGTGGATCTCAAACCGTCCCTCTACTTTTCATACTTGTCATTTAAGGTGACATTGTTTGGGTTCTAGGGGATGTCCGAGCTGTGCTCATTTCCGCTAAAAAGATTCGCGGTTCACCCTGTGCAGGTTAGAAGTAGCTGAAAAGGCCGGACTGCTTTCCTTTTTTCCTTTCTTCCTCTAGACGACGTTGTGCAGCTTCGCGTTGAGCCATCGTTTCCTCAAGCTTTTGTTGCTTGGCTTTGCGTTTGGCCTTGCGAGCCTTTGCTTTTTCTTCGGCTTTTTGTTGGCGAAGCTTTCGCTCTTCCTCCCTTTGAGCTTGTGCCGCAACGTTGGCTTCTTCGAGTGCCTCGCGTGTCGCGTTGTAGTCGTTGGTGTCGGTCGGCTCGATCCGAGCCCCCTTAGGGACGTTCGGAAGGGACGCTTCCCTCGAGACCTTGGGAGTCAGAGAGGTCGGGAGAGAAGGGGGACGAACGTCCTTTGGGGCGATGCGGACGGGTTCTTTGGGTTCCGCATCCACTTTTGTCGGATCAATTTTCATCGGAGCCTTGGGCTTCTTAGCCTCTCGTGCGAGACGCTCCTTTTCGTGTTCCTTCTTCTCCTCCTCATGAAGTACGGCGCGTGCGTCGTTCATGAGGGCACGGATTTCACGCTTACGCAAAAATGAGGTTTTACGCGCCTTGTCGATGCAGTAATTGACGAAGAACGTGTACAGACAAGCCCCCGACTTCTTTTGAACGGCATCGTCGAGTTTCTTTAGGCGCTCATCCGCTTCTCTCAATGCTTGGCGAGCTCCGGCAGGGGTACGAAAGTCAGCCCGGGCACGCCAGTTCACCACGAACGAACGGTCGGCAAGAAACCGGTCGGCCTCTTTGCCGAGTCGCTCCCACTCGTCGCGCTTCGAGGCATCCACAGCGGTAAGCGGAGGCAAGGAAAAACCGGACTCCTCTTTGGAGATCGCCGTATCGGAAGCCGAAGCGGTCGAGATTCCCATGATGATAAAAACGAAGGGGCTGAGAAGAGGTGACACGCCCCTGTTGACGGCACAAAAAAGTTTCATGTCAATCATCTTCCTCATGGTTGACGGTTTCTCTCTGCTGCAGACGGTGAAGTTTTGCGTAGAGACCATCTTTTGCCAAAAGTTCTTCTTGAGTGCCTTCTTCGACGATTCGCCCCGTTTCCATGACGACGATTCGGTCGACCGTGTCGATCGTGGAGAAGCGGTGCGCCACGATGAGGCAGGTACGTCCTTGCGCGACTTTTTCAAGCGCCTTTTTGACAATCGCTTCATTCTGGCTGTCCAGGGCGCTGGTCGGCTCGTCGAGAATAAGGATGGGAGCATTCTTGAGAACCGCTCGGGCAATAGAGACGCGTTGCTTCTGTCCACCCGAAAGCAGAGAGCCGCCCTCGCCCACCCGGGTGTCAAGCCCTTCGGGTAGCGTCGACAAGAATTCGTCGAGCGCAGCCGCCTTCACAGCGCGTGCGATGTCTTCCTCCGTGGCATTAGGCAACCCGTAGACGATATTGGCTCGAATCGTATCGTCGAAGAGGAAGATGTCCTGAGAAACAATCGCTATTTGCCGACGCAAATTTTCGAGCCTGATGCCTCGTAGCGGTACGCCGTCCAAACGAATCTCTCCACGTGTCGGTTCCCAGAAACGGGGCACAAGGTTCACGAACGAAGTCTTTCCGGACCCGGAGGGGCCGACGAGCGCGATGTGTTCGCCAGGACGAATCGTCAGACGGATGTCTCGAAGACTCGGTTCGTTGAGGCCGGGATACGTGAGGGAAACGTCGTCAAAAACAATTTCTCCCTTCGCTCGATCGAATTCGACCGTACCGTTGTCGACTTCACGTTCGGCGTCGAGCACTTCAAAAAGACTGTGTGCCGCCGTTGCGATGCTGGCGAAGGTGCCGTTAAGGCCAGTCAGGTGTTGCAGCGCGGGCTTGAGGAGTAGTAACGCCGTGAGAAACGTGATGAACTCCCCAATGGTGAGAAGTCCCGCTTGCGCCTCGTACAAGGCCGCGCCCACCACAAAGGCGATGCCGAGCATCGTGATCATCTGAGTGATGGGGGTGGCAAGACTCTGCATCTTGATGCGGTTGAGCGCCGTACGGCGTATGGTCCTGTTTACCTCTTCAAAGCGCGCCTCTTCAAAGGCGTAGCTCCCCGTCACTTTCACGATACGCTGCGCCTCGTAGGCTTCCTGAACGCGTGAGAGCATAAGGCCGACCGTTTCCTGGCTCTTCTTCACGATGACACGGATGCGCTTGGCGATCATCTTGAGCGTGATGACGATGAGAGGTCCCACCACGAAGGCGACAAGCGTGAGCTTCCAGTTCTGCCAGAATAGAAGACAAAGAAGCGCAACGATCTGCAGCGAATCGCGGATCAACACGATCAACGAACTCGTTGCTCCCGAAAGCGCGACGTTTGCCTCATTAACGAATTTCGAGCAGATGGTACCCGTAGGGTTGTGCTGGTACCGCTCCGCAGGCCACGTCATGATCCGGTCGTACAGTTCGGTACGAAGTGTAATGAGAACGGCTTGGCTGACCTTTGCCATGATCCAAGACGACGCCACGGTACAAAAACCGAAAAACAGCGTTACGCCGATCAAAGCAGCCGGCGCTCCCGCTATTACCCACGGTTCCTGTTGGTAAAAGCCGAGGTCGGTGAGTTTTCCCAAAAGCGTCGCCGTGAGCGACGACATACTGGCCGCGCCCGCCATAAAGATCGCGCCGAGCGCAATGCGCCACTTGTGCGGGAGGAGATAGCGGTAAATCCGAATCAGGTTCGGATCAAAGTGTTTGAATAGTCGATTCAACGGAGAACTCCTTGTTGACGGTCGACCGTCAAAGCGACTGGAGCTTTGAGAGATTGGCGTATGCGCCGCCCTTTTCTAGCAAGGTTTCGTGTGTGCCGATTTCTTGGATGACGCCTTCGTTCATGACGACGATGCGCGAAGCATTGCGAATCGTCGAGAGGCGGTGAGCAACGATGAAGGTCGTGCGTCCTGCCATCAGACGGTCGAGTGCCGTCTTGATTGCCGCTTCCGATTGGCTGTCGAGCGCACTCGTGGCTTCGTCAAGAATGAGAATCGGCGTGTTGCGCAGAATCGCCCGGGCAATAGAAATGCGCTGCTTCTGTCCGCCAGAGAGCCGACTCCCGGCTTCACCGACGGGCGTATCGAGACCCTGAGGAAGAGAAGCAATAAATTCCTTGAGTGCAGCCGCTTCAACTGCTTGAGTCAAAGCCTCCTCTGTAACCTCGGGCATGGCGTAGGCGATGTTGTCACGGATAGTTCCGTCAAAGAGGACGACATCCTGCGAGACGATCGCAATCTGCCTGCGCAGCGACGATAGCGTGACGTCCTTCGTATCCATGCCGTCAATGAGAATGCGACCTGCGGTCGGATTCCAAAAGCGGGGAATCATGTTGACTACGGACGTCTTGCCGGAGCCGGAAAAACCGACGAGCGCGATACTTTCGCCGGACTTCACGTCAAGATTGAAGTCGTTCACGGCATTGCGCTCGACGTTCGGGTAGCGAAGAGAGACGTGCTCGAATGAAACGGAGCCTTGGACGTGCTGAAGTTCGACAGTCCCTTCGTCCTCCTCGAGCGGCTCGTCGAGCGTCTGGAAGATGCTTTCGGCAGCGACCGACATTCCGACAATGGCGGCGTTGACGCCAGCAAGACGTTTGAGGGGCTGTAAAACGAGGAGCATCGCTGTCAGGAACGTCACGAACTCTCCGAGCGTGATCATGCCCTGCTGCGTCTGCCAGAGCGCAATGCCGAGCACGATTGCCACGCCCGTCATCCCGATCAGTTGCGTTGCCGGCGTCCCGATCGAAGAAATCTTGTTGATTCTGATCGCAAGGTCTGCGATTTGGTCGTTTACCTCGCGAAATCGCTGTTTCTCGCGATCATACGTACCGGAAATCTTGATGAGGCGCTCGGCTTCATACGTCTCTTTCACGCGCGTGATGAGCGTGGCGACGTTCTGTTGACTCGAGTACATCACTGACTTGATCTTTTGAGAAATCCTGCGAAGAAGCTTGATGACGACGGGGGCAAGGCATAGCGACACAATAGCCAAAAGCCAGTTGTGCCAAACCAGGACGACGCAGAGCGCGACTGTCTGCACGGAGTCGCGTACGAGAATGATGGTCGACTTTGCCGCATTCGAGAGTGCGAAGTTCGCTTCGTTGATGAACTTCGACGCAATGAGGCCGGTGGGATTGTTCTGGTAGGCGGTTGAAGGCCAACGAAGAACCTGAGAAAAGAGTTCTCGACGCAGGGTCATCATCACCGATTGACTGATCTTTCCTAGGCAATAATTGCTCATTAACATGCCAAAGCCATTCATGCCGGCTATTACGATTAAAAAAACAGGTGCGGTCAGAACGATTTTTGGATCCTGTTTATAAAAACCAATGTCCGTTAGTTTTCCTAATAAGAGAGCAATTCCGGAGGAAGCTCCTGCGGAAAATATCATGAATAAAATCGCAACAAACAGTCTTGTTCTGTACTGATTAATGTATGAGAATAAACGGAAGATGGCTTTATTTTTGTTTGCATAGGTGTAAATTATTCCCATCTTTTTCTCGGAATTGATTTGTAGTTATTGTAAATAAAAGAGTTAATTAACCCTCTGTTTTTCGCAATGTTCAACATAGAATTTTCAAACCAATAATCTGTCCAATAAAAAGTTTGCATGAAGAGCGAATATTCGTGGTTTTCTATCTCTGCGTCAATCTTGTTTATGCTTTCTGGAATAGGTATGTATGCCCATTTCTTATCTCGATATACTTCCGAAATGATGGGGAAATACAATCTATCATTTCTCCACTGAAAGACAAAGGCCCAGTGACGAGAAATTGCGATATCTGGCATATGTACTACAACTGCATTTTTGATACAAAATGTCTGCAAATTTAGTTTTTTAGTATCTCTGAGGAATGTAAAAAGCCAATCGACGTTAAAATTAAATTCTTCAACGTATGAGGTTTTATACTTTTTCTGACTTTCTACGTCTTTTCTCCAATTGATATTGTCTCTTAAGGCTGAAATGCAGTTGCCGGGATGCCTAACGAAAACTACTCCGAAAGACCAATGTACATTAAACGATTTAGAGACAAACATGTCCAAATTCATTGCGTCTACATTTTTTAATTCCGCAATTTTCTCCATCTGAAGTAAAGCCTTTGCGATTTTTTCTGGCCGAGCCAAAATCATGATGTCGTCAGCATCAATATTGTATGTGCGAGAAAAATTGTTTTTCTTGGCGTGTACGAATGGTGTTGTCATCGAAAGAGCAATCCGTTGCCACAATTTGCTTCGCTCTACTCCAGCTAATAATTTTTTAATTGGTTTTTTTAAGGAGCGACGATCGCTGGGGATTATTTGAAAGGAATTTCTGTAAAAAGAGCATGGTTTAGAAAACATTCCATACTCAAATTCTTTTTTGTCGCAAACGATGTAACAAAATGCTCCCATCTTGTTTGCGATGTCCATCCAATGCTGCAGGCAATCATAGCTTGTTTGATGAATGCGATTGACTTTTAGATAAAAAATAGGTTGATCTTTAGATTTTGGTTTGCATGATTTTGGGGTTCTGATGTGTAATTCCGCGTTTTTCTTTTTTGTTACATCAAGAACGGCGATGCCAAACAAATAAAATCTTTTTACGCATGTTCCATCTGTAAATCGAATTTTTATTTTTTTGAAAAACATAATTAAATATTCCTGGTTAAAATTTTCTTGGCTAGGTCGTCGTAGTTTTTGGTGGCTACATGTTCCATAACGACTTTAGTTGAATTCCATGGCATGCTATGGACAGAATATATCTGCCTACAGAAGTCGGCTGAATACCCTATGTGTTTATTTTTAAGGTCTGTATAGACTAAATCGGCAGGGACGTCGCAAATGGACAACAATACTCCCAGGCCGCTAGCCATAGAAATGATTCTTTTTGATTTGCATGCTAATGCATAGAGAACGTCAATGTCTGGACAACAGATATGATAAGTTTTAAATTTAGAGTTATTGTTTGCCTCATAATATGAGTTGATAATCACATCGTATCCAGAAGATGTTAATGATTCCGCGATTCTTAGCCAAAACTCATCTGGCAAAGATTTGATGCTTACAGCTTCTGGGCAAAGTAATACGAATGGTTTTTTGATGTGCAAAATCTGTAGGAGTGACTCTGCTTCATTTAGTGCCCTTGCCGATGGAGTCGGATCTCTTCGATTTGTCCATTCTTCAAGATGCATGCTTTGTAAAATATGATCGGCAAAATTAATGTTTTGGGTTGAAATGTATTTTGCCTTCATTGATTCGGCAATTTGAAATGTTGGGGCGTGAATTCGTATACTCTCAAGCATTAAATCTTGTCTAAGGAAACAGTTGATATCACTTTGTGCAATCTCTATAAAGACGACTCTGTTGTCATCCCCTAAAAACAATTTGAATAAAGGAATGTCCCTTTCTCTCCAAACGATAAATAATGGTCTTTCAGAGTTTTTTCTTTTGGCCCATTCTAATAATTCACAGAGGTACAGTATGGTCTCCCCTATGTTGTGACGAATAATAAAAACGTCATCTGCAACAATGTGTTTCCCGTAAACTTTTTGTGATTTTTCGATGATTTGATCGAAAAGATATTTGTTAAATTGAGAGCGCCTTTCTTTTACGAAAATTGGAATTCCAAATAGCTTTATTGTTCGGTATTCTCGATCTTTGCATGAGAATATTGGTATTCCCATCAGCTTTAATTTAAATCCGGCAATTCTTTTTTGAGTTTTAAGGATTCCTCCGAAAAACCTTCTTTCAAAAATAATATCATTATCCTTCTTATATTTTCTTTTGTTGAAAATATAGGATGGAAATTTCATCATTTTTTGAGTAACGTTATTGATCACGGGCATCAAGCCTATTTTCGTTTGTCGAGTTTTTAAAGCAACGAAGGTTTCTCAAAATCTCCCTGTAGCTTTTCCCCTTTCCGAACAATGCCGAGGTTCCCAACACAAAACCCGAAGCGCCCATTCGATTCATGCATGCAACGGTGTCCGGAGTTACGGCACCGTCCACGGTGATCGGCGTGTTCGGAAAGAGCGAGCGCAGAAGAGGCAACCTTGCGTCAACGTTTGATACGGCGCTCTGTCCGGCAAAACCCGGGCGAACGCGCATCATGAGAATGGCGTCCACCATGTCGGCGAAAGGTCGGAGAATGTCGACGTCCGTTTCCGGGTTGACCGCAAGTCCCGCCTGCAGACCCAACATGCGGGCTCGTTTTAGACCGCAAAGAACATCAGGGTGTTCCGCGTGCAGATACACGAGCCTTACGCCGCTCGATGCGGCAAATCCGATATGCACGGAAAGATTGCGAACCATCAGATGCGCTTCAAGGGGGAGCGAAGTCATGGTGGAGAACTTGGCGACCTCCGCCCATGAAAGGGCGAAGTTCGACACGAACTCTCCATCCATGATGTCGATGTGAAAGCTGTCGGCGCCAGCGGCTTCAAGAAAAGCAATTTCTTCCGCAAAGTGACCGGGATCCGCACACATCAGTGAAGGAGACAGATTCATAGTTCACTTACCTCAGAACGCGTACGGAATGGGTTTGGCTACCATCGCCGTGCAGTTCTTTACGGCGATCACGTCACCGGGTTCCATCAGAACGGACGTACCCGGTTTGATGCGGAAGCCGTCAATTTCAGTTTCACCGCTCAAGAGGACGATGAAGCCGAACATCTCGCCTTCGCAGGCATATATGTCCCTGTTTTTGACGAGCGTGAGTTCGTACATGCGCTCGCACCTGGGACTGTTGGGCTCGAGAGCGGAAACTTCAGACTTAAGTTCTGGTTTGAGCGAGGTCAAGGCCCTTTCGACCTGAAGCGGACGCTTATTGCCGTTCTTGTCGAGACGATCAAAATCATAGAAACGGTAGGTCGAGTCGCAGTTCTCCTCGATCTCGAACGAAAGCGATCCCGCTGCAGCCGCGTGAAGCGTTCCGCCGGTAACGTAGACATAGTCGCCGGCGTGGACCTCGACGGTACCTACACCGTCAAGCGTATTGTTCTCCTCGATCAAGCGACGGAATTCTTCTACCGTCTGAACGTTGACGCCGTTGAACATACGGCCAGTAGTCGGCGGCTCTAGCAAATAGAACGATTCGTTCTTGCCGAATGCCTTGCCTTCCAGCTCACGTGCGGCCCCGTCGTCCGGATGCACCTGAATGGACAGGTTGTCGGCCGCCTCGACGAGCGCCGTCAAAATGGGGAGCTCTTCAAAGTTTCCGAGCCCGTAGCGATTGCGGTTGTCGATGAACCAATCGTGAATGGTTCTTCCCCGATAGGGGCCCGTGAGAAACTTCGAGCACATTTTCGGCGTGTCGATGACGCCGTAGAGATGTCCGATCTTGCGGCAGTCCGTTTCGATAAACGCGGCAAGCTTGGCGCCGCCCCAGACGGTCTCGTGAACGATGGGTTGGAGAATTTGCATGATTTTCCTCAGAGATTTTCGTCGACGACGATCTTTAGGTTTTCGAGCCCTTGATTCCGTGAAGGGCAAACTGCGTGAGCACAAACCAAGCCGGACGGTTTGGTGTCGTTGATTAGAATTCGTTCCCCCATGGGGACTTCGAAGAAGACGTGATCAATACGAACGCCGGCGTCCCGGATGAATTCGAGAGTACGCTCGCGGGCAGCTTCCTCACGTGCGGTGAGGAGGATGACAAGATCCCCCTGCGGGATCGATCGGAGAAATTCAACCGCCCCGGGGAGCCACTCGTCGTTGCCCGTCTTGTAGCCGTTGTGCTTGACGAGCGTTCCGTCAAAATCGAGAACCCAGGTGTGCTTCAGGGGCGAAAGACGAAGATCACGCGGCATGCCAATCCTCCAGCCAACGGTTGAACAATGCGGTGCCGTTCATGAAGGCGATGCACATGGAGTCGTAGTCCTCCCATACGTGAGATGCCATCGACATCCAAACGATTGCGTGGATGAGCTCGATTTCCTTTCGCGTTCCTTCGCCCTCCGGGATGCGTTGAAAAAGTTCGGCGGTGAGGAATTCCCATCCCCCCGAACCGATCTGGAACTCCAGACCGTCTTGGGTCTGGCAAAAATGGAAGTTCTTGACGTTGAACTGGTCAAAATTGCCATAAACGGCGTAGAACACTTTGGCCCAGTCGTAGCGGGGATCGCCGAAGACCTTGCTCTTTCCGAAGTAGCCTCGCGGATCGATGAAAAAGACTCGTCCTTCCTCGTTGGCAAGAGTGTTCGTGAGCTGACAGTCCCCGTGGAAGGGGGTGTAATGCGTGTGCATCAGGGTGTCGAGCACGGCGCGACGGAAGACCTCTACGTTCTCGAGAACATTGACGCAGTCCTTCCCGTTGATGCGGATGCTGCGGTCATGTCCGAACGGAACGGCGTCGGCCACCATGCGGAGACGGGTCAGTGTCTTCTCGAAATACTCGCGGTATAGATCTCCGCTGTCGGCAGGGCGCTTTTCGTAGGAGTGCAGGCGTGCGAGCGCATCCGCCATGCGGTGGAGAGCCGCCTTCTTTCCATCGGCATTGAGGGAGCAAAGGAAAAGATTTTGTCCGCGAATGCGCTCCAACCGCAAAGGCGTCTCTTCCAGAAGTTGGGGAACATCGTCAAATCCGTAGGCTTTCACCGACTTGTACCAGTCCACTTCGCGGGCGATAAAGCCCTGTGCCTCCGGCGTAAGGCCGGTTTTTACGACCGAATCCTCGAGAACTGCGATATGGTTGTAGGGGCGGCAACGATATTTGGAGTTTTCCAGATGCAGGTAGGCCTCAAGCGTGCCGACGTCCTGACATCCGACGAGCGGCAACTCGGTCATGGGGAAACTTTGCTTCGAAAGCCATGTGGTAAAAGACCCTTCGAGCGGCAGAGCTTCACAGAACGATTTGTCGGAAAAGGCGTAAAAGCCCGCTACACCGTGTTGGTCGGACGCTTCCTTGCGCATCGCTCCGTCGGCAAAGCTCCAGGAGCAGTGAAAAGGTACCGTACCCACGAGGCAGCCCTCGAAGGATTGGGGAAGACTGAACCCTTTCGGGAGAATAAGGTCGGACCAAACGACAACGAAGGGTTCGTTGTCTCCAACGTAAGAGATCGCTTCTGAGAGGCCCGCCGCGTTTCCCTTGCCGCAGGCCTTCACGAGAATGCAGCGCCGATCCGCCGCAAAGGTCGTGAGATAGCGGTCAAGAACGTCGTATCGGTAGTCGCCGACGACAATGAAGTCCGCATGCGGGAAAGTGTCGAAAAGGTGAAAGAGGATCGGCTTGTTGCGAACATCAATGAGCGCCTTCGGCTTGGAAGCAGTCATGGCCTGCATGCGAGTTCCCAGTCCGCCGGCCTGAACGATGACTTTCATAGTTGATTCCTATTGAAAAATGCTCGAATAGAAGCTGTCGGAAGAGCGTTTTTGGCTTCTATGACCGACTAAACCGGGAAATTTCCGTGCTTCTGTAAGGATGATTAATCCTATACGCCCGATAAAAAAAAACAATCGATCGGGGCGTTCGGAGATTAAGGGTTTTCGTGTACGAGATGTCATGAAACCGGTTCGCTCCGTACGATGAGTGCAGAACGCCGAACTTGACTTCCTCGTAGATCTGAAACTCTTGCTTGATGCAAAACGCGAAGCGGAGGCCAAACTTGATTGGAGGCGGGTGAATGCAGGGATTTCAGTTCGCCTTGCCTTGCTCGAGGCCTAGTCCTGTCTCGCGTAGCCCCTCTCTCGTGCGGTGTGCGGGGAAGTGACGAAGTGTCCCTCTACAGACTTGAGCCGAGTCCCTGAGAAAAGAATTCGAGCGACAGCTCACGAATTCCCCGAGAGAGAATGCAATCGGAAAGGTGGCGTGGAAAATCGGGTTCCAAAGGGAGATTGCTCATGATGAATGGGACTACGAGAGAATAAGAACGCCCGAAAGAGTGAAACTTGGTTCGTGTAATGCGTCTAACATTTCAGGGATAACCATAAGGAGAACAATCGATCATCTCTCCCCGCAGGTGGCGAAAAATGCCGATAGTTGCTGAAGTCGGCCTCAGATTCTGAAGAGGCCAAGCGGAGTTAGGAACCGCTTCGGTGTTGGAAGAGTCGAAAAGGAGCGCCGAACAAGCTTTGGTCATTCGCCGAGATGGAGTTTGTGCCGGCTCTGGGCACAACGGGCGTTGTGCACGACGAATCCGCCGTGAGCCTCGGGGAGCAGCTCTTCAAAGTCGAAACGCAGTACGCGCGGATGGCGCGCTCTTTCTTCATGAAAAGACAATCTTCACGGCGTCTTATAAGACAAGCCCTACCGTTATGAATTCTTCGTAGGTCTTGGCACCTCGAGCGGGACCGCGAAGATATCGTTTGGCGAGAGGTGAGGTGCGAGTGTTCTGATCGCGCGGCAAAAGAAGACTGCCCCTCTCGTTGTCAATCGGTAACGAGCTCGTTTACCTACCGTCCGATCGACGCTCCAATCATAGGTATCCGTATTTGGGGAGGGGCTCACGAGGTTTGGTCGTTCGAGACCCTGTTGGTGGTGAAGGGGCGAGCGCGGATAGTCATCCGTGTAGCCCCATTCGTCCACGACGTGTCGGCGCTCGTGTCATAAGATTGCACGGAGGTTGCCGTCTCTGGTAGCCGCAAGGCGTATGCTGGTAGGTGTTGCGCGAGTAATGGCGCAAGAAGGATGGTGATTGGGAGCGCCAAACAGTTGGAGTTGGCGGACAAGTCCTCGTTAGGGGGAATGCCTTGCCATTTACATAAGAGAAAACCTCTCCGCTCGCGGGGCGAAGAGGTTTTTCGAGCACGAACTCCAACCCGAAAAGGTCAGTCGTGCGTTTCGTCCTTGTGGAAGTTCTGGCCCTGGCGCGATTCCATGAAGACGCGCATGAGGTCCGCGACCGTGCCGGAATTGGTCTTGTCCATGATGGAGGCGCGGTGGGCTTCGACCGTCTTGATCGAAATCTTGAGGTCGTCGGCGATCTGCTTGTTCAGGCGGCCGTTCGCGATGCGCTCGAGAACTTCCTGTTCGCGCGGCGTCAGCTTGTCGAGGAGCGCCTGATTGAGCTTGCGGCGTTCCGACTCGATGTGACGGGTCCGGGCCACTTCGAGCATGCGTTCGATCAGCGCCTTGAGGGCGTTCTGGTCATAGGGCTTTTCGATGAAGTCGACCGCCCCCGCCTTGAAGGCCTGCACCGCCATCGTCACGTCGCCGTGGCCGGTGACGAAGATGATGGGAATGTCGGCCTTGCGCTGCAGGAGATGTTCCTGCACTTCCAACCCGCTCATGCCGGGCATGCGGATGTCGAGAACGAGCACCGCAATGGTGTTGGGGTCGTACTTGGCAATGAAGCTCTCGCCGCTGTCGTAGAGTTCCACGTGATAGTTGCTTGCTTCGAGCAGCCACTTGAGGGAGTCCCGGACGGCGTCGTCGTCGTCCACGATGTAGACGGTACCGGCACTCTCACGGTAACCGTCGAGATAGTCGTAATGGTTCATCTCGTTGTTGGTAAGGTTGGAATAAGCAAGTCAGGCAATTTTACACCAGGAGACGCGTTCCGCCACCCCCTTGTGAAGGGAAAATGGGAAAATTCGCGGAACACCGCTTCCGGCATCAGGCTTCGGCTGGTTTTTCCGCACTCTCCTCGGGCGTGTTTACGGGAATGCGCACGGTAAAGGTCGTCCCGCCGCCTTCGGTGTCGGAGACCAAGAGCCGCCCGTGGTGGTTTTCCACGATCGTGCGGCAGATGTTGAGGCCGATCCCCATGCCCGTCTTCTTCGTCGTGAAGAAGGCGTCAAAGAGCATCGCCTTCACTTCGTCGGACATGCCCGGTCCGTGGTCGCGGATCGTAAAGACGATCGCGTCGGTTTGGGCTTCGTGCGAGACGGAAAGTTCGACGTTGCGGTCGCTTTCGGGCTCGAGTGCCTCCATGGCGTTTTTCAAAAGATTGAGCAGGAGCTGCTCGAGCATGACGGCGTCGCCGTTGATGCTGGGCAGATTCTCCGCCATCTCGACCTTTATCGAGGCGCCGAGTTTTTTCGCCTGAATGAGGGCAAGTTCCATCGCTTCCGTCACGATCGTTTCGACCGGCACGACCGCGAACTGCGTGTCGTGCTTGTTCTTTGCAAAACTTCGGATGCGCTTGATGATGGCGGCCGCGCGCTTGGCTTGATTGTCGATGCGTCCGAAAGCGTCCGTCGCCGCCTCGGGCTTCAGGGCGTGCGCCTCCAAAAGAGACTTCGCAGCGGCGGCGTAGTTGGAGATCGCGGCAAGCGGCTGATTGAGTTCGTGCGCGAGCGAACTCGCCATTTCGCCCATCGTTACGAGGCGCTGCGTTTCTTCGGCGTGCTTGATCTGCGCCTGAAGCTGCTCCTGCATCTGACGCCATTCGGTGATGTCGGTGGCGATCAGCATCACGGCTTTTCGGTCGTTCGTCCAGACGATCGTCTGGATGCGTACGTCGAACCATCGATCCGTCACTTCGTCGTAAAGCCCTTCGCGAATCGAGGTCTTCTTCTGCGCTTCGAGTACGCCCAAGATGCGTCGGCAGGCGTCGGCCGTGCCCCCGAAAAGCCGTACGTAGGGGGTGTTCATAAAGAAGAGCTGTCGCGCGTCGTCGTCCGACACCACGGCGATGGCGCTCGCAAGCGACTGCACGACGCGCGTGAAGCGGTCGTTTGCGGCCTGCATGCGCTCGTGCGAGCGCTTCGCTTCGGTGACGTCGTAGAGCGCCCCGATGTAGCCGAGCACCCTTCCTTCGACGTCGAGGAGCTGCGAGACGCTCAACTGTCCGTCGAAGGTTTCGCCGTTCTTTCGCTTGGCGAGAAAGTCGATCGTATGAAGGGCGCCGCTCGAGTGCGACATCATCGTCTCAAACTGCTCCGTGATGTCTTCGGCCCAATAGGGGTAGGGCGGCGTAGCGCCGATGAGCTCCTCGCGCGAGAAGCCGAACATCTTCTGAAAGGTTTCGTTCACGTAGAGAATCTTTCCTTCGCGGTCGGTGACGCGAAGGCCCGTCAGAGCCGACTCGGAAATGGCGCGGCGGAGCGCGTATTCGACTTCGAGGCGTTCGGCAAAGCGGTGTTCCTTTCGCTGCACGCGGACAAGGAGCAAAAGAGCGAGAAGAAGAATCGAACCGAGTCCGCCGATGAGCCACACGGGGAGCGTAGACTGTTCAAGAAATCCGGCGCGGTGGCTCGTCGCCACAAGGCTCAGGCCCGAGAGGTGATTGAAGGAGAGCGGCACTTCGACCTGAATGTCGCTCATGTGAACCGAGTCCTTCGGAACGGGGAAGAAGGGGTTGCCGTTCAAGAGGAGGTCGAACTGATACGACCGATAGTTGAGCAGATCGACGATGCGCGAGACAAGGTGCGTGAGGTTGACGCGCGCGATGAGGATTTGGTCGGGCAGAGCCGTCGGCACGGCGAGGTCCGCGAAGAGCTGGTTCGTGGGGTCGAGCACGTAGGGGATGGAGAGAACCGACGAGTCGCGCTCGAGCGCCTCCGTGATCGCCTTTCGCGTGTTGGGGTTCTTGAGGGTCGTGCCCTGGTCGCGGCGCTCGGACCCCGAAGACATGGGATTGTTCCAGCTGCGAAGCACCGTGAAGTCGCGCGTCGCAATCACGATTTCGGCCACTTCGCGGCGGTCCTGCATGAAGTTCGTGGCGGAGAGTTCGGCGCTCGCTACCTGGCTTCGCACGTTCGGGATGTGCATGAGGCGAAGGCTCGTCTTCATGAGCAGTTCCGTCGTGCCGAGAAGACGCGACTCCATCGCCTGCGCGACGAGGTCGGCCGACTGCTTCAGGCGCACGGATTCCGCGCGCTGTTCGGACGAGAGGAGAAAGACGACGGACGAGAAGAAGGCCACCGTAAAGAGGGCGATCGTGGCCCAGCCCGCCCAGGCGGCGATGCGGCCCGTGCCGATGCGGCGGTCCGTGTGTCCGATGGTGCGGAAGGCCTGAGCGATTTCCTTATCCGAGTGAAGCGTAGCCATAAGTGTGCGGTTCGTTGGGAGGAGTCGACATTCTATACGCTAAAATAAGACGTTTTCCTTGTAGGGAGAGAGCGATGGCGCTCACGCAGAACGAATTGAAGCGCGCCGTGGCCGAGGCCGCGACCGCATATGTGAAGGAAGGGGAAATCCTCGGGGTCGGCACGGGCTCGACGGTGGATTTCTTTATCGACGCGATCGCGCCGATGCGCGACAAGATCCCCGCCTGCGTTTCCTCGTCGGAACGCTCGACGAAGAAACTCGAGGGTCTGGGGTTCAAGGTCCTCGACATGAATGAAGTCGACAGAATCGGCGTCTATGTCGACGGGGCCGACGAAATCGACGGTGGCTTCGCCATGATCAAGGGAGGCGGCGGCGCGCTCACGCGCGAAAAGATTGTCGCTTCCGTTTCGAAGCGCTTCGTCTGCATCGCGGACGCGTCGAAGAAGGTCGAGGTGCTCGGCCGCTTCCCGCTTCCCGTCGAAGTGATTCCGATGGCGGCGCGCGCCGTTCGCCGTCGTCTTGAAGCGCTCGGCGCGACCGTGAAGCTTCGCGACTTCGTCACCGACAACGGCTGCCACATTCTCGACGCGGCCGGGCTCAAGATCGAAGACCCCGAAGCGCTCGAAGCCGAAATCAACTCCTGGCCGGGCGTCGTCACCGTGGGGCTCTTTGCCGCGCGCGGCGCGGACGTTCTCCTCCTCGGAACGGAAGAGGGCGTGAAGACCTTTGAAAAGCCCTGACCCCTGAAACGAAGAAAGGGAGCCGCGGCTCCCTTTCGCATTCCTTCCCGCCCCGATTCGGGGTGGAAGGCTTCGGTTCTTACTCGGCCTTGGGCGGCACGAAGTTGGGAACCGTCATGTCGTCGGCGTCGCCGAAGAAATAGCGTTCGCACTGCGCCATGAGATGCTGACGGGCCGAGAGGTCCGCGAGATTCAGGCCGTATTCGTTCACCATCATCGTTTGGAGGCGCGTCCAGTCGCCCCAGGCTTCCTTGCTCACGTGGCGCCAGATGCGCACACCGAGCTCGCCCGGGAACGGGGGATGGTCGAGCCCTTCGGCTTCCTTTTTCAGTTTGATGCACTGTACCGTACGCATGGAGGTTGTCTCCCGAATGTGTTGTTGGTTCGAGCATTCTAACCCGAGGATCGGACACTCTGTGAGGTCCGGTCCCGTTTCCGGAGACCAGTATGTCCGATCGTGCCCTGTGGGCCGCCTTTCAGAAAGTCCGCACCGAAGTGGAGGGTGCGCTTGAAGAGACGCGCAAGAAGGAGGCGCAGCGCATCGAGGCCGAAGAGAAGCGCCGCCGCGAGGAGAAGGCGAAAAAGCGCGCCCCGCAGCCCGCCGCTTCCGCCGCGCCTTCCGCGCGCCTCGTTCGCGGGGAGGCGCCCAAGGTCCCGTCCGCCGGGAAACCGCGCGAAGCGCAAGGGCCTTCGGCCCCGGCGCCCCGCACGGGGCGCCCGAGCGCCGCGCCTTCGAGAGGCGCGGCTCCGACGGCTCGCGGCGGCAACGACGCCTTCCGCACGGCGCTCGCCTCGGTGCGAAAGGAGAACGGTTCGGACGAAAAGACCGTCAAGGCCAAGGGTCGTCCGGACGATCGTCGACGCGGAAAACCCGCGCAAAACGGTCGGCCGCGCCCGCAGAATCCCGATACGAAGGGAGCGACCGCTTCGGCGGAATCCCCTGTCCGGAATAAGCCTGCGGCGGAAAACAAGCCCCGCCGCGAAGAGCGGCGTCTCAGCTACGCCGAGCGCCGCACGCCCGTGCCGCCCTTCGAACTGATGCCGGGACTCCCCGTCACCGAACACGGCGAAGAGCTCGTTCGCGCCGTGCGCGACAACCGCGTCGTCATCGTCTGCGGTGAGACGGGGTCTGGCAAAACGACGCAGCTCCCGAAGATCGCCATGATGGCCGGCCGCGGCGAAACGGGCATGATCGCCCATACGCAGCCGCGCCGCATTGCGGCGAGTTCCGTTGCGAAGCGCATCGCCGAAGAACTGAAGACGAACCTGGGTGACGTCGTGGGCTACAAGGTGCGCTTTACCGACAAGACTCATTCGGGGGCGACGATCAAACTCATGACGGACGGGATTCTCCTTGCGGAAACCCAGACCGATCCCCTTCTTCGCGCCTACGACACGGTCATCATCGACGAAGCGCACGAGCGAAGCATCAACATCGACTTTTTGCTTGGCTACTTGAAGCGCCTTCTCACGAAGCGCGCCGACCTCAAGGTGATCGTCACGTCCGCGACGATCGACGCCGAGCGCTTTGCCCACCACTTTGCCGACGCCGACGGCAAGCCCGCTCCGATCTTCAACATTTCGGGCCGCACCTATCCCGTGGAAATCCGCTGGCGTCCCTTGGACGACGTCGACGAGGCGGACGACCGCACCATGCTCGAAGCGATCGAGAACGCCGTGAGCGAACTCGAAATGGCGGGGCGGGGCGACATCCTCGTTTTCCTGCCGGGCGAGCGCGAAATCCGCGAGACGGAAGAATTCCTTCGAAAGACCCGCGTGGGCAAAGTCGAAATCCTGCCGCTTTTTGCACGACTTTCCGCGTCGGACCAGGAAAAGGTCTTCAAGCCCGCGGGCCTTCGCCGCATCGTGCTCGCGACGAACGTCGCCGAAACCTCGATTACGGTGCCCGGCATCCGCTATGTGGTCGATACGGGCCTCGCGCGCGTCAAGCGCTACTCGTATCGCAGCAAGGTCGATCAGCTCCTGATCGAACCCGTGAGCCAGGCGGCGGCGAACCAGCGCGCGGGCCGATGCGGCCGCGTGGCCGAGGGCATCTGCATTCGCCTCTACGACGAAGAGGACTTCGCGCGCCGTCCCGCCTTTACGGATCCGGAAATCTTCCGCACGAATCTTGCCGCGGTCATTTTGCGCGCCAAGGCGCTCAAGCTCGGCGACATCCGCGAGTTTCCCTTCCTCCAAGCGCCGCCTCCGCGCGCGATCGCGGACGGGATCTCGATTCTGCAGGAACTCCGTGCGCTCACCCCCGAAGGTGAACTTACGAAGATCGGCCGCGAACTCTCGCGTCTCCCCGTCGACCCGAAGCTCGCTCGCATGTTGTTGGCCGGAAGCGAATTCGGAAGCCTTTCGGAACTCCTCATCATCTGCTCCGGGCTCTCGGTGCAGGATCCGCGCGAACGACCGCTCGACCAACAGGAAGCGGCCGACCGTGCACACAAGGAACTTGCCGACGAACGTTCGGACTTCCTGAGCTTTGTGAAGCTCTGGCGCTGGTACGAAAAGGCGAAGGCCGAAAAGGAGAGCAACCGCAAATTCGACGCGGAACTCCACCGCCGTTTCCTCTCTGCCCGCCGCATGCGCGAGTGGCGCGACGTCTACAAACAGCTCGATACGATCGTCGAAGAACTCGGCTGGCGAAAGAACACCGCGCCCGCGACCTATGAAGAGGTGCACCGTGCGCTTCTTTCCGGCCTGTTGGGCAACATCGGTTCGAAGTCCGCGGAAAGCGACTTCCGGGCGCCGCCCTATCTCGGCGCGCGCGGGATCAAGTTCTGGCTCTGGCCGGGGTCGGTGCGCGCCAAGAAGTCGGGGCGTTGGATCTTTGCGGGCGAAATCGTGGAGACTTCGCGCCTCTTCGCGCGCACGCTCGCCGACGTCGAGCCCGAGTGGATCGAAGCGGCGGCGGGCGATCTTGTTCGCCGTCACGCGGGCGATCCCCGTTGGGAAAAGCGCCGCGGCGAAGTGGTCGCCTCCGAGCGAGGGACGCTCTACGGACTCACCCTCTACAAGGACCGTTCGGTTCTCTATTCGCGCTACGACGCCGTCGCCGCACGCGAAGTCTTCATCCGCGAGGGACTCGTACCGGGCGAAATCGAGACGCGCGGGGCCTTTCTCTCGCACAACCTGCGGCTTGTTCGCGAAATTCGCGAGCTCGAGCACAAGACGCGCCGCCCCGACGTGCTCGTCGACGACGAGCAGATCTTCGCCTTCTACGACGAAAAGCTCCCCGCCGACGTCTGCGGAACGATTTCCTTTGAAGCCTGGCGCAAGGAGGCGGAAAAGAAGGATCCGCGCCTGCTCTACCTCAGTAAGGAAGAGCTCATGCGTCACGACGCGACGAACGCGACGCAGCAGTATTACCCGAAGACCCTCGAAATGGCGGGGGTCACGATGGCGCTCACCTATCACTTTGAGCCGGGCAGCCCCCGCGACGGGATCACGCTCACCGTCCCCGTCTATGCGCTCAATCAGATCGATCCGGTTCGCTGCGAGTGGCTCGTTCCGGGGATGGTGAAGGAAAAGGCGCAGGCTCTTCTGAAGAGTCTTCCGCAGAAAATTCGCCGTCACTGCGTGCCGATCGCCGACTACGCGAAGGCCTTCTACGCGCGCTGCGGCGAAGGACAGCGCACCGACCGCGGGTTCCTTACGGTCTTGGCCGAAGACATCCGCGAGACGCTGTCGGTTCCCTGTACGGCGTCTGACTTCAAGGTCGAGCAGCTGCCGCCGCACCTCATCATGAATTTCCGCGTGGTCGACGAACACGGCCGCACGCTCGAGATGGGACGAAGCCTCGCGCAGCTGCGCGCCGTACTAGGCGGTCTCGCGCAGGACGCCTTCCAGTCGGTCGCTCAAGCCGACGAATCCGTGGCAAAGGACCTCGCCGAGGGCGTCACCGACTGGACCTTCGGCGAATTGCCCGAACTCATGGAAATTTCGCGTCGCGGCCAGACCTTGATCGGACACCCGGCGCTCGTCGACCAGGGGAACGTCTGCTCGATCGAAGTCTTCGACGACCCCGTCGAAGCTGCGCGTACGCACCGGAAGGGACTTCGCAAACTCTTCCGGCTCGTGCTTCGCGAACAGGTGAAGTATGTGGAGCGTTCTTTGAAGGACCTCGGCCGCGTCTCGATGCAGGCGGCCGTCGTGCCGGGGCTGAGCCGTCTCTTCGAGAGCGCCGACACGCTCTCGCGCGGCGTCGTCGACGCCGTGCTCGAGGCGACGGCCCTGGTCGATCCTTTGCCGACCGACGAAGAAAGCTTCAAGGCGAGAAAGGAAGACGTCCGCGGACGGCTCACGCTCGTCGCCGGGGAGGTCGCCCGTCTTCTCACGACGATCGTGACGGAGGCGACCTCTTTGCCGATGAAGCTTCGACGCTTCACGGACGCGCCCGAGCTCGTGCGCGACGTCGAAGAGCAGTTGGACGCGCTTTTTCCGCCCGACTTCCTGCTCGCGGCGCCGCTCTCGCAGCTCATGCACTATCCGCGCTACTTGAAGGCCATTCACTATCGGCTCGACCGCTATCGGGACGATCCGAAGCGCGACGCCGAACGGCAGGCGGCGCTCACTGCGCTTCGCGTTCCCTATCTCAGGGCCGTCGCCGCCCGCCGCGGCGTGCCCGATCCGCAGTTGACGGACTTCCGGTGGCTGCTCGAGGAGTTGCGCGTGTCTCTCTATGCGCAGCAGCTTCGCACGCCCATGCCCGTGAGCGTGAAGCGCCTCGAGCGCATCTGGGCGACCATCGCCCGCGGCTGAGAACGGTTTTCCGATTTTGCAAATATTTGTGTCTTCGCGGGAAGGGGAGGGGAGATCCTCCCCTTTCTCCCGCGTAAAATGAACAACCTTTCGGTCCAACCCAACGTCTGCGGTCCCTTCATGGCTTCTCTTCTTCGACCCGTAGCTCTCGCCCTGTGTGCGGCGGGGGTAATGCTTTTTTCCGTTCCCTCCTTTTCTGCGACCGCCGAAAACCCGGCGCAGGTGACAAACGGAACGGCGAAGAAGACCAAGCGCGCGACGCTCACCCCGATCGCCGCGAAGAAGACCGTAAAGAAGGCGTCGGCAAAGAAGACCGCGGTGAGAAAAGGCCGTGCCGTCCGCACGAAGGCGAAGCGCCGCGTCGTGAGCCGCGGCCCTTCGCAGGCTGCGCTCGCGGGACTTCACAAGACCGTGGACTGGCTCTCGCTCGGGAGCAGCGTCGCCTACGCGGTCGATCAGGACACGGGCGAAGAGCTCTATGAAAAGAACGCCGACGTGTCGCTTCCGATCGCCTCGATCACGAAGCTCATGACGGCGCTCGTCATCGCCGAGAGCGACCTTCCGATGAACCAGAAGCTTCGCGTGACGCGCGAAGACTACGTGCGCTCGCGCGCGTCGTCGAAACTTCGCAGCGGCATGGTCTTGACGCGCAAGGCGCTTTTGCAGATGGCCCTCATGAGTTCCGACAACCGCGCCGCGCACGTGCTCGCCCGCACCTATCCGGGCGGCAAGAAGGCGTTCGTCGCGAAGATGAACGAGAAGGCCCGCGAAATCGGTATGGAAGACGCCTTCTTTGCGGATCCGACGGGCTTGGACAACCGCAACCGCGCCACGGCGCGCGACATCGGGCGCCTCGCTTCGGCCGTGCACCGCTATGAAGATCTTTCGGAACTCTCGACCGCTCCCGTCGCGCGCGTTCGCGCGGGGAAGCGCACGCTCACGATGAAGACGACGAACCGTCTGATCGGCGACCCCGACTGGGAAATCGGCGTTCAGAAGACGGGCTTCACCACGGCCGCGGGCCGCTGCATGGTCGTGCAGACGGAAGCGGCGGGCCGCCGCATCGTCTTCGTGGTCCTCGACAGTCCCAACAACAATCAGCGCGCCCTCGACATGAAGACGATGAAGTCTTACGTCGAAGCGGAGTCGCGCTTCTCGAACGGTTTCGGGCACGTCATGCCCTACGCGATCTTCTGATTGCGCTCGTTCACCAAAAGGCAAAAAGAGGGCCTTTCTCCGCATCGGGAGAAAGGCCCTTCTACTATCCCGCCGGGGAATTCCGGGCGGGCGCAAAGCCCGCCCGTAAAAATCAGCCTTCGGATCCGACTTCGAGACGATCCGCCACGATTTCGGCGATGTCGACGAGAACGTCGTCGCCCTTCGTTTCCGCGCGCGCGGTTTCGAGCATCGTGAGGCAGTGCGGGCAGGCAAGCGCAATGCGCTTGGCGCCGGTCTTGCGGAGTTCCTCAAGACGAATCACCTGCACGGGCGACTCGCGCTTTTCGCCGTCCGTCCACATCTGACCGCCGCCCGCGCCGCAGCAGAAGGTCTTATCACCCGAGGCTTCGGGCGAGCGCACGTCGGCGCCGAGGGTCTTGAGGACTTCCCGAGGCGCGTCGACGATCCCGTTCAAGCGGGCGAGGAAGCAGGGATCGTGATAGGCGAGGGTTTCGCCTTCGGTCTTCACCTTGAGTTTGCCCGCTTTCATCATCTCGAGAATCCATTCGCTGTGGGAGACGACGTTGAAGGTACCCCCCTCGAAGGCCGGGTACTCGTTCTTGAGCGTGTTGAAGCAGTGCGGACAGGCGGCGAGGATCCGCTCGAAGTCATACTGACGGAAGTTTTCGATGTTTTCCTGCGCGGCCGTCTGATAGAGATACTCTTCGCCGGAGCGGCGGGCGAATTCGCCGTGGCAGCGCTCTTCGCGCATGACGGCGAATTTGACGCCCGAGGCGCGGAGAATCTTCACCATGCTGCGCGCGATCTTGCGCGCGCGGCGGTCGTAACTTGCAGCACAGCCGACCCAGTAGAGAATGTCGTAGTGTTCGCCCGGCTCCGCCACGGGAACGTCGAGGCCGTCCGCCCATTCGAGTCGGTCATAGGGATCGAGCCCCCAGGGATTGCCGACCGAAGACACGTTTTCGAAGGTGTTGGCAAGCCCTTCGGGGAAGTCGCCCTGTTCGAGCGCGAGATGACGGCGAAGACCCACGAGGAGTTCCGGGATCGGAATGTTCGCGGGGCAGGCGCGCGTGCAGGCGCCGCAGGTCGTGCAGCTCCAGATGACGTCCTTGTCGATCGCTTCGCCCGGAAGCGTCGGATTGGCGGGATCCGCCGCGGCGCGGCGCATGGCGGCGACGAAGTCGCGGGGCGACAGAGGCGCGCCCGAGCGCAGGGCCGGACACACGTCGTCGCAGCGCCCGCATTCGGTGCAGCCGTCCAAAGCAAAGCGCTGGGATTCGGTGAGGTCCGACGGATGGACGAGACCGAAGGATTCCTGCTCTTCAAGGTCGTCGATCTTCGCGAGCGTTCCCGCGGTCGTCGCCTTGCGGCGATAGACGGCGGCGGGCGTGCGGTAGAGGTGGGCGTAGAAGGTGAGCGGAATCGCCGCGATGAAGGCGAGCGACAAGAGACCGTGGAAGGTCCAGAGCCACACGTGCACGCCGCGAAGCGTATCGGCCGTGAAGCCCGCGGCGATAAAGAGCTTCGCAACGAGCGTCCCCACCGGGGAGAAATGCATCCAGGCGGGCTGTTCGACGGCGAGGCGCAGGCCTTCGACGACAAAGCCCGTCAGCACGACGACCGCAAGCGACACGTAGGCGACGAGGAACTTGACGTCGCGCTTCGCTTTGCTTTCCTTTCGGTAGCGACGCCAAGCACCGATGAAGAGCGCGAGAAGAACGGCGACGCCCGCCATGTCGAGGACGAACTTGTAGGTGAGGTAGACGTTCCCCTGCAGGAACTGCGTGCCGACGACGTAGTGGCCGATGTCCCAGTCGAGCGTCGCAAGCGCGGTGCCGAGAAAGAGGAAGAAGAACCCGACGGCGAGCACCGTATGGAGCCGTCCGCCCGTTGTCTCGAGGTTCTTCGGTTGATAGAAGACGCTCTTAAGCATCCCGACGAGGCCCTTTTCCGCGGGCGGTTCGGAGACGGCCGCGCGATGGAGACGCCAGTTGCGGACAATGCCCCAGATCAGAACGGCGACGGCGGCGATCCCTACGAAGTAGACGCCGATCTCCCCCCAGAGGGGGACGTTCCAAAAGCCGGGACGAATCGGAAGTTCTGCGGTCATAAGCGAGAAAGTGAAAATTCAACACTCCGCGTCCCGGAGGAGCGCGGAGTGTCGGTAAGGGAAAGAAATCGGGAAATCAGGCGTGTTCGCGGCGCCACTTGGCGACGGCCGTCACGCTGTCGGCGACGAGCTTGGGTCCTTCGTAGATGAAGCCCGTGAAGAGCTGAACGAGGCTCGCACCCGCCTCCATCTTTTCGACCGCGTCGGCCGCGGACATGACGCCGCCCGAAGCGATGATGGGAAGTTCGCCCTTGACGTGTTCAGCGACGAGGCGCACGACTTCGGTCGAGCGTTCGCGAAGCGGAGCGCCCGAAAGGCCGCCCGTTTCTTCGGCGTGCTTGAGGCCTTCGACCTTCTTGCGGGAGATCGTCGTGTTGGTGGCGATGACGCCGTCGATGCCGTGAAGCATCAGGGTGTCGACGCAGCGGAGAATGTCGTCGTTCTCAAGGTCCGGCGCAAGCTTGACGGCGATCGGCACGTGCTTGCCGTGACGGGCTTCCTTCAGGACCTCGCGGCGGGCGCAGATGCCGGCCACGAGCTTTTCGAGTTCTTCTTCGCCCTGGAGCGTACGAAGGTTCTTCGTATTGGGAGAAGAAATGTTGACGGCGATGTAGTCGGCGTGGTCATAGACGGCGTCGAGGCACTTCTCGTAGTCGGAGAGCGCATTTTCGATCGGGGTCACGGCGTTCTTGCCGATGTTGATCCCGAGGACGCCGCCGCGCAGACGGAAGCCGTCGGCGGAACGGAGGTTCTTGAGGACCTGCTCGACGCCCTGGTTGTTGAAGCCCATGCGGTTGATGATGCCGCCCGCGGGAATGAGGCGGAAGAGACGGGGCTTGGGGTTGCCGGGCTGGGCGAGCGGCGTGATCGTACCGACTTCGACGTGGCCGAAGCCGAGACCGCCGAAGGCGCTCACGCGCGTGCCGTCCTTGTCCATGCCGGCCGCAAGACCGATCGCGTTGGGAAAGCGAACGCCCATGACGGTGACGGGATCGTCGTCGGGGACGTAGGAGACAAGCTTGTGCAGACCCATGTGGACGATCCAGTCGAGATTGGCCATCGTGACCGAATGCGCCATTTCGGGATTCATCGCAAAGAGAACGCGTCGGGCGGTGTTGTAGAGCATGGTATTGCTGGGAGTGAGAGGTCGGTCGGCCGTTCGGGCTCAACGCCCTTACGGTACGGTATACGAAGGGGAAGTGTAGCACGGAAGATCGGCGGATTACGATGCCCGTAAAACCCCGTGAAAGCAGGGGAAAGGCTCTCGAAAGAGAAAGTTTGCAAGCACACAGATGTAACGATTTGTAATTTCGTATTGACGAGGGACGGGTTTCCATGCATAATTCAAGTCTCAGCTGATGCTGAACCGAATGCACCGCGGGGTGGAGCAGCTCGGTAGCTCGTCGGGCTCATAACCCGAAGGTCGGAGGTTCAAATCCTTCCCCCGCAACCAAACACAGGTCCCGTACCGCAGATGGCGGTGCGGGATTTTTGTTATGTGCGTTTCCGGCGCCGTCAAGCCGACAAGAAAAGCCGCCGGAATCCGAGGATGTCCACCGAAATTGTGATCGATTTTCCGTAACTATCGATCTCGTCTCCCCCTGATCCACT
>OGIO01000327.1_pt1 | contig 62172 bp, 46 predicted proteins | sample 1571841 | NCBI WGS metagenome assembly OGIO01 (sample SAMEA2582111, study PRJEB24529) | metagenome | biome: Human gut stool | place: China | collected 2011
TCAGATAAATATTATTTCTGGAAGAATACCGGATCTTGAACTGATTATATCTGGATCCGCTGGTACCGCTTCCCACATGGTATACCATGGCATCAGGTGCATACCAGTTTTCATATCCGTAGATCCTGGCCCGGTATCCCACGTCCATGTCCTCCAGATATGCAAAATGTTCTTCGTCAAAATATCCCAGTTCATCAAAGATCTTCTTTCTGTAAATAGCAGCTCCTGCGCAGGAAGCAAAAATCTTCTCTTCCTTTTCATAGGTATGGATATCTTTCCCCTTACCTCTCGCATAAGCCCATCCAAGAGCGCAGTAATAGTTTCCTGCATCATCCAGCCTGTCCCTGTCATGAAACTGAATCATTCTGGCAGCACAGGAGAAAGCTTTGGGATGCCTTTTGATGGCTGACAGCATTTCTTCTATAAAATTCTCCGTTACTTCAATATCATTATTTAAAAGCAGTACATAAGGTGAGCGTGATGCTCTGATCCCTTCATTGACCGCTTTACAGAATCCGAAATTCTCCGGCAGTTCGATCAGATGGACCCATGGATACCTTGCAGCAACAAAAGCACAGCTTCCGTCATTGGATCCATTATCCACAAGAATTACATCAAAATTGCTTACAGTCTGACACTCCAGACCTGCAAGTACGCCATCCAGATAAGCCATCCCATTAAAATTCGGAATGATCACTGATACTTCCTGCATGATTTCCTCCCTGTCTTCTCTTTTTTCTGTCCTGCTTCTGTCTCCATTCCCGGGATTGGCTTCAGAGAATAATTCCATTTGGTAAGAGACAGGTTTTTGTTATAACAGGGATCTCCGTTTTTGAGAATGTCTATCCAGTGACATCGCATATATTCAATCTCCGTCTGAAAACGGCGCACTTTCTCCTTGCTGTCTTCAGCTCCTCTGGTCTTTGATTCCATATGATAAAGCTTCGCATAGGGATCATATACGATCAGATAGCCGTTTTTTCTTACTTTCAGGCAAAGATCCACATCATTAAATGCCACAGCCAGTTCTTCTGTAAATCCTCCTGCCTGCTCAAAAACCTCTTTCTTCATCAACAGACAGGCGGCAGTCACTGCACTCATATCCTGAAGAAGGGATGCCTTATGCAGATAGCCGGTATGGTCCGCAGGCATATCTACAAACATATGCCCCGCAATACCGCCCATTCCGATCACACATCCTGCATGCTGGATTGTATTATCCGGATAAATGAGTTTTGCTCCGACACCGCCCACTTCCGGACGCTGACACACTCCAAGCATTTCTTCCAGCCAGTCCGGATTGATGGATTTTACATCATTATTCAGGAAAAGCAGATATTCTCCCTTTGCATGTGCCGCAGCAAAGTTATTGATGGCAGAATAATTAAATTCTTTTCCCCATCTCAAAAGATGGATCTTCCGGTTTCCGGAAAGCTCTTTATAATATCGGAAAATCTCATCAGTGGTACTGTTATTCTCCACGATTATGATTTCAAAATTCTGATAACCGGTATTCTTCTCCAGCATTTCCAGACAGGTCTGAAGAGTCTCTTTCTCGTCTTTGTTTGGTATGATAACAGACACCAGAGGTTTTCCCTGCACCGGATATTTCACCCGGTAAAAGCCCAGATCCTGTGTATGGCTTACCTCGCCTTCTGTACCTGTTCTCTCAAGATGAGCTTCTATTGCTCTCTTGCCGGCTTCAAATGCGTACATTTTACTGGCAGGATTATCTGCAGTGGAGGCTTTGTGTGTTCTCCAGTGATACAGGATTTCCGGAACATGTAAAACCTCTCCGGCATTCTCCGTACAGCGGAAGATAAAATCGTAATCCTGAGCTCCGTCGAATTCTTTTCGGAAACCTCCGGCCTTTTCTACAATACTCTTTCGCACTACAAAAAAGTGGCAGATATAATTATTGGAACGCAGGAGATCCAGATTAAAATCCGGTTTCAGATGTGGCTGAAAATGCTCGTCCAGTTCTGTTGTAACCTTATCCTCGTCTGTATAAAGCGCATCTGCCTGCGGATGATCCTGCAGTATTTTCACGATCTCATATAATGCATTGGGTGCCAGCAGGTCATCATGGTCAAGAAGCCCCACAAATTCACCTTTTGCCATTGCAAACGCGCGGTTTGTGTTCTCTGCAATGCCAAGGTTCTCTTTGAGATTGCAGAATCTTACCCGGGAATCTCCGGCTGAATATTCTGCCAGTACTTTCTGCATCTCCTCATTGTCAGGACTTGCATTTACGATACACAGCTCCCAGTTTGAATAAGTCTGAACGATCAGTGATTCTATCATCTGTCTCAAAAATTCTACAGGTGTCTGATAAGCCGGAACTGCAATGCTGATCAGCGGTGAATAATCAAATTTCTGTTTCCTCTGTATTTCCAGTGTTTCCTCCGTCGGAATGTAAGCCCGGTACCATGGACCATATGGTACTTCTTTCGGTTCAAAACGTTCATGCAGCCTGATCCAGAATTCCTTTGGTCCATAATGCTTCATGTAGCGGAACCCTTTCCGGATCGTATAGGGGGAAAGCTTCCTGAACATTTTCGTCCACTGGATTTTTCCTCCTGCAGATGGTTTTTTACTCATATGATAACCTCGATTTTTACTATGATTTTTTATTTTAACATTGTATGATATTTTTTGCAAGAAAGGAGAGAAATGTGTTATACTGTTATTGTTTTTATGGTTACTGTTCACATACAATGAACAGTTACTTTTCAACATTTTTATGCACAGGAGTATTATATACCATGATGATAAAGAAAAAAAGAATCACTGCAGCCCTGCTGGCTCTGGGACTTGGTGCTGTCACCATGTTTTCACAGTTTCCGGTATCTGCTGCTGAAGAAACAGCTCAGAATACAGACGCCGCCGCACAGACAGCAGATCCGTCTGTCGTAATCACCAACGGTATCGACGGATGGCCCCAGGCTTCCGATATTTCGTCTGCCGCAGCAATTGTGATGGAAACTTCCACTAACACAGTCCTGTATTCCAAAAATGCAGATCAGCCCCTTTACCCTGCAAGCGCAGTCAAGATCATGACCTGCCTGGTTGCTCTTGAGAACAGCAGTCTGGATGAACAGGTAACCATGACTGCAACCGGTGTTTCCGGTGTTACTGACGGAGGAGCCAATATTTCCTCACAGTTAGATGAGGTTTTCACCATGGAACAATGTTTATATGCCATCATGGTTGCCTCTGCCAATGATATCGCACTGCAGGTAGCTGAACATGTGGGAGGTTCTGTGGATGCTTTTGTACAGATAATGAATACCCGGGCACAGGAACTTGGCTGCACCAATACTGTCTTTACCAATCCTACCGGTCTTCCTGATGAGAACCAGCATATCACCGCCCATGATATGGCTCTGATCATGGAAGCAGCTATGGCAAATGACACTTTCCGCACCATTGCAGCAACTACTTCCTATACACTTCCGGCAACAAATGTTTCCGGCGGTGAACGTGTACTTACAAACAATTTTACCATGATAAACAGCACCAGCGACGGTTATTATAAACCCTGTATCGGCGGTAAGGAAGGGTACACAGAAGCTTCCGGAAGTACCCTGGTATGTGAAGCTTCCAAAAATAACATGAAGCTGGTATGCATTGTATTAAATGGCGCATCCGGTGTTACCGATAATGAAGCGATCGCGCTTCTCAATTATGGTTTTGACAATTTTGCACCCCTTACCATCGCAGACGATGATTTTAACCGTCTTTCCGGTGGTACAGTCATTGCGCCAAACGGTGCCACAGAAGATAATCTGACCACAGAAGATACTTCTTCTGACGGACAGATCACACGCCAGTATTACTTTGGAGGAACTCCTGTAGGAACTGCGATTCTGGAAGACGCAGAGCAGCAGACAAATGATGCCGCAGTAACCGGTCAGAAGAATATGGAGGCAGCACAGGCATATTCTGCTTCCCATACAACTGCTCCTTATTATATCATCGGGGCGATCGGGGCAGCATTCCTGCTGTTTTTCCTGTTCCTGATGATCAAAGTGATCAAATCCTGAAGCCTGCTTCTGAATACCAGACAGTAACCATTTCTTTGATAGATAAAATAGATAAATTTAAGGGACTTCCGCAAAAGCTTTTCATGCGGCAGTCCCTTTATTTCTTTTAAGGCAAGATTAAAAATGCCCAGCAGGCAAATGGCGAAATCACCAGCAGTACAGTCAGTACTCTGTATATCAGACTCCGCACCTTTTCATTTTTCACTGTTTTTGTCAGAATATTATTCCAGCCCAGCGTAACAAAGTACATCAGAGGATATAATGCAGGCATAAGATATCTTCCCTGTGGCTGATTATCACTGTAATAAACATAATACAGAAACAGAAATACCGGAATCATAATCAGAAATACCATCATCAAATGGAAAATACCTTCTTTATTCCACCCTCGGGATATCACCTTTGTTTTAATCTTCCATCTGTCATTTCCAACTGCTTTCCGCTGTGCAACATACATTTTTTTTCTCAGATCAAATGTCTCTTTTACAAAAAATACACTGATGATCCCAACAGCAAAGAACAGCATATACAGTTTGCTGACCGTATATGGCATATAAATTTCCATCTGTCCAAAAGTACCGATGAAACTTACACACACTGTCAGAATCCAGTTATGATACCAGCCGGGATCCTGATAAAGGATAATATCTTTCCAGTTCCATCCCAGCTTTGCAGGCGTCGGATACAGTGAAGGTCTGTAATCCTTCTGAGCATATTTTTCCGCACATTCCGCACAGGATTTCCTTCCCAGGAAATCTCCGTTATACAAAACTGCGTTACGGATGAACCACCAGCCGCAGAGAACTAAAGTAATTGCTGCGATCACTGCTCCTCTGCTGAAAAGGAAACGAACTCTCTGTGAAAAAGCTTCTTCTCTGCAGAGTAATACCGTAAAACAGAAGAAGAAAAAACTGCAGAGTATCCAGCCATACGCATTATAATAAGACAATGCACATACAGCCATTCCCACTGCAAGGAGTATACAGTTTTTCCATGTCCAGTCTTCTCTCAGATAAGAGGCCCATGCATACAGGATCATGGCTGCTGCCAGCAGTGCCAGTGAGTCTGTATTCACATAAGTTCCCATAAAGATTGCCTGCGGCATAAATCCTGCCAGTGCTGCAAACAGCCATCTAACTTCTCTGGAATATTTTTCTTTCGGAAACAGTTTGCCCGAAGCTTTTACAACAAAATACACTGCACCTGTGACAAACAGTACATCTGCCATACGTGCAATTTTGAACATGGAGTATCCCGGATCTGCAAAAAGCCGGGATATTCTCATAAATAATGCAGACACCATATAAGATACAACCGGATAATATGCATAGGAAATTCCCCACACTTTATTCCTGACAGCCGGATCATCTCCCCCCGGAAGAGCTCCATGATGTTTATAAATGTAATCTGCAACATAATATCTCATCTGTTCATCCGGCCCTGAATTAAAAGGCTGTGTCATCGCCCAGGTTGTCAGCAGGATAAACGCCAGAAATACAAAAATGAAAATTTCTGTTTTTTCATTGATCTCTTTCTTTTTCTTTAACATATCTTCTTTCACATTCATTTTATAGCAATTTCATCTTCAGATTCTTTTCAGAGAAAAGTCCTGGCTCTTCAGAGTGAGATTGGGGTTATAATAAGGATCTCCGTTCTTCAGGATCTCCGGCCATTTTTTCTCAAAGGTGGCAATTTCTTTGTTAAATCGTGCCACTTTTTCCGGAGTATCCTCAAGACCTCTGGATTTGGATTCATAATGGTATAATTCCGCATATGGATTATACACGATCAGATATCCCGCCTTTCTCAGCTTCATGCAGAAATCAATATCATTAAATGCAACAGCCAGTTCCTCTGAAAGTCCTCCCACCGCATCAAATGCAGATTTCTTCACCATCATGCAGGCAGCTGTAACCGCACTGTAATCCTGTGCACAGATAATTCTGTGACAATATCCGGTGGTACCTCTCTTCTGCTGGACAAAACAGTGTCCTGCAATTCCGCCAAAACCGATCACAACACCTGCATGCTGGATCGTATCATCCTCATAATAAAGTCTTGCACCCACTGCGCCTACATCTTTACGCATGCAATAACCCAGGAGTTCTTCAAGACAGTCCGGATTAATGATCTCTGTATCATTGTTAAGCAGAAGCAGATACTCACCCTTTGCAAAAGATGCACCATAGTTATTAATGGCAGAATAGTTAAAGACTCCGTCCCAGTATACCATGCGAACCTTCGGATTCTCTGCCTCCAGTTTTTTGTAATATTCAAAAGTAGCAGAATCTGTACTGTTATTCTCTACAATAATGTACTCATAATTTTTGTACGTAGATTTCTGTTCAATGGATTCCATACATCTCTTCAGATCATCAATATGGTCTTTATTCGGAATAATAATAGAAATCAGCGGATCATGATCTCTGATAAACTTCGTTCTGTACAGCCCCAGATATTCACCCTTAAAAACCTCTGCGCGGATTCCTGTTCTCTCATAGTGAGCCTGTACTGCACGTCTTCCGGCTTCAAAGGCATAAAGCTTGCTCTCGGGATTCTCTGCTGTGGAGTCCTCATGGCAACGCCAGTGATACAGGATTTTTGGAATATGACAGATTTCTTCATCCTTTACTGCTTCCACACAGCGTAACACAAAATCATAATCCTGTGCACCGTCAAACTCACTTCGCAGCCCGCCAACTTTTTCAATTACTTTTCGTGATACCACAAACAGATGGCAGATATAATTGACCGTACACAGCAGATCCGGATTATAATCCGGTTTAAAATGCGGCTGAAAGAATTTATGTCCATCCATAGACATCTTATCTTCATCTGTGTAGATCACCAGTGTCTGCGGTTTCTCATTTATTGCTTTCACACATTCAAATAATGCATTCGGCGTCAGCTCATCATCATGGTCTGCAAAGGCAATGAAATCACCTGTTGCAATTTCAATGGCACTGTTGGTATTCTCTGAAATCTGAAGTGGCTCCTCATGAGAAACGTATTTAATTCTGTTATCCTTCGCTGTCAGTTCTTTTAACAATTCCGTCAGCGGTGACTGTGCTCCGCTTCCGTCAGAGAAACAAAGTTCCCAGTTTGAATAAGTCTGTTCCTGAAATGATTCTGTCAGTCTTCTGAGATATTTCTCCGGTGTCTTATACAGCGGTACTACAAAAGAAATCTTGGGTCTGTATCCAAAGGATGTTTTCTTCTGTTTCTCCAGTTCGTTCCTGTCCGGCAGATGATGTCTGATCCATTTCTGATAGGATGGCGGTCCCTGACGTACATTTTTAACCTTTGTCACTACCTTCTCAGCAAGAGCCGCCGCACCCTGAGATTTCCAGTAGCGGATTCCTTTTTCTACATATTTGTCTAATTTCTTTGCCAGAATATCAGCTTTTCTCAGAGGAACCACATGTACAGTTTTCTTCTCGCCTGCATAAAACACTACATACAGGCATTTTCCCGAAACGTTGGTGATCTCAGAAAAGAATCCTGTCTTTCCCGGATCCTGTGTTTCTTCAAACAGCTGGTTGACATCCACCCTGTCTGTTCTCTGGATTTCAGCGGCAACCGGCTTTTTATCCGCATCAAAGATACGGACAGTCACAGGCTTGGGTGCAATGGCCCACCCTCTGATCCGTACAGTTCCCTGTTCTGCACTCTCTTCTTCAAAATATACCTGCGGTTTATCTCTTTTTTTATCCAGTTCACCGGCAGTGATGGAAAACCAGACATGTTTTTTATCCGGAAACTTCTCATAGATCACAAGCTTATGATACCCCTCCAGATTTTCCGGTATCTGAACAGTTGCCGTAATCTGTATTCCCTGCATTTTCTCCGGATCTTTAAAACGTTCCAGTGCACTTACATTTTCATTTTCTTTCACAGACACCTTCAGTTTGTGCTGATCCAGATATGCCTCCATCACCGCATCTTTCGGCCAGTGTCCCTGCACAATATACTGTGTCCTGTCTGATAAATGAAATCTTTCTCTTACTACTTCAAATATTTCCTTAGGCATGTTAATCTCCGTTCTTCTCCTGTTTTCTCAGAGAACAGTCTGTGTTGTTTAATGTCAGATTGGGATTATAATAAGGATCTCCTTTCAGGAGCTCTCTTTCCCATTTTCTCCGGAAACAGTTTACTTCTCTGGAAAAACGCAGCTGTTTCTCCGGTGTATCTTCCATTCCTCTGGATTTGGATTCATAATGATACAGTTCTGCATACGGTGTAAATACAATTTTCACTCCATATTTTCTCACTTTCATACAGAGATCAATATCATTAAATGCAACCTTCAGCTCCTCGTCAAATCCTCCGACTGCTTTAAAAACAGAAGTCTTTACCATCATGCAGGCGGCAGTGACTGCACTTATCTCCTGCACACAGCGCAGACGTCCCATATATCCTTCCGCATTCCGCGGAAGTTTACATAATACATGGGCAGCAACTCCACCAAGACCAACTACCACTCCTGCATGCTGAATGGTATCATCCGGATAATACAGTTTCGCACCGACCATTCCCACGTCTTTTTGCTGACAAAGCTGAAGCATTTCTTCAAGCCAGTTCTCTGTAATGATCTCCACATCATTGTTAAGAAACAGCAGATACTCTCCCCGTGCCTCTCTTACTGCAAAATTATTGATCGCAGAATAATTGAATTCTTTTTTCCATGTAAGGATCCTTACATTTGGGTATCTGTTTTTCAGTGTCTCATAGTATACAAAGGTTTCTTTTTCCACACTGTTGTTCTCAACAATAATGATCTCGTAATTCTTCCATGTTGTCTTCTCTTCTATGGATGAAATACACAGTTCCAGATCATTAATGTGATCTTTACTTGGAATGATCACAGAAATCATCGGTTCGCCGGAAATAGTCAGATGGCTTCTGTACCATCCCTTCTTGTCTGCAAGTTCCGCTATTGCAGAAACCTCCGCCCTGCGGTAATGCTCCTCCAGTGCCTTTCTGCCTGCTTCCCAGTTTTTCTTCTCCTGTTCTTCTGTGATCAGGTTCTCTGCTTTCATGGAATGACAGAGGATCTTTGGAATATGCACAATATTCTCTGCCTGCTCACTGCATCTTAAGAGCATATCATAATCCTGTGCACCATCATATTCCGGATCAAACTTTCCGGCCTGTTCCAGAATTTCCTTCCGGATTGCCCAGAACTGTCCGATATAATTATTTTCCCTTAATCTGAACAGATTGAAATCCGGCTTGAATTCCGGCTCAGAATAATGTTTTCCGTCTGCGCTGATCTCATCTTCATCTGTATAGATCATATCCGCTTTTTTCTCTGTGATCGCTTTGACCATCTGAAAAAGTGCATCAGGTTCAGGTATGATCTCCTGACCGGCAAACAGAACATACTCTCCCATTGCAAGTTTCAGAGATGCATTAAGATTTCCCGAAATGCCGTTGTTTTCCGTAACCTTCTTGTAGGAAAGGCGGATCTCTTTTTTATATTTTTTCCGCAGAAACTCTCCTGTTTCCTCTCCCTCACATGCATCTGCAAGACACAGCTGCCAGTTACCATAGGTCTGTTCTGTATAAGCATCGATCACACTTTTTAACCTTTGTTCATCTGTATCCGTCACCACCATCACAATACTGATCAGCGGTGAATAAGAAAAAACAGCATTTCTCTGTCTTTTTAATTCCTTTCGGAATGCGACATGATCTTTCAGCCAGTCTTCATAATCCTGATCTCCGTCCTTAAGCTGGGAATTTTTCACATAACGGATAAATCTTCCAATGCCGTTTTTCTTTATATATTCCTGATTCTTCTGCCTGTTCTTCAGAGACAGCAGTTTCATCTGCTGATACAGTCCGGTATTTTCCCGTTTTATTTTTTTTACATTTACAGTATAAATTTTCTGTACATCTTTTCCCCTGAAACAGATGCAGATATTCTGATCGTTTGTATTCTCCAGATTGACAGTAATACTGAATCCCAGATTTCTTTTCTCTTCTTCGGAAATCCCCTTTGCCTCTTCCACGTCCGGACGTCTTTGTCTGGTGATCGTACATTCCAGAACCTTCCCATCTGTACCCTGTACAAATATCTCATCCGGCTCCAGCTGGTTTACAACCCAGCCTCTGACTGTCAGGATACTCTCCTGTGTGATCTGTTCCTCATCAATATGATATTCAATAAGACTTTCCTCACAAAAGTCCTTCACTTCTGCAGCTGTGGCTTCCCAGATGATTTCTTTTTCATCTCCTGCTCTCAGCGCAAGCTGCAGTTTCTCATGTTCTTCTGCAAGTTTTATAATTTCCGGTATCTTTACTGTGAATCCGACATTTCCCACTTCTTTTATATCTTTTGTTTCTTTTAAATCTTTGGCCACATCCGCTCTTTCGCAACGCGAAGGTTCAGGAACGGAAAGTTCCTTTCCCGAGCCATAAAGAATGAAATCACATTCTGACCGATCTCTGGTTATCGCCCATCCGGTAATGGCCAGAGTATGATCTTCTTTGTCACTGTATATTTTTTTATCTACACTCCAAAGTATATTTCCCATAACTAAACCCTTTTGATGGCACGATACACTTTCCATGCCTTACTGCCTTCCACCTGATCGACCAGAGCTTTCTTCTGCGCAAGCTCCTGACTCATCTGCTCCATTGCCCTTTTCTGCTCTGCGTATACTTTCCAGAATTTCTTTTCTGTGGTTTTTCGGTCCAGGATCTCCATCTCAATCTTTATGGACTTTCTGTTCTCAGGAACAGAATCTACTATGATCTGCGGATCGTCACCGCCGAAATAGAATTCTCCGGAGGACACTTCACAGCCATCTGTGTGAAACTTTACCTGACTTTCATCTTCCCATGTCAGCTTTACAATCTTAAGTCCCTTGGACATTTCGCCCGGATCAAGGCGAAGCATTGTGGTATTCTCCGGAAGTTCAAACTCCGTCTGAATTTTCCCGTTTCTGAACAGATATCTCACAGAATCAGCCTCATTAAAGCTCTTTCCGTTATCCCAGAAAATTTGAAGCATTTCCAGAGATTCCTGTTTCTTTTCTCTGTAATAATCTTCTACTTCCACCCGGCCCGGAGAGATCTGGGCATACATATTTCTCATCGCTATATGCTCACCCAGAATATACTGCTGAAAATTATGTTCCATCTCCACATAAACTTCTATATCTTCAGGCAGGATTCCTGCTTTCTCATAGAAATCCCGTTCTTTAAGTATTCCCCGTTTGTCATTCAGTTCCAGATAATAAAAGATCATCCTGTAAACCAGAAACTGTGAAGGTACAGGAAATGTAAAGGTCCACTCATAGTCGATCACAGATACTTTATTCTCAGAAAGGATAATATTTGCAGGAACAAAATCAATATTGGATATTTCTGTACATTTCAGATTAGAACGCAGGTTTACATTTCCAAATACCCTTACAAATTCCGGTGTTTTCTCAAAGGGTTTCTTCTCATGAATATTCTTTACTTTCTGTATATAAGAGAAGAATAATTTCTCCAGTTCCTCTGTTCTGCCTTCTTCCAGAAGATGATCCAGCTTATCTTCCAGGGTGATACCTGTCAGATATTCCAGCTGCGCACAATCATCTTTGATCCGGCAGCGGTTTACTTCAATTTCCTCTTCTTTATACATTCCGGTCAGTTCTTCGCAGATAGTTCCCAGATTCCGTACATGAGCTGCCGCTTTCTTCTGCGACGGTACTTTCTTCACAGTCAGCTGCCCATCTGCTGCTTCACTGATTTCCGTATAAATGGAGAGCTTCTGATCTCTCTCATTGGAAAACTTCACATAAACCGGTACTGTCTGTGGCTGTTCTTTTCCGATCACAAGAAGAAAGGAATTGGCAAACTGCGGGTAAAGATCATTGCTCAAAAGTGTATTATACACCTGAGATTCCTGAAACAGATCCAGACGGAGTCTGTCAAAATTGTAGTCCCTCATATGCAGCTCTCCGCTTGCAGGGAGATGTCTGTCTGAATGAATAGTCATTGGAAATTTGTAATCCGGATATGGATAATACCAGTCGGCTTTTAAGTTTCCTGCTTCCTCCAAAATTCCATTAAATTCTTTTCTTGAAAAAGTTTTAACCCCTTTTGTTTTGGGGTATCCCTGGATTCCTTCGAATAAAGTTCCAAAATGGTCCTCTGTACATCCGGCCCAGTATTTCAGTCCCAGTCTGTTCTCAATGGCCAGAATGATCTTTCCATCCGGCTTCAGATGCTTTGATATGATCCTGAGAAAGTCCACATAGGGATTCTCACTCCGGATATAGGATTCTCCATACTCAAATACACCGATCAAAGTAATATAGTCGTATTTCTCAGTAAGGTTTTTCTCGATCTCCTGAAAGTTTCCCACAAGGATCTTAAGATTATCCTGATCCTGATGTCTGTATGCATTGATCTTACTTCTTTTCATAGAAAGCTCGATGCAGGTAACTTCCTTCACCCTTTCACAGAGAGCTCCTGTCACAGCACCACATCCGGAACCAATCTCCAGAACCTTCTCTTCTCCTGTAAAGGGAATCCAGCTCAGAATATTCTCCCTGATATGAGAAAAATGATAAAGAATTGGCCAGCTCTTTCTCTCACTGATCACTCTGTTAAATTCTTCCGGTGCAAAATCTCTGGAAATTGCAAGCATTTCATCCTCTATCGCACCATCACTGTATAGATCTTTTCCCGGATAGCACGTGGTATCCAGAATTACTTTCCCGATTTTTTCTTCCATATATAGTCCTCGCGCTGATTATTTTTTCGCACTGATATTTGTCATCATAACTTTCTCAGACCTGTTCTTCGCACCGTACTTCCACCTTTGAATCCATATCATAGAATCCAACTGTATTTTTACTGGAAATAACTGTTATGTTACATGCGTCATAAAGTCTGTGGAATACCGTAAAATCTCCGTTTTTATACCCTGTACATCCAAATGACAGGAGATACTCACCGCCCTGAAGGTTCATGTTTTGTGTAAATGTTACAGTACATATATCCCCTTTTCCGGAGTGTTCTATCTTTGTATTTTCATACATGGTATTGGTACCTGTGATTTCCGTACCCTGAATATTTTTAAATGTGTATGCCATGATCGGCTCCTGAATCTCTTCATTAAACCGGACTTTCATACGAATTTTGAAGCAGCTTCCCTTTTCAACAGTATTGGAACATCTTCCTTTATCATCAATGACTCTGAAATCTGTGATCTCAGCAATACGGCTTCCATATTCCAGCATATTGGGATTTACCTGAAAATCTCCCAGTCCTTCACTGTCCTCTGCCACAATCTGCTCTGTACTGTCAGATTCATTCTGTTTTACAGGATTCTGTCCTACCAGAAGCTGTTTGTACAGGTCAACCATCTGCTTTGGTGAACCTTCATCCATCTTTACCCCTTTGTTCAAAAGAATAACTCTGTCACAATACTTGGAAACGCTTCCAAGATCATGACTTACAAACAGGATCGTCTTGCCCTGTTTCTTAAATTCCTCAAACTTGTGATAACATTTTGCCTGAAAGAACACGTCACCTACAGACAACGCCTCATCTACCACCAGGATCTCCGGGTCAATATTGATTGCAACAGCAAAAGCCAGACGCACGAACATACCGCTGGAATAAGTCTTTACAGGCTGGTGGATAAAATCTCCAATGTCCGCAAATTCCAGAATATCATTCAGTCTGGCATCAATCTCTTCTTTTGAAAAACCGATCATGGTTCCATTCAGGTATACATTCTCAAGACCTGAATATTCCATGTTAAATCCGGCTCCCAGTTCCAGCAGTGCGGAAATTCGTCCGTCTACCTTTACTTTCCCTGCTGTGGGAGTCAGGACACCGGTGATGATCTTTAAGATCGTGGATTTACCGGAACCGTTAGTTCCGATAATTCCCACGCATTCTCCTTCATAAATATCAAAATTTACATCATGAAGTGCATAATGCTCTTTATAAAGTTTCTTTCTGGTAAGCCCCAGCGCTTCTTTCAGTCTGTCCGAAGGCTTATCATATAATTTATACATTTTGGTGAGATCCTTCACCTGAATTACTTTCTTGTTCTCCACGTGATTTCCTTTCTGTTATGTTCCTGTGTTTTTCATCTTCTTCTGACTTATTTCACGCTTACAGTACAGCGAAAATTAAGTTTCTGCTATATTGACGCAGGATGATTTCTTCAGCTGCAAGGCGGAGGAATGAGGCGTAGCGGTGGCTACGGCGATTGACGACAACGCCGCAGATGAAAAATCAGACAAGTCAATATAGCAGTTACTTAATATTCGCTGTACTAGTTACAATACATCTGCAAAATGAATGCGCAGACGTTTAAATACCCAGCTTCCGAACAGGAAACACAGAATTGTAAATATCCAGAAATAGACCGTCCATCCTGCATGTTCCCAGAACCAGGTTTTCATCAGGAATGTATCTCTGTATCCGGAAACAATATAATACATCGGATTCAGTTTCAGGATCTTCATAATCACAGGATGTCCCATCAGAGGTGAAGCCTCAACGATCCACATGATCGGAGTCAGCCAGACTCCTACCTGAAGCACAATGTTGATGATCTGGGTCAGATCTCTGAAAAAAATAACGATTGCACTTGTGGCATAGGATAAGCCCAATACCAGAATGAACACACATACACTGTAATAAATAATCTGCAGATAATAGAAATCAGGAAATTTCCCATACGCTGCATACAGGATGATCGTAAACAACACAAAGAATGCATGCACAAACATGGCAGAAATGATCTTGACTACCGGAAGCACACTGATATTAAAAACGACTTTTTTTACCAGATAATTGTATTCCAGCAGAGAATTTGTCCCCCCTATCAGCGCATCCTGGAAAAAGAACCATGGAACAATACCTGCTACCAGATAAAGAACAAAAGGAACTCCCAGATCCCCTGTTCCGGAACGAAAACCTACAGAGAATACAAACCAGTATACCAGGATCGTGATCACAGGCTGGATAAACGCCCACACAATTCCCAGATAAGAACCTGCATATCTTGTTTTGAAATCATTCTTTGCAAGCTTTGCAACAAGCCGTCTGTTCTTATAAATATCCATCGGTAAAGAAAAAATTGTATTCAATCGCTCATTCTCCTATTTACGGTACTCTTTAAAGCTTCCCCATTTGGTATCTTTGTCAGAAAAGCTTAATTCCATTCCTTCCGGAATCGGCCACTCAACTCCGATATCCGGATCGTTCCAGATCAGGCCGCCCTCATCATTTGGATGATAGAAATCAGAGCATTTGTAAACAAATTCCGCATGCTCGGAAAGTACAAGAAAACCATGTGCAAATCCTTTCGGAATGAAGAACTGTTTCTTGTTTTCAGCAGAAAGTACGACTCCAAACCATTTTCCATATGTTTCTGAACCTTCACGAAGATCTACCGCCACATCAAATACCTCACCATTTACAACACGTACCAGTTTATCCTGTGGGTAATTGATCTGGAAATGAAGTCCGCGAAGTACACCCTTATGTGAGCTTGACTGATTATCCTGTACAAATTCGACATCAATTCCTGCTTCTTTGAAATCATTGTAATTGTAGGTTTCCATGAAATATCCTCTGGCATCTCCGAAAACTGTAGGTTCTACCACTTTTAATCCCTTAATTCCACCACATTCTGTAACTTTGATTTTTCCCATTTTATTTTCCTCTTTTCTTTAGCTTTCTCTGTGTTTCTGTTATATCTATTCGCATAAATCCACATGATATGCAGACTTAGCCATAATATCTTTTTTCCTTTTTTGCAAGTGCAATGCTCAGAATGATAATAAGAAGAAGCATTGCCGCTCCTATGATCAGAAGTATTTTTCGCAGCTTTGGCATGCCTGTAGAAGTTTTTTCTTCTCCGACAGTATCTGATTTCTCATTTTGATCCGCCTGATCTGTATTTCCTCCGGATGTATCAGAAAGGGTATCCGCTACAGGTTCCGGTGTAGGTGTAGCTTCCGGAACTTCAACGCTTCCCAGCAGATAATCATTATAATAGTAATCATTTACTGTATTTCCATTCCGTGGATTTTCCTGAACGGTCAGGTTATCCACAGTCACTCCGTTTGGAACTAATACTTCTCCACCATTTACCTGTGCTTTTGTGAAATTCTGATAACCATAGTTGAACAGTGCTGTGGAATCCGTACTGGCAACTGCAAGGTCTGCCGCCTTCATTGTCACTGTAATATAGGTAGTTCCATTCTTCTCTGCTGCTGTCACAAGAGTGTTTCCTGCCTCACTGGTATATCCTGTCTTACCGCCAATACAGCCATCATAATGATAGCTGCTCTCCGGGGCAAGCATCGGATGATGCGTATGCAGTACCCTTGATTCACTGTTCATGTTCGTAGGTTTGATCGTATAATCTGTAGTGCCGATGATCCTGCGGAATTTTTTATTCTTCAGACCTTCCCGCATGATCAACGCCATGTCATGTGCAGTAGAATAGTGGTCAGGATCCGGAAGACCACTGGCGTTTACAAAATGTGTGTTCGTGCATCCGATCTGAGCCGCACGTTCATTCATCATATCTACAAAGTGCTGCTCTGTGCCACCTACATGTTCTGCGATCTGGGCTGCGACCTCGTTTGCAGAGCGGATCACAAGTGCATAAAGGCATGCTCTCATGCTCATCACTTCTCCCACCTGCATTCCAATATTGCCGGAATCCCAACTGATATCACGTGTTCCTGTTTCCGTAAAGACAACATCTTCTTTCAGGGAACAATTCTCCACTGCCAGAAGCAGTGTCATGATTTTGGTAATACTTGCCGGATAACGGATTTCATCTCCGCCCTTGCTGTACAGAAGAGTTCCGCTGTCTGCATCCATCAGTACCCCTGTCTCAGATGTGATTTCAGGACCTGCAGGCCAGCCTGAAATCTCATTAGTTGAAATGGATACGGGTGTAACCTCTGAAACAGCAGCCTGCGCAGTTCCCTCCGCAGCAGCGCAAATCTGAACAGCAGTCATTGCAATGACTCCCACAGCCATAACAGCCTTTAATAAATGTTTCCATTTTTTCATAATATTTCCTCTTAATATATGTCTCTGTTTTCCGTCCGGTGTGCCGACAAGCAGATTACTGAAACAGACTTGCGGCACACGATTATCAGAATCCGTCAAAAGAAGCTATGGTATCTGTGATATATTTCACATCCTCCATATCCAGATTATAAAACATCGGCAGTCTCAACAGACGTTCACTTTCCTTTGTAGTATAAACATCTTCCCCTGAAAATCTTCCAAATTTCTGTCCCGCAGGTGCAGAATGAAGAGGCACGTAATGAAATACGCTGCAGATTCCTTTTTCCCGAAGGTAAGCAATCAGCCGGGTTCTTACCTGCATATCACGCACCTTGATATAATACATATGGGCATTGTGACCACATTCTTCCGGCACATAAGGCTGTTCGATCTTACCCTCCTGTGCAAGATGAGCCAGATTTTTATGATAATAATTGTATATCTCCATTCTTTTGGCAAAAATCTGATCTCTTGCTTCCAGCTGTGCATAAAGATATGCTGCATTCAGCTCACTTGGAAGATAGGAAGAACCATAATCTATCCAGCGGTACTTGTCAACCTGTCCGCGGAAAAATTTACTTCTGTCAGTTCCCTTTTCTCTCAGGATCTCTGCCTTCTCCAGATATTCATCCCTGTTAAAAAGGATTGCACCGCCTTCTCCCATAGTATAGTTCTTTGTCTCATGGAAACTGTAACACCCAAAATCTCCAATGGTACCAAGAGCTTTTCCCTTATAAAAGGCATCTACTCCCTGCGCTGCGTCTTCAACAACCTTCAGATTGTATTTCTTTGCAATCTCCATAATGGTATCCATCTCACAGGCAACCCCTGCATAGTGGACCGGGACGATCACTTTTGTTTTCTCAGTCACTGCCGCCTCGATCAGTTTCTCATCAATATTCATTGTATCCGGTCTGATATCAACAAATACAATCTTTGCTCCCTTTAATACAAAGGCATCTGCAGTTGAAACAAATGTATAGGACGGCATGATCACCTCATCACCGGGCTTAATGTCGCAAAGATGGGCTGCCATCTCCAGAGCATGGGTACAGGATGTGGTAAGCATTACATGATTCACATGAAATTTATCCATCATCCACTGAGAACATCTTTTCGTATATTCTCCATCCCCACAGAGCATTCCTCTCTGTACCGCATCACGTATGTAATCAAATTCCCTGCCTGTAAAAGCAGGTCTGTTAAAATCAATCATCTGTTTTCTTTTCCTTCTCATATTCCGGTATCTTATTTCTGTAGGCAACTTCTCTTCCCTCCGGATCCCGGATACTCATCTCACTGAAAAATTTCTCAGTCTCCATCTCCAGCTGCCTGCGGTTTTCTGTTTCTATATAATATAATGCAAGATATGGATTCGGCCCATATTCTATCACACGTTCGCCTTCTTTATAAAAAATCCAGGGTTTTACAACGCATTTTTCTTTTGCAAGCTCACAGGCTGCCGTCTGATCTGCAATCTGAAGCTGTCGTCCCTGAAAATACAGTACAGCCCCATATTTTGCCGGATGATAAATATCATGACGGTCAAACATCTCCTTTATCCGGTCTTTTTCATAAAGATAATCCAGCAGCAGTTCCTCTGTCTGAAATCCATAAACCATATCTGTCAGCTCATGTTCATATCCAAAGAAACGTCCTGCAATCTCACATACCTGAATGCCCCTGCCAGGTTTCCAGAAAAACTGCATGGATAATGCACCTTCCGTCTGTCCGGTATAGCGGATATAATTCTGCAGAATATCTGTGGCACTTTTTTCGACCTCCGCCAGGAAACGGGATGGATAAACATTTCGTGTGCTGAGCGGAAGCATTCCCTCTTCCATTTCTGTTTTCTCACGGTCTGCAATACTGATCACATTGACTTTCCCATCCATTACCCATGTCATCATGTTAAACTCATAACCGTCATTGTATTCCTCAACCAGAATTTCCTGACAATCCGTATATTCCGCTGTCTGCAGGGCTTTTTTTCGGACTTCACCCGAATGATGAATGATAAAGATTCCTCTTGAACCATATTTATCCAGAGGTTTACTGATCAGAGGATACTGCAGATTTGCAATACTCTGTTGTATTTCTTCTTCTGATCCCTGTTTCAGCAGTTCCACAGATATTTTCCGAAATCCCGGTGCCGGCAGTCCAAGTTTGTCCAGAACATCCCGGCATGCCGATTTATCCCTGTACCAGGAAAGCTGTTCCGGTTTCAGATAACAGGGCAGTCCTGCTTTGTCTGCAATTTTAACCATACACTCCAGGAGCAGATCTGAAAATGATGTAATGATCCCGTCCACACCTTCTTCCCTGCACATCAGGGCAATGGCATCTACGTCTGTTACAGGAATGGTATAAGCCTTATCTGCATACGTTCTGGCAATACCATCTGCATATCCGTCGCACACAACAGTCTCATAACCTTTCTCTTTTGCTTTCTTTACCAACTCTGTAAATTCTCCAAGCGTTCCCAGAATCAACACTTTATGTTTCATATCCGTTCCTCACATTCTCTGACAACCGAAGCCATATATTTCATATCCTCCACGCTGTAACGCTGATCGCAGGGCAACGGAAGAATATTGGCAGCCCAGGTATATTCCAGACTTTTTGTCTCAGAGTTCTCAATTATATTTTTCCAGTAAGTCGGCACAAATATCTTCTTTTCGGCAAGATATCTGCGAAGTTTCATTCCATCAGCGTGGAAATACGGATATGCAAAAGGTCCCTCCGGCACAGTCTGATTAAATATACTTTCCGATGGAAGCAGTCCTCCGAGAATCCGGTAGTTTTCTTCCCTTTTTTTCTTTGCTCTGTCATAATCCACAGCTTTCAGAAGATTCTGTGTAAGCTTTGACATCTGCCGAAGCTCCATCCCGTCATATTTTGCCGCATTTTCCAGCATATCTTTGTAGTAGGTTCCGGCATTATGCTCATAACGCCCCAGAATATGTTTCATACGCTCTGCAGAATAATCGACAGTCTTATTTTCTGTCAGGCTGGCATCTGTTGACAGATATGCGCCATCGCTGACACCCCAGAATTTTCTGCAGGAATACAGTGTATCTATCCCTTTTAATGGTTTCTGAAAAAATGCATGGGTATGGTCCACTATGATGTTTCCGTAAATCTTTTTATACTCTGATATCCAGGAATCAGACAGCTGACCATAGTAATTAACCAGATAAAGATATTCCCCTTCCGGAAGCTGTTCTTTCGGATACAGAACTTCCAGTTTCTCATTCAGATGATAAAATTCTGTCTCTATCTGATTTTCCTGACAGGTATGCACCACTGATTCACACAGAAAATACGGTAATAGGATTTTCCTGCACCTGCGGCTCTTCAAAAGCCACAGCAGTGCGGTTCTTCCAAGATTGACCCTGTACAGGTCAGGATAATATTCCTCTCCCGGCATCTCTTCCAGCTGAAAATATCCGCCAATTTCCTTCATTATTCGTCCGTATCCTCCCGACGTATTACATAATGGGGCATTTTTTTTGCCTCATTAAGAATGTTCATTAAATAGATTCCCATAATTCCGATCGATAACAAAATCAGTCCAAAAAACGCCAGCATAACCAGCATCAACGAAGTCCAGCCCTGCACAGATATGCCCAGTGTAAAATATCTTACCAGATAACAGACCGACAGAACTACACTTATTAGGAAACTGACAATTCCGATATTTCTCACCAGCAGAAGGGGAAATGCAGTATGTGTCGTGATATCATAAATCAGATCTTTCAGCAGTCTCTTAAAGGAATAACCGCTTTTTCCGTAAGCTCTGTCTGCATGCTGAACCGGAACATTAATAATACGGTTAGAACTCCTGATCAGAAGGTTTCCAATCTGTGGAAGATATGTATTTGTTTTTACCATGGCATCCACAAGGAATCTGCGGATCAGCCTGTAACTGGTGATCTGAAGATCCGGATCTTTTCCCAGCATCTTTGAAGTTGCCCATACAGAAAATTTCGTTCCCAGTTTGCGTATCGGACCATGCTTTCTTCCTTCATAGCTTGCAATGATAACATCCACATCCGGTCTCTCCTGCATGGTTCTGACCATCTTAGGAAGTTCTTCCGGCTGATGCTGAAGATCATCATCCATTGTTACCACAAACTCTCCTTTTACATGTGCAAATCCGCACAGAAGTGCCGGATGCTGTCCGAAGTTACGGGCCATCTGTATGATCCGTACCCTGTGATCCTTTTCTCTGAGTTCCGTCATGATCTCATAAGATCTGTCCTTTGATCCGTCATCTACCAGGATCAGTTCAAAGTCTTCTTTAAGAGTTTCCCGGAATACTTTCTCCAAACGGGTATATAGTTCTCCCAGTGTATGTTCAGAATTATATACAGGAACAACCACTGAATATAAGCTCATATGCTTTTCCTTTCTCTTTTCATCTTTTTGCAATCATTTTTATCATATCATTTTCAACATTTCTTTTCAAGATTCCTGCTGCACAAACCTTGACTTCCCTGCTTTTTTATGTAAAATAGTTACTGTCCAACAGCTTTCAGACACGCTCTATTGGACGAAATCCGTAAAATACCATTATCGCCCGGAGGTATTATGTCAAAACTCAAAGACTACATACAACTTCATCTGAATATCCTGCTGTTTTCACTGACAAGTGTTTTTTCCAAAGCTGCATCTGTTCAGTATAATAAACATGGTCTCAGCAGTCCTCTGCTTTACCTGTTCCTGTTCCTGATGGTAGCCAACTGCGGAATCTACGCCATCACCTGGCAGCAGGTCATCAAGAAATTCTCTTTGTCTACTGCCTATGCCAATAAAAGTGTTTATCTTCTGTGGTCGCAGATATGGGCAGTGCTGATCTTTCATGAGAATCTTTCCATTCAGAATATCATAGGTATTCTGGTGGTTTTATTTGGAGTATGGACGGTGCAGAGATATGAATAGAACATTTATTTTAATCATGTTGAGCGGAACATTTTTTTCCGCTGTTTCACAGATACTTCTGAAACAGAGCGCAAATATCAGATACGAAAACCGAATCAGGGAATATCTCAATTTCCGGGTGATTCTCTCATACACCATATATATGCTGATCCTCCTCCTCAATACATGGTGTTATACAAAAGTAGATATGCGCTATGGTCCTGTCATTGATACTGCCGCCTATGTGTTTGTCCTGCTTCTCTCTCATTTCATTCTGAAGGAAAAGATCACGAGAGGGAAAATCATGGGAAACCTGATCATCATCGCCGGTATCCTGATCTATACGCTTTAATTGCGGCAATTTCAAAAAAAGATCCCGCAGCTGTTGCAGAATTTCCATCAGTGCCACAGCTGCAGGATCTTTTTATATGTTTCAATATTTTTTACCGCTTTTTATATTGTCTGGTACACACTCCATTTCCATCAAACACAGATACAATCCTGTTGGAACTGGTCAGCGTAATGTTCTCGGCACGCGTACCGGAAAGTGCGGAACTGCCTTTGTAAAAATAGTATTTTTTACCATCCAGTGTCAGCCATCCCTTATATGCTTTTCCGTTTTTCTGGAAATAATAGGTGTGCTCCCCGTTTTTTTCCCTGATTTTGTACATTCCATTCTCGCAGCGTACACCGTCGCTTCCAAAATAGTAGATATCGCCGGTAGATCTGGTCACGCGGCGGTTTTTAAACATATATCCGGATTTTGTATGGAACCAGTAACATTTCCCGTCTACTTTCTTCATTCCCATCAGAGCATAACCATCAGAACTGATATAATAGGTCTTTCCATTTACAGTTACCCACTGATCTGACACACGTTCACCATTTTCATTGACATAATAGTATTTTCCATTTTCCTGATGAAGTCCTGTCTGTTCCTGGATTCCATCGTTGCTGCCTGTATCGGGTTTCACTGCAGGAACATAGGAATCCAGAGATTTCCATCTCGGCGTAATTTTCTTTGTATAGTCCACATAGCCAAAATCCATATCAACATCATTGCCTGCAGGGATTCCTGCTACCAGTCCGCTGGTACTGTTCAGTCCGCTTTCCCGGTTACCGTCTGTAGACTGCCATATTGTATAATTGTACCGTTCCTTATCAGGTGCCTGAATCGTGTCCCCATATCTTGCGATCCATACATCCACTCCTGATAATAAGGACCAGTCTATGTAATTATCATACCAGTTGGTATTGCAGTAAACCATCGGATAATATCCGGCCCTGCGCACTTCATTGCAGAAGGTCAGTGCCATCTCTGAGACTGTTTTTGCAGAGAGCTTACTTGCTTTTGCATCCTCCAGATCATATACGACCGGATAGGAAACCTTGTAACCCTGCATTTTGCTGATGGCAAGCTGTGCTTCCTTTAATGCGGTAGTTGTCGATAAGGCTGTACTGTACACATAGGTGCCCGTGGGTACTCCGGCAAGTTCTGCATTTGTCATATTCTCATCATAGGTATAATCTTCGTGAGTCAGGCCATAGGAGATCCGGACAAACGCAAAATCTATGTCAGACTTCTTCACCTGTTTCCAGTCAATATTGCCCTGCCATTCAGAGACATCCATGCCTCTGGTTATCGCACCCGGAATGATTTTACCACTTCCGTTATAGCAGACACCGTTGATCTTTTTCCATGCTTTGGAGTTCACTTTTTTTCTTGATGACTCTGTACCGGAAGTTCTTGCAGAATAAATAAATTCCTCCTCAGCCACTGTATCACGTCTGTCATAATGCGGATTTGCAAAAACAGAGCTTACAGGCTGCGCTACAGCTATCGCAGCTGCCAGACAACCAACAATAAGCCTTTTTCTGATTTTTAAAAAATCTCTTTTCATCTTTCTACTCCTGTCTTCTAACAAGCGTCTATTTTATTACAATACTATTAACATATTATACACACTATATTACATTTTCGCAAGATAATCCCTGATATATAACCAAAAACGGCTGCACATTTCTTGCTCTGTGCAGCCGTTTTGCATATTTCATTTCTATAGCAATTCTGGTTATCCTGGCAGAAACCATCCGGATCAGACAGCCGGATCTGTAGGATCGAAATTAGCAGCTCCCCTTAACGGAGTCAGTGCTTTCTTTCCAAGAGGTCCTTTCATTGCATCATCTGCTTTATATTGACCGTCAATAATACTGATGGATGCGCCATTACAATTCTCATAAACCCACTTCGCATCTGCCACACAGGTTCTGATACATCCATGTGATGCGGGAGATCCAAGCTTATTGTACTCTCCTGCCGGAAGATTATATGAGTTTGCCTGGCCGCAGGCTACAGAATGAACAAAGATTCCTCCCTGTCCGGCACGGTCTACATGGGTTCCATACTGTCCCCAGGATGGTCCCATAAGAGGCTGCCACCTCAGGCTTCTGCTCAGTGTAAAGTTACCGGTCGGAGTTGGTGTTCCCGCTAAACCTACAGATACTCTGATCGTCTTAACAGGAATTGTTCTGGCTGAATCAGCATAAACAGTCATAACTCCGTTTACTCTGTCCACCTGAACAGAATACGGTCCTCTGTATCTGTTTGTCAGATCAGTGATACGGTATCCGTTACTGTCAAAGTAATACAGAATTCCATTAACTCTCATACTCTTATTTCTTGCAAATCCGTTTCCTGACGGATCAATATATCTCACCAGATTTTTAGCATTACTTACAATTACCCATCCTCTTGTATATTTACCGTTTGCATCCAGATAACCGTTTACTCCATTCTTTTTCATAAACTGATTTGTCTGAACCACACAGTCTTTAAGATAATAGTAATTGCCGCTGTATTTTCTCCATCCGCTCTTATACAGGCTTCCCTTAGAGGATGCGATATACCATTTCTTTTTATAGCGCACCATTGTGCTCTTATATACTTTACCTTTGTGTTCTGCGGATGTAGATGATTCAAATATATATTTCTTTCCATCGATTTCTGTCAAACCGCTTGCAAGCTTTCCTGATGGTTTAAAATAATAACCTGCGGAAGTCCACTTATCCGTATAATGATTTCCATTGGAATCAAAATACAGCCAGCCAAGGAATTTGCCACTGGTGCTGACAAGTTTCTGCCAGCCATGTTTCTCAACAACACGACCCGGAGTACTTCCAAAGTAATAGTAATGATCGCCTGCTTTTGCCCATCTCTTTGTCCAGGTTGCCCGCTTTCCGTTTGAACCAAAATAATATCTGAAATTGCCGTATTTTACAAGTTTATTTCTATAAATCTGGCCGTTACTGTCGGTACAGTAATATGCACCATTCTGAGCCTTCTTCATCACTGATTTCAGAACATATCCATTGGCATCCAGCAAGTAAGCTCCGGTTCCTTTCTCCGGGATAGCTGTGGCAACTACGCCACGCTTATAATATTTACCGATGTCTGCCGGAACATTTCCCTTTTTAAAATACAGCCAGCGCTCTCCCTTAGTGGTATCTGAACGAAGCCATCCATTGTGGAACATTTTTCCGGGAATGTCGCTGCTTGCAGGATCAAAATAATACAGGTTTGATTCGCCGTTAACTGTGAGGGTGATCTCTCCTGTCTGTGGCTTACCTTCAGGATCAAGGCAGTAATAATCCTCATTGATCTTGAAATATCCGGTATATGTACCTGCTGCTTTTGCTTTCGCTTCAAGCTGTGCAATTGTCTCCAGATTACCATTCTCATCGTAGTACTGGAAATATGTTCCTGTCCATTTCCATACACTCTTCTCCTGCTGGCCTACTGTAGATGTATATGGAGTTATCGCTTCTCCTTCACATCCGGTATAAACAACAGCCTCATCTGCAGTTGTAAAATAGGACTGATTTGCCTGGGCTTCTGTTTCTTCCCCTGCGGCATCTTCTCCTGCTGACTGAGCTGCATCTGATGTCGGTTCTTCATCAGCTGAAGATTTTTCTTTTACCTCAGCCTGTCCAGTTACAAGGATTCCCTCTTCATCAAACAGATAATATCCTGTATGGGTTTCCCCTTTATACTCTGTGCTGATCTTTACAATTCCGTCTGCCGCTGTATAAAATTCTTCATTTGTTACAGACACTGTATCCGTTGCTGCTGGTGTTTCCATTGCTGTAACCTCTGCTGTCACAGCTGTTGTATCTGTTTCAGCCACTGCTGTTTCAGATGATTCTGTCTGATCTCCTGTGAATTCGTCAGTCTCAGACGGCATCTCCTCATCGGGTAGTGCTGCTGTTGCTGCTTTCTGATCATCTGTATTTGCTGTATCCTGATTTTTTGCAGGTTTGCGCAGTTTAAAGCCATTCTCTGTGCTTACCCAGTCCTCAGCTTTCACTACAGCGGCTCCAACGGCATCCGTAGCATCTGCTGTTGACGGCGTCTCGTCCGGCAATGCAGCAGCCGTATCCGTTCCCGCTGTAAATGCGTCGTCTGTCTGTTCCTGTGATGGTACTGCTGTCCCATCATCTCCATCTGAAAAAGCGTCTGCTTCTGTTTCAGAAGTTCCTGTTTCAGAAGTTTCTTCTGTAACATTTACTTCTTCTGCATCTGTCTGTGTGGCAACAGCCAAAGCTGTATCAGGTGAAGTAAATGCAGCAGCACCTGCTTCACTGACAGTTGCCATTGTCATAATAAGACTCAATGTAACCGCAACTAATCTTCTTTTCACAATAAGTTCCTCCTCTTTTATTCATGTTACTTTATGGTTACTGTTCACTCTGTTTGTGCACAGCAGCTTTCTACTCGCCAAGGCCGCTATCAATAGCAGTAACAAGATGATCCAGGGCTTCCTGTTCATCAACACCTTCACAGGTAAGTTCTATCTCATCTCCGCATTTTACACATGCACCAAGTACACTCAGTACACTCTTTGCATTTGCCATGCCCCCATCGTAGACAAATGTTATCTGTGACTGGTATTTCATTGCCTCATTGCACAAAATCCCCGCAGGTCTCAGATGAAGACCTGTGGGATTTTTAACTGTCACTTTTTTCCTGACCATTTCACTGTTCCTCTTATATTGTTACTACCCCTTCTGTAAGTGGAGAATTCTTTTATTCCTTGTTTTCCTTACTGTCATCAACAGCAGTCCCTGATGAAATCACTACTTCCGTAGTCACATCTTCCACTGTCTCATAACCATCCGGCAAGACTATCTCAACCGGGACTTCATAACTTCCTTCTTTTTTGCCATCCAGATCTATAGATGCCTTAATGTCTTTGTCATTATTCAGATCATCCAGATCTTTGTTATCTGATTTGATCCGCACTTCTATCTGTGCAGTCTCAAATGTTACCTGCAGATCTTTCGGTTTATTCTTAACCTCTATATTCTTAGTCGGAAATTCAAACTCTCTGCTTCCGGCCGGAAGAATACTTACAGTTACCCATACATCTTCACTGGAGTCACTGGTAAGTTTCACATTGTCCGGCAGAAGATTCGTAAGACTGATTTTTTTCTCCACATCTTCGGATTCACCGGAAATATCAATACTGTCTTCCGGTATAGTGATCACATTATTATTATCCGCAAGACTTTCAAGACCTTCTGCACTGCCTGCTACACTGATCGTATCCGGCACTGTTCTCACAGCCCCAACCTGATATCCTTCAGCCGGTGTCCCTACATAATCTGCAGATATCTGCACTCCCTGACGGATTTTCCATAATTTTGCAGTCACTGTTACTTTTGCATTATTCTCAATCCGCAATGAATTCATTTCAGAATCGGTAAGTACCTCCTGATTCTTATCAATGATCGTAAGGTTTACATCCTGTGTAAAATCCTCTGTATTCCCATCCAGTTCAATGGAAGCATTTACCTTATCTATTTTATTGATCAGCGTCTTCGGGCCTGTAATCCTTACTTTCTCCGGACTGGCAGTCAGACTTCCTACTTCATAATCTTTGCCCGGTTTCGTATCACCTCTGCTGACATTTACCACAAACTCCTGTGTCTCTTTTTCATCAAGATTTACACTGAGATTCTGAGGAGTAACTTTGATATCACTGGGAGATACCCCCGGTACAGAACAGGTAACGGTAATAGGAACCATAACCGGATTTGTATCCAGGCTTACCGCCTGCTGAAGATCAGCTACCGCAGAGATGTCTGTGACTTTAATCTTGTCTCTGATCTTCTTAGTTGCAGTGATCGCAACTTTTATGGAATCCTGGTTCTGTTCCGGCATACACATCTTACCGATGGTATCTGAAGATTCCACATATTCCTTGTTGATCAGTTCCACATCATTGAGCGTATAGTAATTGGTTCCTGTCGGATTATCTATATTTACAACGATCAGCCATAGCACAACAGCTATTGCGACAGACATGATTTTCAGAGGTATATTATCTGTTATTTTTCGCTTCTTCATGCTTCACTCTTCCTTTCAGTAAATGGCGAAGTTTGCTGTTGTCTACAACCTGCTTATTCTGCGCTCTGACCAGGATTTCTCTGAGTTTTGCACTGTTTACACCTCTGGTCAGCTTTCCTCCCTGCGCTACAGATACCTGACCGGTTTCCTCTGATACAATGATCGTAACAGAATCTGTCTGCTCACTGATCCCCACACCTGCCCTGTGCCGCGTTCCAAGCTGTTTGCTCAGTTCCATATTATCAGACAGTGGAAGATAGCATGTTGCAGCCACAATCCTGTTCTCTCTTACAATAACAGCTCCGTCATGAAGTGGTGTGTTATGTTCAAATATATTGATCAGAAGCTGACTGGTAAGGATTGCATCCAGATTAATACCTGTTCTTATATAATCGGTCAGCAGCTCATTCTGCTCAATTACGATCAGTGCTCCGGTCTTAACTTCTCCCATATCAAAACATGCTTTGACCAGCTCACTGATGGTTTTATCCGTAAATCTTTCCTTCACCTCTTTACCTGCATCAAAAGGTATCAGTGAAGCCATGATCCGCTTTTGTCCAAGCTGTTCCAGAACTTTTCTGAGCTCCGGCTGAAAAATAACGATCACACCTACGATCAGTGTACTTGCCAGATTTGAAAAAATCCACAGAATCGTATTCATCCTGAAAATATACGCGATCAGAATGAAGAGGAGAACGACCAGTATTCCTTTCAGAAGTGTATATGCATGAGTATATTTGATCCATACCATGAACTGATATACAAAAAAAGCGATCAGTGCAATCTGTATGATATCTATAATCCCAATCTTAGGAAATGCCAGTCTTGATAATGTCTCTATCAAATTTCCTGAAAATTCCTGCATATGGCTCTCCTTTCCTTATCATTTTTATATACCTTATCGTTGAAAATGTTTTCAGTGGATTTTGTGTTACTGTTCACTCCGTTCACAGTAACGATTTTGTCTCATCGTTACCGGAAACTGCTTTTTACAGATTTTTTAATGATTCTTCCAGTTTCTTCTCAAAATCCACGCTGTCAATATCTTTCTTTCTCTCTACAGGTGCTGCAGCCTCATCTGTCGTCACTGCTTTCTCATCACCATGAAAAATAGGATTCGCATAAGAAACAACGTTATCCTGTGCCGGTCTTTCATCCTTTGCGGAACTTCCGTTAATCTTCTTTATACTTCTTTCAGATGTTGTGACACAGGCTTTCGGCACTGCTTTTACATAATAATAATATTCATCATCCTCATATTCCAGTCTCTCGGTACGGGTATAGTCACCACCAAATACAAAGAATTCAAGAAGTAATCCTATCACCACAGAGATCACTGTATAAATGATCAGCGTAACAACATCAATATCCAGTCTAAAATAAAATCCACCTGCAATAATCATCAGAACATACACAACTCCACCTGCAATAATGGCAATTCTCCATGCATAGTCAAAAGAGCGGGTACGTATCAGATTCACCAGCAGAATCACTGCGATAAAGGCAATCACTGTGATCCACATTCCCCAGTTCTGCACGATTCCATCTGTCAGAAGTTTTAATTTGTCAGCTATGGCAACATCCGGGTTTTCCAGAAGTTTATGCTGTACACGTATAAAACGGATAAAATAGTAAATAATCACTCCGCAGCCTGCAGGAAGTGCAGAAAACGCATTGCACAAAAGTCCGCTTCCGATAGGAAGAAGCGTCGGAACACTGAACCCAAAGGAAAGCGGTGTAAATACAAGTACTAAATTATTGTCTGAACTGAATCTCAGGAAGAGAATTGCCATAAACAGGATCAGCACAAGCATAAAACCTGCAACTTCTATCCCCAGTGCATAACCATGTGCGACCATCAGGGCAAATCCTACAAAAATCATTACACCTGAAGGAAGAATGGAACAGATCAGTGCAAGGATCAGAACAATAAATATATTATCGATCTGTTTCATATATCCCATATTGGTATTGATCCATATGAAATAAACCATTGCCAGAACGAAACGTAAGACAGGCAGGATATAAATCTCATACTGGCTGTATAAATTCTTTATTCGCTGTTTTAATTCGAGTAATGCTGTCATTTTTTATATCCTCCTGTAACTCCTCTGGCTGAAGATTTTTTATCTTCGCGACCGTAGATTTTACTTAATTGTGTAAGTTCTTCATAATAATTTTTCACACTTTTCTTTGCTTTGTGGTATTTCACCGTATATTGGATATATGTCAGGACAGAAAACAGTACCAGCACTGCCACATACCCCAGAATAACTTCCACGCCCAATGAAACAAGGTTCATCTTATGAACATTATCTATCAGATATTCAGCAAAATATGCTGCGATACCGGCCAGAATCAGGCAATACCCAATCGTAACAAGGAAAAAATTCTTAATCATGGCAAGTCCGATATAATCACTACGATAGTACCTGCTGACCGGAAGATATTTCTTTCCTTCACCCTGTTCATACATGGCAAGTTTATTCATGATTTTTATCTTCTCTTCATTTAACATAAATTACTCCTTACTGTATGCTTTTCCTTTTGCTATAATCCGCTATTACTGTTCACTTTGTTCTCAGCAACAACCTGATATCATCCATATAATCATACAGATTAATTGTAACATATATCATTATGTATGAAAAGTGTTTTTTCTTATCTCCTGCCTATGCAAACCGTAAGAAAATAAACATTTCCGGCACCTTTTCTCTTCAGGCATCCGGCCATTGCATCGATCGTACTTCCTGTTGTATACACATCATCTATCACCAGGATATTCTTTCCCCTGACATCTCCGGTCACGCAGAACGCTCTTTCCAGGTTTTTTCTTCTCTGCAAAGCATTCAGTTTTTTCTGCGACTTTGTCTTTAAAACTTTCTGCACAATATTGACATCTGTGGAAATCCCGGTATAATGACCGAGTTTCTCCGCCAGATATGCAGCCTGATTAAAACCTCTCTGCCGCTCCTTCGACCTGTGTACGGGAACCGGCACGATCAGATCCGGCTTCCATTCCCGCAATTCTTTCTGTGCATATTGATACATTGCTCTGGCATAAAAATTACCGTATTCCCTGCATCCATAGTACTTATATCTGGTAACAGATCTTCTCATTATGCCATCATAGACAAAAATACCTCTTCCCTGTTCATACACATGCCTGTGTTTCTGACAGTCCCTGCAGTATTCCCCTGTTTCTATGGGCTTTCCACATTTATAACATCTGGGATGACCAATCGGGCGAAGTTCTTTCTCGCATTCCGGACAGATCATCCTTCGCTGGTCTGCCAGTATTTTCTGACAGACCGGACAGCATCTCGGGTAAAAAATATCAGCAACCATGTTCAGAAACCGTTTCATTTCCATTTCCTTCCGCTATTTTACTCTCTATTTTGCTATCCTCTGTATTTCTGTTTTTCTCATATTATCAAGATAAATTTTTTCTCTGTTATTATTCAGGCATCAGATCACAGTCTGCAATATCATTCTTCACCATCTGTATTATTATCCCTTGTAGTCTCACTCAGTTCTCTGATCCGTTCATCCAGTGCACTGTATCGCTTCTGCTGTTTTTCATTACTGATCATCTCTGCAAAGGTCTCCTCGTTTCCCACAACCGTCACACATTTTCTTGCTCTGGTAACTGCGGTATAAAGAAGGTTCCTGTTTAAAAGCATCTGTGGTCCGGAAAGCAATGGAAGTATGACTGCCGGATACTCAGATCCCTGAGACTTGTGGATTGTAATAGCATATGCAAGTTCCAGTTCCTCCAGCTGTTTGAACGAGTACATTGCAAAACGTCCATCCTCAAATTCCACTTCTGCTGTCTCAGCAAATTCATTGATTTCCCTGAGGATTCCGGTGTCTCCGTTAAATACTCCCACGCCTTTCTCAATGACAACCCCATATCGTCCCCGGATTTCCCATTCCATCTGATAATTATTTCTGATCTGCATGACCTTGTCCCCTGTGCGGAACAGCCGGTCTCCAACCGCCCTCTCGGATTTCCCGTCTTCCGGCGGATTCAGGTATCTCTGCAGGATCTGGTTCAACCGCTCTACTCCCAGAAGTCCCTTTCTCATAGGTGTCAGTACCTGTATCTCAAAGGGTTTGGCATCTACATAGCGCGGCAGTTTCTCCTGGATCAGCGCGATCACTACTCTTATAATGATATCTGCATCATATCTCTTCAGAAAAAAGAAATCCCTGCTCTTATTATTGATCTGAACCTGTTCTCCCTTATTTATCTTATGAGCATTTACAACAATATCACTCTCTGATGCCTGTCTGAATATCTTAGTCAGTTCCACTACAGAGAAACATCTGCTTCGGATAATATCTCTCAGCACATTGCCCGGGCCTACACTCGGAAGCTGATTCTCATCCCCCACAAGGATCAGTCTGGTTCCTGCTACCACTGCAAGAAGAAGAGAATGCATCAGATGAATATCCACCATAGACATTTCATCAATAATGATCACATCTGCCTCCAGCGGATTCTGTGCATTCCTCTCGAATTTAGCTGAATGCCCGTCCCTCTCTTCTTCCGGCATTCCATTCAGTTCCAGCAGACGGTGAATTGTCTGCGCCTCATATCCGGTAGTCTCTGTCATTCTCTTTGCAGCACGTCCGGTAGGTGCAGCCAGCCGAATCTCTGCACCTTCTCCCTCAAAAAAGCGGATGATCGCATTGATCGTTGTCGTTTTACCTGTACCGGGGCCTCCTGTAAGAATAAAGAGTCCATGATCCGCTGCTTCAGTGATTGCTTTCTTCTGCATTTCATCCAGAACAGTTCCTGTCTCTTTCTCGATCAGCTCAATTCTGTGCCTGACAAGCTCTTTATCCTCAGGACACACAATATTCAGTTCATTAAGCATCCTGGCAGTGTTCAGTTCCAGATAATAATACTGTGCCGGATAAACGATAGTTTCTCCGCTTTTTTCTTTCAGCACCAGCTTCCTGTCAATAACCATATCCATAAGATGTTTCTCCATATAGGATTCATCCACTCCCAGAAGTCTGGCACATCTTGTAAATAACTGTTCCCTCGGAAGATAAGTATGTCCTTCTCCCGAAGCCTGCAGAAGAGTATACAGCATTCCGCTGCGGATTCTGTAATCTGAGTCTGCGTGAATACCGACTCTGGCAGCAATCTCATCAGCAATCTTAAATCCCACACCGGAAATATCTTCCGCAAGTCTGTAAGGATTCTCCTGAAGGATCGTATAGACAGATTCCTTATATTTCTGATAAATCTTTGCGCCCAGGTTCAGGGAAATCCCATATTTCTGCAGAAAGATCATTACTTTTCGCATCTCTGCCTTCTCACTTACCTGCGCAGCGATCTCCTGGGCTTTTTTCTCACTGATCCCCTTTACCTCTGCAAGCCGCTCCGGCTCTTCTTCTACGATACGGAGTGTGTCATCTCCAAACTTCCGCACGATCCTGGCAGCCAGTGCAGCACCGATTCCCCTGATGGCGCCCGAACCCAGATAACGTTCTATTCCATATGTATCCTCCGGCATCTTCTCTGTAAAAGAACTGATCTGAAACTGTTTGCCATATACCGGATGATGGATATATACTCCGGTTGCTTCAATAGATGCCCCCTGTGTGATCGCAGGGAAACTTCCCACGCAGGTCAGCTCTTCCTCTTTTTTTGTACCTTTCAGTACCATAACTGTATATCCGTTATCTTCATTTCTGAAAATAACATGATCTATGTATCCTGTGACAGTTTCACTCATGTGCTTTTCTCCACACCTCCTGCTTCTTTGAGTCTCTGACAACGCAAAAAGGCACTGCACTGTGCAGTACCTCCTGCTTTATCCGTCAAAACGTGCCATTACCTCTGCATACTTACCGGTTCCCACTGCGACCACGCTCATTGCATCCTGCACAGTCAGTGTACTTACTCCGGTTCTCTGCTCGATCAGTGTATCCATCCCATGAAGAAGGGCACCGCCGCCTGTAAGTACGATTCCTCTGTCTACAATATCCGCAGCCAGTTCCGGCGGTGTCTTTTCCAGAATTCCATGAACAGTCTCCACAATCTGGCTTGTAGCATCCTTTAACGCCACACGTATTTCTTCTGAGGTAAGTGTCACTGTCTTCGGCAGACCGGTGATCACATTTCTCCCCTTTACTTCCATTGTTCTCGGATTTGATTCCTCTATAGCCGTACCAATCTGAATTTTGATCTTCTCTGCCATATCTTCTCCGATAAAAAGTCCATGATTCTTTCTCACATAGTTCAGTATAGCCTGATTAAAAGTGTCCCCTGCAACTTTCACAGAAGCGGAAACCACAACCCCCGCAAGAGAGATAACCGCAACATCCGAAGTTCCGGCTCCAATGTCTACGACCAGATTTCCAAAGGGCTTGGTCACATCCACACCGGCTCCGATTGCCGCAGCTATAGGTTCCTCCACCATATAGACATCTCTGGCACCAGCCTGATAGGTTGCTTCCTCCACTGCCTTTTTCTCAATCTCTGTAATTCCACTGGGAACACAGATACTGATCCTGGGCTTGCGGAAAGCTCTTCTTCCTATTGCTCTGGATATAAAGTATTTCAACATCTTCTCTGTAACTGTATAATCAACGATCACGCCCTGTCTGATGGGACGGATGATCTCCATATCTGAAGTAATGCGCCCTTCCATCAGACGGGCTTCTTCACCGATCGCACGTATCTTCTCTGTATTTTTATCATAAACTACGATCGAAGGCTCATTTAGCACAAGCCCCTTTCCTGTAGAATAAGCCAGACTGTTCCTGGTTCCCAGGTCAATTCCAATATCACTTGTCGGCATGGAAATCCCCTTTCTGTTCTTACGTTCTCCTCATCCCCTTCAACTGATCATTACTTTTTACAGTCTCTACCGGGGACTTATCCGGTTTAGTTATAACAACTCCATAAAATAATGCGATCAAAACAGTCCAACAGGGCTTCACATCCTGATAAGCCGGATCAAAATATATTATTTACGAGAATTGCTATAAATAATCTCTTCTATTATATACAACTTCCATTTAAAAAGAAAGTCCTGCAATATGATTTCAAGATTATTTCAGATATTTCTTTACATATTTTCCGGTATAGGAAACCGGTGACTGTGCCACCTCCTCAGGAGTTCCCTGAGCAACTACGGTACCTCCTTTGTCTCCACCCTCCGGTCCGATATCAATGATATAATCTGCGGTCTTAATCACATCCAGATTATGCTCGATCACAACTACTGTATTACCGCCCTCCGATAATCGTTTCAGAATCTCCACCAACTTATGCACATCCGCAAAATGCAGACCTGTGGTAGGCTCATCCAGAATGTAGATAGTCTTACCTGTGCTGCGCTTGCTCAGCTCTGTGGCAAGCTTGATTCTCTGTGCCTCTCCTCCGGAAAGCTCTGTGGACGGCTGTCCCAGCCGGATATAGGAAAGTCCTACATCATAAAGAGTCTGTATCTTTCTTTTAATAGAAGGAACATTCTCAAAAAAAGTCAGTGCTTCCTCCACCGTCATATTCAGCACATCGTAAATATTCTTATCCTTATACTTTACTTCCAGGGTTTCTCTGTTATATCTCTTACCTTTGCAGACCTCGCATGGTACATATACGTCCGGAAGGAAATGCATCTCAATTTTGATAATACCGTCACCGCTGCATGCCTCACATCTTCCGCCCTTTACATTAAAACTGAATCGTCCTTTCTTATATCCTTTTGCCTTGGCATCTGCTGTTGCTGCAAAAAGATCTCTGATCTGGTCAAATACCCCGGTATAAGTCGCAGGATTGGAACGTGGAGTACGGCCAATAGGTGACTGGTCAATATTGATAACCTTATCCAGTTGGTCTGTTCCCAGAATATCCTTATGTTTTCCCGGAATCACTCTTGCCCGGTTCAGATCTCTTGCCAGGCGTTTATAAAGAATCTCATTGATCAGAGAGCTCTTACCTGAGCCCGAAACTCCTGTGATACAGGTCATGATCCCAAGAGGTATCTTCACATCGATATTCTTGAGATTATTCTCTGCCGCCCCCTTGACAGTAAGAAAACCGGTTGGCTTCCGTCTCTCCAAAGGTACCGGGATTTTTAATTTTCCGCTCAGATAAGCTCCTGTGATGGAATCCTCGTTCTTCATCAAATCCTCTGCAGTTCCCATGGCAACCAGTTGTCCGCCATGCTCCCCTGCACCGGGACCTATATCTACAATACAGTCTGCGGCACGCATGGTATCTTCATCATGCTCCACAACGATCAGGCTGTTTCCAAGATCACGCAGTTTCATCAGAGAACCAAGAAGTCTGTCATTATCCCTCTGGTGAAGTCCGATACTCGGTTCATCCAGAATATAGGCAACTCCTACCAGCCCGGAACCAATCTGGGTAGCCAGACGGATTCTCTGCGCCTCGCCGCCGGAAAGAGTTCCTGTCGCACGTCCCAATGAAAGATAATCCAGTCCTACATCTGACAGGAAACTTACCCTTGCCCTGATTTCCTTCAGAATCTGTCTGCCGATAAGCTGCTGCTGCTCGGAGAGCTGCATATCCGCCAGAAAGGCTTTCAGCTTCTCTATGGAAAGATTGGTGACCTCATAAATATTCTTATCCGCCACAGTCACAGCCAGTGATTCCTTCTTCAGTCTCTGACCTTTACAGGTTTTACATGGAGTAATGCGCATGAAAGATTCATACTCCTGCTTCATGGCATCAGAGCCTGTCTCTCTGTAACGCTGCTCCACATTTCGGATCAGCCCCGGAAACGCCACATCGTAAACGCCCTCTCCGCGCTGCCCTTTATAGTAAACCTTTACAGAATGTCCATTAGTTCCGTTGATCAGAATGTCCTGTATCTTCTCCGGATACTCCTCAAAAGGTGTTGCCAGGCTGAAATCATATTCTCTGGCAAGAGCATCCAGGATTGCCCTTGAAAAGCTTCCCTCATTTGTGCAGGACTGCCATCCTGTAACCACAATGGCACCATCCAGGATACTCAGAGATCTATCCGGGATCATCAGGTCAATATCAAATTCCATTTTATACCCAAGTCCCAGACAGTCCGGACAGGCGCCAAAAGGATTATTGAAAGAAAAGCTTCTCGGTTCGATCTCATCTACACTGATACCACAGTCAGGACAGGAGAAACTCTGGCTGAAATTGTGAATATTTCCATCCATAGTATCTACCATCAGAAGGCCCTCTGCCAGATCCAGCACTGTCTCAATGGAATCTGAGAGTCTTTTCTCAATCCCGGGCTTCACGATCAGACGGTCTACCACAATCTCTATATTATGCTTGATATTCTTGTCCAGACTGATCTCCTCGGAAAGCTCATACAGGTTTCCGTCAATCTGCACACGTACATATCCGCTTCTCTTTGCCTGCTCCAGAAGCTTTGCATGAGTTCCCTTGCGCCCCCGCACAACAGGCGCCAGAATCTGGATCTTCGTTCTCTCCGGAAAAGACATGATACTGTCTACCATCTGGTCAACTGTCTGCTTCTTAATCTCTCTTCCGCACTTCGGACAATGAGGGATTCCCACTCTGGCATACAGAAGTCGGAAATAATCATAGATTTCTGTCACTGTTCCTACTGTGGAACGGGGATTGCGGTTGGTAGATTTCTGATCAATGGAAATGGCCGGCGGCAGACCTTCGATGCTCTCCACATCCGGCTTCTCCATCTGTCCCAGGAACTGTCTTGCATAGGAAGAGAGAGATTCCATATAACGACGCTGTCCCTCTGCATAGATGGTATCAAAAGCCAGTGAAGATTTACCGGAGCCACTCAGTCCTGTAAATACCACAAACTTGTCTCTGGGAATATCCACACTTAAATTCTTAAGATTATTAACATTGGCACCTCTGATCCTGATAAAGTGCTTCTTCGTTGTATCTGCTGCCATTGTGGGCCTCCTGTTTCTCATTTATAAATAATAACTGTTTCTTACCTTGACAGTTACACCTTTTTCGCATGTTATGATATTCATGGATTGTGCGCAGTTTCGCTGCCCCGCAATCCTCATGGCATCAGTATAATACAGGAACATTTGTTCGTCAAGGCGTTTACGGCAAAAAATCCGCCATAACGGAATTGCTTACATGAATTCCCTCTCTGCTCAGAAAAATCCTTCCGTTTTCTTCCAAAAGCAGTCCCATTGACTTATATTTTCTCAGAACATCCCCGTATATTGCATCTATTTCACTGCCAAACTGCCGCTCAAACTCAGCTTTTGAGATTCCTCTGGTCATACGAAGTCCCAGAAACATGAACTCCGCCATCTCATCCTCTCTGGTGAGGGGCGGCTCTTTTTCTCTTATTTTTTCCGGAGTTCTGCTGTTTTCCAGATATTTTTTCATATCCTGCGTATTGACAAAACGTTCCTTTCCATAAAGAGAGGAAGCTCCCAGGCCAAACCCCAGATAATCCTGTCGGATCCAATAGCCCACGTTATGCCTGCATTCTCTGCCTTTCTTTGCGTAATTGGAAATCTCATACTGCTCAAAGCCATATTCTCTCAGAATCTGTGCTGTTGCCTCATACATATTGTACTCCGCATCTTCATCCGGCAAATTCAGCGTCCGCGATACAAAAGGTGTGCCCTCCTCAATAATCAGGCTGTATGCGGAAATATGTTCCGGATCCAGTCCTGCAACAGTGCGAAGATTGTGGATCCATCCTTCATAAGTCTGATCCGGGATCGCACTCATCAGATCAATATTGATATTGTCGAACCCTGCCTCTCTTGCACTTCTGTAAGTCTCCAGAAACTGCTCATAATTGTGGATTCTTCCAAGGATCTTCAGTTCTCTGTCATCCGGCGACTGTAAACCTATGCTCAGACGGTTGATTCCATATGTTCTGTATGCCTGCAGTTTGTTTCTGTCTGCAGTCCCCGGGTTTACTTCTATGGTGATCTCAGCATGATCCGCAATCTGAAATTTTCGTCTTATATGATTTAAAATTTCTCCTATGAATCTCTCATCCAAAACAGAAGGAGTGCCCCCTCCAATAAATACAGAGGATACACTCCTTCCTTTTCCTTCTTCTGCTGCATTGATTTCTTCAAGCAGAGCATCTACATAATCAGCCTGCTCCTTTGGACCTGACGGACCGGAAAGGAAATCACAGTAATCACATTTTTTTATGCAAAATGGAATGTGGACATAGATTTCCATGGGAGAATCTGTGATATTCCTTCTCTCCATTGTAATCTGCTCCTGTTATGACCTGTTTTCTATTCCTCAGTATCTGATGTACTGCTGTCTTGCTCATTGTTATCTGCTGAGTCGACACTGTTATCTGTACTGTCGGCATCACTTTGGCTGTCTGAACTTTCCGCAGATGAGATACCTGCTGCATCCTGCTCTGCCAGATACGTATTTACCATTGTCAGATTACCATTGGTGGTAACTGCTGCGGAAGCTACCTGATCCGGTGCCGGAGTGGGACTTGTCTCTTCCGGCGCAACACTGATCTGGATCACTTTAGAGGACGCTTCATCTACCTCCCTGGTTTTCCCACATCCGGAGACAGAAATTCCAAGCAATAACATACATAGTATAACTGTTTTTCGCTTAATCATTTTCTTCAATATTTTAACCTTCTGTTGAGATGAGCACTATTCACAGATAACTGTTCAGTACCTTCACAGTTATGTGGACAGCAGGCTGCCGAATAGTTACCATTCATACTTTATTTATCATCCAGTTTCAATACACTCATAAATGCTTTCTGCGGAATCTCCACATTGCCTACCTGACGCATACGTTTCTTACCTTCCTTCTGTTTCTCCAGAAGTTTCTTCTTACGGGAAATATCACCGCCGTAACATTTGGCAAGTACATCCTTACGCATGGCTCTGACTGTCTCTCTGGCAATAATCTTGCTTCCGACAGCTGCCTGGATCGGAATCTCAAAAAGCTGGCGGGGAATCTCGTCTTTTAATTTCTCGCACATCTTACGGCCTCTCTCATATGCTGTATCTGCATGTACGATAAAGGAAAGAGCATCCACTTCTTCTTTGTTTACCAGAATATCCAGTTTCACAAGCTCGCTGCGCTCATATCCGCAGAGTTCGTAATCCAGAGAAGCATAGCCTCTGGAGCGGGATTTGAGGGCATCAAAGAAATCATAGATAATCTCATTTAACGGCAGCTTATATTTCAGAAGCGCACGTGTTTCTTCCATATAATCCATTCCCAGATACTGCCCTCTTCGTTCCTGGCAAAGATCCATAATGGCACCGATAAATTCAGTTGTTACCATGATCTCGGCATTTACCATTGGTTCTTCCATGTATTCAATCTCTGACGGGTCCGGCAGATTGCTGGGGTTTGTCAGATTGATAACTTCACCGTTAGTTTTGTGTACTTTGTAAATAACACCGGGAGCTGTAGTCACAAGATCAAGGTTGTATTCTCTTTCCAGACGCTCCTGAATGATTTCAAGATGGAGCAATCCCAGAAAACCGCATCGGAAACCAAAGCCAAGAGCTACGGATGTCTCTGGTTCATAGAACAGAGAGGCATCATTGAGCTGAAGCTTCTCAAGAGCATCTCTCAGATCACCGTATTTGGCACCATCTGCCGGGTATAATCCGCAGTATACCATAGGGTTTACTTTCTTATAGCCCGGAAGTGCTTCTGCACATGGTCTTTCCTTATCTGTAACTGTATCACCTACACGAGTGTCACCAAGGTTTTTAATACTCGCAGTGATGTATCCTACCATGCCTGCTGTCAGTTCCTCGCATGGAATGAACTGTCCTGCACCAAAGTATCCGACTTCCACAACTTCTGTGGTGAAGCCAGTTGCCATCATATGGATCTGGGTGCCTCTTTTCACACGGCCATCCATGACACGGCAGAATACGATAACGCCTTTGTATGCATCATAAATGGAGTCAAAGATCAGGGCTTTTAATGGTGCATCTACATCACCATGAGGTGCCGGGATCTTTGTTACGATCTGTTCCAGGACTTCTTCTACATTAAGTCCTGTTTTGGCAGAAATCCTTGGTGCGTCATGGGCTTCAAGGCCGATGACATCTTCGATTTCATTTACCACACGATCCGGTTCTGCGCTTGGCAGGTCGATTTTGTTGATGACCGGAAGGACATCCAGGTCATGGTCAAGGGCAAGATATACATTTGCCAGTGTCTGGGCTTCGATTCCCTGAGCTGCATCTACTACCAGGATTGCACCGTCGCAGGCTGCAAGGCTTCGGGATACTTCGTAATTGAAGTCTACGTGTCCGGGGGTGTCGATCAGGTTGAAAATGTATTCTTCGCCGTCTTTGGCTTTGTATACGATTCGTACTGCCTGAGATTTAATGGTGATTCCACGTTCTCTTTCAAGTTCCATGTTGTCCAGTACCTGTGACTGCATTTCACGTTCTGTCAGAGTGCCGGTCATTTCGATGATTCGGTCGGCAAGAGTGGATTTGCCGTGGTCTATGTGTGCAATAATACAGAAATTTCTGATTTTGCTCTGGTCTATCATTAAGGAATTCCCTCCTGAGTTCTTTCTTATATACTGTAATTGATGGGTTTGCTAATTCTGTATTATAGCATATGGAGCAAGGGTTTGTCATCTGTTTATCTACAGGGACGCACAGAAACATCCTAGTAATTATTATCTTTGCCGTGCGTCAGCACGCCTGCAGGTATCTTCCTTGTCCTTCGCACTCTGCTGAACTGTCTTGATTGCATTATTTTATGGAATTGCTATAGAATTTATCCTTGCAGTACCTTGTCTAAGATGTCGGCAAATGGTTCCATGGCGTTTTTTACTTCCTGGACAGTGTTGGTCTGGGCTCCGGCTTCCAGAAGAAGGGAGCGGGGACGGAGGTGGAGATTGTAGCGGTAACCTGCAAGGTAAATTCCCCGGTAAAATTGAGGATAGTATTGGGCTGCCTGGTATTCCAGCTGGAAGGAAAATGCCAGGTTTTGCTGTATGTAGGGATTTGGCAGATAGTCCAGGGAACCTTTGGATGTCGTATAACTCAGTCCATTGTAAAAAAGGATCTGGGCTGTGGATTTTCCATTGATTTCTGTTACAAGATGGCGGTCTTCGGGGATGCCGTCCCGGTGCAGGTCTATGATCACCTGGATATCCGGGTTTTCCTGAAGATAAGGTTCCAGATAATCGCGGGCATAATCGTAAGCGGCGCTGCGGTCCAGTTCACCTCCTGCCATGTCGAACTGCTCTTTGAGATGGACTACCTGATAACCGTAGTTTTCTGTGAGAAGCTGTGTCAGATAATCTCCCACTCCTACAATCGTGTCGGATTCTTCTCCTTCTCTGGAATCTGCGAAGGTTTCCTGAGAATGGCTGTGATAGATCAGAATCTGAGGAGTATCGGTTTCTTTGGTGATTTTTAAGTCCTGTTTCAGAAAATCTTCGGCATTGATCTGTACGGCATCTGCTTCTGTGTTGGAATCTACGATATAGAATTGTCCCAGAAGATAATTATAATCTGCCAGTTTTTCGGGGGACAGGTCGATCATTGGATGAGGAACTGCAGCAGCAATGGTTTCTGTACTGTCCTGAATATTCCGGACATTCTGCGCTGCTGACTTTGGCGGCTTCTGTGATTTGTCCGGTTCAGGATTTTCCGGTGACACAGTTGTCTTTTCCGGCTTATGTGTCTTCTCTGTTTTTTCTGAAGCTTGTTCTGATTCTGATATTTTCGCTGATTTTACTGTTTTTGAGGGGATTGCTGTTTTTTCCGGTACCGGTGTAGATTCTGGTGTCTGTAATTCTTCAGATTCACCTTTTTCTGCCAGCAATTGTTCGGACCGTGCACGCTCTCCCAGATATTTTCCGTTTTCTCCTGCTATTTTTTTATAAGTTTCAATATCTTCATAGGAACTCATATGAGCTCTTTTTTCCAGAAAGCGGTACAGGGGCAGATGCCTGTACACATTTTCTCCTGTAAAAAATGTCCCTGGCAATACTGCCAGAGTGGCAAAAAAGCACATGCTAAGCAGAATGCAGAACGCTTTCTGAACGTTTGTCACATGGATCACCTCTTGACTTATCCTATGTCCATGTTTTCCCATTTATACCCTGTTCACACTGACGGAACAATTTTCCGGTCAGCCGCCTATTTCCTCAAACGCCATGTTCAGTCCTTCTGAGATTGTGAAGCTCAGGTATTTTACTGTCTCATCCACATCTTTGGGAGTTACAAACATGGTGTGAAGATGAGGAGATATCATTTCTTCCAGAAATTCTTTCTGTTCTGCCTCTTCCAGAGCTTCCAGAAGGTGTGCCATGGAATCATGGACGATAGTTGCCGCATCTACTACGGTGGGTACTCCGATCCCAATCACTTTTACCTGCAGATTTTCTTCTGTAAGCCCCACTCTGTGATTGCCTACACCGGAACCCGGGTTGATTCCTGTGTCTGTGATCTGAATTGTACGGTTCAGGCGTCTGGTGCTTCTTGCTGCCAGCGCATCAATGGCAATCACTATGTCCGGCTTTGTCTCTGCCACGATTCCCTGTATGATCTCAGATGTCTCCATCCCTGTCTGCGCCATTACTCCCGGGATAATTCCGCTGATACGGTGCATTTTTTCTTTTCCAAGACTCTGCAGGCCATACTCTCTTATCATATGTCTCGTTATATGAAGATTTTCTACCACATGAGGCCCCAGGGAATCGGCTGTGATCGCTGAATTTCCCAGACCTACTACCAGAATGGACAGCTCACGCTCCAGATTGATCACATTCTGTAAATGACGGGCGATTTCCAGGGAAATTTCTCTGTGATAATCCTCATCATGTACAGAAAGCCCCGGAGCTTCTATCGTAATATAGCTTCCCTGGGGCCGTCCCATTGTCCGGGCACCGTTTTCTGTGGTAATCTTTACCACAGTGGTACGGATATCTTTCTCTTCATTATAATCTTCGTGGATCTCCACTCCCCGGACTTCTACGTTTTCCTCTGTAAACCGTTCGGTTGCCTCCAGCGCCAGGTCTGTTCTTATTCCGTAATTATCCAGCATCTCTTTTCCCTCCGTACTTCATTCAATATTTGTTACTGTTTACTCCGTTCTTATAACAATCTTTTATATCTATTTTTAGCTTTTTTTATGGAAATATGTATTGACAAGGAAGATTATTTGAGATAATATATATAAGCATGTTCATAGGAGCGCCCGTGTCTGTTTCTATGACAGGAGTATAATAATATTTTATCGAATTAAATTGGAGGTGTACGAATTGGCTAACATTAAATCTGCTAAGAAAAGAATTTTAGTAAACAGAACTAAAGCAGCAAGAAACAAAGCAATCAAATCTGCAGTTAAAACTTCTATGAAGAAAGTTGAAGCAGCAGTAGCAAATAAAGATAAGGCAGCTGCAGAAGTAGCATTAAAGGATGCTGTTTCCACAATCAGCAAAGCTACATCCAAAGGTGTTTATCATAAAAACAACTGTGCAAGAAAAGTTGCCCGTTTAGCTAAAGCTGTTAACAGCATTGACTAATTATAGATTGAATTTTTAATTATAAGCTTATGATTAAAAAGGACAGCCATCACCGTCATGTGGCTGTCTTTTTTGTTATTATCTTTTGTAACTGCCAGAATATCCGGCAGTTACCGTTTTTCTTATTTTACTTTACTGCTGTACTTAATGATCAGTAATTCTACGCTCAGCTTATCTTCCAGGCGTCCTGTTTTCACCGATTCTTCTGCATCCACAAAATCTTTTACTGCCTGTTCCAGTTCAGATATGGTGTACGCTCTGGCACATGTTGTAATGTTTCTCACAACAAATCCGGGAACTCCCAGTTTCGAAGCTATTTCTGTCTGCGCAAGTCCTGCTGCCGCAAACTGTTTTGCCAACAGCAGCTGGCGATACTGCTTCGCAAGAAGAAACAGGATCCTCATCGGTGGCTCTTTCAATGTCAGCAGATCATAATAAAGTTCCAGTGCACGCTTCTGGTTTTTCTCTGTTACTGCACGCACCATATCAAAAATTCTGTTGGTTGTCTGGGTGGTGCAGATTTCTTCAATATCCTCTGCAGTCACCACATCCCTGCCTTCTGTATAACTGATAAGCTTCTCCATCTCCATCCTGAGATTCCCCATGTCAGTTCCTGTTTTGGTCAGCAGAAGTTCCATGTCTCTCTGGGTGATCTTTTTCCCGGCTTTCCCCAGGATCCCTGCCGCCCAGCGCATCAGAGTTTTTTCATCCTGTCTGATAAATTCCGCAATACTTCCGCAGGCTTTTACTGCTTTGTACATGCGGTTTCTCTTGTCTATTTCCGTTTCTGCAAAAACCAGATACAGATAGTCCGGCAGCTCTTTCATATAATCTGCCAGTTCCTCACACTTATTTTTGAAAAAACCTGTATCTTCCAGCAAAACAACTCTGCGCTCTGCGAAAAATGGCATGGTTTCACAGAGGTCGATCAACTGTTTTACATCAATCCCCTTGCCTTCATAGTGATTGAAGTTCATAGTATCCCCATCCGGATTCAGTGCCTTTACCAGATTCTGTTTATACTGTTGTTTCAGATATGCCTCCTCTCCATAGAGAAGATACACCTGTTTAAAATTTCCTGATTTAATGTCTGCCTGTATGTTTTTCAATTTTCTACTCCTGAGGCTGTTTTGTCTGTAACTGTTCAGCAATCTGTTGTTCTATTCACAGATACCAAGATATCAGACTGCAGAGCAGTTACTTTGTTACTGTTCTCAGTAACGTTACTTTTATTGTATCAATTCCATGACATAATAGCCAGCAGAAAATTTCAGATTATTATTCAGCCGCCCAGCTCCACCATTCTGTGAATGCATCTTCCGGCGCCTTCCATGATATTTTCCGGAAGGAAGATTTCTTCCCCGCCCTGTCCTTTCAGGCAGTTGTAGATGTCCATTAAGGTGGTAACCTTCATATTCATGCATGTAAGCTGTACTGCAACCGGGTAAAATTTCTTATCAGGACATTCAAACTGAAGATGCTCTACAATGCTGTTTTCTGTTCCGATGATAAATTCTTTATGTTCAGATTTCTTTGCAAATTCCATGATTCCTGTGGTGGAGCCTACATAATCAGCCTGCTCTACTACTTCCTGACGGCATTCCGGGTGTACCAGGAAAAGTGCATCCGGATGCGTTGCGCGGGCTTTTTCTACATCTTTTGCACTGACCACGATATGTCTCGGACATCCGCCTTTATAAAATGCAAAAGTTTTCTCCGGAAGCTTTTCCGCCACATAATGTCCCAGGTTCGGATCCGGAATAAATAAAATCTTATCCTGCTCCAGCTTTTTGCAGATTTCAACTGCTGATGAGGACGTAACGCATACGTCACATTCTGTTTTCAGTTCTGAAGTTGTATTAATATAGGCGACAACTGCATAATCCGGATACTGTGCTTTTAATTCACGCAGACCTTCCAGATCCAACTGCTCTGCCATAGGACATCCGGCTACAGGATTAGCAAGCCATACTCTCTTCTTCGGGCTTAAAATTTTGCAGGTTTCTGCCATAAAACGAACGCCGCACATGATCACACCGCTGCAGTCTCTTTTGGATGCCTGTACACTCAGGCCATAGGAATCTCCTGTATAGTCCGCCACTTCCAGAATCTCCTGACCCTGATATGCGTGTGCAAGAATACAGATATCCTGTTCTTTTTTCATTCGCAGGATTTCCTGCTGAATTTCTGCTATTGTCATCTTCTGAATCCCTTCTTACTTATATATTATGATGTTTTTCCTTTTCCCATGGCTGAAGTGGTGCAAGGAAACCTGCTTTCTTTAACTGTTCTCCGATCAGATCCAGCCTTTCCTGGCTGGATGCTTCTATCAGATGATAGTGATACCCGGAAGTAGCACTGCTTAATACGCTGGAATGGCTGCTGTTGATCGCCTGGACAAATTCATTCACATCCTGTCTGGAACGAATATCCATCTCTGCAGTGACACGTCCATAAACCCTGTGGCTGATGCTGATATTTTTCCCCCGCCCGCCACAGTCCACGATCAGATTCAGTTCCTCCGCTGCATGCTCCTGCCCATGGCGTACTTTAAATTCCCTGGTGCATGCAATATCTTTATCCTGCTGCAACACATATCCTCTGGTCGTTGACAGGATTCCCGGTGTAGATGCACGTATCACAGCCATATCCTGCACGATCACCTGTCTGCTTACTCCAAACTGGGATGCCATCGCCCTGGCAGCCACAGGTTTTTCTGCCTGCTGAAGGAGCTTTAAAATTTCAGTTCTTCTCTGAGCAGTATTCATACTTTCCCATCCTTTCTCCACGATATAATCCTATAGCAAATTATCCGCTGCAAAACAGCTTCGCTGCCATGTTATTATATTGCATGAAGATTCTTCATGGAAATGTCAAGGATTGGAGCAGAATGTGTCAGTGCACCGCTGGAAACAAAATCCACACCTGTTTCCAGGATTTTGGCGATATTTTCCTTTGTGATATTTCCGGAGCATTCTGTCTGTGCCCGGCCTGCGATAAGCTCTACTGCTTCTTTCATCATTTCCGGTGTCATATTGTCAAGCATAATGATATCTGCTCCTGCTTCTACTGCTTCTTTTACCTGTTCCATAGTCTCTACTTCAATCTCAATCTTACGGACAAATGGTGCATATTCTTTTGCCATGGCCACTGCTTTCGCTACGCTTCCGGCTGCTCCGATATGATTATCCTTAAGCAGTACTCCGTCAGAAAGATTATATCTGTGGTTGCATCCGCCGCCTATACGTACAGCATATTTTTCAAAAACACGACAGTTCGGAGTTGTCTTTCTGGTGTCCAGAAGTGTTACCTTACTTCCTTCCAGAAGCTTTGAAACCTGTTTTGTATAAGTAGCGATACCACTCATTCTCTGGAGATAATTCAGGGCAACTCTCTCTCCGGAAAGAAGCACCCGGATATCTCCTGTTACTGTTCCAAGAAGATCGCCCTTCTTTACTGCCTCACCGTCTTTAAAGTTGAAACTGATCTCTGTTTTCTCATCCAGGATCTGGAATACCCTCGCATATACATCCAGTCCGGCAATGATTCCGTCTTCCTTTGCGATCAGATCTACGGTTCCTTTTACTGCGCTTCGCATCACTGCATTCGTGGAAACATCCTCACTGGTAATGTCCTCCTGAAGCGCCATACGGATCAGCTTGTCTGCCTGCATTTTCATTGTAATACTATTCATGACTTTTTTTCATCCTTTCAATCTCTTTTAATACGGTTTCGTGGCAGGCATTAAGCAGTTCTTCTCTGCTTTCATACATATTCATATCAATTGCATCTGCCCGCACATATTCCGGTGTCTGTCCAAATATCATATCATCTGCAGCCTTTCTTGCAAAGACCAGAGATTCCAGAAGAGAATTACTTGCCAGACGGTTTCTTCCATGGACGCCATTACAGCTTGTCTCTCCACAGGCATAAAGTCCCTTCATGGAAGTTTTGCTTCCCAGATTTACCTTGATTCCACCCATAAAATAATGCTGTGCCGGAACAACCGGGATTGGCTCTTTTCTCGGATCAAAACCTTCTTCCACGCACTGTTCATAAATATGAGGAAAATGTTCCAGAATTGTTTTCTCTCCCAGAGGGCGCATATCTTCCCATACAAACTCTGTTCCATCCTTTTCCATCTGGGCAAAAATCTTCTGGCTCAGCAGATCTCTCGGCTGTAATTCGTTTGTAAAACGCTGTCCGTTCTTATCATACAGAAGAGCACCTTCTCCTCTGACTGATTCTGAAACCAGGAAACGCCGTCCGGGTTTCTTTGAATAGAGAGTTGTCGGATGAATCTGGATATAGTCCAGATTTTCCATTTCCACATGGTGCTTCATGGCAATTCCAACACCATCTCCTGCAATATGCGAAAAGTTGGTAGAGTTTTTAAAAAGCCCGCCGATTCCGCCGCAGGCAAGAACCACATACTGAGAATAAACAGGAAATGCCTGGTCATTCCGGTCCATTGCAATGATTCCGCAGACTGTATTGTCTTTGGAGATCAGGTCTACCATAGTCATATATTCACAAATTTCAATATTTTCTTTTATTTTTGCAGCAGTTAAGAGAGTCTGTGTGATTTCTTTTCCTGTAATATCCTCATGAAAAAGAATTCTTGGCTGGGAATGTGCTCCCTCTCTGGTAAATGCCAGATTTCCCAGACCATCCCTTGCAAAATCCACATGATAACGCAGAAGATCTCTGATAATATCATTGGAGCTGCGGATCATCAGATCTACTGCCCGTTTATTATTCTCATAATGTCCTGCCCGCATGGTATCTTCAAAATAATTTTCATAGTCATCCTCGCCGCGCAGCATACAGATTCCGCCCTGTGCCAGGAATGAATCTGACTGGTCTGCCTCCTGCTTGGTGATAAGCAGGATTTTCATTTTCTCCGGAAGGTTCAGTGCACAGTACAGTCCGGCTGCCCCTGTTCCCACAATAATGACATCATAATGTTCTTTCATCTTTCTTTCCTCACATCATGCCTGATTTTCGTTTGTCTGTGCAATTATACTCCCCGGATATACAGGTGTCAAGACACCTGTATATAATTATGACAACATTGTTTGCTTTGAGTTACTGTGAACGTAACCACTTTGAAAATCCTACTGCTTATTGCTTTTCACATCTCCACAGGGTTCTTACTTGATTCGGTTAAAGGCAGAAACAGATTTTCCATTGACTATTGTAACCGCCCCACAGTCTCTGGTGATCAGCACTCTGCTTCCACTCTTCTTCAGCCGTTCCAGCGTATCCTGCGACGGATGCCCGTATGTGTTTGTTGCAGAACAGGAAACAACAGCCAGTTCCGGTCTGACGATTTCCAGAAACTCTGCTCCTGTAGAATATCTGGAACCGTGATGAGCAGTTTTCAGGAAATCCACATCTTCAAGACACCCATTCTGTATCAGCTCTTTTTCTGTCTCCATCCCGATATCTCCGGTAAAAAGCCCTTTGAAATCTTTGCTTATCATTTCCAGAACCATCGCATCTTCATTTACTTCCTTCCCTGATGCTGTGGACTCCGGCCACAGAACCTTCAGTCTGACAGTTCCATATCTGATCTCATCTCCTGCTTTCACAGTAAGCACCCGGACTCCCGCTGACTCTGCCAGCTCTGTCAGCTCCCGATAATTTTTATTTTCCTGAATATTGCTCCATTTGGGCAGGATCAGATTCTCTATGCGCAGAGAAGTCAGATTTTTCTCAACAAATTCCAGAAGTTCCCGCACCCCGCTGATATGATCTTCATCTGTGTGAGAAACATAAATTCCGTCCAGTCTGGAAATCCCTCTGCTCTTCAAGTATGGGAGCAGCTGATATTTTCCCAGTTCATTCTTATTCGTACTGCCCCCGTCGATCAGGATATTCCATCTGTTTTCTATTTCCACCACAATTCCGTCTCCCTGTCCCACATCCAGACAGGCGATACGGAAATCTTCATGCGGTCTGTAACTGATCAGCAGAATTGCAAAGCATACCATACCTGCATATACAGCCTGGATTTTCCACGCAAAGATCTCACCATTTTCACTTTTCTTCACGCCCGCTCTGTATATCCACACCGCTGCTGCCAGAACCAGATAATATCCCACAATCTGCCACACTTCCGGTTTTCCGCCAATCCATGTACAAAACGAAAGTCGCCCCAGCAGCACTGTCAGGAACTCATATCCTCTCAGAATAATCCTGCCCGGAACAACAGCCAGAAACGCTCCTCTGACAGTGACTAATCCAAGTAATGCACCGGCAGTTCCGCTTCCCAGTGCAATCCCCACAGTAGGAAGCACCAGCAGATTCAGAAAAATCCCCATCACCGACACTTCTCCGTAAAACCACAGCACTATGGGAAGTGTGGTAAGCTGCACAACTCCGGATGCCAGAAATGACATCAGAAGTTTATCTCTGATTTTTCCCTTCTCATTAACCTCACTTCGTTTTTTCAGGTTTAATACATCCATCCCCTCCTGCACTAACGGCCAGACACAGCCAATCCCAATCACCGATCCAAAAGACAGCAGAAAACCTCCATCAAGCAGATACGCCGGATTTTCCATAAGGATCAGGATCGCCGCAGCCGCCATTCCTGTAGGCATATCATAAATCCGTCCTGCGATCTTTGCACCTACAGAAAGTAAAAACATACATACTGCCCGCATAGTTGAAACAGTCCCTCCTGTCATCATCCCATACTGAAGCATGATCACCAGCGCCAGCAGGCCTGCCGGCCAGATACCCAGACCGATTTTTTTCAGCAGATTATACAGTCCCATTCCAAGAAGACTGATATGGAGCCCCGAAATCGCCAGGATATGTATAATTCCTGCCATCTGATAACGCATTTTCAACTCCGGATCCAGATTTGTTTTATCTCCCAGCACGATTGCTTCAAACGCTCCAGCTTCCATTCCACAGGTCTTCTCCAGAATACCTGCAAATTTCTGCTGCATATCGATCAGGAACTGCCCATATACAGAATGACTCTGCGACTGCTTCTTTATCTTTCCTTTCTTCATCACATAATAGATCCTCTGGCAGCCATAGTATGCTTTGCTGTCAAATTCTCCCGGATTCGTGGGGCTTTGCACTTCTTCCAGTTTTCCGGACACCAGAACAAGACTTCCTGCCAGAAGTTTATCAACATCACTGTTACCACTATGATTCTTTTTTTGTTTTAAATAAACCTTTATATTATCAATGGAAACTTTTTCAGAATTGTAAATAAGATAAGTATTTCTAAGATATACAGATTGAAAATTTTCATTCTCCCGGCACCTGACCACCTCCCCGCAGATGGTGGATTCCGGATGCTTTCTGATCCATGTCTGCACAGACTGTGGCAGCGGATTCCCCCTTATCAGGGAAAATCCCAGCCAGTCTGTCACACACAGAAAAACAACCAGAAGCATGCACAGGATACACACAGGGCGTCTCCTCACTTTTGTGCCTCCTCTTCGTTTATGAATATCACTCTTTTTCCTTGATTACCAGCTTATCATTTCTTTCATAAAAATGATACAGCTCCATCTTCTTACCAAAGGTATCCAGCCTGTCCTTCCCGCCGACCGTAATCTGCACTTTGTCTGCATCCAGCGCATCCAGCAGCGAATTTACCACAGAATATACCGGTATTTTCTCCGATACATCCAGCGCATAGGAGGAAAATACTCCGTCAAATGCCACATAGCAGATCCTGTCTGCTATGGTCACATTCAGAACCTCCGTATTCTCCGGAATTGTGGGGTAATGCCCTTTTTCCAGCGGTCCCTTCATTAACTGTTCCAGAACGATCCTCTCTTTGGGGATACTGCGTTTATACCGCACAGTACGCTGTTCTTTTACCAGCTTCTGACCACTCTTATCAGTAAAATAAAGCGTAAAGGTATTGCTGCAATAGGCATCCGGTTCAGTTCCTGTGAACTCGGCAAAGGTATCTGCAGTCATATTTCCCACAGCCTGTCCCCTGGAATCTGTCAGATCTTCATTTTCTATTGTAAAACGCACAGAATTAATCCCCGGAACCTGAAGGAAAGTCTTCACAACACCTGCCCGCACAAGTAATTCCCTGGCGCGGCTCATGCTGCTGTACTGACTGTTAAAGTTGACCACCAGCACGTCCTCTTCTACACTGTAATTCATCTGTACTCCTTCAGGAAGCAGACTGACCCGGTTCTGCGAATCTGTCTGCTGGCTGTTCATCCGCTGCATCATATCCTTAAGCATATAGTCTGCAGTTGTCTCCTCCGGAGCGTAACTTTCCTTCTGAAGCTGAGTTTCATCAGAGCTGATATCGTACAGATAATATTTGGCATCCTGTTTACCCGGATCTTCATGTATCTCCACAGAACACCCGGCCGCAAGGATGCTTAGTATTAACGCTGTTATAATGATTGAAAGTTTCTTGTTCACAATGGCACCTCCTATGACGGTATATAAGACAGAGGAATACGCACAGAGAATGTAGTTCCCTCTCCTTCTTTACTGAATACTTTGATCGTTCCATGGTGCATTGCAATAGAACTCTTGGTGATCGCCAGTCCCAGACCGGTTCCCCCGATTTCCTTGGAATGGGACTTGTCCACACGATAGAAACGCTCAAAGATTCTCTCTATACTGTCCTCAGGGATTCCCATACCGGAATCCGCCACTGTTATATAGAAATATTTATGGTCTGCATCCAGAGACACACGCACCCATCCATCATCCACATTATATTTAATGCCATTCTCCACCAGATTGCTGATGGCAAGCGTAAACTTCACCTCATCCACATCTGCATCCACAGGGCGGAAGCAATCCAGGATCAGATCGATATTGCGCCTGTCCGCAATTGGACGCAGACGTTTGAGAATATCTTCAAGAAGCTGATTGATATCCATATGTGTAATGTTCACATCTGCAGCTTTCTTATCCATCTTTACCAGCGAGAGCAGATCTGTAATGATCTTATTCTCTCTGTCGATCTCAGCAGTAATATCACTCATAAACTCCTGATACAGTTCCTCCGGGACTCCCTGCTGTCCAACCAGAGAATCTGCCAGAACCTTCATAGAAGTCAGAGGCGTCTTCAGTTCATGGGACACATTGGATACAAACTCCTGTCTGGATTCATCAAGGATTTTCATACGGTTGACCATCTTGTTGAATGCATCTGTGATCAGCTCTGTCTCCGTATAGTCAGGAACACTGATTTCTTCATCCAGCACACCATCTGTCAGGTCCTCAATGGACTTCGTAACTCTGGCAAGCGGTTTCACAAGGATTGTAGACAACAGCCACGCCAGAAATACCGAAAGCACTACGATCACACCGATCAGCATAACGCCTCTCTGTTCCAGTTCATCCAGTGTCTGTGCAATGTCCATTGTGGAAACTGTTACCAGCATCACACCCTGAAGCTGCTGAACATCCGGACTCTGTACAGGAACTGCTACTTCCAGAATCTTGCTTCTGGAATCAAAATTGTCAGCCTTTTCTCCTTTGACACATGCAACTGCCAGAGGACTCAGAAGCGATTTCCCTTCTTCTGTATGGAAGGTATCTCCTACGATCTTAAAGTCTCTGTCAGCCAGCAGAACTCTTCCATTATAAATGTTGGAAAACATCTCAAGCTTACTGTTTACTGTTTCTGAGCTGGTGTCATTCAGATAATTTTCCTTAATGATCAGGTTACTCAAAATCTCACACTGGCTGCGCACCGTTTCTGTAAGCATGGAAACAGCCCGGTCCTGATAGTTGTGAAGCATGGTATAAGTTACGATCACACCAGGCACGATTCCCAGAATAATTAAGATGACCAGAATACGAAAACGCAGACTTCTGAAAAAGTTATTTCTTTTTTTCACTTTTCTAACTCCGTTCCCTTTTTATGTGTATTTCTACAGCTATCGTAACTGTTCAGTATCTTCATCTTCACAGTTACCTGTATCAATCTCTCTGTTTCTTTCCAAAACGCATGACACTCTCTTATAATTTTTCAGTCAGAGCAGTTATGCTTTTTGAATCCTTCTCATCTTATCACAGAAAAAATCGCATTTCTACCATAAACCGGAAACTGATTTATTTTTTTACCATGATCTGTTACTGTATTTTTCTTTTCACGCTCATTCCGGGAAATACTTTTTTATCATTTCCTGATAGGTCTGCGGATCATTGATATTGGAAAAATACCAGTCCGGGACCTGGCTTTCGTAACATTCATATCCATTTCTCCGCAGAAAGGCAAAAACTGCGCCTTTCCGCTCAGTGATTTCTTCAAGCATGGCATCTGCCAGTTCTGTACGATATACTCCCATAAGAGGTTCCTCATGTGGCTCAGGATCACTGCCCTTGCTTCTGAATTCTGAGCCTGACGGATCATTGCTGCCAGTTCGTCTGCCGGAACTAATGGAACATCTACGCCAAGTACCAGACAATATGGATTCTTTGCTTTACGAAAACATGCTTCCAGTCCTCCCAACGGACCTTTCCCCGGGAAGCGATCCGGTACAATAGGATATTCATATTTCTTTTCACCGTGATAGCCAGACAGAAGAATATCGTTGATTCCCAGTTTCCGACCTTTTTCTATCTGCATTTCAAGGAATGTTTTTCCCTCTATTGTAAGATCTGATTTGTCCCGACCCATACGGCTGCTGGCTCCGCCTGCAAGGACTACCATAGATATCTGCTTCTCCTGCATTATTATTTTCCTTTTCCTTAAAAAACATTGTTTTTTCTGCACATTACATATAATGAAATTACAGGTAAAATATCCGTATATTAAAAATCTTTAAAACTCATCCACCAATCTGTGACATTCCTCTGATCTCATCCTGCTCGGTTTTCGCTTCATAGAAATTATGGCTGACCGGTTTATTCCAGATAACCTGATAAATCGCCTGTGTCAGCTCTTCATCTGTACAGCCGCCACGCATCAGACCTCGTAAATCTGTGCCTTCCTGATACTGGAGGCATCCTTTCATAAATCCTTCTGATGTCAGGCGCACCCTGTTGCACTGGCTGCAGAATTTATGAGTCATGGCACTGATAAAACCGATTTTTCCTTTAAATCCGGCGATTTCATAATAATGACACGGACCATTTCCATAGCGTTCGTTTACCGCATGCATCGGACCATAAGCTTCTTCCAGAACTGCTTTGATGGACTCTTCATCCTGGAACGGGAATTGTTTTCCGAATCCGATCGGCATCATTTCTATGAAGCGCACATGGATCGGATACTTCTGTGCCAGTCCTGCAATCCCGATGAAATTTTCTTTTTCCTTGATTACCGGAACACTGTTGATCTTCAGGGAAAGTCCCGGATGTGCAAGTGCTGCTTCAATTCCCTCGAATACTTTTTCCAGTCCGTCACGCCTTGCAACTTTCTTAAAAAGCTCCGGATCAAGAGTATCAAGACTGATGTTGATTGCATCAATTCCTGCATCAAGCAACGCATCAAGCTGCTCTGCAAGCAGGATTCCGTTTGTTGTTAATGTTACTTTCTCAATTCCCGGAATTGCCTTGATCTGTTTTGCAAGGTTCGCACAGCCCTTGCGTACAAGTGGCTCTCCACCTGTCAATTTTATTTTACGGATTCCCAGACCTGCTGCACATCTGCAGATACGAAGAATCTCGTCGTATGTGAGAATTTCCGCATGAGAAAGTGATTTTACACCTTCCTCCGGCATACAGTAAATGCATCTGAGGTTGCATCTGTCTGTCAGGGAAATTCTTAAATAATCTATTTCTCTTCCATATTTATCTGTCATCGGCTCTACCTGCCTTTTACTTTTTAATAATTATTTTTCTTCTGCTGTTCCAGGTGTTACTGTTTACTCCGTTCTCAATAACACACTTCGCGGAATACTACCTGCGAACAGTAACAACAGTAACACACAGCTACAGTGTTTCTTTCGTAATCGTTTGACACGCTATGCTCCGCAGTCTATACTGAAAGTATCAAGATTATTGTCTGATAATCCTCACAAAACGAAAGGAACAATCCTATGAAAATCAACGAACAATACCACAACCTCAGCCTGCTCGAGAACGTGACCTATGAGTTTCTTGGCCGTGACGGGGAAACTCATGAGGAAACAGAACCTATTCTCGTGGAGCACATGATGGATGTGTATGTAAATGAGCGCCTGACCATGAAACTGGTCTGTATTCCGGAGCATCTGGCCGAACTGGTTCTTGGCCGTCTTTTTACTGAAGGGATCATCTCATCTGCCGACGATGTTGACCAGATTTATATCTGCGAATTCGGCAAACGGGCCCGCGTGATCCTGAGTAAAAATAAATCCGGGCAGCCTCATGAGGAAAACGAAGATTATGTTGCACCTACTCCTACCTGCTGCACCGGAAATCGTGTTCTTAATGATTATTTTATCACAGACCAGCCATTAATGCCAGTAACTCCGATCCCCTGGAAAAAGCAGTGGGTCTTTGACCTGGCAGACTGTTTTGCCAATGGCACTCCGCTTCACAGCCAGACCTGGGCGACCCATAGCTGCTTCCTTGCCTGCAATGGAAAACTTCTCTTCCAGTGTGAAGACATCGGCCGTCACAATGCCCTGGACAAATCCATTGGCTATGCCCTGCGTCATGGTGTTGATCTGAAAAAATGTGTGGTTTATTCCAGCGGACGTATCCCTACAGATATGGCGATCAAAGCGATCCGCGCCGGAATCCCGGTTCTGGCAAGTAAGGCTTCCCCGTCTGCCGAGGCAGTTGCCATGGCTAAGGAATATCACCTTACTCTTGTCTGCGCCGCACGCCGTGACCGCATGAAATTATTCGCCGGAAATGCACCTGTCGAATAGCTCCTCTACATATAGATTATCCCCCGTTTCAATTGCAAAAAGCAATAAACAGTGGGTAGTTACCTGCATCACAAAGGATCATGTCGCAGATACTTCAGGACAAATTCCGCAATATCTTCTGCACTGTCCAGTTCCAGTACCGGAATCTTTAACTCCTCCGCAGTCTTTCCGGTTCCGGATACGGGCAGTGTTTTTCTTTCATTTTCATCCAGATTGGTCGCGATTGCTGCCAGATACCTCGGATCACAGACGCTTTCTGCTGAATTTCCCTTTCGGACAATCTCAATCTTCGGATAAGTACTGTATTTGAAGCCTTCCAGCAGGATCAGATCAGCTTCCGGGAAAAATTCCATCAGTTCTTTTTCCGAAATCTGTGGCTGCTGTTTCACCAACATATATTTCCCGGCGGAAAAAACAACCGTTCCGTAAGCCCCTGCCTGAAGCTGGCGGTAAGTATCCGTGCCAGGTACATCCGGTTCGAAATCATGCCCGTCATGTTTCAGCACTGCTGCTTTCAGTCCTTTTCCCTTAAATATTTCCAGAAGCTTACAGATCAGCGTTGTTTTCCCGGAATTTTTTACTCCGCTGACTGCAAATATATTTTTCTGCCCAGTCATTTTTTTATAAATTTTCCTTTCGTTTGTCATGGGTGCAAACCCACTGTCTTCAGGCGATGGGAAATTGATTCAAAGCCAGACTGCACTGACTTTATCCCCTGTCTTCAGGCTTTTGCTTTCCTTATCTTCCATGGTTTTTGTGTCGATCAGGCAATTACATCCTGCCATGGAACTGAGTACTCCATTGGAATGCAGTCCGTTCGGAAGATGGAACCGGCCATTTTCCCAGTATGCGCGGATAAGACGGCGGCCTTTGATTCCTTTCACAAAGTCATCTGCCATAACGCCCGTCACTTCCTTCAGACCGATTGCCGGATTCTGCATCATCTTCTCCAGTGCCGGACGGATCAGGAGTTCTATTGTAACTGCAACGCCGAAAGGATTTCCGGAAAGACTGATCACCGGAACTTTTCCGCCCGAAGCGTTCTTATATACAGAAAACAGTGTCGGCATTCCAGGTTTCATATTTACTCTCCAGAAAATTCTTTCTGCGTCGATCAGGCGGATAGACTCATGCATGATATCTTTTTTTCCTACGGAAACACCGCCCGTAGTGATGATCATGTCTGCCTGTTCTGCTATTTCTTTTATTTTTTCTGCCATAACCTGTGGATTGTCTTTCACTGCTTCCATATAAAACGGTTCGATCCCAAGTTCCATCATTCTGGCTGACAGCATGGTCATATTGCTGTTGTAAATCTTTCCGGCAGGTAAAGGATTTCCGGGTTCTACCACTTCGTCCCCGGTAGTCAGAAGCACCACTTTCGGTCGACGGTAAACCGGCACTTTCGCAGCCCCCATTCCTGCCAGAACTGCCGCTTCCACATATCCGATATGGGTTCCTTTTTTCAGAAGTGTGGTTCCTTTTTTGAAATCCTCTCCCGCAAAGCAGTAATTGTCCCACTGTTTTACTTCCCGGTAAATTTCCACTGTCTCTTCCCCGTAATCGGTATCTTCCTGAAAAATACAGCAGTCACATCCCTTCGGAATTGCAGCACCGGTCATGATACGTACAGCCTGCCCAGATTCCACAACTCTCTCCGAGTACTGTCCTGCGTCAATTTCTTCCATCACTTTCAGCTTCACCGGGTGCTCTGAAGATGCACCTGCAAGATCTTCTGCCTTGCAGGCATAACCGTCTACCGGTGACCGGTCAAAAGGAGGATTGTTAAATTCTGCCACCATATCCTGCGCCAGGATTCTTCCCCCTGCCTTATTCAGTTCTACTTCTTCTGTCTCATTTATTACAGGCGTATATTGCAGAATCTGTTCCATTGCCTGTTCTACGCTGATTCCCTCCACGCACTAATTCCTCCTTTTATCTCTCATAATCCGTTGGTCCTGTATCTGAAAATCCCTATATAAAAATTTACTTTTCTACCTGACCTGTTTAATTTCTTCTCCCTCTCTCAGCTTTCCTGCCTCTATGATCTGGCAGAAAACAAACCATGGTTCCATCGGAGAGCATACTTTCTCACCTTTATAAGCATCCGATGCAAGACCTCCCGCACCGATTTTCACTGCTTCCAGAAGCACATCTCCGCAGCGAAATTTGCTTCCTTCCACAATCGCATTCCAGTCAAGACCTTCTACCAGAAGGTTCTCACCGAAACGTCCATACCTGACAGGCTCTCCTGCCTCGTCAAAGTATGGCTTTACTTTTTCATACGGGAGAAGAGTAACCTGTCTTCTTCCACCCATTCCATAATGCACATCACCCACAAGTCCCTGCAATGTTGCCTCACATTCATGAATGTTCTGCGAGCTGGTCTTACGTTCTTTACTGATGCATACACATAATATTTTTGCCATTCTCTGCCTCATCCTTCCTGTGTAAATCCGGCTTTTTACCCTGTATTCCTGTACGTGGCAGTGTATCACCTGATTATTTATGATCACTGACTGTTTCTATCAGATTGCCCAGAATGCAATATTCACATTCTTTCCGGCATTTCGCAGATGCTCTACAAGCTGTTCTGCCACTTCTTCTTTCCTCTTCTCTGTAATTCCCAGTTCCACGTTGTTCTTATTGATGGCACCGCCGAAATAAAAATTAATATCCGTTGCTGTTTCAAAAAGCATCACTCCAAGCAACGCAGCCGCATCTTTCTTTCGCTTCAACCTGTTAAATACCAGCTTATCATCCAGCCATTCTTCACAGTACCCCAGCAAATGCTCAATCGTCAGGAATCCCTCTGTCACCAACTCTGCACCTTCCAGCTTATAATAAGCTGGAACATCTCCACAGGCAGTTTCACTGAGAGAAACCAGCTCTTTATTCAGATATCTGGCTGCACACTGAGCAGTGGTGCCACCACAGATCACATGATATCCCTCCGCTTCAAAAAACGATTTCAGGTATCGTTCATCATGCTCTTCCTTACTCGGTGGACCAATCATGATATTTACAATCTGTTTCTGCCGCATTCTCAGCACAATAGCTGTAATATCATCATCCGTCTCATTCAGATTCAGATCAAGGCTTGCCTCTGCCAGATAACCGGCCATTTCCTGTGCACTCATTCCCCTGTGGTATTTTGCCTTACAGAAATCCATTACATCTTCCCTGCCCCAGCCGCCGTTTGTAGTCTTTCCCATTCCGGCATTGGTCACACCGTCAGACATAATGATCAGCATATCTTCTTCCTTTAATTCAAAGCAGCTCTTATGGATTTCTTTTTCCTCGATCATGCTGGTTTCCACCGGATAATCAAACAGCTTTCCATCACGGATTAAAATGGCATCCGGATTGTCAAACTGATAAAGACTGACCTGTTTTCCCTGAAAATTCAGCACTGTAAAAGTCGCATAAGCCAGATTTCGTACACTGCACACCGGCAGAGTCTTCGCCACTGCACGCACTGCCTCATCCAGTTCCACCTGATTGATGATCATGGTGCTGAGCATCGTTGCCGTCAGCGTGGAAAGGATATTCGCTTTCACACCACTTCCAAGTCCGTCAGAAAGCACCAGTACATGATCTTTGTCATTTTCCTCAATTTTATAGCAGTCTCCGCAGAGAAATTCTTTTTTCTTATTCAGGCTCACATGACCGAAATCAATACATAAGCCATCAAATTCCACATTCAGTCCATGATATCTATTTCTTTTCATTCGGTTTTTCGCTCTCCAGAAGTATTGTATTCTTTAATTTCTCCACTGCAACCTTGGTATCTGCCGCAGTCTCTCCCAGAAGTCCTGCAATCTGCTGAACAATTTTCAACTGCTCTTCTACCAGTTTATCTGCCATCCTGGCTGCTTCGAGCTGTGCGTGCTGGATCTGATCCTTGTGTTTTCGCTCTTTTGTGATATCTTTCATAATGCAGAGGATCATTTTGTTCTCCCTGTCATTCGTCATAACGCGGTCCAGATAACGCTTCTGTTCTTCCAGATATATTTCATCCTGCATCAGATTTCTGTCAAATGCCAGAATACTCGCAAAACTGTAATCTTCCATAATCTCTGAAACCGGATGCCCGATCAGCCTGCGTTTACGCGGTGTATTGAACAGATCCGCCGCTGCCTGATTCATCTGGATAATTCTCAGATTGTAATCTACTGTAACCAGCAGCCCGGGCATGGCATTAAATACTTTATTTGAATAACTCTCCTGTTTCGCCCGCATATATGGAATACACATGGCAACCTCTGCCTTATTCTGTACAATGGCGATTGCTTTTTCCCGACAGGTGTTATATCCGCAGGCACCGCAGTTTAATTCATCCTTTGGAGAAAATTTCCCCATTTCCGCCAGAGCATCCCTGATTTCTTCTTCTGAGACCTCATCCTGCTCCT
>OGIO01000329.1_pt1 | contig 62084 bp, 62 predicted proteins | sample 1571841 | NCBI WGS metagenome assembly OGIO01 (sample SAMEA2582111, study PRJEB24529) | metagenome | biome: Human gut stool | place: China | collected 2011
TTATTTGGTTGAGTACTTTTTCACTCGTTAAAAAGTTTTGAGAATATTTTATATTTTTGTTCATGTAATATCCCTTTTTATTTGCTGTGAATATTCGCTCATTTTTCTTCCTCAATAAAAACTCTACCAGCTAACCAACATTCGTCTAATTCATTTGGGAATAATTCAAGCTGGCGAATCATATAATGTGTACTTGGAATGTAATCAAAATAAAACAATAGTGCTAGATATAAACTCCATGGAATTGGGCGTGTCCGATTTTCGTAGGCACTATAAGTTTGTCGTGAAATACCAACAGCCGAAGCAATTTCTTCTTGTGATGCACCAACTTTTCCTCTGAGTGCGGGTAACTCAATCGCCAATTGAGTGGCCAAGTTCTCTTTCTCATCTTTACTAAAATTCCAAAACTGCTTATAAGCATCTCGCCCTACAAATTGAATCAATAAATCTCCTCCTGGGTATACTCTTTCGTAGAGTACATTACTCCACGAAAAAACACCGCCAAACACTGAAAACTCAGCATTATTTGACGGTGTTGACAATTTATTTGACGGCTAATAAATCAGAAAGCCGTTGCATATTTTCTTTTTTTAAATCCATGGATGGGTGTACATAGCGATTCATTGTAATATTCACGCTGGCATGACCCAATATCTCGCTGAGACTTTTTACATCGAATCCAAGCTCTATGCACCTTGTAGCAAATGTATGACGTAACGAGTGATAATTTGCGGAGGTGATTCCGCTGTTTTTCAATACCTTCTTAAAATGATTTTGCATGGTTCTTGGTTCTAATGGATTCTGATCGCTATTGGTTAGAATGTAGCCAGTAGAAGAAGCTTTGTGTGCTGTAAGAATAGTCATTAAGCCATGGGGTACTGGAATAGTACGGATGGAGCAAGCACTTTTTGGTGTGGTAACAACAATCCTTGTCTTGTATTCACTGTTGGTTCTATCTTGGATTCTCTGGAGCGTTTGATGCACGTGGATTGTGTAATCTGAGAATGAAACATCTTCCCATCGCAACGCACAAATTTCACCTACTCTGAGACCAGTGAATAAACATACTAATATACCAATATTGCAGGAATCAAGATTAGAATACAAGTATTGGCATAATTTTTCCTGTTCAGCACGACTCAAAACTCTCATTTCCTTCGTTTGACGTTTTATCTGTATAGATCGTGCGTCACAAGAAATGGCTTTCCCGTTTCGGGTGGCAAATTGTAAGACATTTCGAATTAGAGATAAAATATCTGAAACAGTTTTAGAGGAAAGTCCATTCTCCTTTAATCCACCAGAAACAAGGAAAAAATTACACTGCGTTTCAATAAACTCGTGTGTTATATCACGCAATTGTTTGCTTCCGAACACAGGAAGTATATACGAGCTGAGAAGATTCCTATATTTGTTGCTTGTAGATTCCTTCACTTTAGGACATATAGCTTGAAACCATTCCATAGCAACCTGTTCAAATTGATCTGAGCTAATTTCTGGATCGACAGTGACAGAATTACTCGTGCACGAACTTTGACTGATAAGTTTTGCCTTGACTTCTCGATATGACTTTGCATAAACATAACCGTAATTGGCTTTGCCTGTAGAAGATCGGGACTTAATGTATCTTCCTTCCCATCTGCCGTCTTTCCTTTTGTAAATATTTTCTCCTTTTCGTGCCATAAGGTACACCTCCTTCAATATGACTATAATTCTGACGGCAAATTGTGACTTTGGAACTTTCTAAGATGGATTTTTGTGCAAAACCTCGTGTTTTATGTCCCTAACATATTGACAAACAGTGCGACAATTTGTAAAATAAAGATATAAACTAAAAAAAACAGAGAAGAATGCGATTCGTGGAGTAATGTACTCTACGAATTTTTTATTTTAAAGAACCTCAAGATAGCTCATATTGTCGTCTTGGGGTTCTTTTCATTCTATCATTTAATGCAATCTGCCTATAAAATTTTATCATATTGCATTTATAAATGCAACTTGCACCCGATGTTGGTTGTTGAGATTTTTGGTACATTTTATAATGTATAGCAGAATCATACACAGCATGGAGGTGATTGAAACGCAACCGGAAATTGATTACGTTAAGATTGGTCAGCGCATTAGAGCTGCCCGACTGGAAAAGGGTTATAGTCAGGCTGATTTGGGTGCGTTGGTTGGTTGCTCGAACAATCATATGAGCCATGTTGAAGTTGGACAGACGAAAGTTTCTTTGGCAATGCTTCTAAAACTGGCATTCGTCTTGGAAAAGAACTTTGACTATTTTTTACTGGATACCCCATATGCAAAATGCGACAGCATCATTGATAATGAGATTGCTGCAAAACTGAAAAAGTGTAATGTAACAACATTGATAACCGTAGGAAAGTTGATTGATGTCTTGATTGACCAGCAAGAGATGATAAAAAAAGCGGAGCTTGATTGATATAATGAAAAAGAAGCCCATTGACGGTACAGAGTGAACTGCTATGGGGTTCTTTTTTGCAGCACAATATACTGATTCTTTAAGAAGCAAAAAGTCCACCAGTCATGATGCACTACGCATCGTACTGGTGGACTTTTTCTGTAAAGATATAAAAATAGATATTCATATATCGCCATAACTAATGTCGTTATCGTAGGCATGAAGATCTTCTTTCAGGAAATCTGCTTTACGAATATACATCGAATTTACCAGCTCTCCTTTTTCGTGGAGCAGGCTGAATTTGTAGTCTAATAATGCTGCCGGTACATAGAGCATTTTAGCCGTTTCAAAAAATGTGTGTTCCGAAAGGCATTCCAGGACTTTCCCATCTTCTAACAGAAGCTCCGCCGCAAAGAAGTTTGCTTCATTTTCTTCGATTGATCTATCATCAAAAACTTCCATTTCTTGAAAGCCGTGCATCATAGCGATTTTTGTATGCAGGACAGCGTGTCCTAATTCATGTGCGACTAATATACGCTCCAGGATACCGTTCACATTGTGATCTATCACGATATTCTTTTGTCTGGACTGGTAATAGAAGAAGCCCTTCAATTTCTTCTGTAAATCGTAATAGTGGATTTTGATACCTAACAGCTGACATAGCTCGTAAGGGTCTCTGGTGTGATATTTTCGCACAAGCTTATCGACAGTTTCAATGATATGCTCTGCCGTTTTCATTTGCTTCACCTCCGAATCGCACACAGAAAACATATTCTGTGCTTGAGGATTTTACTCTTTATCTTTATGCTTTCTGTATTTCTTCGGAGTGTACTTTTCCCGTGCTGTTTTCTTAGAGTCCATATAAACTGACATAATCGCCTGGAAGAATACATCTTTTGCGTCCTCGTCCAATTCTCCACCGGCAAACAGAGAATTTACACGACCCAACACTTCCTGAGCTTCTTTTGCTCCTTTTGAACCGAAGTTTTCCTTTGCCTCTAAAATAAACATATCCTGATCTATATGGCTCTGGCTATCCGTTTCAGATTCGTCCAAAAGATAGGACACAGAGATATGCAGTGCTTCAGCAAGTTTTCTGATGTTGCTTTTTCTGGGGAGTGTTCCGAGCTGCTCATAGGTGTAAAGGGATCTTTCGGAAATGCCGGTCATCTGGGCAAGCTCCGTTTGAGATAGGTTCATAGCCAAACGAGCTTCTTTAATTTTTTCTCCAAATGTCATGGTAGTATCCTTCCTTTCAAAAAATATTTATTCGTAACTTCCGATTATTTGTTGACAAACTTCTGGAAAATGCTATAATAAGAATCATAACAGAAGTTTTAATTCCACTTAATTATATATCGGAACTTTTATAAAGTCAAGAACTTCCGATTTCACTTCTGTTATTTTAATCAAATATCGGAAGTTATAGTCATTCTTGTCCCATGGTATTTGTTTCCCTTTAGCCAAGTGACAGGAGTTAGAAAGGAATTCTTATTTTATGGATTAGGCTGAAAGGAGATTCTGAATGAGCAGATATAATACACAGGTATTAAGCAGTATTCGAATGCTTTGCCGGATGCAGAACATTGACGAGAAGGTTCTGTATGAAAGAGCAAAGCTGATTTTATCCATATATCGAGAGGTGTGCTGGTCTACCATTGATCGTGCGAATGATGTATGTGATACCCTTATTTGTACTTACGGTGACAGCTTAGATGGTGCATTGATTTATCTGGAGAACTTTGCTCCGGATGAAGCGAGAGAACGATTTGAAGAACGCATTCGCAGCTTATTTGAGACAAAGTGGATCATTGAACTGGTAGATATGGCTATGTTGAAAATCAGAGAATATCCAGATAAAGGCGCTCTGTACTGTGAGATTATCTCAAAGGCATATCTCAACCGCTTCAAGTACAGGGAATCAGAAATGCTGGAGGTTTTGAATATGGAACGCAGCACCTACTATGACCGAAAGAAAGAAGCGATACTGTTATTTGGTCTGTCACTTTGGGGAACAGCCATTCCTAAATTGAAAGATTTCCTGGAAAGTGCCCGGGAGGAAGAAGCATTGTGTTATTGTGAATGCTAAGACAGGATTTTAGTCCGACTAAAATCCGATGAAAATACGACGGTTCCCCTACTGAAAGTCCGACTTGTCCAGTGTTAAAATGGCTATGCTGGGAGATAGCGGCATAAAATTGAATAGAGAGAGTTACGCCTCGTGCCTGTAATGGGTACGGGGCTTTTTTTATACCTGCCTATTTTCCCCCATAATTAACACAAAGGCATGAACGAGAGCTTGGAGTAATTTACTCCGGCTCTTTTTTTATGCCTGCAAGGAGGACAGGCAGATGGCAAAGGGTATTGAGAATCGGGCACGATCTCCTCCCGCTGTTTTTGATTTTGCAACTTCACAAATTCAAAAACACGGAGGAACGAAAATGTATTACGACTTGGTTGAAAGCGGAAAAAGAATTAAAGCCTTGAGAAAGGAACATGGGCTTACACAGGAACAGCTTGCGGAGCAGTTAGGTGTTGCCGCAAACACCATTGCACGAATTGAAACCGGCAACAGAGGTATCTCTATTGATTTGGCAATCGAACTGGTTGTGCGCTTTGAGACAACCCTTGATTACATATTTTTAGGTCGTGAATAACCTCAAAACTATACCTACGAGGCAATAAAAACTTGCATGAGGAACAGGTACAATTTAGATACAGCCAAAGAAAATCGGCTGCTTGATCCTTGAAAACTGAATACACAGTCATCGAATACGTTCCTGTTGCCGGTGCGAGAGCATCAGCCACATCAGCGGTACGCCGAGACGTATCGGATAGAGAAACAGAACGACTTTCTTCTATAAATTAAGCGCTTGTCTCTCTCCCGATGCCAGCGATCAATACTGGCTTGTAAATATTGGGTTGCTCCCAATACGGCCATGAAAGCAACAGGATTAAAGATACTTCTCTACGGAGCTGGCGGAGAACCCGGCAGAGGTTAGATTCCTATGGAACTGATTCGCAATCAGTCGTTCGGTGATTCCCTGAGGGCGTAAGCCCTCTTTCCCAGGGGTGCGTGGCAAATATGGGACACATAGACTTTTGGACTGACTGCCTGATTCCTTTCTGGCAGTCAGTTATTACATAGCCAACGAAAGGAGGTCATGGCACATGATGAAAGAAAATTGGGTATATTGCCGTGGTGATATTTATTGCGCCAAGCTGGACCCGGTAGTTGGGTCGGAACAAGGCGGCATCCGTCCGGTTATCGTCATTCAGAACGATACCGGTAATAAACACGCTCCCACATTGATTGTGGCAACGGTCACCACCAGAATCCATAAGAAAGCGAATATGCCGACGCACTTTGTTATTTACGACAATCCTGCATTCAAAGAAGCGTCCGTTGTTCAGCTGGAACAGATTCGTACCATTGATAAAAGCAGGATTGATAATTACTTAGGTAAGGTAACGCCCCGTGAAATGGTAGCGATTGAGAAAGCCTTATCTGTCAGCCTGGCAATGGAACAGCTGAAAAAGCGTTCCCCAAAACATAAAGCAAAGAGAGCGAAGGAGTGAACATAAATGTTTGAAGAAAGAATCGCTGCCATGAATCAGCGCACCGAAGAAGCGATGGCTGCTAACGCAGTTCAGTTTGATAAGAGAACCTATACGGTTGATGAGATTCAGGATATTCTGGGCATCAGCAGAACCAGCGCATACAACCTTGTGAAAAAGAAAGTTTTCCATAGCGTCCGCATCGGTGGCAGTATCAGAATCTCCAAAAAGAGTTTTGATGAGTGGTTGGATCATCAAATGTAAGATTTGTCAAGGGCGTCGTACAACCCGGCGACAAACTTCAAAACATATTGAGAGTTCGATAAAATGTAGCCATGACAAGAAACACATGGCTACATTTTTTACATAGGAGGTTGTACGATGGCGGAAATGAGAAAACGCACGAGTATGTCTGTTCTGGAAATGGGCAGGATGCTCGGTCTTGGTAAAACGGAGTCATACTGGCTCATTAAGAAGAATTACTTCAAAACCATTCTTGTCGGCAACACCATGAGGGTGATGATCGACAGCTTTGAAGAATGGTATGCCAATCAGTTCAAATACCAGAAGGTCGATGGAACCCCTCCCGGCGAGGAATTGAAGAAAACTACATATTCAATGGAGGAGCTTGGACAGCGCCTTGGGCTGAAAGAAGCGACTGCTTACGAACTGGTTGCCAAAGGGCATTTTGATGTGGTCGATGTCCTGGGCAAGCGCAGAGTGACAAAGGAGAGCTTTGAAAGATGGTATGCTTCTCAAACCGATTACCGCACGGTAGAGGATCAGGAACTGGATGCAGATATTATGGCATCCACCTACGGTCTGCCGGAAATGGCAAGAATGCTTGGGGTACATCGTCAGACCATTTACTATATCGTTGCCAATGAAGATTTTGAGCTTATCAAGGTTGGCAGGTATAAGCGAGCTACCAAAGAGAGCTTTGAAAAATGGTATCACAATCAGACCCGCTACCAGTTAGCGGAAGATAGACAGGAAAGGAGCTGATTACATGGCATCTATCGTTAAGAGAAAAAAGAAGTATTCTGTGGTTTATACATACACCGATGAGAACGGCAACAAGCGTCAGAAGTGGGAAACCTTTGAAACGAATGCCGAAGCAAAGAAAAGGAAGTTGCAGGTTGAATATGAGCAGGAGTCCGGAACCTTTATTCCCCCTTCTGCTAAAACCGTCAATGATCTTTTGGATGAGTATATGTCAATCTATGGTGTGAACACCTGGGCGATGTCTACCTATGAAAGCAGAAAGAGCCTGATTGCAAACTATATTCGTCCCCTCATCGGTGATATGAAGCTGGAGGATGTCACGCCGAGAATCATGGACAAGTATTACCGAGATTTGCTTTCTGTCAAAGCGGTTTCTTCTAAGTATGTAAAAGCCCGTACAGAATATCTGACTCCGCATACTGTCCGAGAGGTTCACAAGACATTGCGAAATGCTTTCAATCAGGCGGTCAAGTGGGAATTGATGACCAGAAACCCTGTGGAGCACGCTACGCTGCCGAAAGAAGAACACAAGACCAGGGATATCTGGACAGCAGAAGTGCTCCAGAAGGCTCTGGAAGCCTGTGACGATGATATTCTTCGTCTGGCTATTAACCTTGCCTTCTCCTGTTCCCTGCGAATGGGCGAGCTTCTGGGGCTTACCTGGGACTGTATTGACATTTCCCCCACCAGTATTGAACTTGGTCAGGCAAGCATCTTCGTTGAAAAGGAGTTGCAGAGAGTAAATCGTGAAGCGATGGCAGATCTGGACGGTAAGGACATCATGTTCAAGTTCCCACCGACCTTCGCCAGTACGCATACCGCATTGGTTCTCAAAACTCCTAAGACCAAAACAAGTGTCCGCAAGGTGTTCTTACCGAAAACCGTAGCGGAAATGTTGGTACAGCGAAAGGCTGACATCGAAGAACTGAAAGACCTTTTCGGTGACGAGTTCGTAGACTTCAATCTGGTTTTCTGTTCTTCCAATGGCAAGCCGATTGAGGGGCAGGTTATCAACCGTGCTTTCAATAAGCTGATTGAGGAGAAGGGACTGCCGAAAGTGGTTTTCCATAGTCTCCGACATTCCAGTATCACTTACAAGCTGAAGCTGAACGGCGGCGATATGAAATCCGTTCAAGGCGATTCCGGTCATGCACAGGTCAAGATGGTAGCGGATGTTTACTCCCATATCATCGACGATGACCGCAGACTGAACGCTGAAAGAATGGAAGCTGCGTTCTACTCAGGCAGACAGGCAACGCCTGAGCCGGTTCAACCAGCCGCAACGGAAAGCTCCGCTGATGATAAAGAACTTCTTCTGAAGCTTCTGCAAAATCCGGAAATGGCAGCACTCCTGAAGTCGCTGGCAAAAACATTATAGTAACTGCAAGGGCAGATCCTTTTACATAGCTACAATAGCTGTAAAAGGGTCTGCCCTTATTTTTTTGTTATGGAGGTCAACGAGTATGGATAGAATCTTTATGGACGAGTATTACGAGCATCTGAGAGCTGACAATATCGAGGCATTTTCCAAGGAAAGGAACGACGAATATGTTGGCAGAGCTGAGGAATACAAAGCAGCAAAGTCGGCATTGCTTGAAGGATTGGGACTTGAGCATTTGTTTGACCATAGCCATGAACTGACTCCGAAAGAGAAAGAAATATGGATGCTGTTCGATAGGGTTGATGTAGCAGAGCTTCTTGCAAGGGATGCTTTTGCCAAGGGTGCTTATATGCTCGGCGCTGAGGATAGAGAGATTATGCTGAAATAAAAAAAGACCTGCTTCGGCGGGTCTAAATTACATAGAATCATTGAGTCTGAAAAAACCTTTGAAATTCTTAATAATGCTGGTTGAAAAATCTATTTTGAAATGATATATTAAACAGACTAAGATGGTGTCTAAAGACATCAGCGCCTCCGCACGAGAATGAATAGGATTTCCTATCATTTCGTATCACGAGAAGTTACATAGAGGAATTTGCTTGCACTTGCAACGTCCACCGAAAATCGAAAGCCTTGCTAATTTCGAGCCAATTGGACGGTGTAAAATCCCTATGAAAATGCTTATGAAGCGTAATACCAGATAGGATTTGAAACTGTGAAAAGCCTTGTATTTCCAAGGATTTTCTTGCACTGTGTTGCACTTGGTTTCATCGTATCGGGTCTACTCCTAAGCGCTAGTTGTGGGTTCGATTCCCGCTGGGAACAGTTTTTGCAGCAATGATCGAAACTCTATTTATATTGGGCTGGTCGAAAGACCCGGGTCCACCAAACGGCGGGTAAGACACCCGTCGTTTTTGTTTTTTGGAATTATTGGCTGCCATTTGTTTTTCTGGTGCTGGTCGATGCGGTCTTTATCCGATCTTGACTTAAATAAGGAATGTAGTTAGAGATTTTGGTTGACATATTTTCAGAAGCTAGGTAATCTAATATTAGAGACAGGCAACCTGAGTGTCTGTCAAGCTGTGAAGTAAGGTATTGTGCCAGAGAGCAGTATCTTATGAGCTTTATAAGGGTTTGACATTTACCACAACCTGGCTAGAGGTTAATTCTCGAAAGAAAATGTTATCATGACTTAATTGGGTGAAGAAGCATAAATTTTCTTTGACTATTTCAAAGCTACAGTGTAATCTAAAAGAGATACTTATAAGGTCGGAACAGAGACCTTAAACCTGTTCCAGTGGTCGGGATGGAGACCGAAAACCCATTCCCATTGCAGGATAAACTGTGAAAAATTAGTAGAAGGATGGCTGTGAAGTCATTCTTCTATTTTACTATATGGAGGTTTGATGGAAGAACAGAAGAGTTTTACACAACGCGTGAAAGAAACATAAATCACAAATCTTGGTCAAAAAAGCATCGATATCCGACCCCATACACGGTATAATATAGGTAATTTAATAAGGAAACAGAGTTATCATTGTTATGGTATCGTAAAACTGATTACAAGAAAATGAGCTCCAAGGGAGGAATAAGCATGAATCATGAAGACTATAAAAAAGCCGCAGACCACTGGAAACCAATCGATGCGGCTTCCGTTAAGATGCCGCGGGAAGAACTGCTTGCGGCGATTGAGAGTTATATTCTGGCGAACGATACCTGTGCGCTTGCCACGGGAAGTGGAAGCCAGATCCGAAACACTCCGATCGAGTATACATACCACGACAGGGCATTCTGGATGTTTTCGGAGGGCGGCGAAAAGTTCCTAGGCCTTGAGCAGAATAAGAATGTATGTCTTGCAATCTTTGACAAGTATGCCGGGTTTGCGAAATTAAAGGGAATGCAGGTTCAGGGCGTTGCAGAGATTGTAGAACCATTTTCGGAAGAATATCTGAAAGCGGCAGAGTTTAAGAAAATCCCGATTGAGATGTTAAAAAAGCTTCCGGAGGTCATGAACCTGATTAAAATTGTGCCGGAGCGGATTGACTTTCTGAACTCGGATTTCAAGAAAGACGGATACGGGAGCCGCCAGGAACATGTTTATTTTTGAGAAAAAATCGTCATTTTCTCTACAATATCTCCATAATTTATGCTAGAATATGCCGTACAAAAAAATCCGGTTACCGAACACGCCTGCGTGAACTGTAGCCATGTGGAGAATTGGAATGAATATATTTTATGATGAAAACATTGATTTAAAGATCCGGTTGTTTTATGTACTGGCTTTGACAGCTTGCATTGCGAATACGCTTGGATACCTGACGAATATGCTGTTATATGGCATGACGGCAGCTACGCTGTTTCCGCTTTTCTGTGCCGTGATCATCTATGCGGCAAGTGCCTATGGTATCAAGACAAAGAAAACGAAAATTCCGGTCGTTCTGATCCTGGTGATCTGCGATCTGATTGAGTTTCCGGTGCTCTATTGCAGCTATGGTTTTTACCGCTTGTCTTATATGGTTCTGGGAATTGTGGCAACAACATTGTTTCTGGAGGATAAATGGCGGATTAAGGGAACCAGTGCCCTGATCTTGTTTGATCTGGTATTCATTGTATGGAGACAGCGCGACCCGGCTTTCTTTGCTGCATTTGCGGGAAAAGAGAATATGAGCTCGGTGGTTATTACGTTCCTGATCGCAGGCAGCAGTATTCTGATGCTGCTGAGTATTCTTCTCAAGCAGTATACAAGGCAGCAGAAGTGCCTGGAGGAGATGACAAAGGATCTGCGGTGGATGGCGAATCTGGATCCGCTGACCCACCTGTATAATCGCCGCTATCTGACCCAGTATCTGGAGGAGAAGAAGGCGGACGGAGAAAATGCTTTTTCGGTTGTATTGCTGGATATTGATGATTTTAAACAGATCAATGATACGTATGGTCATATGTTTGGAGACGAGGTATTGCAGACATTTTCGGAGATTCTTCTGAAGCATATGAAAGGACAAGGACTTGTGACCCGTTTTGGCGGGGAGGAATTTATGCTGGTGTTCCACACGACAGACCAGAATAAGATACAGCAGGTTTTAAACGGCTGTGCGGATGATTTTAAAGAGTATGGGATGTCTTCCAAAGGGAAGCCGCTGACATTCAGTGGCGGTGCTTCGGTCTTTCATGGGGAAGATATGCTGGTCAAGCTGTTCAACTATGCGGATGAGCGCCTGTATCAGGCAAAAAACACAGGAAAAAGACATGTGGTATATGATGTGTAGCAACATAAGATATGCTTATAAAATGATAATGTTGTGATAAAGGGGGATTACCAATGAAAATTGTAATTATTAACGGAAGTGCCAGAAAGGGCAATACCTTAACGGCAATCAATGCCTTGATCAAGGGAGCATCTAAGAATCATGAGATCGAGGTGATTCAGCCGGACAAGCTGCACATCAGTCCATGTAAAGGCTGTGGCGCCTGTCAGTGCTATAAGGGCTGTGTTGACCAGGATGATACCAATCCGACGATTGAACAGATCGCGGCGGCGGATATGATCGTATTTGCGACACCGGTGTACTGGTGGGGAATTACCGGACAGTTGAAACTGGTGATTGATAAGTGTTATTGCCGCGGTCTGCAGCTGAAGGGCAAAAAGACTGGTCTGATCGTTACAGGAGGTGCGCCTGTAAATCATGATCAGTATGATCTGATTGAGAAACAGTTTGCATGTATGTCTGAATACCTGGAATGGGATATGCGCTTTCAGAAGAGATATAGTGCGAATGGGAAAGATGAACTGGCGAAGAATGAGGCGGTAATGAAGGAACTGGAAGAATTGGGGGCTCAGTTGTAACTGCTGCTTACGTGTTTGGCAAACCGCAACGTGTGAACAGTAACCGCCAGGTTAAGATGGCAATATAAATTTTGCATTGCAAATTGACAAGAAAAAATGCATATTGTATAATCAGAATCGTTCATCGGAGGGTGATTTGTTCCATTTAAGTAACCGGGTGATACAGACCCGTTGCTGATGCAGAAACAATAGCTGGATAAGATGGCAGGTTGAAATATCTGCTTTCTTATCCGGCTTTTTTTATTGCATTGTATATCGAAGAAGGTGCTGGTGGCATATCCGCTGATTTCAGAGGAAATTATAGCGTGGAAAAACACGCTCCACAGAATAAAAAATAAATGATCAACATTGGAGAGAAAATTTCATGGAGAGAACCACATCATTTACAGAAGGGAAAATTTTGCAGCCGCTCATCTTATTCGCATTTCCAGTCCTGTTGGCGCTGTTTTTGCAGGCAATGTACGGTGCGGTGGATCTGCTGATTGTCGGAAAGTTTGCTTCCTCCGCAGATGTATCCGCGGTATCGACCGGTTCGCAGATCATGACAACACTGACGAACCTGATCAGCAGCTTTGCGATGGGAACCACGATCTTGCTGGGACAGCAGATCGGAAGCGGAAAACGGGAAGAGGGAGGCCACACGGTAGGAACGGCGATTTTGCTGTTTGCGGGAATTGCGGTGGCATTGTCGGTTATTCTTGTGGCATTTGCCCCTCAGGTCAGCCGTGCAATGAATGCACCGGAGGAGGCGTTTCACAAGACTGTGGATTATATCCGGATCTGCGGCGGAGGTATGCTGGGTGTCCGTGTGCCGGTGTCTTATCTGGTGAGTATCCAGCCGAAGACATCTCTGTTTCATATCGGGCTGGCGACGCCGATGTCGTCTGCGCTGCAGCTGGTTTTGTGTGTGGGATTTATGATGTGGCTGAATAAGAAAAGAGGAGGTGCCAGTGGCACCTCCGATGATTAATTTTCTCCGAACAGAATCTTCAATTTTTTCAGGCAGTGGAAGAATGCTGGAAGCAAAAACGCATCTGCAAAGATCCACGCAAGTGGGCTGGCGAAGCACGCCGGAAGGAACCCGAATACCGGAACCAGGCAGAAGCCGACGAGTGACCGTGCAGCCATCTCGCAGACTCCGGCCAGGATCGCAAACGTGGAAAATCCCATTCCCTGGATCGTGAAGCGGACGACGTTGACAAAGGTCAGCGGGATATAGAACATACTGTTTGCGGCCAGGAACGTGGCTACCCTGCCGATGATCTCGGTCTGCCCTGCGTCCATGAAGAGAAGCGCAATGTATTTGCCGCCGAAAAGCAGGACCACAAATGCGATCAGGGAATAGATGATCCCGATCAGACTTGCAGCTTTCAGTCCTTCTTTTACGCGATCCAGCTTTTTGGCACCGACATTCTGGCCTGCGTAGGTTGCCATGGTACCGCCGAGTGCGTCAAACGGACAGCAGAAGAACATGCTGACCTTGCTTCCGGTGGAAACTGCTGCCACGGCCATGGAGCCAAGCGAGTTTACCGCGGTCTGGAGCACAACGCTTCCGATCGCCGTGATGGAATACTGGAGCCCCATCGGGATTCCCATGCCGCAGAGGACGCGGAGCATGTGGCTGTCCGGTCTCCATTCGTCCTGTTTCATATGCAGGATCGGATAATGCCGGATCATGTAGATCAGGCAAAGCACTGCGGAAATTCCCTGGGAGATGATGGTAGCCAGTGCCGGTCCGCGGACTCCCATGCCGAGGACAAGGATCGTGAAGAAATCCAGGGCGATGTTCATGAGGGAGGAAAGCAGCAGAAAATAGACCGGTGTTTTACTGTCTCCCAGGCTTCGGATGATGCCTGCGAGCATGTTGTAAAGATAGGTGACAGGAATTCCGAGGAAAATCACGAAAATGTAATCGTAAGCCCCCTGGATGATATCTTCCGGCGTGTTCATCCACTGCAAAATGTCCATGCAGAGGATACCGACGATGGTTGTCATGACTGCGGCGAAGACTGCGGACAGCCAGCCGGAGTTGGCTACGAATTTCCGCATCCCGTTATAGTCTCCGGCACCGAATTTTTGGGCTACCGGGATTGCAAAGCCACTGCATGCGCCGGTGCAGAAGCCGATGATCATAAAGTTAATGGAGCTCGTTGAGCCGACCGCTGCCAGGGCTGATATGCCCAGACATTTACCGACAATGATGGTGTCGACCATGTTGTAAAACTGCTGGAAAAGGAACCCGAAAAGCATCGGGATCGCAAAGCTTAAGATCAGCTTCATCGGGGATCCGACAGTCAGGTCCTTGATGTCATTCTTTTGCATAATATCTCCTTGTGTATATTCGTTCGGAAAGTTTCCTGTGATTTATGAGGAATCTCAAATCGGATGTATTATAAAACAAGGTAAAAGAAAAGTACATAGGGCAATTGCAAAAAAATCGGATGTCAGGTAAGCCATGAACCGTGAGCGGTTTGCGCAACGCATGAACTGCAACGAGCTCGGAACACAAAATGAGGTTGCATTTGTGTAAAGAGAACAGCTATAATGATTACACTATAAATTAAGAAAAGAAGTGACATTATGTTTTTTATGATGGGAATTACCGATGGAAGAAAGCAGCTTGATTTTACGCAGACCGTCATCTGCAGTGTATGCGGCAAGTATGGGCGGTACCAGGTCTTTATGACGTATACGGTGTTGTCGTTATTTTTTATCCCATGCTTGAAGTGGAACCGGCACTATTATGTGCAGATGAGCTGCTGCAATACGCTGTATGAGCTTGATCCGGAAATCGGAAAGGCGATTGCGCGTGGGGAACAGGTGGAGATTCTGCCGCAGCATTTGACGATGGTGCAGCAGGGAACCAGTGGATATGGACACCGGCATTGCGATCATTGCGGTTATGAGACAACAGAAGATTTTGAGTATTGCCCGAAGTGCGGGAACCGGTTTTAGAAAAATATGGGCGTCAGATCCGAAAAAGTGGATCTGACGCCTTTTTTGATTGTTAAGCATCCCAAAGCAATTGTTAATGAGTTAATGACAGTAGTTACAGGTCAGCCTATTTCTCAAATTCATCGATCCTACAGCAGCTTCAAAATCTCATCCCGGTCTATCAGGATGCTGCTGATTCCCTCTCCGGAGAGAATCTCTTCGGCCAGGTCCTGCTTACTCTTCTGAAGATTCTGGATCTGCTCTTCGATGGTGTGTTCCGCGATCAGTTCGTAAACGGTTACGGTGTTTTCTTGGCCGATGCGGTGCGCACGGTCGGTTGCCTGGTTCTGGGCTGCCACGTTCCACCACGGATCGTAGTGGATGACGATGTCAGCAGCAGTCAGGTTCAGGCCGGTTCCGCCGGCTTTTAAGGAGATGCAGAATACCGGGACATCGTTTGTGGCGAAGCTTTCAACTAACTGCATGGGCTGGATTGCCAGACGCTCTGGGTGGATGGAAGCTATATTGGACTGCTGGATCAGCAGATGAGCTTCTTGAAACCGGTATACGTGGGAGATACGATTTATCTCACGATGACTCCGACTGCAAAGCGTTTATCAAGAAAACCAGGACGTGGAATTATAACATACCGTATTTCTGTCTTTAATCAGAAGGAAGAAATGGTTATGGATGGAACCTGGGTTATTTTGATGGCGACTGACCGTGAACATATGGAATAAGGAGAAGATACTTATGGCGATGAAAGATTATGTATTTCCTGGGAAAACCTATGATGAATGGAATGTAGGAGACGAATTTACCACTGGAGCACGAACGATTACAGAAGCAGACATTGTAAATTTTGCAGGTTTATCTGGTGATTGGAGCGCTACCCATACCAATGATGTTTACGGAAAGAGTACGATTTATGGTTCAAGAATTGCATATGGAAATGTAACATTTATTGTTAGTACAGGTTTGCTGGCACAGACGAGAATGTTTGAAGGTACGGCAACAGCGCTGCTTGATATGAAAATCAGTTATCAGGAGCCGGTAAGATTTGAGGATACTATTTACTGCAAGTTAGTCGTAGAGGAAAAACGTCCAAGTAAAACGCCTGGTAGAGGCGTGGTTACGTTCCGTGTATATGTTTATAACCAGAGCGATGAACAGGTAGCAGAGGAATGTCTTGTTTTTCTGATTTCTTCTGAAAAAGCAAGTTTGTAAAAAATCAATTTTTGAGCTTCGCTGTCTGAGAATCTTTCATCAGGCAGCGGAGTTCATTTTATATGGAGAATATCATATGGAATTGATAGAAAAAACGATTGGGCAGTATTTGGAGGAAGAGGCAAGAAATAAAGAAAATCATATGGCAATAGAAGAGAACGCCTGGAGCTGCACCTATGCACAGTTAAATCAGATTGCTGAGACACTTGCGTTTGAGATGGAAAGTTTGGATATAAAAAGGGGAACGCATGTAGGAATCTGGAGCGAAAACAGTGCGGCCTGGGTGTTTGTTTTTTTGGCTTTAATGAAGAGAGGGGCCATTCCGGTACTTTTGAATACCTGTTACAAAGTGGAAGAGATTCGGAAAGTTCTGGACTATTCAGATGTGGAGATCTTATATTATGGGACTGGCTACAAGGATTGTGTCTATGCAGACATGATTGCAGATTTGCATAAAAAATTACCAAGAATTAGATATTTTATTTCAATGAATAAAATGAATGACAGAGTGTGGATAGAAAACCATGAATTAGGGAGCTGCAGTTCGTTTTCAGCAATGAGGGAATTGGTGAATCCGGGGGACACAGCATGCATTATCTTTACGTCTGGAACAACCAGTATGCCGAAAGGTGTCATGCTAAGTCACTATAGTATTGTGAATAATGCGAGGGCCATGGCCATGGCTATGCACTGGAATGCAACAGATAAAATGTGTATTACGGTACCATTGTTTCATTGCTTTGGAATTACTGCTGGAATTGTTGCTTGTCTGGTCAGCGGTATGTGTATGCATATTATTCCGTATTTTCATACGCTTCACGTGTGGGAGGCTATAGAAAACAGTCATTGCAGTGTGTTAAATGGAGTGCCGAGCATGTTTTTGGCACTGATCCGCAAGCAGGAACACAAAAGCAGAACAGGAAAAGATTTGAAATCAGGAATTATTGCAGGTTCTGCTGTAACATCATTGGAGTATAAAGAAATCTGTTCACGCTTTTCTTCAATGCATCTGCAGCCGGCATATGGTCAGACGGAAAGCGCACCATGTATCTCGATAGCGAACTGGGAGGACAGTATAGAAAATAAGGCAACATCGGAGGGGGAGGTTTTAGAGCATATACAGATTCGAATTAATTCACTGGACTACGAAGAAAACGGTCAATCAGGCGTATGTGGAGAAATCCAGGTTCGAGGATATAATGTTATGCAGGGATATTATAAGAAGCCGGAAGAAAACAAGAAAGTGTTTACAGAAGATGGATGGTTAAAGACGGGAGATATCGGATATTTGGATAAATGCGGGAGACTTCGTATAACAGGACGTTTGAAGGAAATGATTATTCGGGCTGGGGAAAATATCGCACCACAAGAAATTGAAGAGGTAATCAGATTATTTGATGGTGTAGATGGAGTTAAGGTAATAGGAATTCCAGCAGAAGTATTGCAGGAAGAAATCGTAGCTTGCATTGTACCAAAGCAAGGATATCCCATATCAAAAGAAGCGCTTCAGGCATTTGTAAGATCCAGACTGGCAGATTATAAAGTCCCGGCACATGTTTTGCAATTTACAGAACTTCCTATGAATGTAAGCGGGAAAATTGATATAAAACAGTTAAAAAAGCTTGTGCAGGAACGGATTTGCATGGGAAAAAAGTAAATATTAGGCAGGAAATATGCAGTGGGGATATTTCCTGCCATTTTTTTGTTGCCATACATCTGAAATGAGTTGTCAGTGCAAAATCTCTTTTCATTTATTGCCCAGCCAGCCCACGGATCTTTTCAATCCCCGGCAGATGCCGGTTCACAAAGGAGATCATTGGCCCGATAAGGATGGCAGATACAATGGTGCCAAGTCCGACGCCGTTTAAGCGCTGGAAGAAAAGGAATGACAGTACGATCGCAATGATGATCAACGTAACATCAAACCGGATCTTGACCTTACCGAATTCGATGCCGGATACGCGGGAGATTGCATGGACAATGCCCTCACCCGGAACCTTGATGACATCAGGAGCAACTTCTACGCTGATCCCGATGGCAAGGATCGCGCAGCCAATCAGTAGGCTTAAGATGCGCAGTGGCAGTGTCTGCGGGTTCAGCCATGCCAGCACGAGCATGCTGATATCAATAAAGAAGCTGAACAGAATGTTGGCCAGAACCTGCAGAAACTGGATCGGGTGAAAATCCTTTTTCAGGATCGCGATCTGCATGACAATGAAGATCATATTAAACAGGAACGTGGTCTGCCCGAAGGTCAGCATGGTGAATTTTAGGCTTAAAACATAAGGAATACTGGAAATCTGGGAGGTGCCCAGGGCGCTTTTGGTGATGAAGGCAACGCCAAAAGAGTTGATGATCAGCCCCAGAATAAAGAAAAAATAGCGTTTGGCAAGTGGTGGCATGGAAAAAGTCCTCCTTTGTAAATTTTTTTGCAGGTTTTTGATAAATTTTGTTTATTGCTGTTACGTTATTATTAAGGATACCACGATTTTATACTTGAAACAATGAACGCATTTACTTTTTTGCGTGGTGGTGTTACTATTTATATTAGGGAATTCTGCGTTTTTGGGGGGAGAATTTGGGTTGTGCATGAGTGAACAGCAATGAAGATAGATTTGGCAGCAGATTCTGCCAGACGCATATGCACAACCAAAAATACGGCTAAGGGGGAAGGAGCATGGCATTGTATACCAAGCATACAGAAAAACTGTATAAAGCAGCCTTATGGGCTGGAAATATCGTGCTCATGCTCGTTGCAGTCGTTGTCTCCCTGATCTATGCGTATCATGTCCGCACTTCGCAGATCGAAGTAAAACAGGCGGATTTTATTTCCACGGTAGAATCCATGAAATCCGTTTCCCAGAATTATCTGGACAGTGAGCGGGGCTATGTGGAAAACTGGGCATTCTACATCAACGACCGGCAGATGACGCGGGAAGAGGCATTGGACTTTTTGCGGTCTATCAACACCAATCCGGGGCGGTATGTTCATATTGTAGATATGGAAAATTTTGATGCCTGGTCGACAAGCTATCCGGCTGGTCATGATGAGATCGATACTTATCACAGATTCCAGGGCGAGTTAAAGGACTGGGAGCAGCTCATGCTGGATGCCATGTGGGAGATGTACAATGGCACAGCGCCGAAGTTTACGGTGGTCGGGCGGTATCAGCTGGATGAAACGGTTTCACCGGCAGTCAGTGTCGGGGCACGGATCACGCTGCAGACGGAAGATGGGACGAAAGATTTTCTGCTGCTGCGGGCCATTCCGACAAATGTACTGCAAAAGACCTGGGTATTTCCGGCAGAATACCAGTCTGCCGAGGTCGGGATCATGACAACAAAAGGCGGTTATGTGATCCAGTCTCCATCCATGAAATCAATTTCGTTTCCGGAATACATTCGGGGCTATAATTTCCAGGATGATTACAACAAAGTGGACAGTTTCCAAAAAGAACTGGAAAGCACCGATCATGGTGTACTCTGCTATAAAAATTTCAGGAATGAGGACTGTCTGTGGTATTATTCGTCCTTTGGTGGCAATTCCAATCTGGATATCCTTGGTGTGATCCGGCTGGATGAGTTGCAGCCGGAGAACGGCACCTGGCTGATCGTAGTCCTGATCTGTGGAACGCTGGCGGCCCTGGTGCTTCTGGACGGACTTTATCTGCGTCAGGTAAACCGCAGACTTCGCAGGACTGCAAAGCTGGCGCAGGAGGCCAGTGAGGCAAAGACCCAGTTCCTTTCCTCCATGTCACACGATATCCGCACGCCGATGAACGCCGTACTTGGCATGATGTCGATCGCAAAAAGCCATGTGCAGGATCCGGAGTATGTGACGCAGTGTCTGGATAAAGCGATGACATCTGGAAAACGGCTTCTGACCCTGATCAACGATGTCCTTGATATTTCCAAAATTGAGAGCGGTCAGTTTGTGCTGACTCCTTCGGAGGTCTTGGTGGAAAAATTTTTTAAAGAGCTGGACGATATGCTGGCACTGCAGATCCGGGAGAAAAATCTGCATTTTACCATTCAGAAAGATGCGCTGCCGCATCCGGTTGTTCTGGCCGATCCAATCCGGCTTAATCAGATATATATGAACCTTCTGTCAAATGCTGTGAAATATACCCCGGATGGCGGTAGCATTACCATGCGTTTTGGGGAAGAGCCGGCAGAGGCGGATAAGAAGCTGACTTGCCTGGTCTTTTGTGTATCCGATACGGGAATCGGCATGACACCGGAATATCAGGACCGGATGTATCAGTCTTTTTCGCGTGAGATCAATACCCAGGTAAACCGGACTTTGGGATCTGGTCTGGGACTGGCGATTGTGCGTCAGATGGTTGATCTGATGGGCGGTACGATCACCTGCGAGAGTGAGGTTGAGAAGGGAACGACCTTTACGGTTCGACTGAATCTGCCAATTGTAGATCAGCAGCCTGTGACAAAGCAGGAGGGACATCTGGAAGATGATGATGTAAGAGGTCTTCATCTGCTGGTTGCAGAGGACAACGAGTTAAACTGGGAAGTGATTGAGATACTTTTGGAAGAATTCGGGGTTACCTGTGAGCGGGTGGAAAACGGAAGGCTCTGTATCGAGCAGCTTTTGGCAAATCCTGCAGGAACGTATGATGCAGTTCTGATGGACGTGCAGATGCCGGAAATGAATGGTCTGGAGGCCAGCCAGCGGATCCGGAACTTAGACGAGGCAGCCCTTCGGAATATTCCGGTGATCGCCATGACGGCAGATGCCTTTGCGGAGGATGTACAGGCCTGCATCTCCAGTGGAATGAATGGCCATATGGCAAAGCCGATCGATACCATCGTGCTTTTGAATTATCTGAAAAAGATAAAAAATAAAATGTTTTAATGGGAGCGTTACGATATGAAAAGTTTTACACACGGTATGGTGACTGCGGCACTGGCAGCATCATTGCTGTTGTCTGGATGTTCGGCAAAGAAAGAACCGGAAACGGGATTTACACCGAGAATGGATAAGGATGCAAAGATCCAGCTGGATATGATCGGTTATTTTGGGAATTTTGAGGCGTTGGATCAGGTCATGAGCGATTTTAACCACTTTTATCCGAATATCACGTATACCTACCAGCAGGTAGGCGGGAGTAATGAGGTGGCATATTTGCAGGCAAATCCCAACGTTGATGTTATTATGACTTCCAGTGAATTATTAACTCCAAAGGATAGTGCACTTGCAAAATATTGCGTGAATCTGTCGGAGGCAGATGTTGATTTCAGTGCAATAGACCCGCAGATGCTTTCTGCATCCTGTATTGACGGCAAACAGCTTACAGTTCCCATGGGACAAAATATTTACGGGATGATCGTGAATACATCCCTTCTGGAAAAAGAAGGTCTGGCACTTCCACAAAATAGAGAGGAATTTCTGGATGTGCTTTCTGCGTTAAAGAAAAAAGGATACAATCCTGTTCAGGGACCAACTGCAAAGGTGTATGCGGAGCTGGTGGCAAATCAGATCTTTTCTGGTCTCTGTGACGGGCAGCCACTGAATAAGGCATTGCAGGAGGGAGACCGGGCAGCAGCCGAAGCGGCTGTTATGCCAGCCGTGGAGCTTGTGGATGAAATTCTTGCGGGCGGTTATACAGATCCTGCGGTCAATGACAGTTACCCGAAGGATAACTATGACCAGGCAATCCTCCGTTTCCTGGAAGGAGATGTGCCGTTCTGGGTATGCAATACCGAAAAGGTCGGCGGAATGAAAAAACGGGAATCCAAATCCGAAGCATTCCAGAAAGAACCATTTTCTTACACGTTTATTTACCCGCCGACCGGGGAGGACGGGGCATACGTTTACCGTGAACCGTGGTGTGGATTTGCGGTGAATAAGGACGGCAGCCATTTGGATTATGCAATGGAGTTCATTCGTTTCCTTTCCACGGAGGAGGAAATCAACAAGATGGCAAACATCAAAGGAGTTCCGTCTGTGGCAAAGAACAGCAGCATCACTGAGAATTATAAACAGGTCCTGGATGCAGAGTCCATTAAGGATGGCAGTGTAAACCTGGGCGAGGTCACGCCGGATATCGTCGAGGCGTGGTATTCCTGTATGACAGGATATGCGGCAGGGGAGTATGTTTCTGCAAAGGATGCGGTAACCGAATTTCTGGATGTGTGTGACCGGGATATGGGGCAGGAGTAAAAATACGGAAAAAGCCCTTTGACTTTTTGAAAAACAGGCAATATAATAGGTGGCGAACGAGTAGCAATAACTGCGTAAATCCAGTTTTTTGCTGCTCGTTCTTTTTATTTATGGAAAAAGAAAGGAACAGGAGGATTTGACGAAATGTCAGAAGGTAACAAAATGAAAGAAATGCCAGTGAATAAGCTCATGATCCAGATGGGAATCCCCATAATCTTATCCATGGCACTGCAGGCTGTCTACAACATCGTGGACAGTGCGTTTGTCGGCAATATGAAAACAGGAAGCGAATCGGCATTGAATGCCCTGACACTGGTATTCCCGGTGCAGATGCTTATGGTTGCGATCGGAATCGGAACAGGCGTTGGAACCAATGCGCTTCTTGCAAGGACACTGGGACAGGGAAACAGCAAAAAGGCAGCAAAGGTCGCAGGCAACAGTCTGTTTCTTGGCGTGATCATTTATGCAGTCTGTCTTTTGTTTGGATTGTTTGGTGTGGGTGCCTATATCTCTTCCCAGACAGTAGACCCGGAGGTCCTTTCCATGGGAATCAGCTATCTGCGGATCTGCTGTGTAGTCTCATTCGGAATCATCTTCTTTTCACTGTTTGAAAAACTGCTTCAGGCAACCGGACGCTCTCTTTATTCTACCATCGGTCAGGTCGTTGGTGCAGTTGTCAATATCATTCTGGATCCGATCATGATCTACGGTCTTGGACCAGTACCGGAAATGGGGGTAAGAGGTGCTGCTTATGCAACAGTCATTGGCCAGGTGGTTTCTGCGGTACTGCTGCTCATCTTCTATCTCAGACTGGATCATGAGTTTGAGCATGATATAAAGTATATGAAGCCGGATATGCGGATCATCGCAGAGATTTATTCCATCGGACTTCCGGCGATCATTGCGCAGGCGCTGATGTCCATTATGGTATATGCTATGAACCTGATCTTAAAATTCAGTCCGTCCGCGCAGACGGCATATGGTCTGTTTTATAAGGTTCAGCAGTTTGTATTGTTCCTGGCATTCGGACTTCGCGATGCCATTACGCCGATCATTGCATTTGGTTACGGAATGCGCAGCAAAAAGAGAATCAGCGATGGCATCAAGTATGGTCTTTTGTATACCCTTGTGCTGATGATCTTTGGTGTAGCGATCACTGAATTTTTCCCAGGCGCATTTGCAACGTTATTTAACGCCGGACAGTCCAGAGAATCCTTTATCGGTGCGATGCGGATCATTTCCATCAGTTTCATTTTCGCGGGAATGAATGTGGCGTATCAGGGCATTTACCAGGCACTGGACGGCGGTATAGAGTCTCTGGTGATTTCCCTTTTAAGACAGCTCATCATCATTCTGCCGCTTGCGGGAATCTTCTCTGTATTTGTGCGGAACGGCCAGGCAGGAGTCTCTTTGATCTGGTGGGCATTCCCGATCACAGAGCTTGTGTCCTGCGTGGTGGGATATGTATTTTTACAGCGGATACGGAAAACGAAGGTTGGTAAATTAGCATAAAGGAGGAAATACTATGGCAAAACGAATCATTACGATCAGCAGGGAATTTGGCAGCGGCGGTCGTTTTATCGGCGAAGAAGTGGCGAAGAAACTGGGAATCGCATACTATGATAAGGATATTATCGGCAAGATTGCGGATCATGCCGGATTATCCCCGGAATATGTTCAGGAAAGCAGCGAATTATCCCCAAGAAAAGGCCTGTTTGCGTATGCATTTACCGGGCGTGACGCAACCGGGAAATCCATGGGGGATATTGTTTATGAGGCACAGAGGAAGGTGATTTTAGATATTGCCGAGAAAGAATCCTGCGTCATCATCGGCCGGAATGCAGACTTCATATTAAAGGACCGGAACGATGTTCTGAATGTTTTTATTCACGGAAATATGCCGGAGAAAACAGAGCGGATCAGCCGTCTGTACCATGTGACAGAGGCGGAAGCTGTGAAGATGATGGAAGATATCGATAAGCGGCGCCGGACAAATTACAACTTTTATACCGAGCAGAAATGGGGAATGGCAAGCAATTATATGCTGGCATTGAACAGTTCAGAGCTTGGATATGAGCACTGCGAAAGCATGATCATAGAGTGTGCAAAGTGACAAGTGCAAAGAACAGGACCGTAAAGGGGGCTTTTACGGTCCTGTTTTAACGATGATAATATTAGCTGTTTACCACACAATCTGCAGAATAATCTGAAGCGCGTAGCATGCAAAAGCCAGCAATACAGTTGGTACAATAAATTTTAATCCTTTCACAAACTCATCACAGCGGCGGTGAAGTTTCACCAGATTTCCATTCACGGTTTCCCGGTACAATGCGATCAGGCGAAGCCTTGCCGCCTCTTCTTCCATTTCTTCGAAATGTTCTTTCCGCATGATATCCGGGTCCATTCGGGTAATCTGCTCGGGCTGCAACAGACGCATGAAAAATACCAGGACAAAAGCATATGCACCCATCACGCCAATGCAGGTTAAAATATATAATACAGAGACAAAAAGCTGCAGTCCATCCTGAGGCTTTTCCAGTTGGGAAAGTCCATTAAACAAGCCAATAATAAATACAAAAAAGAATCCGCAGAATGTAATGGTGATATAGACTTTATTGTCCAGTTTGTTGCTGCGGTCAAACTGGTTTTCATATTCGGTAGTCAGGCTGGTTAATTCCAGTTGGCTTCCGGTTGCAGGATTTTGAGTTGTCGTGTTTGGCATATGTTAGTCATCTCCATTCTTGGATTTTTTCTTGATTTTTCATATAGAGGTATTTATAATAACTATAAAAGAAAACACCCACTCCTGTCATGAGTGCTTTCCTTTTTTAGTATATCATGCGAACATTTGTTTCGCAATCATATTATAAACAATATTGGCTAACAATGAACGAGGGGCGAAAGCTCCTGCAGCCGCCATGCATGGTGGCTGCAGGAACTTTCGCCCCTTTGATACTTACTGTGTGATATGTTTATTCGGCCAGCAGTTTCGCAGTAACCTCATCAAGATGCTCGCGAATCGCAATGTGCTGCGGGCAGACTGCTTCACATTTTCCGCATTTGATGCACTGGTCAGCGCGTTTGCGGCCGTGACTGTCTACCAGCCAGTTCTCCTGGTGCAGGGCACTTGCCTTATCGCCGTAGAGAGTTAAGTAGTTCATGGCGGTAAAGGAACCGGAGATACCGATTTCCATCGGGCATACCTTTGCGCAGTAATTGCAGGTGGTACACGGGATCAACGGGATGCGGTTTAATTCCTCTTGTGCTTTCTTAAGAGTTTCTTTCTGTGCATCGGTAAGACCGGTAAAGTCTTTCATGTAGGATAAGTTATCCTGCATCTGTGCGACATTGCTCATGCCGGACAGTACGGTGATGACTCCGTCCAGGCTTGCAGCAAAGCGGATTGCCCAGGATGCAACCGAGGAATCCGGTTCTGCATCTTTTAAGATCTTGGCAACGGATTCCGGCGGGGTAGCCAGCATGCCGCCCTTGACCGGCTCCATGATGATGACTGGCTTGCCATGCTTTCTTGCTACTTCATAGCAGGCTCTGGACTGGATGGCCGGGTTCTCCCAGTCAGCATAGTTGATCTGCAGCTGTACGAATTCCATTTCCGGATGTGCAGTTAAGATTGCCTCCAGTTCTTCCGGGGTAGAATGGAAAGAAAAGCCAAGATGCTTGATAAGTCCTTCCTGTTTCTTTTCCTGCAGCCAGTTCCACAGATCAAAACGGTCGAAGAACTCTGTGCGGCTTTCTCCGAGGTTGTGGAGCAGGTAAAAATCAAAATAGCCTGCTCCGGTCTGCTTTAAAGAGGTTTCGAACTGTGCGTGAGCCTCCTCTTTTGTCTTGCAGTTGATCCATGCGGCATTCTTGGTAGCGAGCTGGAAGCTCTCACGCGGATAGCGCTCTACCAGTGCCTGGCGAATGGCATCCTCTGAGCCTGCATAAGCCCATGCAGTATCGAAATAGGTAAATCCGGCATCCATAAACATGTCTACCATCTGTTTTGTCTGTTCTACGTCAATCGTCTTTTCGTCTAATTTCGGCAGGCGCATCAGGCCAAAGCCGAGTTTCTTAATATCATGACCCAGATCACTCATGTTCTCATCCTCCTTAGGGCGCTGTTAATGATAATCAATTATATTTTACAACCCGAAGTTGACTTTACGTCAAGGATTTTTTGATAATCTGTCTTCAATATCACCTTTTCAAGTTGCAAGCTGGATAAATAATTCAGCTGTTTCCGGACTCCTGTTGGTTTTGTGGCAGCCTAGATAAAAGATTTGGGAAGCTGGCAGCGGCAGCACCTGGTAATCCAAACTTTTGCAGGCACGACACCATGCATGGGTGAGATATACCCCCTCGTTTTGTGCAACGAGGTCTAAAATTGTGGATAAGTTTGCTGCTGACCGGATTTTTGGTGCAAAACCAAGTTCCTTAAAAAGCCGGTAGAGATTCTGGCTTTTCCAGGCAGATGCAACCTGTTCTGGTAATAGAAAGAACGAGTCATGAAAACAGGAAATATCTGTTGTATTGGAGCAGGACGCGGCATAAAGGAGCACTTGGGGAATCTCGGCAAACGGCTGTATGGATAGCGGATTTTCGGAGCCATAAAGTTTCCCGGAAGCAGAAAAACGGCTCGGGACCAGTGGTGCTGCAGTCAGGATCAGATCGCAGCGTCCCTGCTCCAGTATTTCTGGCAGTTCCGCTTCTGGATAACAGGCAAACTCCAGATGTACTGGCTTGGGCATAGAGGCAGCGGCATCGAGAAAGCGGGTACGAAAATGAGACGGATCGACATCATCCGGATAAGCAATCCGAATGATGCTGATTCCGTCTTTTTTCTGCGCGTTCAGCTTATTTTTTAACAGATCAAGCTGAAAACGACACTGCTGAAAGTAGTCGTGATAAGCCTGGCCAGCCGGGGTCAGGGAAAGTGTGCGGCCGGAGCGGGTAAAAAGGCTGCAGCCAAGTTCTTCTTCTAGCTGCCGGATCTGTTTGCTGATCGCGGGCTGACTCACCGAAAGAACCTGGGCGGCTTCCGTGAAGCTGCCGTGTTTTACGATGGTGAGGAAGTATTGTATTTCCAGACTGTTCATGGATTCTCCTTTGCAGATGGCAGATTAGCCGTTTTCGTGCTTGCGCTGGTGCGGATGTTGGTACTGCTGCAGATTTGTTACTTGTTTTCTATATAATTCCGTATAGTCTCTTCTGATGCGTTGACGGTTCCCTGCACCATCTCTCCCTTGCCGCCGCCTTTTCCTCCAAGTGTTTCATGGAAGGTCTTAGAGAAGGCCTTCAAGTCTACGGATTCGCTTCCGAGAATATAGCGGTAACCGTCTTCGTCATTTCCCCAAAAGATGCTGCAGATGCCCTGGCATTTGCTTTTTCCCTCGTCTACAAACCGGCGAGCCACGTTTTTGTCCACATCTTTTTCAAAAACGAGATAGTTTTCCACATGCTCTGGGAGATTTTCCAGAATCTGCTCCATGGCACGGCTCTGCGCCTGGATCAGTTTTTCTTTCCAGGATTTTGCTTCGTCCTGAAGCCGTTTTACGGCCTGGGCGCTTTCTTCGGGCTTTGCGGACAGCATGCGGGAGATTTCGCGGATGTTACTTTCTTTCATGCGGTAATCTTTTAAGGCGCGGAAGCCGCATACCATGGTCACACGGGTGCCGCCTTTGTATTTGATTGCGTCGATCAGGCGGATGATTCCGACTTCACCGGTCAGCTTTACATGTGGTGCGCAGCAGGCGCAGACATCGTAGCCAGGAATTTCAACAATACGTACCTGACCGGTCAGCTCTTTTTTGCTGCGGTACTCCAGCTGCTCCAGCTCTTCTCTGGACGGGTAGGTGACCAGAATCGGAAGATTTTTTACAACGGCTTCGTTTGCCTCTAGCTCGACGTTCTGTAATTCTTCTTCGGTGAATGTCCCGTTAAAGTCCATGGTGACCAGTTCCTGTCCGAGATGGAAACCTACGTTGTCATATCCGAATGTGCGGTGCACGATACCGGAGACGATGTGCTCTCCGGTGTGCTGTTGCATTTTGGAAAAGCGCTCCGGGTAATTGATATGTCCGTCAACTTCGGTTTCTGGCTCCAGCGGTTTGTCGGTATAGTGGATGATCTGCTCATTCTTTTCCTGGACATCCAATACCTTTGCATTTCCAAGGATTCCGGTGTCGGCATACTGGCCGCCGCCTTCCGGGAAAAATACGGTCTGGTCAAGAATGACCTCGTAGCAGTTCTTTTTTTCGTTCCATTCGCAGGACATTACGGTTGCGAGGCAGCTGTCCTGGTGGCTGTCTTTATAATATAATTTGGTTGTTTCCATAGTCGGTGTTACCGGTCCTTTCTTTGCTGTCATGGTATCTTTCTCATCTTAGAAAATGTTTTTGTCATTTCTTTTGGTTTGGGGATGGTTCGTCTGTATCTGTTTTTAATGCAAACTGGTTTTTCCAGAAATCCAGCAGTCCTTCTTTTTTCATTTTACTAAGCTCTGCCGACAGGGCGCTGCGGTCGACCTCCAGGTAATCTGCAAGCTGCTGGCGGTTGAAGGGAATGGAAAAATTCCGGCTTCCTTCCCTGGCTGCCTGGGCGGAAAAATAGGAGATCAGGCGTCCTCGGATCGATTTTGGAGATGTATGCATGATGCGTTCGGACAATCCGAGATTTTTTCTTGCGGATGCCATGAGCAGATTCCGGATTAGCTGGCTGTGGTGGCTGCAGGTGGTCTGACAGGTGGTCAGTACCCGCCCGATGTCCAGAAACAGAATGTCGGAGTCCTGGTCCGCGACGACATTGACCATGAGCGGTTCGCCGGGAACACAGGCGTAGGTTTCCGCAAAGATCTGTCCCGGTCCGGCATGACCGAAGATACTCCGGTTCCCCAAAAGGTCATCCCGTTCGATGGTCACGCTGCCGGAGAGGACGATTCCGAGGTCCTTCACCAGATCTCCCATATATAAAATGATTTCGCCCTTCTGGAAATGTTTTTCCCTTGCGTAAAAACATTTCATCATTTCGTTTACCTGTTCTGGGGTGCTGCCACGAAACAGGACGGTCTGAGCGAGGAACTGATTATCCATGGCATTTCCTTTCTTCTCGAAAATGTTGTTCTAACAACATCTTTATGAGACTCATTATAGTATAATCTGCCTGTACAAGCAAGAAAACAACAAAAAGAATATTCACATATCGATTTTTTATTAGGAGGAAGAGAACATGGTTCGAAGAGTGATTCATATTGACCAGGAGAAATGCAACGGCTGCGGTATCTGTGCCAATGCCTGCCACGAGGGAGCAATCGGGATTGTAGATGGAAAGGCACAGCTTTTGCGCGATGATTACTGCGATGGACTTGGCGACTGTCTGCCGACCTGCCCGACCGGAGCGATCACTTTTGTAGAGCGGGAGGCGGCTGCCTACGATGAAGCTGCCGTGAAAGCGCATATGGAACGCCGCAAGCAGGAGCAGGCTGCCACTCAGGCATCAGACACACACAGCAGCGCTGTTCAGGAAGCATCTGCATCTACCGGTTGTCCGGGAAGCCGCGCACGTCAGATCGTTCATGAGGAAACCCCGGCATTCACCGGTTGTCCGGGAAGCCGTTCGCAGCAGATCGACCACGCGGAGGAAGCAGCAGAGGCAGCGCAGAATGAGGCAGCAGCACCATTTTCCATGCAGTCCCAGCTGACAAACTGGCCGGTACAGATCAAGCTGGCACCGGTGCGTGCACCTTACTTTAATCATGCACGCCTGCTCATTGCAGCTGACTGTACAGCTTATGCGTATGCAAATTTTCACCAGGAGTTCTTAAAAGGCAAGGTGGCTCTGATCGGCTGTCCGAAGCTGGATGATGTGGATTACAGTGAAAAACTGACCGAGATCATCCGCAACAACGATATCCAGAGTGTCACCATTGTCCGCATGGAGGTTCCTTGCTGCGGCGGTCTGCAGCATGCAGCTATGACGGCGCTGCAGAACAGCGGAAAGTTCATTCCGTGGCAGGTTGTTACGATTTCTATCGACGGAAAGATTTTGGACCAGGCATTCTAAGCAGGTCGCTTTATGGCTGACACTGTGAGAAACGTCTCATTTTAATGAAATTTTTTGGCTCGTTTCCCGGAGTTAACTGTGGCGGCTTTTCCTTGCAAACTGTCTGGTGCAATGATAGAATGAGAGCAGATACGGAGCAGTTATAAGTTATAGGCGAGAGAAAACGTTATGACTGTTTTCAGAAAAGTATCACCAGTAACAGATAAACGGAGGAAAAAATTATGAGATTACGCCACATCCGGGGCGCAGAGGAAGCCATTACGAGCAGTCCTTTCGTCATTCAGGAGCCGAAAGAGCATCGTGGCCATTTTAATGAGTTGTTTGGCAATGCAAATCCGATCGAGATCGAGGTTGGAATGGGAAAAGGCAAGTTCATCATGGAACTGGCGCAGAAACACCCGGAGACGAATTTCATCGGCATCGAGCGTTATTCCAGCGTGTTGCTGCGGGCGCTTCAGAAGCGGGAAGAGCTGGAGATTCCCAATATATATTTCATGTGTATGGACGCAAAAGAGCTGGGCGAGATTTTTGCGCCCGGGGAAGTCGAAAAGATTTACTTAAACTTCTCGGATCCGTGGCCAAAGGACCGTCACGCAAAGCGCCGTCTGACTTCACCGGATTTCATGAAGGTGTATGACCAGGTTCTTGCAAAGGACGGCTGTGTGGAATTCAAGACGGATAACCAGGATCTGTTTACCTATTCTCTGGAGGCAATTCCGGAGGCAGGATGGAAAATCGAGGCATTTACCCGAGACCTTCATCACAGCGATATGGCTGAGGGCAATGTCATGACCGAGTATGAGACTAAGTTTTCTGCAATGGGGAATCCCATCTGCAAGCTGATTGCAAGCCGCTAGGCGATGCTGACCGTTGCTGGCATATTGGAGGTCAGGAAATGCCGTGTGCGGCGGAATCAAAAGCGGGTGGACCAAAGCAGAATCTGCAGGATGCAGGCATCTGCGATAAAAATGAGATGCTGTCAGGACTGGATATGTGAGTGAATAAGTCAGATCTGCATATACTATCGGTAAAGAAATGCTGCTGTTCATGGGCAGGAATTTCCTGAGTGGAAAATTCCGCTGCTAAGTGCGCCTGCCGCGAACGGCAGCATAGAAACCGGTGATGCATATGTCAATCAAGAAAAAACTGGTCCGCTGTCTGCGCAGTGCTACCTGCGATAAGGAAGCCTTAAACCGCCGCATTTTAAAATGGCGCAAGTGTTTCAAAGAGGTGGAAAAGGAGCTGAACCGCTGCAAGAAATGCTGACATGCGATATGCAGACGAAAACCTGGATATTGCAGCAGTACACAGATGGCAGGAGTCAGATAGCATCCGAGACAGATACACAGGGAAACATATAGAGGAAGAAAAGGAGGAACTATACTATATGGAAAGAAAATTTACATCTGAGAATTTTGAAGCTGAGGTATTAAAATCAGAAAAGCCGGTTCTGGTAGATTTTTATGCAGACTGGTGTGGTCCGTGTAAGATGATGGCACCGGCAGTTGAGGAACTGGCAAACGAGCAGGACGATGTGATCGTCGGAAAGCTGAATGTGGACTTTGCTCCGGAGCTTGCCCGTACCTACAAAGTATTCTCGATTCCTACCCTAATTCTGTTTAAAAATGGAGAAGCCGTGGAAAAACGCGTTGGCGTCCAGAGTAAGGCAGAGCTGGAAATGCTGATAAAATAAGGCTTTTTGCCCCATCAAAAGTCGACCGAAAAAAAATTGAAAAAAATTTAAAAAAAGTGTTGACTTTTGGTGGGACTTAGGATAGAATAATGAACGTGCCGCTGAGACAGCAACAAACAAGCGGGACAGAAAAAATTAAATAAGCGCCTTTAGCTCAGTTGGTAGAGCAGTAGACTCTTAATCTATTTGTCCAGGGTTCGAGTCCCTGAAGGCGCATTATAAAGGCACTGATTTTGCAGACAGAGAGCTGCGGGGTCGGTGTTTTTTGCTATATAGATTTTGCGGCAGCATTAGAACTGAAATTCAGAAAGGGGATACATTCCAATGAAAATCCTGCACAATCTGCTTGGTATTTTATGTGGCTTTGCGCTGATGATCATCTTACTGATCACTTCGATTGAAGCGGTTACTTACTGGACTCCGGGTTATTACGAAAAAGAATATGCGAAATATGGTGTTTTGCAGGATGTTCATATGGAAATGAATGATCTTTTGGATGTTACGGACCAGATGATGGCATATCTGCGTGGAAACCGGGAAGATCTTCATGTCCCGACTGTGGTGGACGGGCAGCCCCGTGAATTTTTCAACGACCGGGAAATTGCCCATATGGAGGATGTGAGAGGATTGTTTTTGGGTGGACTTGCTCTTCGCCGGATCAGTATTGGGTTGATCGTAGTCTGTGTGGTCCTGCTGTTTGCACGGAAAGCAGATGTGCGCCGGGTGCTGCCGAAAATGATCTGCGCAGGATCAGCCTTGTTTTTTGCAGTGCTGGCGATCCTTGCTGCAATCATATCCACAGATTTCAATAAATATTTTATCATCTTCCATCATATCTTTTTCAATAATGACTTATGGCTGCTGAATCCGGATACGGATCTTCTGATCAATATTGTTCCGGAGCCATTCTTTATGGACACGGCCGCGCGCATTGCCGTAACTTATGGAGTATCTGTTCTTGCAGTATTTGCAATTTGTCTCATTATCCTTTATTATAATGATAGAAGGGGTAAAAAAACGAAAATCTGATGCAGGTTTGCCTGTGAATTGGTTTTCGATCGCATGCCCCAAGATTATAAGAATATCGCCGGACAAGGAAAACACATCCTTGCCCGGCTTTTTGGGAGATAAAACAGAATGAAACGAATACTGACTCTATTACTATGCCTGACTTTGCTCACCGGCATCTCTGCTTCACCGGCACTGGCGGCTCCAGACTGGCCGTCGAATGTTTCGGTGGAAGCGGAAGGCGCCATTCTTATGGATGCCCGTTCCGGAGCCGTTCTTTATGGAAAAAACTTACATGCAGTGTATTATCCGGCCAGCATCACCAAGATCCTGACTGCCCTGATCGTCATTGAGCACTGCAACCTGGATGATGTAGTGACCTTTTCCCATGATGCGATCTACAGTGTGGAGCAGGGAAGCAGCAGTGCGGGAATGGACGTAGGCGACAAGATGACGGTGCGGGATTGTCTGTATGCCATGCTGCTGAAATCGGCGAATGAGGTTGCCAACGCACTGGCAGAGCATACTGCCGGTTCTATCAAAAATTTTGCAGTTTTGATGAATGCCAAGGCAAAGGAACTGGGATGTCAGGAGAGTCATTTTAACAATCCGAGCGGACTGAACGACCCGCAGCACTATACCTCGGCTTATGACATGGCGTTGATCGCGCAGGCCGCTTTTCAGAATGAGACGTTTGTCACCATTGATTCCAGTCTTTATTACGATCTGCCGCCGACCAGACACAATCCGGACGGATTCCGGGTGTATCCGGGACATCGTATGTTAAAGAAAAATGCGCCGCAGTATTATGCAGGCGTGATCGGCGGCAAAACCGGTTATACCACGCTGGCTGGAAATACATTGGTAACGTGTGCGGAAAAAAACGGAATGAAGCTGATCACGGTGATCTTAAATGGTCATCAGACGCATTACAGTGATACCAAAGCCCTGTTGGAGTTTGGATTTGCTAATTTTCAGTCAGTGAACATTGCGGATGCGGACAGCACGTATTCCTCAGTCTCAAATGACATGACCATTGCCGGACTTCCGGCGGCGGACTTGTCTGTGCTGCATATGCAGAAAGAATGCTATGTGACACTGCCGAAAACGGCAGATATTTCGGAAGCCCAGTCTTCGATCAGTTATGATCTGCCGGAGTCTGCCCCGTCTGCAGCGGTGGCCCGCATTTCCTATCAGTATAATGACCGTCAGATTGGGGCAAGTTATCTGCTGCACAAGGAGACCGCGGAGGAAACAGAACAGGCCGTTGCAAGCGTTCAGGCAGAAACGAATGCGGAAACAGAAACCGGATTGGCAGAGGAAAGCAATGCATCTGTGGGAGCAGGAAGCCGTCAGAGTGCACAGACGGAAAGCGGATTGGAGGCAGAGACTTCTTTTGATCAGGATCCGCTTGCACTTGCCGAAACGGATCCGCTGGCATCTTCCGAAGCCGAAGAAAAGCAAAGTCCTTTTGGAAAGCGCAAGACAGGGTTCCATCTGAATATTCCTCCGGCATTCTGGATCATTGTTGGAGCAGCTGCGGTGGCTGCGATCATTGGTTCCGGACTCCTCACGGCAAAATACCGGATCGAGAAACGGGAAGAGGAAGAGCGCTCCGCGCGCTATGAGCGCCGCAAGCAGCGTCTGCAGGATATTGGCATGACGACCTCGGAATTTGACATGATGCTTCAGCAGAAACGTTCCGATTCCGCGTTAAAGCAGACGAAAGAAAAACACAGACCGAAAAAACATAAATCATTTCTGGACGATCCGAAGAAGCATTATTAAACCGGTTTCATGGTCTGCAATAAAAAACTTCCGTAATCTGAGAATAGATCACGGAAGTTTTTTTGTGCGTTTTTGTTTTCGTTTTGCATGGTTTCGTTCTGCACGTTTTTTGCGGACATCTTCTTTTCGCTGCAGGATCGCCTGTGCGCCTTCTTCGTCCGTCAGCTTTAAGGTTTTTACTACGAATACCGATTCGTCCTCTACTTTTTTCATGCGGATCTTGCCTTTGAGGAATCCATGTTCCGGACAGAGCGCCAGGGCAAAATAGGTTTTCTGGTTTGGTGTAAACCAGCGGACTTTTTTGCGCAGCATACGGCCGCAGCGGTAGCACATCATCTCGGTGACGTTCTTGCTTGCCATGGCTTCTTCTTTGGTGTCAAAGACCCGGGAAACATATTTGGAGTAGCCGGGAAAGGTTATGCGGATTTCTTCTTTCCTATTAGAAGGAAGGCGGTAATAATCGACGGACAAAAATGGCAGAATCGTCTCTGGTCCTGGCGTGTTTCCAAGCATGGTGAGCAGTTTCCCCGTGTAGTAAGCGTCGTCTAAGGCCCGGTGAAAGGGACGCGCTTCCATAAGCTGTTGTTCTTCTACGGCAGAGTCCAGGGAAATTCTTGCGTTGTCGCGGCAGAAAAGCCCGTAAAGCTTTTGTACGTCATAATAAAAAAGTGGTTTCGGAAAAGGATTTTCCATGTGGTAAAAATCCATATTCCGCTGCAGTTCTAACAGATCCATGTTTCCCCAGGTACAGAATACGGCATCCTCCCCACACCAGGAAAGAAACTCCGCAGCGGCATCCGGAAACAGATTGCCATCTTTTTGCAATTCCTTCATATTCATATGGGTCACTTCGGAGATTGCGTGATGCATCTGTGTGTAGACCTGTGGGCGGATGAGCCGGTGGAATTCGTCAGTCATCTGAAATGCTTCATTCAGTTTTACAGCCCCGATTTCGATAATTTCAAAGGGGAAATGCGGAATAGATTTTTCTTTTCCATTTGCGCTCTGATTCCATTCTAAGTCAAATACAATGTAGTTCTTCATAATGGAATTATTATAGCATACCCGCTGCAGTTTGCCTAGGGCGGGAATTTGCTGCTGTTTGCGTCTTGCAGGAACTTACAGTTTCCTTACAATACGAAAAACAATGCTTTTTTGCGTGCGCAATTTTGCCGGATATAGTATAATTGTAGTAAATATTATGTTATGGTGCCGGGCACGTATGCGTGCGCAGGAACGAAAAATAACGGTGTACAAAGGAGGGTTCTTTATGGCAGGTGGAAACAGCAGCTGGGAGAAGATCCAGCAGGGCGTGAACGATACAGAACGGCTGATTGTTCAGAGAGAGTACAATGCTTCTATGATGAAAGCACGTCAGACTCTGGAATTTATGGTAAAAAATCTGGCAGATCAGGCGGGCATCCTGGATGAGAGCGATTTAAAAAATATGATCGATGCGCTTTATGAAAACCGCTGGATCTCCAAGACCACGTGTGAGAACTATCACAAGATCCGGATGATCGGCAACAAAGCGGCTCATGAGGGCGATGCCAATGCTTACAGCGCGAACCAGGCGTACCACATGCTTTCGCAGGAAATGTACACGTTCGCAGATGAATACCGCAAGGCAAGAAAAGGCGCAAAACCGCTCACAAGACCGGCAGTGGCGCAGAAATCTTCCAGTCAGTCTTATACTGGCACTGCACGAAAGGGTACGGCGGGGACTGGCCGTGCAAATACGGGGAATTCTTCTGGAACAGCACGAAACGGTAAAGGAAACGCAGCTGCCGCAGGCAGAACTTATGCAGGAACACGAAGCAGCAGCGCTGCATCTTCCCGGAGCCGAAGACGTTCGGGAGGCCGGAATGCTTCCTTTTCGCTTTATAATCTGCTGAAGCTTCTGGTACCGGTGCTCTGTATCGTCCTTTTGCTTCTGGTCGTGAAGGTTGTGAAGCCGGAACGCCAGACAAAGGAAACCGAAGGTCCGACTGCTGTGGAAACCATGGAAACAACGGAAGCTGTGCCGGAAGAGACCGAAAGCACAGGACCGGTTTACCGTACTACGGATGTTTTGAATGTCCGTCCGGAGCCAAGTACCTCTTCGGAGCGGATCGGTCAGCTGAATGCGGGCGTGACCGTGGAATATGTGCGCGCCCACGATGCTGACTGGGCCGTGATCCTCTACAACGGGCAGGAGGCGTATGTGGCAAGCCGGTATCTGCAGGAAGAATAACCATATATTTAACAACATGATTTCTACAGCCTCGCAATGCGATTTCGGCACTTTGACAAAAAAATATCGTTAAAAAAATGTTATTCTTTCATTTTCACTATGGAGTTTTTTGGGCAAAAGAGTATGATGTTAGCAGAGCGCTTATGACAGATATAATAAAATACCTATAGAATGGATACTTATATATTGAGTATGAGTGCAATCAAAAAGACAAGGAGGAGCAAGATGGATACCGTGATCAAGAGGATATCGGAGATTGAAAAAGCTGCTGTGACCGTCATGGATGATGCCGCTGCACGCAAGAAAGCGTTTGCGGCTGAGATGGAAGAAAAAACACGGCAGTTCGACCAGACAGCAGATGCCGAGACAGAAAAAAAGGTGCAGGATCTTCGTCAGGAGATGGAAAGCCGGATGAAGTCTGAATTGTCTGAGCAGAAGGCACAGGCTGAGGCGCAGCTTGTGCGGATGGAAAAAAATTATGAGCTTCATCATGAAACGTATGTGAAGAAGCTGTTTCAGGAACTGATAAGGGAGTGATCGTATGGGGCTTTTGGCCTACAGCGGGATAACGACAAAGGTGCGGGCAATGGAAAGCCGTTTGTTGACGGCAGAAGAGTTTCGCCAGCTGGCAGAGCAGGAAGATGTCCGCAGCGCGGCAGATTATCTGAAGCAGCAGCCTGCTTATGCGGAGGTGTTTGCCGGTCTGGACGATACGAAGCTGCACCGGGGGCATATTGAACAGATCCTGACCCAGTCGGAGTACCGCGATTTTACCAAGCTTTACCGCTTCTCCAGTGTGAAGCAGCGGAAATTCCTGGATCTTTACTTCCGGCATTATGAGGTGGAAGTGATCAAGAAGCTTCTGCGGCATATGCTGGGCGGCAGGGAAGGACAGCCGGATCTGTCGGTGTTCCAGGAGTTTTTTGAGAAGCATTCTAATCTGGATCTCGAAGCACTTTGTAAGGCAAAAAATCTTGCAGAGTTTACCGATGCACTGGGGAAGAGCGCATACGGGGATCTGTTAAGGCAGCTGCTTGATAAGGGACAGAACAGTCTGTTTGACTGTGAGCTGCAGCTGGATCTGTTTTATTTTCAGTCTCTCTGGAAAGCACGGACCAAGATTTTGAGCAAAGCGGAGCGGAAAATCCTGGATGCATGCTATGGAAGCCGCCTGGATATTTTAAATATCCAGTGGATCTTCCGGGCGCGGAGCTTTTACCGGCTTTCTCCGGCGCAGATTTATGCCTTACTGATCCCGGTCCATTACCGGCTGCGTGCAGAGACGGTAAAGCAGTTAGTCGAGGCGGAGGATGATGCGAAGTTTTTTGCCGTATTAAAGGAAACTCCGTATGGAAAACTGGAGACAGAGCAGACCGGCCAGATGCCGGATGTCCAGCTTTTATCAAAACAGATTTTAGACCAGATTTATGGCAAGACCGGGCGCCGCTATCCGCATTCTCCGGCGGTGCTGGATTCGTATCTGTATTTTAAGGAACAGGAGATGCGAAAGATCGTCACGGCGTTAGAGGGAATCCGGTATGGAATTTCCGCGCCGGAGATCATGGGGCTGATAGCAAAACAATAAAGGAACGCAGTTGGAAGCTTTGGGGTGCAATTTCGGAGGGAGTATTTGGAAATTGCGACCGAAAACGGAGCAGAACGCTGCAGACAGGAGGAATTACTTGTGATAGAAAAAATGAAGTTTTTGAGTATCACAGGTCCGAAGGATGATATTGACCGGGTGGTGGAGCAGTATCTCTCAAAATATGAGATCCAGCTGGAAAACGCCCTGTCGGAGCTTAAGACGGTGGCAAGCCTTAGGCCGTATCTGGAGATCAATCCTTACAAAGCGGAGCTGCAGACAGCAGAAACGCTGATGAAGGAGATTGATGGAACGGCCGGAACCGGGACAAATGTGACACAAAAACTTTCCGTAGAAGATGCCGTTAACACGATCCATAGCCTGGATGAGCAGTTAAAGTCACTTCGGACAAAGAAGGAAGCACTGGAGAAGCAGGCATCGGACATGGAGCAGTCCATGGACCGGGTGATCCCGTTTACGGATCTGAATTATGACCTGAAGGACATTTTACATTTTCAGTATATCAAATTCCGGTTTGGACGCATGACGCATGAATATTACAACAAATTCATGGATTATGTGTACGATACCATCGATACGGTGGTGCACAAATGTCAGGAAGATGCAGAGTATGTGTGGCTGGTGTATTTTGTGCCGGAGCCGCTCTGCGATAAGATCGATGCAATTTACGCATCGCTGCATTTTGAACGGTTTTTCCTGCCGGACGAGTATGAGGGAACCCCGGTGGATGCGACCCATGAACTGGAGCATCAGCTTTCCGGAGTCTATGAAGAGATCCGTGGGATCGATGAGCAGTTTCAGAAGATGCTGGCTGCACAGGCAGACAGCCTTAGAGCCGCTTGCCGGAAGCTGGAAACCTATTCCAGAAATTTCGATGTGCGCCGCCTTGCCGCCTGCACAAAGGATAAGGACCACACCTTTTATATTTTGTGCGGCTGGATGAGCGAGACAGATGCGAAGGCTTTCCGCAAGGAACTGGAAGAGGATGATAAGACCTTCTGCTTCGTGGAGGAAGATCATGGAAACATCATGAGTAAGCCGCCGACCAAGTTAAAGAATCCGAAACTGTTCAAGCCGTTTGAGATGTTCATACGCATGTACGGACTTCCATCGTATGAGGAAATCGACCCGACGGTCATTCTCGGTCTGACTTACTCGTTCTTATTTGGATTTATGTTTGGCGATGCGGGACAGGGCCTGTGCCTGATGCTTGGCGGTTACCTGTTGTACCGGGCAAAGAAGATGAATCTGGCGGCGATCATTTCCTGCTGCGGTTTCTTCTCGACCATATTTGGATTTTTATTCGGCAGTGTCTTTGGATTTGAAAATATCATACAGCCGTTGTGGCTGCATCCGAAGACAGCGATGACGAACCTTCCGTTTGTTGGAAATTTAAATACCGTGTTTATCGTAGCGATTGCCATGGGCATGGGAATTGTTCTGATGACGATGGTTTTGAACGTCATCAACAGCCTGAGAAGCCATGACACAGAAAAGGCATTTTTCGATACCAATGGCATTGCAGGCATCGTATTCTACGGTGCACTGGCTGTCACGATCATTCTGTATATGAGCGGACATACGCTTCCGGCTACGGCTGTGCTGATCGTGATGTTTGTCCTGCCGCTTCTGGTGATCTTCTTTAAGGAGCCACTTACGGCGCTGGCCGAGAAGCACGCGAAGATCATGCCGGAGGAAAAGGGCATGTTTTTCGTGCAGGGCGTGTTTGAATTGTTTGAAGTATGCTTAAGCTATTTTTCCAACACTCTTTCGTTTGTCCGTGTGGGCGCGTTTGCGGTCAGCCATGCGGCGATGATGGAAGTGGTCCTGATGTTAGCCGGTGCCGAGGCGGGAACGCCGAACTGGCTTGTGGTCGTCCTTGGCAACCTGTTCGTGTGCGGCATGGAAGGACTGATCGTTGGCATCCAGGTGCTCCGTCTGGAATATTATGAGCTGTTCAGCCGTTTCTACCGGGGAACCGGGCGGGAGTTTAAGCCGTACGGAAGACAGAATTAGCGGAAACTCTAACATATCTGGGCTGGTAGTACTGGAAAAGGGCTGGAAGCCCGGGCAGCCTGGGCAGCAGACAACAGACAAAACAACAAAAGATATTCACAATAAAAAAGGAGAATCAGATCATGACTTTATTAGCAAAAATCACACTGGCAGCAGCATTAATCCTCAGCATTGCAGTTCCGTTTGGCGCGTTTGCAGCAGGAGAGAAAACGAGAGGACGTTATAAGACCGCCATCGGCGTAAATGTATTTCTGTTTATGGCAACCATTGGTGTGGCTGCGGGACTCATGTTTACCGGTCATGCATTTGCGGCAGAAGAAACTGCCAAGGCAGTCAACAGTGCAGCAGGCTGGGGCTATCTGGCAGCAGCACTTTCCACCGGTATGAGCTGCATCGGCGGCGGTATTGCCGTATCCGCAGCAGCATCTGCCGCACTGGGAGCGATCAGTGAGGACGGCTCCATTCTTGGTAAATCCCTCATCTTCGTTGGTCTTGCCGAAGGTGTCTGCCTGTACGGACTGATCATTTCCTTTATGATCCTTGGTACCCTGTAAGATGAAGATGTATCTGATCAGTGACAACATCGACACCTGGACCGGCATGCGGCTCGCCGGTGTGGAAGGTGCGGTGGTGCACGAAAAAGAGGAATTGAAGGCAGAACTGGATAAGGTCCTGGCCGACAAGACGATCGGAATCGTACTGCTGACAGAAAAATTCGGGCGGGATTTCCCGGAACTGGTCAATGAGGTAAAGTTAAACTATCGCCAGCCACTGTTTGTAGAGATTCCGGACCGTCATGGAACCGGCCGCAAGCCGGACTTTATCACGGCCTACGTCAACGAAGCGATCGGGCTGAAATTATAATGCAAAAAGGAAGGTGACCAATGTGACCACCGAGGAAAAATTACAGCATTTTCTGGACACCTGCATGGAAGATGCCAGGGTTCGCAGCGGACGGATGCTGGATGAATATATGTCCGCACTGGAAAAGACATTTGAGGAACATAAAGCCGATACCCGCAGACGTGAGAAGCTGCAGCTGCAGCAGGAAACGGAGAAGATCGAGCGGGAGATCAACAAACAGCTGGCGGTAGGGCAGATCGATATCCGCCGGATGCTGGGGCAGAAACAGGAAGAATTAAAAGACAAGCTGTTTGTGGAGTTAAAGGATATGCTGGCGCATTACCTGGAGACGCAGGACTACCAGAAGCTTTTGGAGCGCCAGGTGAAACATGCGGTAGAGTTTGCGGGGCAGGATCCGGTGATCATTTATCTGGATCCGGTCGATGAGGATAAAGTAAACCGCCTTGCGCTTCACAATGGAAACGCGGAATTCCGCATCAGCGAGTATTCTTTCACCGGAGGAACCCGGGCGGTAATCCCGTCGCGCCATATCCTCATTGATAATTCCTTCCAGACGAAGCTGGAGGAAGCCAGGGAGAAGTTCCACTTCGACTTAAGCCTGACAGAAGGAGGAAATGGAGATGTCTAAGACGGGTGTGATCTGCGGGATCAACGGCCCGATCGTCCATGTGAAAGGGGACGCGGGCTTTACCATGAATGAGATGGTCTATGTAGGCCATGAAAATCTGGTGGGCGAAGTCATCGGCTTAAAAGCCGGGGATACCATTATCCAGGTTTACGAGGAGACAGCCGGGATCCGGCCGGGTGAGCTGGTAACCGGAACCGGTGCGCCGGTGTCCGTTACCCTGGCACCGGGCATCCTGACCAATATTTTTGATGGAATCGAGCGACCATTAAGTGAGATTGCGAAAAGTGGCGGCGCGTACATCAGTCGCGGCGTGAATGTCAGCGCACTGGATACCGAAAAGAAATGGAAGACCCACATCACCGTGAAAAAAGGTGATCGGGTATACGGGGGCACGATCCTTGCGGAGGTGCCGGAGACTCCGGCAATCCTTCATAAGGTCATGGTGCCGCCGGATAAGGAAGGCTATGTGCTGGATGTGGTGGAAGACGGAGAATACACGATCAACGATTCTCTGGTAACGATCCAGCATTTTGACGGCACTGAAGAAAAGCTGACGATGACCCAGAAATGGCCGATCCGTGTGGCAAGACCGACGGCAAAGCGTTTTCCGGCAACCCAGCCGCTTGTGACCGGCCAGCGTATCCTGGATACGCTGTTTCCGCTGGCAAAGGGCGGCACGGCGGCAATTCCGGGAGGATTTGGTACCGGAAAGACCATGACCCAGCATCAGATCGCAAAGTGGTCGGATGCGAACATCATCATTTACATTGGCTGTGGTGAGCGCGGAAACGAGATGACACAGGTTCTGGAGGAATTCTCCGAGCTGATCGACCCGAAGACCGGAAATCCGCTGATGGACCGCACTACCCTGATCGCGAACACGTCCAACATGCCGGTGGCAGCCCGTGAGGCGAGCCTGTATTCGGGTCTGACACTGGCGGAGTATTACCGGGATATGGGCTACCATGTTGCGATCATGGCGGATTCTACCTCCCGTTGGGCAGAGGCGCTGCGTGAGCTTTCCGGACGTCTGGAGGAGATGCCGGCGGAGGAAGGCTTCCCGGCTTATCTGGCATCGAAGCTGTCTGCCTTTTATGAGCGTGCCGGTATGATGCAGAATTTAAACGGAACCGAGGGAAGTGTGACCATCATTGGTGCGGTATCGCCGCAGGGCGGTGATTTCTCCGAGCCGGTAACGCAGAATACCAAGCGTTTCGTGCGCTGCTTCTGGGGTTTGGATAAGAGCCTGGCGTATGCGAGACATTTCCCCGCTATTTCCTGGCTGACCAGTTATTCCGAGTATTTAAACGACCTTGGTCCGTGGTACACGGAGCATGTCGATAAGAAGTTTGTGGACTACCGCAACCAGATCGTCTATCTGCTGTCCCAGGAGAGCAGTCTGATGGAGATCGTGAAGCTGATCGGCGGCGATGTCCTGCCGGACGACCAGAAGCTGATCCTGGAGATCGCCAAGGTGATCCGCGTGGGCTTTCTGCAGCAGAACGCCTTCCACAAGGACGATACCTGCGTCCCGATGGAGAAGCAGTTTAAGATGATGGAGATCATTCTGTACCTGTACCGGAAGTCCCGTTCGCTGATCTCGCTGGGCATGCCGATGTCGGTACTGAAAGAAGATCCGGTCTTTGACCAGGTCATTGCCATCAAGTACGATGTACCGAACGATAACCTGGCAATGCTGGATGATTATAAAAAGAAGATTGATGCCTTTTATGACGGCGTCATCGAGCGGAATGCATAGGAGGGCTGTGACATGGCAATTGAATATTTAGGTTTGAGTGCGATCAACGGCCCCATGGTAGTGTTAGAGGGTGTTTCCGGTGCGGCTTACGACGAGATCGTGGAGATGACGGTCGACGGGAACAAACGGAAGCTGGGCCGTATCATTGAAGTATACGAAGACAAGGCGGTGATCCAGGTCTTTGAGGGAACCGAAGGCATGGGACTGAAAAATGTCCATACCCGCCTGACCGGTCACCCGATGGAGCTTGGCGTTTCGGAGGAAATGCTGGGCCGTATCATGAATGGAATTGGCGTCCCGATTGACGGACTGGGCGAGATTTTGCCGGAAAAGATGCTGGACGTCAACGGAAAACCGTTAAACCCGGTGACCCGTGAGTATCCGCGAAACTACATCCGTACCGGAATTTCTGCGATTGACGGCCTGATGACCCTGATCCGCGGTCAGAAGCTGCCAATCTTTTCCGGCAATGGACTTCCGCATGACCAGCTGGCGGCGCAGATTGTGCAGCAGGCATCGCTGGGCGATGATTCCGACGAGCAGTTTGCGATCGTCTTTGCGGCCATGGGCGTGAAGCACGATGTGGCAGAATTTTTCCGCCGGACATTTGAGGAGAGCGGCGTTTCTTCCCATGTTGCAATGTTTATGAACCTGGCAAACGACCCGGTGGTTGAGCGTCTGATCACGCCGAAATGTGCGCTGACTTTAGCGGAATATCTGGCGTTTGAGAAGAACATGCACATCCTGGTTATTTTGACGGATATGACTTCGTTTGCGGAGGCGATGCGTGAGGTATCTTCTTCGAAGGGCGAAATCCCGTCCCGAAAAGGCTTCCCGGGTTATCTGTACAGCGAACTGGCAGCGCTTTATGAGCGCGCCGGAATTGTAAAGGGTGTGAACGGATCCGTGACCCAGATCCCGATCCTGACCATGCCGAACGATGACATCACCCACCCGATCCCGGACCTGACCGGTTACATTACGGAAGGTCAGATCGTTCTGGACCGGGAGTTAAACGGTCAGTCGGTTTACCCGCCGATCAACGTGCTGCCGAGCCTGTCTCGTCTGATGAAGGACGGCATCGGCGAAGGCTACACCCGTGCGGATCACCAGGCAGTGGCAAACCAGCTGTTTTCCTGCTATGCCAAGGTGGGCGATGCGAGGGCGCTGGCATCCGTCATCGGCGAAGATGAGCTGTCCCCGCTGGATAAAAAATATCTGGTCTTTGGCCGGGAGTTTGAGCACCGCTTTGTCGGACAGGATCCCCATGATAACCGGAATATCATAACCACCTTGAACATTGGCTGGCAGCTTCTCGGACTTTTGCCAAAAGCGGAGCTCGACCGGATCGATACGAAGATCCTGGATCAGTATTACCGGCCGATGAAGCTGGATGAGAACGGGGATCTGGTGGCTGTGGAAACAGAAAAGAGCGCGGTGGCTGGTACGGTCGTGACACCAGCCCAGGTCGAAACAGCGCGGCAGTAAGGGGGAATCTGTATGAATCCGAATACCTTTCCTACCAAGGGCAATTTGATTTTAGCGAAGAATTCCCTTGCTCTGGCGAGCCAGGGTTACGAGCTGATGGATAAAAAGAGGAACATCCTTCTTCGGGAACTGATGGGCCTGATCGACCAGGCAAAGGACATTCAGGCAGAGATCGATACCACATTCACGGAAGCCTACAAGGCACTTCAGAAAGCTAATATTGAGCTTGGTATTGGTTTTATCCAGGATATCGCTGCGACGATTCCGGTGGACGATACCATCAAGATCAAGACAAGGAGTATCATGGGAACGGAGATTCCACTGGTACAGCATGAGCCGGTGCCGCTGACACCGGGCTATGCCTTCGCAAGCACCAGTCCGGCGCTCGACGAGGCGCGGATGCATTTTGAGAAGGTGAAGGAGCTGACGGTAAAGCTTTCCATGGTGGAAAATTCCGCTTACCGGCTGGCGTCCAGCATCCGCAAGACCCAGAAACGGGCGAATGCCTTAAAGAACATCACCATACCGACGTACCAGAGTCTGGTTACGACCATCGGCAATGCGCTGGAGGAGAAAGACCGTGAGGAGTTTACGCGGCTGAAGGTGATCAAAAGAACAAAGACAGGGTAAATGATATCCTATGAAACTTATTCTTCAGGCTGTTTTTCTGGCAGACACTTCACAGAAATTGTGAACTGTGATAAAATATAGGTCAACTGGGGTTTCAAACTGGGGAACCCCTTTGACATTTACCACAGGAAGTGAGGTCAGAATTTTGACAACTGGAAATACAAAAAGAAATTGGAAAAGAAAAGTACAGTGCGTGAGTGCGGCGCTTCTCATGGCTGGTCTTCTGGCGGGATGCGGCGCAGCCCAGACAGCAAACCAGGCAGAGAGTGAGACCACCGAGGAAAACCTGGTTCTTATGGAAGAGACCTTGCCGCAGACCGCGGCAGATGAAACGGTCATGGCACTTTCACCGGATGGTCCGCTGCTTCCGTCTGTAGAGGGCGTGGATGCGGAATACAGTGAACCGATCCCGGATTACCTGCGCATCGGTGAGAAACATCCGATCGTTTTAAAGCTGCAGCAGCGCCTGATGGATTTAGGCTTTATGGATAACGATGAGCCGACCGATTATTATGGTGAGGTAACCCAGAGTGCGGTCAAGATCTACCAGCGTCAGAACAAACTGGCGCAGGACGGTATCATCGGCCCGGATACCCTGGAGGCGATCCTTTCCCCGGATGCCAAGTATTATGCGGCGCAGAAGGGCGATGAGGGTACCGATATCACCCGGATCCAGAGCCGTCTGTATGAGCTGGGCTATCTGGCAAGCGACAGTCAGGTGACCGGCAGCTTTGGTGACGCGACCGAAGAAGCGGTCATGAAGATGCAGAGTGTCAATGGTCTGGACCAGGATGGTAAAGTCGGCAGAAAGACCATGAACCTTCTTTACAGTGAAGATGTGAAGGCAAACATGCTGGCATACGGCGAGAAGAGTGATCTGGTCCTGGCGGCGCAGAAGCGCTTAAAAGAGCTGGGCTATATGACCACGGAGCCGGACGGCAGCTACGGAAACGATACGATCATTGCGGTAAAACAGTTTCAGTCCCGGAATGACCAGGTTGTGGATGGTTACCTTGGACCGGCAACCCGTGTCGCATTGAACAGCTCGGATGCGGTTCCGAACGGCTTAAGCCTGGGTGATAGCGGCGATAATATCCAGCGTGTCCAGAACCTGTTAAGCAAGTTAGGCTACTTAAAATCTGCAAATGTAACCGGCTATTACGGTGAGGTGACGGAGAATGCAGTCAAGCTGTTCCAGCGCACCAACGGACTGAGTGCAGATGGTACGGTCGGCATCATGACTATGGCAAAGCTGACTGCAGGGGATGCCAAGAAGGCACCGGCACAGCCGAAGACCAGCACCAGCAAGAACAACAGCAAAAACAATACGACCAGTGGCGGAAGTAAGAAGGGAAGCTCCGGAAGTACTTCGGTTCCGAATACCGGCGGAGCCAGCGGCGGTGCAAGTGCCCTGATCGCAGTGGCAAGCTCCAAGCTTGGCTGCCCGTATGTATGGGGCTCTAAGGGACCGAACTCGTTTGACTGCTCTGGTTTCGTATACTGGTGCTTAAACCAGGTAGGTGTGCGCCAGAGCTACATGACTTCCTCTGGCTGGAGAAATGCCGGAAGATATACCAGAATCAGCAGCTTCTCAAGTCTGCGTGCCGGAGACATCATCGTAGTAAGCGGCCATGTCGGAATCGTGGCAGGCGGCGGAACCGTAATCGATGCTTCCTCCGGTAACGGTAAGGTGGTACACCGTTCCTTAAGCTCCTGGTGGGCAAATAACTTCATCTGTGGATGGAGAATCTTCTAAAATAACAGGAATAACAGGATCGAAAAGCCAGAAATCAGGAAATGGGTTTCTGGCTTTTGTATTGTTCCAAATAAAAAACTTTTGGAAAAAATAATTGACAAATCAGAAAATGGGACTATAATGGCAGTTATTCAAAGAGTTGACATTCCATCAGTCTCTACGAAAATACTGACTGAGGATTGAAACAAACAAATGCGACGAACAGGACAAGGCTTTTTTGCCAGAACCGTTTTCAGAGAGCTTCCGGCCGGTGTGAGGAAGCAGCGGGGCAAAGAGGTTATCCCCTGCAAGCAGCTTGTCTGAAATGCAAACATAGTTTGTGTGTTATGCTTTGTGCAACACATGAGCAGCAACGCTCCGGTGATACCGGACGTTAAGCGAAAGTAAGACGGGACGGAAACCCACCGTTAACCGGGCGCGTATTCCTCCGGACTGAGAGACGGAAGGATATGGTCAGAGTGGCTGGCAGTATGTCAGCAAGGGAAGTGGTAACGCGGAGCGCATCCGGTAATATTGTGGTAATTATGCCTTCGTCTTCCTGCAGAAAAAGTTCTGCGGGGAGACGGAGGCTTTTTTGTTGCGATACATTTACAGGAAAACTGCAGGTGGCTGCTTCTGTGGCTGCATCGCACATCAGAGATTCATCCGCGGTCTGTTTGCTGATTTCCCGCGTTGCATAGTTTTGAGAGGAGAGAACAATTATGAATACACTTGTTATCGTTTTAATCGCAGCTGTGTGTCTCTTCTGTGGATACACATTTTATGGCCGCTGGCTTGCAAATAAATGGGGTATCGATCCGAAGGCGAAGACCCCGGCCGTTGCTTTAGAGGATGGACAGGATTACGTGCCGACTGATGGCTGGACCGTTTTTGCGCATCAGTTTTCTTCTATTGCAGGTGCAGGCCCTGTCACCGGTGCCATTCAGGCAGCAGCATTTGGCTGGGTTCCGGTTCTTCTGTGGGTCATCCTCGGAGGCATCTTCTTTGGTGCGGTAACCGATTTTGGCGCCCTGTATGCAAGCGTAAAGAATGAAGGTAAGTCCATGGGACTTCTGATCGAGAAATACATCGGCAAGACCGGACGGAAGCTGTTCCTTTTGTTCTGTTGGCTGTTTACCCTGATCGTTACCGCTGCTTTTGCTGATATGGTTGCGGGCACATTCAATGCTTACACCGTAACCGATGGAGTCACTTCTTTATCTCCGGCAGCACAGACGAATGGTGCAGCAGGTTCCATTTCTCTGATGTTCATCGTGTTCGCTATGGTATTTGGTCTGATGCAGAAGCATCTTCACCTGACAGGCTGGAAAGAAACGCTGGTCGGACTGGCATGTACCGTTGCTGCTTTTGCAGTCGGCATGGCATTCCCGCTGGTTGCCGGCAAGGACACCTGGTCTTATCTGACCTTTGCCTATATCTTCCTGGCAGCCGTTATGCCAATGTGGCTTCTGATGCAGCCGCGTGATTTCATGACAACCTTTATGTTTGCTGGTATGATCGTCGGTGCCGTAGTTGGCCTGGTGGTTGCACACCCGACCATGAACCTTCCGGCTTACACCGGATTTAAGAATGCCAAGATGGGAGATATGTTCCCGATCCTGTTTGTAACGGTTGCATGCGGCGCGGTTTCCGGATTCCACAGCCTGGTTTCCTCAGGAACCTCTTCCAAGACGATCTCCAATGAGAAAGATATGCTGAAGGTTGGCTATGGCGCCATGGTATTGGAGAGCCTGCTGGCTGTCCTGGCTCTGTGTGTTGCCGGTGCGGCAGCTGCAGCAGATGGTACCGCAGCAACCGGAACCCCGTTCCAGATCTTCTCCGCCGGTGTTGCAGGATTCCTGGAAATGTTTGGCATCCCGGTATATGTAGCACAGTGCTTTATGACCATGTGCGTTTCCGCACTGGCATTGACCAGTCTGGATTCCGTAGCTCGTATCGGGCGTATGTCCTTCCAGGAGTTGTTCTCCGTTGACGATATGGAGCATGCAGAGAGCTGGAGAAAGCTGTTATGCAACAAGTACTTCTCAACTGTGGTAACCCTGGCCTGCGGCTTTATCTTAACCAAGATCGGTTACTCCAACATTTGGCCGCTGTTTGGCAGTGCAAACCAGCTGTTAAGTGCCCTGGTATTGATTACTTTATGTGTATTCTTAAAGGTAACCGGAAGAGAAAACAAGACATTGTTCCCGCCACTCATCATCATGCTGTGCGTAACCTTTACTGCCCTGGTCGAGAGAACCGTTGCACTGGTTCAGGCGTTCGGCGCAGGAACCGCAGTCTTTATGGTGGAAGGCTTGCAGCTGATCATTGCGATCTTACTGATGGTTCTGGGTGTGATCATTGTGTATACATCCGGGAAAGAGCTGTTTCAGAAAAAAGGCGTGAAAAATGTGCAGGTGAAAAACGCGTAGAAAATAGAATTTGAAAGACAACAAAGACGCAGGTCACAAAAATGTGGCCTGCGTCTTTTCGTGAATCAGACAGATTATGCTGGCTGTTCTGCTTTTTTTACCGGGAATCCCACGCGCACTTTGAACAGATCCCCGTCGATCAGGATCTCAAAGGTTCCGCCCTGAAGCTTTGTCAGGCTCTGGGCGATAGAAAGGCCAAGGCCGCTTCCCTCGGTGGTGCGGGAGACATCGCCGCGGACGAAACGTTCGGTGAGTTCTTCACCCTGCACGTTTAACGGGTTTGCAGAAATGTTCTTAATGGTGAAGTAAACCTTATCGTCTTTCTGCTCCAGATCGGTGTAGACGCGGGTATGCTCCATGGCGTATTTGAATGCGTTGTTGTAAACATTTTCGAGGACACGCCACAGATGGCGGCCGTCTGCCTCGATGAGGATGCTGCTTTCCGGAAGTGTGGAAACCAGTTCCAGATTGCGGGTGGCAAACTTCTCCTCGAACTCGCCGTTGGTCTGCCAGATCATCTCTACGATGTCCAGGGTTGTCATCTCCAGCTTGACGTTGCCAGAGCTTGCCTTGGAGGCTTCGACCAGGTCTTCGGTCAGGTTTTTAAGACGCTGGGACTTCTGATCCAGGACTTTTAAGTATTCCTGGGCACGTTCTCCCGGAATCTGTTCCCGCTTTAGCAGGTCGACATAGTTGATAATGGAAGTAAGCGGTGTCTTGATGTCGTGGGAGACATTCGTGATCAGGTCAGCTTTTAAGCGTTCGCTCTTGACCTGCTCCTGAAGGGCACGCTCCAGTCCGGTTCCGATGCTGTTAATCATATTGCCGATCTTTAGCTCTTTTCCGTCGAGCCCGGCCAGATTCATCTGGTAGCTGGTATCGCCACCGGCGATTTTTTCAATCGCATCTGCAATCTGGTCTTCCTGGCGGGACTGTAAAAACAGCCGGTGGAAGGTCTGGTAATCCAGAATGACCAGCAGAAGAAAGCTGAGGATGCCGATGACCTGGGCAGCTGTGTGGGCGCGGAAATAGATGCACACAAACAGAATGCCGGTTCCGAGAAGCTGTGCGGAGATAAAGGCCAGAAACAGGCAGGAAAGTCTTCGGGAATAAGTCCGATTCGCAAAGTACAGATTGAGGTTTTCCTGCACATGATGAAGCATACTGTTGGTCCAGAGCTGGCGACTTTTGTAACGCCGCAGCATGCTGAATGCGCCAGTCATACAGCAGCCGTAAATGATCACGGCACGCAGCATGCGCTCGGAAAAGCTCCAGGCTGCGTCTGCGGCCACCAGATGGATCAGCGGGTAGCCTATCTTTTCTGCAAGAAACAGCATGAACATGGTGCTGACTGCAGTCAGGAGAATGCCGCTTTCGGTGGTGATCATATCAAAACCGTGCAGATACGGGTTTGTGCGGTCTTCTGTGCGGTAGCCGGATACCAGGATCAGGTAGTATAAGGTGACCAGGCAGCCAATGATGCCAAGAGCCAGACAAAACATGGCTTCCACAAAACGTCCGCGCAGATGGCGGTAATCGGCCGCCTGTCTGGCGTAGATGTCATCGGAATCGTAATGGGTGTTTACGGCAACCGTCATATGATAGCGGTCAGCATCGTTTACATTCAGCTGCTCCAGCTGGGATACGACGTTTTTGGGCAGCTCGTCTAAATTGCTGTCGATCAGGATGGAGCTGCTGTCGACGGAGCAGTAGCGTCCCATGGATCTTAACTGGGCATCGGTCAGATCCCCGGCATTGGAATATTCGGAAACTACGGTTTCATCATCCTGATAGGTGATCCGGAAAAGAAAGTTTGAGGGATTGGATAACAGCCGGTAGTTTACGATGTAGTATTCGCTTAAACAGTTTAATACCTCCTTGGAAAGATCCAGAAGGGAAGAAAAGGCATCGCCGGGTTCCTTTAATGTAGCATCCGGGTCGTAGGCGCGCCAGTATACCACCTGGTCCTTTGCGGTGGAAGCGTCATCGTAGATAAAAAGGTCGTTGACTACTTCAAACTGGTCGTTTAAATAAAAGCCCTGGCTTTTTGCGTAACGCAGGACCTCCTCTAGGGTATAGGTGATCTCCGGGCCGTTGTCGCGGCTGACGGCAAACATTTCCTTGGATAGGTCCAGATTGCCGTCGGTTTCGAAGACATCCCGGTAGGCAACATATTTAAACACATGGTCCAGGTCTTCCTGAAACTGTTCACGGAAGGCATCGGAGTCATCGTAGCGGCGGTCTAAGATCCAGGAAACGCCGGAGCCGATACTGGTGTTTAAATACATGACGCTGATGGAAAGCACCGTCATGAGTAAAAACAAAATGTGCAGGAATACCGCAATATTTTTTTTAATCCGCATGGAATAATCTTTTAGTCTCATGGGCGGCTCCTACTGTTTCTCAATCTTGTAGCCGACACCCCAGACTACCTTTAAGTAGCGCGGCTCCCGCGGATTGATCTCGATCTTTTCGCGGATATGGCGGATATGTACAGCAACGGTGTTGTCTGCGCCAATGGCTTCCTCGTTCCAGATCTGCTTGTAGATTTCGTCGATCGAGAAAACCTTGCCGGCATTTTTGGTCAGCAGCAGAAGGATGTTGTACTCGATCGGAGTCAGTTTGATGGGTTCATCATCGACAAATACTTCCTTGGTGTCATCGTTGATGGTGAGACCGCCGCATTTGTAGACGTTTTCATTGCTGCCCTGGTTCATGTTGCCAAGCTGGGTGTAGCGGCGCAGCTGGGATTTGACTCGGGCTACCAGCTCTAGCGGGTTGAACGGCTTGGAGAGGTAATCGTCTGCACCAATATTTAAGCCAAGGATCTTGTCGGAATCCTCGGATTTTGCAGAGAGGATGATGATGGGAATGCTGCTGGTCTCACGCACCTTTAAGGTGGTGCGGATGCCGTCCAGCCCCGGCATCATGACATCGATGATCATCAGATCAGCGTGTTCGGTCTCTAAAATTTTTAAGGCATCGTAGCCATCGTAGGCTTTTAAGATACGGAATCCTTCCCCGGTTAAGTAAATATCTATCGCGTCGACGATCTCTTTATCGTCGTCACATACTAAAATGGTCTGCATGGAGTCCTCCTTTGATGTGGAATGCAGTCAGCTGCATCCGTTTTTTGCCGCCGGGTTTCTGGAAATGGCGGCAGCGTTACTTTTAGTATATATCAAAAAGGGTCTTACCGCAATCGGCAAGACCCTCTTCTTTTTATTACGATTTCTGTAAGATTGCACAGAACGTAATAAGATTTTCCTACTGGTAATCACATACATTCAGCCAGCTTTGAAGCAGTTCCTTCTCTTCCGGACGTTTTTTCGTGAGCTGTGCCGCAGCTACCAGAGGCAGCCACTGCTGGACATAGCGTTTGGCGGTACCGGTCTTTTCACAGAAGAGATCCATGTACTTTTCCGCTGCTGCCTGATCGGTCAGGCAGAACAGAAGATAGGTTCTGGCTACATCTGCGCTGGCATTGCCCTGGGCTGCGTGAACCCAGTCAACCACATACATGGTGCCGTCTTCTTTTACGATGATGTTGTCCGGCTGGAAGTCTCCGTGGCACAGTTTGGCGTGTTTTGGAGTGCTGTCAAGGCGGGTGAGAAGATCGTAACGGTTGACGGGATCTAATTCTTCCATCTCAGAGATCTGCCGCGCCATTTTGTCTTTTAACTTGTTCAGTAATGGACAGGTCTTGGAATGAATCATCAGCTGCAGTTCAACCATCTGATTCAGATATTCGTCGCGCTTATCCGGGTTCTCCGCCATAAGCTCTTTGAGTGTCTTACCTTCGATGTAGTCCCTGGTAATGGACCAGCAGCCGTCTTCCTCGACAGAAACTGCCTGGATGGACGGGATGTTGATGCCGCCAATGGCTTCAACACGTGCGTTGATCAAAGCTTCGTTTAAAACCTCTGCTTTTGGGAAGCCCTTGCAGAACACTTTTACCGCTTTATCGCCATCGCGATAGACACTTTTGGTCGCGTTTTTGGATATTAACTCTCTTGCCATACGAAACTCTCCTTCCTTATTTATGATGCTGATGCTTGCCGACAGGTTGATAACCGGATCACCAGGTAGGCTGTACGTAACGGTTACTGCATTTTCACAATTACGTCGGTTCCTATTTTACTACAAAGCTGGAAGAATGTCACCAACTTTTTGATAATTATTTAACGAAATATTAGACGTATTATTTCTTTTGCACAGGAGCTGTCTGGTGCTGAAAGAAGCCGTTTGCCAAAGCAGCGTCTCAGGAGAAGCGGAGAATCGCAGTTCCGTATGCCGGAAGCGGCAGGGATACGGAATATGGCTGTCCATCGCATTCGGATTTGACGGCCTTGAAAACAGGAGCTTTTTCGCCTGTTTTGTAGGCACCGTGCTCATTATCCAGGATCAGTGTATAATTGCCGCGTTTCGGAACACCGACCCGGTAATCCGGACGGGCTACCGGAGTAAAGTTGCATACGAACAGCAGGCTCTTTTTATGGTTTCTCGCATAGCGAACGAAGCTGTAGATGCTGCGGTCACCGTCGTTGGCATTGATCCAGGAGAAGCCGTCCCAGTCATCGTCGGCTTCATAAAGTGCCGGATATTTCTGATAAATATGTAACAGGTCACGCACGTAATGCTGCAGGTTGCTGTGCAGGTCTTCCTCGGTCAGATGCCAGTCCAGGCTGACCTTTTCGTCCCACTCGTGGAGCTGGCCGAAATCCTGTCCCATGAACAGAAGCTTTTTGCCCGGATGACCCAGCATGAAAGTGTAACCGGCTTTCAGGTTTGCGAATTTATCCCCGAAGAGACCAGGCATCTTGTTGATCATGGAGCATTTTAAGTGAACGACTTCATCGTGGGAGAGTACCAGGATAAAGTTTTCGCTGTTAAAGTAGGTAAGACCGAAGGTCATCTTGTGGTGGTTGAATTTGCGGAAGTACGGGTCCAGCTTCATATACTCCAGGAAATCGTGCATCCAGCCCATGTTCCACTTGAAGGTAAAGCCCAGTCCGCCTTCCTTCGGATCGTGGGTGACAAGAGGCCATGCGGTGGATTCCTCAGCAATAACCATGGCACCGTGACCGCGCTGCACGACAATGCTGTTTAAATGGCGAAAAAATTCAATGGCTTCCAGGTTCTGGTTGCCGCCGTACTGGTTGGCAACCCACTCGCCGTCCTTGCGGCCGTAGTCCAGATAGAGCATGGACGCAACCGCATCTACACGCAGGCCGTCTACATGGAACTGCTCGATCCAGTAGAGTGCGTTGGCGATCAGGAAGTTGGAAACCTCGTGCTTTTCATAGTTGAAAACCTTGGTTCCCCAGTCCGGATGCTCGCCTTTTCGCGGGTCCGGGTACTCAAAGAGGGCCTGCCCGTCGAAATCTGCAAGGCCGTGTGCATCCCGCGGGAAGTGTGCTGGAACCCAGTCCAGAATGACGCCGATGCCTTTTTTGTGCATGTAGTTTACGAAGTATTTAAACTCCTCCGGCGTGCCGTAACGGGAGGTCGGTGCATAATAGCCGGTTACCTGATAACCCCAGGAGCCATCGTAAGGATGTTCGGCAATACCCATAAGCTCCACGTGGGTGTAGCCCATATCTTTGACGTAAGCGGCGAGCTCTGCGGCTGCCTCTTTATAGGTATAGTAACCATCTTTTTCCGGGCGGTTTTTCTTTTTCCAGGAGCCCAGATGCACCTCATAAATGCTCATGGCCGCTTCACGCGGATTGGTGCTTTCCCGTTTCTGTATCCAGGAAGCATCGCTCCAGCGGAAAAAGTCGTGAAAGGCGGTGATGGAAGCCGTACCAGGCCGGTATTCTGCGTACTGGGCAAAAGGATCGGCCTTGAAGATGACTTTGCCGGTCTGGGTCGTGATGGCAAATTTATAAAGCTCTCCCGGCTTGATGCCAGGAATGAAACGTTCGTAAATACCGGAGGTTTCCAGTACCTGCATTGGGCAGGCATCCGGATCCCAGTTGTTGAAGTCGCCTACAACACTGACGGATGCGGCATGAGGAGCCCAGACCGCAAAATAATAGCCGTCCTTCCCCTCATAGGTTTTCGGGTGCGCACCGAGCTTGTTATAGATCTCATAATGGGTGCCTTCTCCGAAGAGATAACGGTCACCGGCGGTGATAAAGCCAGTTTCCGTCTGCTTTTTCTTATCTCTGACTGCCATAAGGTTAGTCCTCCCTGATCTTTAAGACAACACTGCTGTTGCCCGGTAATGTAAGGTTTAATTTTCCGTTCTCAACTGGAATGATGGAACCGTCCATCAGATTTTCGGCTTTGGAGGCATGCAGCGGGACCGGAACCGAAAGGTGGCTTTCCTGGTCGTCACTGTTAGCGGCAGTCATGCAGATGCTTCCTTGTGCGTGTCTTGCAAATGCATACTGCCGGTTTGTCAGCAGAAGCTCCTGGTAGCGGCCGCCATGGAATTCCGGGTTTTCCGTGTGGATACGGGCCAGCTTTGTGATCAGGTCTGTGAGGTCACAGTGCTTTGCCTCGCCTTCTTCCAGTGTAATATGTGGCCTGAGTGCAGCATCGCTTTCCCGGGTGCGGGTACCTGTGAGTTCCCATTCCCCGCCATAATAAATAGAAGGAATGCCCGGAAGGGTAAAGAGCAGTGTCCATGCTAATGGCAGGTGTGCCTTTTTATTTAATTTGCTGGCAATGCGGTTTTCGTCGTGATTGTCCAGAAATGTGTAAAGCTTTGTGCCGATGGCCTCCAGTCTCCGCACATTGTGGGCAATCTCAAAGAAGTTATGGTCGTTGAGTCCGGAGTACAGGCTCTTATGTAATTCGTAGTTGGTGACGGAATGGAGCATGCCGTCATTGACCCAGCGTCCGTATTCGCCGTGAATGACCTCGCCCATAAGCCAGAAGTCCGGTTCCATGGAAGCGGTCTGGGAACGCATTTCCTGCATGAATCCGAAATCCATGACATTGGCGCAGTCTAAGCGGATGCCGTCGATGTCGAATTCAGAGATCCAGAAGCGGATGACATCGAACAGATACTGTTTTACCTCCGGGTTCTGCAGGTTTAAGCAGGGAAGCTCAAAATGTCCCTGCCATGCCTCGTAACCGAAGCCGTCGTTGTAAGGGCTGTTCCAGCCAAAGTTAACCCCCTTGTACCAGCCGCAGTAGCGGGACTGTTCCCGGTTCTTCTGAATGTCCTGAAAGGCAAAAAATTCGCGGCCAGTGTGGTTGAATACCCCGTCTACCACAACCTTAATGCCAGCTTTGTGGCAGAGCTCTGTGAAATGACGGAAGCCTTCATTGGTGCCGAGACGGCGGTCTACGAGGCGGTAGTCACGGGTGTCGTATCCATGGGAGGAGGACTCAAAGAGTGGTCCGATGTAAAGTGCGGTGCAGCCTAGCGCTTCCATATGGGGAACCCATTGGTCCAGTTCAGGGAAGCGGTCAGCTGCGGCGTCTTCGGTGTTGGCAAAAGGTGCCCCCAGCATACCAAGCGGATAAATATGATAAAACACTGCTTTTTCATACCATGATGCCATAGATAACAAGTCCTCCTGTTGTGATTTTTCGTGTAAAAATCGTAACTGTCCAGTACCTTCACAGTTACTAAAACTCTAAATTCTCCAGCAGCTTGAAGCGCCGGAGCAGAAACTGATAGCGGAGCCAGACCGCGTTCAGCTCGTAGATACAGCAGTCGATCAGCGGTGGGTCCGTCACCTGGTCAAACTGGTTTAATAAGGATTCCATTTTGTACTGCGTCTGGTGGATTTCGGCTTTCAGTCTTACGTTTTCACGCGCCGCAGCCTGTCGAAACTCCCTGCGCGTGAAGGACATTCCATTCTTTTTCATGGGTTTAAACACTCCTTTTAGAGTGTAGTATCTGGAATGTATGGAAAAATTATGCGTAAGAAATAACACTTATTCCTGGCTGAAAATCTCTTCAACCAGATAACCCAGTTTCATAAGCTGCCTTGTGCAGTCCATAAAGGTGAGACGGTAGTAATTAGAAGTACCGGACTGGGTGACTTCCACCAGTCCGCAGCTTTTCATGATCTTTAAATGATGGGAGATAGCCGGTCTGGACAGGTTTGTCTGCCGGGTGATCTCGTTTACGTTCAGCCCTTCCGCATGGCCGTTCTGGGAGGCGATACACAATGCTTCGATGATGTTTAAGCGGACCTCATCTCCGAGGGCGATAAACAGCGGCATGCAGCTGTGAAACAGTTCCTGTAGTTCTTTGGAGTCCGCCATAAAAACCTCCTTTGGTTTAAAAAATTGAACTAAGCTCATTCTATCACGAATGATTGTTCATGTCAACCAAAGCAGGTGGGAGAAAAAGGATGTTTTTCGTCAAAATGTTACATGATACGAGGCGCTTGAGCTGGAAAAACGGTCCGTGACTGTGAAGGTACGGGATTGTTATGAAAACAAAAAAGCCGCCAGGCCTTTGAGGCCGGCGGCAGTGTGATCGTGTGGAAGTGCAGCGAACAGAGGAAGATTTATTTGTCGAAATCTGTCTCAAATACACCTTCCGGGGTGCGCATGGTGAGAACGCCAAGATTAAACTCCTCATCCGAGATGGTGATGTGGTATTCAAATACGACATCCTCCTCAAATTTGGAGAGCAGTACATAATCTCCATTTTCCTTGCCCTCGATCTGGTCGCAGATATCGTTGTAAACAGCTTCACCGGAAATTTCCCTTGGGTAGCCGGACTCTTTGATCTTTGCTTCGATTGCTTCGTATAATTCGTTCATGTTCATACTCCTTTTGGTTGATCTGTTTTTTTGATTTGGGGTCTGCCTGCGGGTGCGGACAGACAGAAGAAGTAAGGCTGCTGTTTGCACAACGCGTGAACAGTAACATAGCAGCAGTTACAGACAGTATAGCATTTGGAAGGGAAACTGTCTATTTGTTGTTTGGTTGTGCAAATTTTGTCGAATTATGCAGTTGGTCTTCGTTGACGGTTTCTCTTAACATCGGGTATGATAGGGGCACGATCGCAGCATCGTTCTGATGCAGCATTCACTTGTAACTGTGCAGCCATGAAACATGTGGCTATAAAGCATGCGGCCATGAAACATGTGCCAACGAAATGCGCGGCCACGAAGCATGCGGCCACGAAATATGCAGGTGCGAAGCAGTTACTGGGATTCATAAGGTTCTGAAGATGCATGATTTTCAGACATCAGCCATTTCGGCAGAATATTCACTTAGGTAGTTACCGGCTGTGAATGGAAAGAAGGGGGTGGTCTTTTATTGCATACGGGGCAGACAATCTGGTTTTGTGCGCAGGAGTGACACTGTGTGCATGGACGGACTGGAAATATGGGAAGGTGCAAAATATCTGGCTCATGCTGCTTGCGTTTGCGGGTGTATTGCAGCGGGGAATTGGTTTCTTTTCCGGTGCCACATTGTTTCTGGTGTTTGGCATGGCATTGTTCCGGTTCCGGTTCATGGGAGCGGGGGATGGAAAGCTGATGGCAGTGATCGGCGGATTTCTGGGAATAAAGGCAGGCTTCTATGCAGTGGCACTGGGCTTTTTCACCGGTGCAGTCTGGAGCTTATGGAAAATGAGGAGACATGGCCTGGCGGCAGAGCGTTTTTGCTATCTGCGAAATTATGTGGTAAGCACATGGGTGAGCGGCGAGATCCGACCCTATGACACGTTAGGGCGGGCCGATGCGCCGCACCATATTCCGTTCGCAGTTTGCCTGGCTGCAGGCGTGTGGGGATATGAGGCTGTTGTTTATTTTATTTCATAGGAAATTGCGTCCTATGAAACAAAAAGCGCTCCGCTTGGATGCGCACTCGGCGCAAAGGTGGATGGTTGCCAAAGCAACCGCGCCTCGGCGCGAGAATGTGCCAAGGCACATTCTTTTTGCGGCTTGGCATACCGGGGAGACGCCAGTGGCACCTACGCTGATTATTTATGATATTAAAATTTTTCTAAAATCCCTTGTATCCTGAAAATGGGTGTGTTATAATCCGAAAAAGTCAAACGAAACATTATCTGAAAGGAAAGTCAAGTGAAAAATCTGTTAAAAAAATATGGACACATCTGGGTCTGTGGGTACATCCTTCTCTACCTTCCGTATTTTTTCTGGCTGGAGAGTGTGGTCACAGACAATTATAAGATCATGCATGTGGCGTTGGATGACATGATTCCATTTTGCGAGTACTTTATCATTCCCTACATCATCTGGTTTTTTTATGTATCCGGTGCGGTGCTGTATTTCTTCCTTACCAGTAAACCGGATTATTACCGGCTGTGTGCTTTTTTGTTTATCGGCATGACCATCAGCATGCTGATCTGCACCATTTATCCGAATGGTACCGATCTGCGCGTTGAGGTAGATCCAGATAAAAGTATTTTATGCTATCTGGTGCAGAAGATCCACGACAGCGATACCCCGGCCAATGTATTCCCGAGTATTCATGTATACAATTCCCTGGGCGTCCACATCAGCGTCATGAACAGCGAACGCTTGAAAAACTGTAAATGGGTGCGCCGGTGCTCCTTCATCATTATGGTAGCAATCTGCCTGTCCACGGTATTTTTAAAGCAGCATTCCGTGGTAGATGTAACCGGTGCAATGGTGCTGGCCTACGTGATGTATCTGTTTGTATATGGAAATGTTTATGTAGAGAGTCGCAGAACAGCAAGACAGAAAGTAACAGGATAATCATACAGAATGGAAAGTCAGGTCCCACGGGCCTGGCTTTTTTTGATTTATTTGTAGTTTTTGGAATCCTTTTTTTGGATTGTCAGAATTGATTTTATTTTTATACAAAATTTCTTAGGAGATTTTGTGGTTTTATGATATACTTATAGGTAATAATGTGTGGGTAACTGCTTTGCAGTTACAAATGCGGGAGGTGCCCATGTACTATTTTATTGTAAATCCGAACGCGCACGGCGGACGGGGAGAGAAGATATGGAAAAAACTGGAAGTTAAGATCCAGAAATCAGGAATCTGCTATGAGGCATATCTGACGAAAGAGCCCGGGGATGCCAGACGCATGGCGTCAGAGCTGTCTGCAGATATGCAGGAGCCGGCTACCATTGTTGCGGTGGGCGGGGACGGTACTGTGAACGAGGTTTTGAATGGCCTTGCGATAACGGATCTTCTGACCTTTGGGTATATCCCGACCGGGTCCGGCAATGATTTGGCCCGCGGCCTTAATCTTTCGCGGAATCCTCATAAGTGCCTAAAGCGGATCTTGAGCCCGGTAGAAATCTGCCGGGTGGATTACGGAATCCTCTCCTATGAGGAGGAAGAACCTGTTTACCGGCGTTTTATGGTCAGCAGCGGGATCGGCTTCGATGCTGCCGTCTGTCACCGCCTGTTAGACCGCTCCGAAAAAGGCGGGCTGAAACAGCTTGCCGGAAGGGGACGTTATATTCTGGAAGGACTCAGACAGCTTCTGACTGCAAAAGCCGCCAGAGGGTACCTGATCTTAGACGGAGTCCGCCGGGTGGAATTTAACCATATTTATTTTGTATCTGTGCATAATCATGGCAGTGAGGGCGGTGGCTTTTTCTTCGCTCCCAAGGCGGTCTGTGAGATCGGAAGAGCGTCGTGTAGGGAAAGAGTGTAGATCTCGGTGGTCGCCGT
>OGIO01000330.1_pt1 | contig 62068 bp, 53 predicted proteins | sample 1571841 | NCBI WGS metagenome assembly OGIO01 (sample SAMEA2582111, study PRJEB24529) | metagenome | biome: Human gut stool | place: China | collected 2011
CTATGCAGGCGGGCATGCCTTCTTTCAGGCAGATGTACTGCTGGCATCGGCACCGGTCAAGATCGTTCTGCTCGTTGGACTGGCAGCATGGGGGTATCTGAGAAAGACCAGGGTGGCTTAAACGGAAACGCTGCCCCAAAAGGTCATCCGATGCATAGAAAACTGCATCCGATGACCTTTTGCGTCTGGAACTCCCTGCCAGGAATCAAAGTGGATGCACAGTGATGTGCAGTATGACTGGACAATAAAAGAGCGTTGAGTCGTTGGACTTGATGCTCTTTTTTGTTTGTGTACCCCGAAAAATTGATGAACAAAAAGAAAAATTAAAAAAATTCTCTTGAAAGCTGTAACGAAAGAGCGGGAATTGCGTTAATTGGATAGAAACAGTTGATCAGAATGAAAAGCGGAGGTGAAGGTGTTTTATGAAAGGCAAAGAAAACCCATCTCTTATTTTGGCGTTCCATGGGATGCTTGGGCGGAAAAAGCAGACCAGCCTGTTGCTGATCCTGCTGACGATGGTTTTTTCGTTCCTGACGGCAGCCACGATTTATTCTGGCAGCTCTGCCCAGGCGCTGCAGGATACCCGATGCGAACTGTACGGCGAGTGGCAATACCTGAGATTATCGGATACGGACACGGATGCCGCACAGGCACAAAACGCCTTGCCCGCATCCGCACAGGTCAGCACAGTGATCCAAAACGGAATCGTTCTCGGCGCAGACGATGGCGTGGCGGGCGGGATCGGAACGGTAGACGATACCTTTGCACAACTGGGGCGTATCGTGCCGATCAGCGGAAACTTTCCTGCACAACCGGATGAGATCGCTATGACGACAACGTTGTTGGATGCGTTGGGCTGTTCCTATGATCTGGGGCAGACGATCACGCTGAAGGTCGCAGACAATGATTATGACCCGTTATCCGGTTCCGGTAAGATCGTGGAACAGACCTATACCCTGTGTGGTGTTCTTCCGGCCTATGACGTCTATTGGAATCTTGGCAGCAACCTGACGGTCAGTGCAGTTGTCGCTGAGCCGCTTGCACTGGCTGGGCAAAAATTCCAGACCTTCTACGATTTGAATGCGGACACCGTAGGTACGGCATCGGATGACCCGGATCTCATTGCAAATGAATATGCCTATCCGCAGGAAGATACGGTGTCTTCTTCGTTGACGTTCCTGCTGATGATCGCGATCCTGGTCAGTTTCTTTGCCGTTGCGCAGTATTTTGTGATCGTGCTTCATAAACGAGTGCAGACACTGCATACATTCCAGATCCTTGGCGCAAGAAAACAGGACTTGCACCGGATGTGCCTGTGGGAAGCTCTTTTTGCAGGTCTTGCGGCAGTTTTCCTTGGTTTTGCTCTTGGGTGTGGTGCTGCCGCCATAGGGCTTGGACTGCAAAAACAGCTTTCGTTCTTTGCGGTTCCTTTTGCATCGTTGATCCTGCTTGCCGTACTATTTTTGATTGCTGTGCTGTTGGGTGCATTCCTTCCAGCTGTTCTGACCCGCCCAAAGGCAGCACAGAAGAAGGAAAGCAAGGCCCAAAAGTTCCGTTTGGCGCAGCTTCCGCTTGCACCGCAGGTCGGTGTCGGCTGTGCGGTCTTGCTGATCGCAGTCAGCTGCCTTTATGTCGGATGGCGTGTCATGCTGCCTTATAATCTGGATGCGCCGTATGCTTGTCTGTCCATCAAGATGAACGGAAGAACGTCCGGGATGCCATTTTCTTTGAAAGGAGATCTTGCAGCATTGCCCGGTGTGGAAGATGTTTCGGCTGCGATCAACCTGACCGACATCTACAGTATTACTTCGGACAAGATCCAGGGCAGCCAGATGCTCTCCGAGATCCGGGTCAAGGACAACGGATTTTATACGGGCGTTCCGAATCTCATGCATAACGCCTCGAATGGGACGCTGAATACGTTCGTTTGCGCCCTGCCGGATGATGAACTGGAACGCATTGCCGAGGATGCAGACGTTCCGGAAAACAGTATGGATGCACTGCTGGCCGGAGATTCTGTTCTGCTCCGGTGGGGAGATTGCTATTATGATCCCGCTGCGGATGAATATTATCAGGGCTTCCAACCGGATGGCAGTACGCCGGTTGAACCGGTCTTCTCGGCCGGTGATAAGCTGAGCATCCAATACCAGCGTTATACCGGGCAGGATGAAGCCGGGAATGATGTTTATCAGACGTATGCCGCCGAGCTGCCCATTGCCGGCATTGTAAAATCTACGGCAGATTACACACTGCTGACAACGGATCGGATCTTCTACAATGGCATGGTTTTTGTCAGCACGGCTCTTTATCATAAAATGTTTGAAGGCGCAGGAAGCTACCATATGGAAAAAGAAGGATACAGCAGCCTGAATGTAAAGCTGGCTGCCGGCAATAACTTCTCGCTGCGGCGTTCCATTGCATCCATTGCCACACGCAGAAATGGGATTCTGAGCGCAGACAATTACGATCTGCTCAGCCAAAGCTATACGGAAGGAACGCAAAGCGCATTTCTGGTCGGAATTCTGGCGGTACTTGGTGTTCTTCTGGGCTGCGCTTTGCTGGTCGTCCTGAACCTTTCTGCCTATGAAGTCCAGCAGCAGCGGTTGTCCCTTCTCCTGACGCTGGGCGTTTCCCCGAAAAAATTGGTGTGTTCTTATGCAAAACGGGTGATCCCGGTGATCGTTGGAACTACGCTGATCGTCAATATCCTTGTATCGGTGGCAGTTTCGCACATTGTCCCGATTCAAAGCATTCTGGATCTGATCCGGATCCATACAGATGGGCGTGTGTTTGAATTTCACAGACCTGTGGGAAGTCAGATCCTGGTCAGCATTCTGCTGATGGGATTCTGGCTGGGCGCGGCTTTGCTGCCGGTTTTCTCCTTTATTCGGAAAAAAGCATCGAAGGGGGACATCTTATGAAAGACAAAATTCTGGAAGCTGTGCAAATTTCCAAAACCTATGGCGAGGGCGAAAGTGCGGTGCAGGCATTGAAAGCCAGCGACCTGACGATCTGGAAGGGGGAATTTGCGTCCATCATTGGTTCCAGTGGCAGCGGAAAATCCACTCTTCTGAAGATTCTGGGAGGACTGCTGCCGCCCACGACCGGAAACGTTCTGCTGGATGGGCAGGACCTCTATGCAATGAATGCAGAGCAGCTTGCACAGGTGCGGCGGCAAAAAATTGGCTTTATTTTTCAGGACTTCCGGCTGTTCCCGGAGTATACGGTGCGGGACAACATTCTGATTCCATTTTATCTCGACCATCGGACACCGGACGAGCAGATGCTCCGTAAACTGACGGAAATTCTTGGAATCGCAGAGAAACTCGATTCTCGTCCTTCTCAGATTTCGGGTGGACAACAGCAGCGTGTGGCAATCGCCCGCGCACTGATCGGGAAACCGCGCATTGTCTTTGCGGACGAACCGACCGGAAATCTGGACACCAGAACGGGTGAGGACACCATGAAGCTCCTGACAGAATGTGCAGCAGAATTCGGACAGACCCTGATCGTTGTCACCCACAACCCGGAGATCGCGAAGAAAGCGCAGCAGATCATCCGAATCGAGGATGGGTGCATCCTAAAAGGACTTTAAAATCAAGACCCCGCGTGAAAACGCGGGGTCTTGATTTTCTGAACAGGAGATTTTTTATTGTGGCGGAACGCTTCTTTTTACAGGAGCAACGTCACGCTTTTACATCCCGTTTCCGCAGCAGGCACCATGCCAGCAAAAACATCGCTGCCAGCCAGAACGCACAGCTGAGAAAGAACATTCCATAGCTTCCGGCCAGCGCGTCCTCGCTTTTGTTGGCGTTCATTCCCGCCTGCATCAGGGCGTAGGGCCAGAGCAGGGAAAAGCCTTTGGACCCGGCAAAAATGCCAAGGATGCCGCCCAGCAGCCCCAGGAAGATGGGCACGGCAAAACTGCGGATGACCATGGCCAGCACCAGCTGGGCGGCAATGACGGCCAACGCACCCAGCAGTCCCCGCAGTAAAAACAGAGGTAAGGTGACCGGCGGCAGCCCGGGCAAATGGGCAAAAACCTTGCCGCAGAACACGAACAGCGCAAACACAAAACCGTGGGTCAGCAGGGCCAGCTTTGTCACCACCACAAACTTTGCGGCAAACAGGTCCATCGGGCGCACGGGGCTTGCCATGATGAGGTTCCAGTTGTGCCCCAGATGTTCCAGCCGCCACAGGTAGGCGGCATAGGTGGCGACCATGGCAGGGAAGAAGAGCATGGAATAAAACAGGGTGTGCTGGGTCCACAGGCTATACCAGCCGTCGGTGAGGATCTCAAGATTTTGCAGATAATTGAAGGTGCCGTAGGTGGCCGAAAGAATGGGCAGCACAAAGAACATTGCCCAGATGGGGGATGCGTGGAGTTTGCGGTTCTCCGCAAGAATACAGCGTTTCAGCATGGTTTTATACCTCCTCGTCCTGTACCTTGCGCCACGCAAGGGCAAACAGCACTGCGCCCAGCGCAAGGGTAAAGGCCAGCAGCTCCCAGTTGAAGGGGCGAGTGCCGTAGGTGACGGTGTGGGTAGCCTCGTCCCAGTTCGCCACTTCGTAGGCGCTCAGAGGGATGTAGTACCCAAAGGGCACAAAATAACTGGCAAGCGGCGGCATAAAAGCAGAGAACAGCCCCACCAGTGCCCCTACAATGCCCACGCAGAGCGCCGGCAGGGGATTGCCCACCCACAGCATCAGCAGAAATTCGCCAAAGAAGAGCATTGCGTCCACAGTCAGCGTGCAGACGAACAGATAGACCAACTGCCCAGTGGGAAAGGCTTCCGTGTAGCCGTGTACGATGCCCAGCAGGACGGCGGCTCCCGTTTCCAGCAGAGTCACCAGCAGAATTTCCAGCAGGCCAAAGGCGGCTTTGCCCGCAAACAGGCTGCGGCGCTCCTGCAGGGTGTAGAGGAGCTTTGGCATACTGCCTTTGACCTCGATCTCCCACAGGCGGCTGGCAAGCACGGCCATCAGCACCGGCATCAGAATGGCCTCGATGACCGGGATGCTGTAAAGCAGGGCACTATAACCGTTGGCCAGTTCTTCAGGGTCAGAGGGAGCAAGCCCGCCCACCCATAAGATCATGATGAGGGGCACCAGCAGGCAGAGCAGCAGATCGTGCCGCCGGTGTGCCTTCTGAAGTTCAGCATGAAAGGAACGCAGCATCTCAGGCCACCTCCCCGTTGTTCTGGGTCAGGCTGAGGAAGATCTCTTCCAGATTCTTTGTCTGGGCGGTCAGCCCGACCACACCGACACCGTTTTCGGCCAGCGTGCTCACCAGTGCCGCCAGTGCTTCGTCCGGCAGGGCGGGCAGTTCCAGCACATCCGGGTGCTGTGCCTGTGTCACCGCCCGGATGCCCTGTCGGTTCAGCACCGCAATGCTTTTGGGAACATCCAGCACCCGCAGCAGGATCCCGCCGCGGCTGTGCTTCTGCAAGGCCTGCAAAGAGCCCTCAAACAGCATCTTTCCGTGGTTCAGGATGCCCACCTGCGTGACCATCTGCTCGATCTCGCCCAATAGGTGGCTGGAGATCAGCACGGTTGCCCCGGTGGTTTCCGGCATGGAGGAGATCAGGCTGCGCATTTCCTGAATGCCGGCCGGGTCCAGACCATTGGTCGGCTCGTCCAGGATCAGAAGCTTGGGGCTGCCCAGCAGAGCCATGGCAATGCCGAGCCGCTGCTTCATGCCCAGCGAATACTGCCCCACCTTCCGGTTGGCATCGGCAGTCAGGTGGACGATCTCCAGCACCCGGTCAATGTCCTTGTGGGCAACGCCTTTCAGGTCGGCCACGATGGCCAGATTTTCCCGGGCCGTCAGATGCAGATAGCCGGAGGGGGATTCGATCAGGCTTCCGGTCTGCCGCAGCAGGGGGATGCGGTTTGTTTCGTTCATGGTATGGCCCAGCAGTTCCACGCTGCCGCCGGTGGGGTGCACCAGCCCCAGCAGCATCTTCATGCTGGTGGATTTGCCCGCACCGTTCGGGCCTAAAAAGCCATAGACGCACCCTTGCGGGACGGTCAGGTTCAGATGATCGACTACGGTGCGGCCGTTGTAGCTTTTGCACAGGTCGTGTGTTTCAATGACAGGTTTCATAGAGGATGCTCCTTTCTCGTTCGCTTGGAACACCCACAGTTTACCTCGGCGGGCTTAAGCTCCGCCGAAGCCTGTCTTAATCTGCGCTTAAATTTTCGCAAAATCCGGACATTTCCGGCCAGAACGTGTTATAGTGGGAACAGAAAATGACCGGAGGAACACCGCGATGAACACGATCCAACAGGCACACATTTTACTTGTAGATGACAACACCGATCTGCTGCGGCTGCTCGAAGAGCAGCTGCGTGGGGCAGGCTATCAGAACATCCGCACCGTGCAGAACTGTGCCGCCGCACAGACCGCCTTTGCAGCCGAGATGCCGGAACTGATGATCCTGGACATCAACCTCCCGGACGGGGACGGGTTTTCGCTGTTTCGTACCCTGCGGGCAAAAGCCGATGTCCCGACCCTGTTCCTCTCTGCACGGGACGCCGATGCCGACCGCTTGTTCGGGCTGGGACTGGGCGCAGACGATTACCTGACCAAGCCATTTCTGATGCAGGAACTGCTTTTGCGGGTGCAGCACCTTTTGCAGCGTGCTTACCGGACCGAGCTTTCCCGGACAAAAGCAGCAATCTTGCAGCTGGGCGACCGGAGCGTGGACCTGCACGATGCCCTTGTGACCCTGCCGGACGGAACCGCCCTTGCCCTGACAGCGACCGAGCGGACGCTTTTGCGCAAGCTGGCCGAAAACCGCGGGCATATCGTGACCTACGATGCGCTGTGCGAAGCGGTGTGGGGCGCGGATTATTATGGATATGAAAACAGTCTGGGTGTTCATATCCGGCACCTGCGGGAAAAGCTGGAACCGGAGCCGGGCAGGCCGCGCTTTCTGCAGACGGTGAGGGGCATCGGGTACAAGCTGGCAAAGGAGGATGCACGATGAAAACCTTTGTGCGGCTCATCCGGCGGTATGTTCTGGCGGCGGTGGGCATCGTTCTGCTGCTGGTATTTCTGGGCCTTGGGCTGCTGGTGTTTCTGGGCTGGCAGGAAACGACCCATCTGCCGCAGAGGACCTATGCGTCCAGCGAAATTGCGGATGCCATGGTGGAAGCTCCGGCGGGGCTTGCTCTTGGCGCAGCGCACACCCCGGAAGAATGGATGGACGGCTATGCATGGGCCATGGTGCTGGACGACACCGGTCATATCCGGTGGAGTTACGCTTTGCCGGACGCGCTGAACCATGCCTATACCACCGGAGAAGTGGCAGGGTTTGCCCGCTGGTATCTGGACGATTATCCAGTGTTCTGCTGGGCAGAGGACTATGGCCTGTTCGTCATCGGGCTTGCCAGAGGGAGTTTGTGGAAATACAGCATTTACACCTCGCCGGGGTACATCCTGAGCCTTGCCAAAACCATTCCGCTGGGGTTTGGGCTGCTGTTGCTGCTGGCAGCGATCTGCTGTTTTCTGCTCAGCTGGCAGGGGGCCAAGCGGCTGGAAACGGTGGCTTCCGGGCTGGATGCGCTGGCCGAGGGGCAGACCGTACAGCTGCCTACGGAGGGCTTTGCCGGGGAACTGGCCGAAAAGCTGAACCGGACCAGTGCGCAGCTGCAAACGCGGAACGAACTGCTGGCCCGGCGGGACGATGCCCGCACCCAGTGGATCGCCGGGGTCAGCCACGATGTGCGCACCCCGCTGGCGCTGATCCTGGGCTGGGCGGAGCAGCTGGAGCGGGACGTCGTCCTGCCGGAAACTGCCCGGCAAAAGGCCGGCGGCATCCGCACCCAGAGCGAAAAACTCCGCACCCTGATCGAGGACCTGAACCTGACCAGCAAGCTGGAATATGGAACACAGCCCCTGCGCAAGCAGGAATTCGCGGCGGGGCCGCTGTTCCGGGAGCTGGTGGCGCAGTTCTGCGAAAGTCCGCAGGCGGAGACCTGCGAGGTGTCGCTGCAGCAGACCGCTGCCGCAGAGCAGGCGAAACTCTGCGTGGACCGCGCCCTGTTGGAACGATTGCTGGAAAACCTGCTGGGCAACAGCATCCGGCATAATTCGGCACCCGTAGAGATCGAGGTGCAGACGGATGTTGCCGGAAATCGCTTCTGCCTGACCGTCGCGGACAACGGCACAGGCTATCCGCCTGCCGTTCTGGCGGCACTGCAAGGCACGCCGCAGAACGAGCAGACCCCGCACATTCTGGGGCTTCATGTGGTGGAACAAATCGCCGCCGCGCATGGCGGCAGGGTGGCGTTCGGGCAGAATGTGCCAAACGGTGCAAAGGCAACGGTGTGGCTACCCCTTGACCAAAAGGCCCCTGTTGCTTTTGGTCAGAATGTGGTAAAATGAAACCATCAAGTTACACAGGAGGCGCTTTCATGCTCAAACGTCTGCGCACAGCTCACCCCATTTTGTATTGCATCCTTGCTGAGGTACTGTTCCTCGGCTCCCTGTTTTTGTCCAGTCTGGTGCTGACCGTCGCGCTGATGGCGGCCGGGGCAAATTTTTCCGGTCTGGATGAATACCTTCTCAGCCTTGTACAGGAGCTGGTGGGGGCAGGGGCGGCCTGGCTGCTGCTGCGCCGCACCGGGCGGCAGGGACTGCTGGGCCGCCGCGGCAGCGGCTTTTGGAACGGTCTGCTGGTGGGGATGTACCCGCTGGCATTCATCTGCTACAGCATATACAGCGCACTGATCTTTGAGCGGCCGGACACGCCGCTGCTCCCGGCGGGGCGCATCCTGAGCTTTCTGGCCTGCATGGCAATGGTGGGCGTGGCGGAGGAATTCCTGTTCCGGGGCGTCATTGCCGAAACGCTGCTGGAACACTTCGGCACCAGCCGGGCCGGTGTCTGGAAAGCCTGCCTGCTGTCCGGCGTGCTGTTCGGCGCGGCCCACCTGACCAACCTGTCCAGCTCGGCACCCTTCGGCGTGCTGATGCAGTGCGCGTTCTCGGCGTCGCTGGGAACGCTGTTTGCGGCCATCTATTTCCGCACCGGCAACCTCTGGGTCACAGTATTCCTGCACGGGGCCATGGACATTGCCTCCATGCTCATCGGCGGGCTGTACGGCACCACGACCCTTTCCGAGAGCGTGAGCGGCTACGACGCCTCCATGCTGCTGACCGTGGTGGTATACCTGCTGCCTGTTGCGTTCCTGCTGCGGAAAAAGAAGCTGCCGGAGGTGCAGCTGTACTGGGGAGCGTACACCCAAAAATGAGGGCAGCAGGCAAAAAAATCCTTGCAATCTGCCCTGCAATCTGGTATACTGTATCTGTTACCGTGGTACGGGGCTGGGAGTATGCCCGCATACCGGGAAAACCGTTTCCCGCCGCTGTTCCATTGGCACATAAAATTTTATAAAGAGGTATAGTACTATGAACAAGCAGGAAGTTATGGCCAAAGTCGCTCTGACCGAGAAGGACACTGGCTCTCCCGAAGTCCAGGTCGCTCTGCTGACCGCTCACATCAACGAGCTGAACGAGCACCTGAAGAAGAACCCGAACGATCACCACAGCCGCCGTGGTCTGATGAAGATGGTTGGCCGCCGCCGCAATCTGCTGGCCTACCTCCAGAAGAAGGACATCGAGCGTTACCGTGCTCTGATCGCAACTCTGGGTCTGCGTAAGTAATTTAAACAGAGGGCAGGTACCGCAATGGTGCCTGCCCTTTGCTTTTGTATACAACTGGCAGCGGCTGCGTATTGCAGCAGTAAATCGAACGCCTGTGCCTGCAGCGGGTACGGACGCTGGATTTATTGCTATGATGCGCGTGTCACCGCCTTTTGGATAGGAAAACAAGTCCGAAAAACAAGGAGGCAAAAACAATGGCAATTGAATTTGGTTCCCGCAAAGAGACCTTTGAAAACTACAAGGTCTACGAAACCATGCTGGCAGGCCGCCCGTTCAAGGCTGAAATGGGCAAGATGTGCGGTCTGTCCAATGCCAGCGCGCTGATCCGCTACGGCGAGACCTGCGTGATGTGCAATGTCGTCATGAGCCCCAAGCCCCGCGAAGGCGTTGACTTCTTCCCGCTGAACGTGGAATACGAGGAGAAGCTCTATGCCGCCGGCCGCATCCCCGGCAGCTTTATGCGCCGTGAGGGCCGCCCCGGTGAGCGCGCCATCCTGACCAGCCGCGTGGTGGACCGCCCCATGCGCCCGCTGTTCCCCAAGGAAATGCGCAATGACGTGTGCATCACCATGACCGTCATGAGCCTGGACCCGGACTGCAGCCCGGAGATCGCCGGCATGATCGGCGCTTCTCTGGTCACTGCTGTGTCGGATATCCCCTGGAACGGCCCCATCGGCGGCGTGCAGGTAGGTCTGGTGGACGGCCAGATCGTGCTGAACCCCACCCAGGAGCAGCGCAAGGTGAGCGACCTGGCCCTGACCGTAGCCGCTACCATGGACAAGATCGTGATGATCGAGGCCGGTGCCAACGAAGTGGACGAGGACACCATGCTGAATGCCATCAAGGCAGCGCATGTGGAGATCAAGAAGATCATCGAGTTCATCAACCGCATCGTGGCCGAGCGCGGCAAGAAGAAGATCGACTTCCAGGTCGTGGGTCTGGACATGGACATGTTCCATGCCATCCAGAACAAGTATCTGGACGATTTCAAGGCCGCGATGGACACCGACGACAAGAATGTGCGTGACGCAGCCCTGCTGCCCATTCTGGACAAGATCGCCGAGGAATACCCCGACCTGTCTGCTGCGGACCTGGATCTGGTGAGCTACAAGATGCAGAAGTTCGTCGTGCGCCGCTGGCTGCTGGACGAGGGCAAGCGTGTGGACGGCCGCGGCATCAACGAGATCCGCCCGCTGGCTGCAGAGGTGGGCATTCTGCCCCGCGTGCACGGTTCCGGTATGTTTACCCGCGGCCAGACCCAGGTGCTGACCACCTGCACTCTGGGCGGCACCAAGGACAACCAGCTCATGGATGACCTGACCGACGAGCAGACCAAGCGTTATATCCACCACTACAACTTCCCGCCGTACTCCGTGGGCGAGGCACGCGCACCCCGCAGCCCCGGCCGCCGCGAGATCGGCCACGGCGCTCTGGCCGAGCGTGCTCTGGTGCCCGTGCTGCCCTCTCTGGAGGAGTTCCCCTACACCATCCGCTGCGTGTCAGAGGTGCTGAGCTCCAACGGCTCCACCTCGCAGGCTTCCATCTGCGGCTCTACGCTGGCCCTGATGGATGCCGGTGTGCCCATCAAGGCCCCTGTGGCCGGCATTTCCTGCGGCCTGATCACCGAGGGTGACCGCTGGATGACCATGCTGGACATTCAGGGCGTGGAGGACTTCCACGGCGATATGGACTTCAAGGTGGGCGGTACCCGCAAGGGCATCACCGCCATCCAGATGGATATCAAGATCGACGGCCTGACCTATGACATCATTGCCGAGGCCTTCGAGAAGTGCCGCAAGGGCCGCCTGTATATCCTGGACGAGATCATCAAGCCCGTCATCGCCGAGCCGCGCCACGAGCTGAGCCGCTACGCTCCCAAGATGTTCAGCATGATGATCCCCACCGACAAGATCAAGGACGTCATCGGCAAGGGCGGCAAGGTCATCCAGGACATCTGCGCCACCTGCAACTGCAAGATCGACGTGCAGGAAGACGGCCATGTGTTCGTCTCCGCCGTGGATCAGGAGGACGCAAAGCGCGCCATCTTTACCATCAAGACCATTGTGGAGGACCCCGAGATCGGTGCCATCTACAAGGGCAAAGTGACCCGCCTGATGAACTTTGGTGCTTTCGTTGAGATCGCACCGGGCAAGGAAGGTCTGGTGCACATCTCCAAGCTGGACACCAAGCGTGTGGAGCGCGTGGAGGATGTGGTCGCCGTGGGCGACGCCATCGTGGTCAAGGTGACCGACATCGACCAGCAGGGCCGCATCAATCTGAGCCGCCGCGACGCCATCCTGGCTCTGGAAGCCAAGCGCGCAGAGCAGGCCCAGCAGTGATCTGATGGGGACCCCGTCAGGCAGACCGTAAGAATATGATGAAAGATCCGCTGTTTCTCCAAAGGAACGGCGGATTTTTTGTGCTGGACGCACTGCGTCTGTGCGCGGTATAATCAGAAAAAAGCGGACAGCATGAAAGGAAGAAAACCCATGGAAGAACATCACATTCCGCAGGCGGTGCAGATCCGCAATGCCCATGTCCACAACCTCAAGAACATTGATGTGGACATCCCACTGCACCAGATCGTGGGCATTGCGGGCGTGTCCGGCTCCGGCAAATCCTCGCTGGCACTGGGCGTGCTGTATGCGGAGGGCTCCCGGCGCTACCTGGATGCCCTGTCCACCTACACCCGCCGCCGGATGACGCAGGCCGCCCGGGCGGGCGTGGACGAGGTGCTGTACGTTCCGGCTGCGCTGGCCCTGCACCAGCGGCCCGGCGTACCGGGCATCCGCAGCACCTTTGGCACCGGGACCGAGCTGCTCAACAGCCTGCGGCTCATGTACTCCCGTCTGGCCAGCCACCGCTGCCCCAATGGGCATTATCTGGCCCCGTCGCTGCGGGTGGCGGCCGGGAAAGAGCTGCTCTGCCCGGAATGCGGGGCGCAGTTTCTGGCCCCGTCGGCCGAAGAGCTGGCCTTCAACTCGCAGGGGGCCTGCCCGCAGTGCGGCGGCATCGGCACGGTGCGCACGGTGGACCCCGCTACGCTGGTGCCGGATGATTCCCTGACCATCGACGAGGGTGCCGTGGCCCCGTGGAACAGCCTGATGTGGTCGCTGATGACCGACATCTGCCGGGAGATGGGCGTGCGCACCAATGTGCCCTTCCGGGACCTGACCGCGCAGGAAAAGGAGATCGTGTTCCACGGTCCGGCGGAGAAAAAGCACATTTTCTATCACAACAAGAATTCCAATCAGGCAGGGGAGCTGGACTTTACCTATTTCAATGCGACCTACACTGTGGAGAATGCACTGGCCAAGGTCAAGGACGAAAAAGGCATGAAGCGGGTAGAAAAGTTCCTGAAAGAGGACATTTGCCCTGCGTGCCATGGCACCCGCCTTTCGGCAGCGGCCCGCGCCCCCAAGCTGCGGGGCCTCTCGTTGGATGAGGCCTGCCGGATGCCCCTTTCGGAGCTGGTCGGCTGGGTGCAGGGCGTGCCGGACAGCCTGCCCGTGGAGATGCGTCCGATGGCGGAAAACATTGTGGAATCCTTCACCGGCCCGGCAAAACGACTGATGGATCTGGGGCTGGGCTATCTCACGCTGGACCGTGCGGCCTCGACCCTTTCCACCGGAGAGCGCCAGCGCATGCAGCTGGCCCGCGCCGTGCGCAACCGCACCACCGGGGTGCTCTATGTGCTGGACGAACCCAGCATCGGCCTGCATCCCTCCAACATCGTGGGCCTGACCGGCGTGATGCACGACCTGATCGCGGACGGCAATTCGGTGATCCTGGTGGATCACGACACGCAGATTTTAAAGGAAGCAGACTGGATCGTGGAAATGGGGCCGGAAGCCGGGGCAAAGGGCGGCCATGTGATCGCACAGGGCACCATCCCGGCCATCGAGGCGGACCCGGCATCCCAGATCGGGCCCTTCCTCTCCGGAAAGGCGGACACCCTGCGGCGAAAGCGTGCATTGGCGGACGCCCTGTTTGCACAGGGAACACTCCATCTTTCCACCGCGCAGCTCCACACGGTGAAGCCGCTGGAAGTAGACCTGCCCAAGGGGCGGCTGACCGTCGTGACCGGCGTGTCCGGTTCCGGCAAGACCACGTTGGTGCTGGAAAGCCTGGTTCCGGCACTGGAAGCCCGCATCGACGGCAAGACACTGCCGCCGCATGTCCGCGCCCTTGACGCGGAGGGCATCGCCCACGTCAAGCTCGTTGATGCGACCCCCATCGGGATCAACGTCCGCTCCACCGTTGCCACCTACGCAGGCGTCCACGATGACCTGCGCAGGCTCTTTGCGCGGTCGCCGGACGCAAAGGCACACGGCTACAAAGCCGGAGATTTTTCCTACAACACCGGGTCCCTGCGCTGTCCCGGCTGCGACGGCACCGGCGAGGTGAGCCTGGACGTGCAGTTCCTGCCGGATGTGAACATCCCCTGCCCGGACTGCCGTGGTTCCCGCTATGCCCGGGCGGCCGGACTGGTAAAACTGACCGGCCCGGCGGGGCAGACGGCCTCGCTGCCGGAGCTGATGGACATGGACGTGAACACGGCCATTGATTTTTGCCGGAACATGAAAACGGTCTGCCAGAAGCTGAAGGTCCTGCAGCAGCTGGGCCTTGGCTACCTGACTCTGGGCGAGGAAACGCCCAGCCTTTCCGGCGGCGAAGCCCAGCGTCTGAAGCTGGCCAGCGAGATCGGCCGGACCCAGACCGATTCCGTGTTCGTGTTCGACGAGCCGTCCATCGGCCTGCACCCGCTGGATGTGCAGGTGCTGCTGGGGGTGTTCCAGGCCCTGCTGGACAATGGTGCGACTGTGGTGGTCATCGAGCATGATCTGGACGTCATTCGCAATGCGGACTACATCATCGACATGGGCCCCGGCGGCGGAGATGCTGGCGGGCGGATCGTGGCCTGCGGCACCCCGGAGCAGATCTGTAACGACCCGGCCAGCATCACTGGGCGGTATCTGCGCCGCTGATGGCTGCAGTTTGCTGTTGTGTTTTGCGCCCGGATATGCTATCATCGGGCCAGAAGCAATGCGAGGAGGAGTTTTCTATGATCCAATTTGGCCTGCGTCTGCACGACGCCGAAAAGCTGCCCCTGGAGCAGGTGCTCCCGCTGGTGCGTCAGCGGGGTTTCACCTGTGCTCACCTGGCCCTGAGCAAATCCCTCAAGGAGGTGCCCAACACGCCGAGCGCCCTCACCCCCGGTTACGCCGCCTATCTGCGCCGCCTGTTTGCCCAGAACGGCATTGACATTGCCGTGCTGGGCAACTACCTCAACCTGGCCCACCCGGACGAGGACGCTCTGCACGCCATTCAGGAAAAATACTACGCCCACATCCGCTTTGCCAGCCTGCTGGGCTGCGGTATGGTGGGCACCGAGACCGGTGCACCCAACGCGGAGTACAAGTTCTGCCCGGAGTGCCGCAGTGACGCGGCCCTTGCCACCTTTATCAGGAACTTCAAGCCGGTGGTGCGCTGCGCCGAGCAGTACGGTGTGACCATTGCCATCGAGCCGGTGGTCAAGCACATCGTGTACGATGCCAAGCGTGCCCGCACCGTGCTGGACGAGATCGGCAGCCCCAACCTGCAGATCCTGCTGGACCCGGTGAACCTGCTGAATATGGAAAACGTGGACGCCCGCGAGGAGGTGTTCGCCGAGGCCATCGAGCTGCTGGGCAAGGATGTGGCCATGATCCACTTCAAGGACTTCCTGCGCAAGGACGCCGGCGGGCAGCTGGCCGCCACCGGTGCCGGGCAGGGCGGCATGGGCGATTACCGCACCATCCTGCGCTTTGCCAAGCAGGAAAAGCCCTGGGTGTTCGCCACACTGGAAAACACCACGCCGGAGAATTCGGTCCAGTGCCTGCAATACCTGCAAAAGCAGTACGACGCGTGCTGAATCTGCCCCAATCACAAAAGGGTCTGCTGCCGGAAATGGCAGCAGACCCTTTTGTGATCTTTTGTGATAGAGAAATCAATCCAGATCCAGTTTGTTCTTCATCAGCCAGTTGGTGGCGGCAAAGTAGACACCGCACAGCACCGCATCGGCCAGCAGGGAAACCAGCACGGCGCGGAGATAGGTCTGGAGATAGGTCTGGTTCACTGCCACCTGCCAGGTGACGTCGCCGATGGCCGTGGAAGTCACCACCGTGCCCAGGTCAACGTTATCGCTGGCGTAGGGCAGCAGGGCCAAAAGACGGTTCTGCAGGACGTTCAGACCCACAAAGGCCGCGATGCCCACCAGCGCAAAATGCTGCTTGAACTGATGCCCGATCATGCAGGCGGTGTACAGGCACAGGATGGAGCAGACCAGCGTGGCCAGCCACTCGATGGCTGTGAGCAGCAGCATGAATCCGCTGACATTCAGAACGCGCTGCAGAATATCTGCCAGCTGCCGGAAGTCGCGCACGGCACCGGCCCAGTCCGAGAAGATGCCGTTGACGTTCAGCATCCCGCACAGGAAGAATACACCGAGGGAAAGCGCGATGACCAGGATGCTGCACAGCAGCCACACCATGCTGGAGATGAGCTTGGACAGGATGAGCTGCGCCGGGGTGACCGGCAGGGTGTGCATCAGATAACCCTCGCGCCCCAGCAGGTTGCGGGTGAACCGCTGGATGATGGTGAGCGCGGTGATGACTGCAATGGCGACACACAGCATCAGGTAAACGATCGTGACGACGACGATGGGAAAATCAGAAACCAGTGCCGGAAAGCGGAAGAACGCCCCCAGCAGTGCAGCAGCAGCCAGAATGGCCAGATACAGTCCGCCGTAAATGCGGCAGGTGGCCTTGAACTCATACTTTAAAAGTTTGCTCAGCATTTGAATACCTCCCGGAAATATGCATCCACGCTCATGCCCTCAGTCTCGCGGAGCTCCTCCACGCTGCGATGGGCGAACACCCGGCCGTCCTTCAGGAAGATGGCCTCGTCCAGCACCGGCTCGATGTCCCCGATGAGGTGGGTGGACAGGATGACCGTTGCGTCCTTGCTGTAGTTGCTGATGATGGTGTGCAGGATGTAGTCGCGGGCGGCGGGGTCCACGCCGCCGATGGGCTCATCCAGCAGGTAAAGCCGGGCCGCGCGGCTCATGGCCAGAATGAGCTGCACTTTTTCCTTGTTGCCCTTGGAGAGGGTCCTGAGCTTTGCCGTGCGGGCAATGTGCAGGGTGTCCAGCATCTCAAAGGCCTTGGCGGGGTCAAAGTCGGCGTAAAAATCCGTGAACATGCCCACCAGCTGCTCTACCTGCATCCAGTCGGGCAGCCAGTCGGCGTCCGGCAGGTAGGAAACAAGGGCCTTGGTGTCCGGGCCGGGGGCCATGCCGGCTACCTTGATGCTGCCGGACGTGGGCTGCAGCAGGCCGTTGGCCAGCTTGATGAGAGTGGTCTTGCCGCTGCCGTTGGGGCCCAGCAGGCCCACGATGCGGCCAAAATTCACATGCAGATCCACGCCGTCCAGCGCGGTCTTGTCTTTGTCGTAGCACTTGGTCAGTGCTTCACAGGTCAGAATCTCACTCATTGTGCATCCTCCTTGGTGGTGTCCAGCTGCTCCAGCAGGGCAGCCGCGCGTGCAGGGCTGTAGCCGATGCCGCGCATCTTGACCAGAAATTCTTCCGCCAGTTTCCGGGCGGCTTCGGTCCGAAGCTGTTCGATCAATTTGGTGTCCTCCGTAACATAGCGGCCTGAGGTGCGTTCGGTGCGCACCAGACCTTCGGTTTCCAGCTGGGCCAGGGCCCGCTGCATGGTGTTGGGATTGACCCCGGCGGCTGCGGCAAGGTCCCGCACCGAGTCCAGGTGCCCGCCGGGCGGGTAGGTGCCTGCCAGGATGCGGGCCTTGAGCCGTTCCACCAGCTGTGCATAGATCGGGCGGCTGGAATCAAACTGTTCCGACATACTGTTGTCTCCTTGTGTTGCTGTATTAAGCGCTTGATACAATAATACACGATCTGCCCCGCTTGTCAAGCCCTTTTGGCAAAAAAAGAAGAGCTGCTGCGAAAAAATACGCAGCAGCTCTGAAAATCAGAACAAATTTACTCCAGCACCAGCAGCAGGCTCATCTTGAACTTGCCCTGTGCGGTCACACTGTGCAGGCCGTTCTTGTCAAAACGGAAGCTCTGGCCTGCGGTCAGCTCGTAGTCCTGGCCCTCGTAGCCGATGATGGCCTTGCCCTCCAGTGCGGTCAGGATGGCGTTGCCGGGAGCACGGTGCGGGGTCAGGCCGGTGCCCTCGTCAAAGGCCATCAGCACGAATTTCATGTTGTCGGTGTGAGCCAGGTCCAGGTTGGCGATGCTGCCCTCTTCGTAAGAGATCAGGTCCTTCAGTTCGGTGGCTGCGCCTGCTTTGAGGATGCTGTTCATAGTAAGGTTCTCCTTTTTGAGGATGATTTCGGTATAGATAAGGCCGTTGTCGGTGCAGGTGCCGCACAGCGTTCCGGGCGGCACCCAGAGCAGCTGGCCGGGGTGCATGGGGACGTCGTGGGCGTCGCTGCCCAGAACAAAGGTACCGCTGCCCTCACCGCCCAGATACAGGGTGGTGCAGTCGTAGAACTCCGGGGTGATGGAGGTGCCTGCGCCCAGCGAAAACCAGGTGACGGGCACCTCCTGCCCGAGCTGTGCCGGGCGGGAAACGGTCATGGCCGGGCGGATGGGCCGCACCTGCGAGGGGGTGAAGGGCTGGTTGAACATAAAACGGACTCCTTATGCGGAAAGTGGAGCCGCCGGTTCCGCTATGACAACGGCAGACGGCTCATTTTTTATAGTGTACCCCTTTTGTAGGGTGAAATCCGTGGTTATAACCACGGAATATGAAAAATAACACGATCCCTTCAAAATGATGCAATCTGTCCAGAAAAAATGAGGATAATATCAAAATTTACAGAGATTTCATACAATTCTGCATTGCAAATTTTTTGACGATGTGCTATGCTGAAAGACAGAGAACCGCTGCCGGAACCGGCGGCGCAAATGAGTTTGGAGGATTTGACTTATGGCTGATCGCATCGTTCTGAATACCATTTCCTACCATGGCCATGGTGCCATCGAGAACATTGTGCCGGAGCTCACCGCCCGCGGCTACAAAAAGGCTTTCGTCTGCTCGGACCCCGACCTGATCAAGTTTGGCGTTACCAAGAAGGTCACCGACCTGCTGGACGCCGCAAACTTTGCCTACAGCGTGTACAGTGAGATCAAGCCCAACCCCACCATTGCCAATGTGCAGGATGGTGTGGCCGCTTTCAAGGCTGCCGAAGCAGACTGCATCGTGACCATCGGCGGCGGCTCCTCCATGGACACGGCCAAGGCCATCGGCATCATCATCAACAACCCGGAGTTTGCGGACGTCCGCTCTCTGGAGGGTGTGGCTCCCACCAAGAAGCACGCCGTGTTCACCATCGCGGTGCCCACCACTGCCGGTACGGCTGCTGAGGTCACCATCAACTACGTCATCACCGATGTGGAGAAGAAGCGCAAGTTCGTCTGCGTGGACACCAACGACATCCCGGAGATCGCCGTGGTGGACCCCGATATGATGTCCTCCATGCCCAAGGGCCTGACCGCTGCCACCGGTATGGACGCACTGACCCATGCCATTGAGGGTTATATCACCAAGGGCCACTGCACGATCTCCGACATGTTCCATCTGGAAGCCATCAAGCTGATCAGCCAGAGCCTGCGCGGTGCCGTGCAGAACACCCCGGAAGGCCGTGAGGGCATGGCTCTGGGCCAGTACATCGCCGGTATGGGCTTCTCCAACGTGGGCCTGGGCATCGTGCACTCCATGGCACACGGCCTGTCCGCCCTGTATGATACCCCTCACGGCGTGGCCTGCGCCATCCTGCTGCCGGTGGGCCTGGAATACAACAAGACCGTCGCCGGTGAGCGCTACCGTGCCGTCGGCAAGGCCATGGGCGTGAAGGGCATCGACGAGATGAACGACGCCGAGGCAGCCGATGCTACCATTGCCGCCGTCAAGCAGCTGAGCGCCGATGTGGGCATCCCCGCAAACCTGCACGGCATCCTGAAGGAAGAGGACATCCAGTTCCTGGCCGAGTCCGCTTATGCCGACGCCTGCCGCCCTGGCAACCCGCGTGACACCAGCGTGGAAGAGATCGTGGAGCTGTACAAGAGCCAGCTGTAACCCTACAGCCTGAACCATCCGCGTAAACCAAAGGCCCCGCACCGTTCCGTTCGGAACCGGTGCGGGGCCTTTTGGATGATGCACTGCCGCAAAACTTATTCGGCTGCGCGGGACTGCTCCACGAAAGCGGCGATCTTGTCCACCTGGATCTCGGCCACGGCACGGCCGGTGTCGTACACGCGGCGCAGCTGGGCTGGGTCACGCTCCATGGAGCCGATCTCCAGCGGGATCGGCGGCCGGATGACAAAGGCCTGGCCGGTCTGCTCCAGCATGGCCACATGTTCCAGTGTCTCGTTGTAGCGCTCGTGGCGGTCGGCCACGGCCTCCACAAAGGCGGGGTAGCGCAGGTAGCGCGCCCGGATGGCGGGCAGCATCTTGTTTTTCTTTTTCACAAAGTCCTTGGGCTGGGTCAGCACGATGAGGTTGCGCTTGTAGCCGATGGACTCAAAGAAGCGCACCGGGATGGAATCTGCAACGCCGCCGTCCAGCAGCTGGTAGTGGCCGATCTTCACGATCTTTGCGGCCAGCGGCATGGAGGACGACGCCTGCATCCACTGGATGTCCTCGGCGTCGCCGGTGCGGCACTTGTGGTAGATGGGGTCGCCGGTGCGCACATCGGTGCACACCAAAAAAAAGTCCATGGGATCTTCCCGAAAGGTTTTGGCGTCGAACGGGTCCAGCTTTTCCGGCACGGTGTGGTAGCAGAACTGCTCGCTGTACAGGTTGCCGGTGCGCAGCAGGTTGCCAAAGCTGGCGTAGCGCTTATCTTTGCAGTATTCGGTGCTGTAGCGGATGGTGCGCCCGATCTGGTGCGACTTATAGTTGCAGCCGAACACGGCCCCCGCCGAAACACCGATGGCACCGTCCACCGTGATGCCGTGCTCCATCAGCACATCCAGAACACCGGCGGTGAACATGCCGCGCATGGCCCCGCCTTCCAGTACAAGTCCCGTTTTCATAACCGTTCTCCCTCTCCTCCGATCGGCGTACAGGCACCGGTCTTTCTTCCAAGTATACTCAAAAATCAGCAAAGCACAAGAGCGCCGAAAGCCAAAAATTACAGGACAGTTTTGCGGAGTTTCGGTGCTTTTTGCCATAGGCATGCTTTTGGAAAAAGCCCACGCAGATGCAGCCCGGATTTTTTCAAATTTGGGCACAAAGCCACTTGCCAAAGGCAGGCACTTCCGTTATACTAGGTAAAATACATACAGGTTGCGGGCACAGCTTTGTGCCCCGGAATGGAAAAAGGCTGGAGGACAAAGACTGCTTATGAAGATGCTGGAAGATCGTATCCGCGCAGACGGCATTGTGCGCGAAGGAAATGTGCTTAAGGTGGACAGCTTCATCAACCACCAGATGGATATCCCGCTGTTCCGCGAGATGGCCCGAGAGTGGAAGCGCCTGTTTGCGGGCAAGCCCATCAACAAGGTGCTCACCATCGAGGCCAGCGGCATCGGCATTGCCGCCATTGTGGCCAGTGAGCTCAACGTGCCGGTGGTGTTTGCCAAAAAGTCCATGAGCATCAATCTGGACTACAACAACTACGAGACCAAGATCCAGTCCTTCACCCACAAAAAGATCTACAATGTGATCGTCTCCAAAAAGTTCCTCACCCCGGAAGACCATGTGCTGATCATTGACGATTTCCTTGCCAACGGCTGTGCCCTGATGGGCCTGCTGGAGCTGGCACAGGAGGCCGGTGCCACCGTGGAAGGCATCGGCATCGCCGTGGAAAAGGGCTTCCAGCAGGGCGGTGAGCTCATCCGCAGCAAGGGCATCCAGCTGGAGAGCCTTGCCATCGTGGAATCCATGAACAGCGAGACCGGCGAGATCGTGTTCCGCGAGCAGCCGCATCAGAACTGAAACTCCTTCCGTCATCACGGAAGCGATGCCACCTCCCTCAATGAGGGAGGTTTTTTTGCTGTTTTAGGTGGCTCGCCCTCTCAGGCGCTATCGCGCCAGCTCCCCCAGAGGGGGAGCCAAGAGCCTGACCGTAACGCTTCTTGCCTCTCCCTTTGGGAGAGGTGACATTGCGTGAGCAATGGCGGAGAGGGCGAGGCAGTGAACCCTTTTTACGCCCCATCCGTACTGTCCCCGTCTGCCGGCAGGGCAGTGGTCTGCTCGGCGGGGACGTCTGCGGCGGCGCGGGGCACGCCTTTGTACACCAGCGTCTGTTCCAACACCTCGGCACACACCGGGGCCGAAAGGCTGCCGCCGGCGGTGGTCCAGCTGTGGGGTTCATCCAGGCAGACCAGACACAGAAACTGCGGGTCGTCGATGGGCGCCACGGCCACAAAGCTGGCAATGCGGGCTTTTTCGTCGGCGCTGTCCAGCTTCTGGCTGGTGCCGCTCTTGCCGCCCACCCGGTAGCCGGAGATCTGCGCATTGCGTCCGCCGCCGTACAGAACAACGGCTTCCATCATCTCCCGCATGACGGCGGAAGTCTCCGGCTGGATCACCTGCTGTTTGCACACGGGGTCCCGGTGTTCCAGCACCGTACCGTCCGGGGCCAGAATGTCCGATACAAGGTAGGGCTGCATCAGTTTTCCGCCGTTGACCACTGCGCACACGGCGGCGGCCATTTCCAGATAGGAGATCTTGCTGCTTTGCCCGAAGGCGCAGGAGGCCAGCTCCACCGGCCCCATACGGTCGGCGGTGTAGTACAGGCTCTTTTTCGGCTCGGCGGGCAGGTCGATGCCGGTGGGCTCCCGCAGGCCGAAGGCGGCAAAGTAATCGCAGAAGGCCTCCTTGCCAAGCCGCGCTCCGATCTGGATAAAGCTCTGGTTGCAGGAATTTTCCAGCGCCTGCGTCACGGTCTGGGTCCCGTGGCGCTTGTGGTTGGCGCAGTGGAACCGGGTGCCCGCCACTGAGAGGGACTCCCCGCAATAAAAGCTGGAGTTCCGGGTGATGGCTCCGGCGTCCAGCGCGGCCGCGCAGGTGATGAGCTTGAACACGCTGCCCGGTTCGTACAGGTCGCTCACGGCCTTGTTGCGCCACTGGGTCTGCTGGGCCAGCTGCAGGGCGGCCGCCCGCTGCTCCCCAGAGAGGGCATCTACGGCGGCGCGGGCAACTTCGTCGTAGAGGACCCGCGGCTGATTGGGGTCGTAGGCCGGGGTGGTGGACATGGCCAGCACGGCCCCGGTGTTCACGTCCAGCACGATGCCCACGGCACGGGCGGCCACATGGTGTTCCTGTACGGCGTAATTCAACGCATTTTCGAGATAATGTTGAATGTTGGCGTCGATGGTCAGCCACAGGCTGCTGCCATCCACCGGGAACTGCTCGGTCTCGTAGCTCTGCTCCAGCGTGTAGCCCCAGGCGTTCACGGCGGTGAGCACCACGCCGTTCTGCCCGGTGAGCTGCTCGTTGTATTCCAGCTCCAGCCCGCTCACTCCGGCGTTGTCCACATTGGTAAAGCCCAGCACCGACGCCAGAAACTCCCCCTGCGGGTACCAGCGCTTGCTGTCCTGATTGATACGGATGCCGGTGATGCTGTTTTCCTCGCAGAAATCCCGCACGGCATCCGCCATGGAACGCTCCACCCGGTAGCGCAGCAGACAGTCGTTGGAGGCGCGGTCCCGGAACTTTTCCAGCAGGGCGGCTTCGTCCAGCTCCAAAATCTGCGCAAGACCGTGGGCGGCCAGCTCCAGTTTGTCGACGGGCATCTCCCGCGGGCTGGCCCGCAGGGTCCAGCAGCTGCTGTTGGCCGCCAGCAACACGCCGTCGGCACTGTAGATGCGGCCCCGGTCGGCGGGCACCACGGTGTCCCGCAGCTGCTGCCCCAGTGCCCGCCGGGTGTACCAGTCCCCGGCGGCCAGCTGCAGCCAGTAGAGCCGGGCAATAAGCCCTGCAAAGCAGATGCCGCACAAAAGCAGCGCCACCAGCCGGGCACGGGCGCGGAACGCCTGCTCCGGCAGGGTGCGCAGGGGTTCGGGCCGGGACATGGCAGCACCTCCTTTTCCGGCTCAGTTTATGCGGGCAGGGCCTGCGGCTATGACTAACAGCCCGGCGGCCTGCGTACAATAGACCAAAAGGACTGCCGGAGGTGATGAGGATGCACAGGGCCGCTGTGCCTGCCCGGGCCCGGCGCGGACTGCTGCGTCCGCTGCCCGCCATGGACCTGCCGTTTCTGATCCTGGTGCTCACGCTGGTGGGCTTTGGGCTGGTAATGCTGTACAGTGCCAGCAGCGCGGTGGCGCTGTACCGGCGGGGCGATGCCTGGGCCTATGTGCGGCCGCAGCTGCTGTATGCGGCCATGGGCATCGGGGCCATGTGGGCGGCCAGCCGGGTGGATTACCACATCTATCACAAACTGGCCTGGCCGCTGCTGGCCCTCTCGCTGGTGCTGCTGGTCGTGGTGCTGTTCATGCCGGAATACAACGGCTGCAAGCGCTGGCTGGTGCTGCCGGGGCTGGGCACTCTGCAGCCCAGCGAGATCGCCAAATTTGCGGTGGTGCTGGTGTTTGCCCATATCATCTCCCTCAACCACAGCCGGATGGAGAGCTTTGCGGTGGGGGTGATGCCCTTTGCGCTGGTACTGGGCGCGGTGGCGGTGCTCATGCTGCTGGAGCCGCACCTGTCCGGCACGGTGCTGATCCTGGGCATCGGGGCAGTGCTCATGTTCGTGGGCGGCACCGGGCTGCGGTGGTTCGTGCTGGCCGGTGTGGGCGGAGCGGGTGCCATCGGGGCGGCCATCGTCATCATGCCGGATCTGGTGCCTTATGCGGCCAGCCGCCTGAGCTCCTGGCTGGACCCCTTTGCCGACCCGCTGGGCGACGGCCACCAGACCATCCAGAGCCTGTACGCCATCGGCTCCGGCGGGGCCGTGGGGCTGGGGCTGGGCAACAGCCGCCAGAAGCACCTGTTCGTGCCGGAACCCCAGAACGACTTCATCTTTTCCATCCTGTGCGAGGAGCTGGGGTTTGTGGGGGCCTGCGCGGTGATCCTGCTGTTCAGTCTGCTGCTGCTGCGGGGCGTCACGCTGGCGGCCCACGCGCCGGACCGCTTCGGGGCACTGCTGGTGGTGGGGTTCGTGGTGCAGGTGGCCTTGCAGGCGGTGCTGAACATCGCCGTGGTCACCAACACCATCCCGAACACCGGCATCAGCCTGCCCTTCTTTTCCTCCGGCGGCACCAGCCTGATGATGCTGCTGGGCGAGATGGGCATCGTGCTGTCCGTCTCCCGCGGGGAAACATAAAGGCGGCCATTTCTGCCGCAAAATGGGATGTTTGCCCCGCAAAAGACGCAAAAAACAGACAAACGACCGGACAAATGCGTTTTGCGGTGTCCGGGTACAAAACAGGGAACCGACGGCCCTCGTTCTGCATACCATGGGGTATCTTTGGCAGAACGGGGGTCTTTGCATGGCAGGGGATTACATCATCACGGGCGGGCGGCCGCTGAATGGAACGGTACGGGTCCCGGCGGCCAAGAACAGTGTGCTGCCGCTGCTGGCAGCGTCCCTGCTGTGCAGCGGGCCAGTGCGGCTGTGCGGGGTGCCGGAGCTGGCCGATGTGGCCGAGAGCCTTGCCCTGCTGCGCAGTGCAGGCTGCACAGCGGAGCGGCAGGGGGCGGATGTACGGGTGGACGGGGTGCCCGGCAGCGGGACGCTGGCGGCAGGCCCGGCGGGCCGGATGCGGGCATCCATCCTGTTCTGCGCCCCGCTGCTGGCCCGGCTGGGCCGGGCACAGACCGTGCTGCCCGGGGGCTGCCGCATCGGAGCGCGGCCCATTGATCTGCATCTGGCGGGCCTTGTGCAGATGGGAGCCTGCCCGCAGCTGGAAGGCGAACGCCTGCTGCTCACGGCTCCGGCGGGGCTGCACGGAGCGGACATCACCCTGCGGTTCCCCAGCGTGGGGGCCACCGAGACCCTGCTGCTGGCGGCGGCGCTGGCACAGGGGGAGACGACCCTGCGGGGTGCGGCCCGGGAGCCGGAGATCGAAGATCTGGCGGCATTCCTGAACCGGTGCGGCGGCCGGGTGCAGGGCGCGGGCACCGGCACGGTGCGGGTGCAGGGGGTGCGGCGGCTGCACGGATGCAGCTTTGCGCCCCTGCCGGACCGGATCACGGCAGCCACCTTTGCCTGTGCCTGCGCAGCGGCTGGGGGACGGGTGGAGCTGGCAGGCTGCGCGCCCCGGCTGTATGCGCCGGTGCTGGAAATTCTGGAACAAATGGGGTGCGGCATTGTGCGCCGGAGCGATGCTGCCGTTATTACCCGGTTCGGGCGGCTGTACGGGCCGGGGCGGGTGTTCACCGGGGCATATCCGGCGCTGGCCACCGACGCGGCCCCGCTGCTGGCGGCGGTGCTGCTCTGCGCGGAGGGACCCGGCAGCATCGAGGATGTGATCTTTGAGCGGCGGTTCGGCTGCGCGGCAGGCTTTGCGGCGCTGGGCGGCCGGGTGCGGGTGGAGGGCCGCACCCTGTACGCGGAACCCGGCGGCACCCTGCAGGGAACGGTGCTGGAAGCGCCCGACCTGCGGGGCGGGGCAGCGCTGGTGATCGCGGCGCTGGCGGCACAGGGCAGCAGCCGCATCACCCACACGGAGTTCATTGACCGCGGCTATGCCGATTTTGCACAGAAACTGACGGCTCTGGGTGGGCAAATTGCACGAGAAACCCCGCGCGGGGCAGACTGCCCGAAAAAAAGAACTTCAAAAACGTAAATTTGACTTGCATTCACGGCAAAAAGATGATACGATACAGTTATATAAGTGTAGGTTGATATTTCTGTGCGTTCTGCACAGTTCTACGATAAAATCCGGATGGAGGACAAAGTTATGGCATTGATGCTCGATGAAGAAATGGACGAAAATGTTACGACGATCAAGGTGATCGGTGTTGGCGGCGGCGGCGGCAACGCCGTGAACCGCATGGTCAGCGATGGCCTGCAGGGCGTGGAGTTCATTGCGATGAACACGGACCAGCAGGCGCTGGCCAAGAACCATGCCACCGTCAAGGTCCAGCTGGGCTCCAAGCTCACCAAGGGCCGCGGCGCAGGTGCCGACCCTGAGATCGGCCAGCGTGCCGCTGAAGAAAGCAAGGACGAGATCGCAAACGCGCTCAAGGGCTCCCAGATGGTGTTCATCACCGCCGGTATGGGCGGCGGCACCGGCACCGGTGCGGCTCCTGTGGTGGCTGAGGTGGCACACGACCTGGGCATCCTGACCGTGGGCATCGTCACCAAGCCCTTCTCTTTTGAGGGCAAGCGCAAGATGGGCCTGGCTGAGCAGGGCATTGCCAACCTGCTGATGCATGTGGACAGCCTGATCGTGATCCCGAATGAGCGCCTGAAGATGATCAGCCAGGAGAAGATCACCCTGATGAACGCCTTCCAGGCTGCCGACAACGTGCTGCGTCAGGGCGTCGAGTCCATTTCCGCCCTGATCAACGTGCCCGCCTTCATCAATCTGGACTTCGCCGACGTGCGCTCCATCATGAAGGATGCCGGTTACGCGCACATGGGCGTGGGCAGCGCCAAGGGTGCCGGCAAGGCCGAGAACGCCGCCAAGGCTGCCATTTCCAGCCCGTTGCTGGAGACCAGCATTGCCGGTGCACACGGCGTTATCATCAACATCACTTCCAGCCCCGACATCGGCCTGGAGGACGTGGAGACCGCAGCCGGCCTCATCACCCAGAGCGCTCATCCGGATGCGAACATCATCTGGGGTACTGCGTTTGACGAGAACCTGTCCGACGAGATGCGCGTGACCGTCGTTGCTACCGGCTTCGACAACAAGAGTGCCAGCGACCTGCGCAGCAGCATCAACAACGCCATGGGCGGTGCCCAGTCGGTGCCGTCGGCAGTGTTCAGCAGCGATACCGGCAGCGCAGCCACTGCTGCTGCTCCGGCAGCAGCCCCGGCCGCTCCGGCAGCTGCCGCAAAGCCCGTGGAAGAGGAAAGCAGCGACAACCGTTACTACGACGAGCTGCTGGCCATCCTGAACAAGCGGAAGTAAGGCTGGCAAATAATAAAAACGCATCGTGGCACAGCGCCCGTGAGGAGGGCGGGTCTCTTGCGCGCAAGCGGAGGGAGGCAATGCAATGCTGAAACAGGACGTTCCGCTGCGGACCGGATGGTTCGGGTACCGGAAACTGGATGTTGAAAATTGTATTGCGCACATCCGCGCAGCGTATGCGGCAGAACTCCGCCTTGCCCGGCAGACGCAGCAGGGAATGGAGGAGACCATGGCGCAACTCAGGCAGGAGAACAAAGCTCTGCGGCAGCGCTTTGCCCAGCAGGCGGCGGCGCAGGCCGCAGCATCGGTGCGGGCAGAGGGCAGCGACAAACTGCAGCAGCTGACCCGCAAGCTGGAAGCGGCCCACGCCGAGATCCGCCGCTACCAGACCCGGCTGTTTGCCTGCGAGCGCCAGATGATCGCTCTGCGGCGGGAAAATGCCGACCTCGAAGCGGCCTGTGAGCAGGCCCGGGAGGAGCTGCAGATGGCCGTGGCCCGTGCCGAAAAGGCAGAGCAGCAGGCTGCCCGGACGCCTGCCTGTCCGGAAGTGCCGGTGCAGGCCCCGACGCCGAAACCGCCCGAAGAAGCTGTGGCCTGCTGTGCAAGACCGGCCGCACAGCCTGCGGCGCAGCCGGAACCCGTGTGGCAGCCGGAAACGGAGCTGGAGAAGCTTTCGGTGGAGCTGCTGCGCCGGTTTGATGAAATGATGCAAGAATGATTCGACAAGCTGCTGCGCCGGCATGGGCTGGTGCAGCAGCTTTTTGTGTGAACAGGGGATTTTTGCTGCGGCAAGGCAGCACATTGCCAGATGGGGATGGCGAGGAGCAAGGCACATGAATGTGAAACAGAAGATCCTGATCGCAGACGATTCTGAGATCAACCGCGCGCTGCTGATGGAGATCCTGGGCGACGGGTATGAGTATCTGGAAGCGGAAAACGGTGTCCGGGCGGTGGAGCTTTTGCGCGAGCACACGGACATCGCACTGGTGCTGCTGGACATCATGATGCCGCAGATGGACGGCTTTGACGTGCTGAAGGTCATGCGCTGCTATTCCTGGCTGGACGAGATCCCGGTGATCATGATCTCGGCGGCAAAGGACACGGCCAACATCGAGCGTGCCTACGACCTGGGTGTGGCCGACTACATGCGCCGCCCCTTTGAGCGGGTCATGGTGCTGCGCCAGGTGCAGAACGTGCTCATGCTGTATGCCAAGCAGAAGCGCCTGACCCGGCTGGTGACCGATCAGGTGTACGAAAAAGAGCACAACAGCGTGCTGATGATCAGCATCCTGAGCCATGTGGTGGAGTTCCGCAACAGCGAGAGCGGCCTGCATGTGCTGCACATCCGCACCCTGACTGACCTATTGCTGCACCAGCTGGTGAACAAGACCGACCGCTACCAGCTGGACGAGAGCGACATTTCGCTCATCAGCACGGCATCGGCCCTGCACGACCTGGGCAAGATCGTGATCCCCACCGAGATCCTCAACAAGCCCGGCCGCCTGACCGCCGAAGAATACGCGGTGATCAAGACCCACACGGTGAAGGGTGCCCGCATCCTGCGGGACCTGAGCAACACCATCGGCGAGGAAAACGAGCCCCTGCTGCAGGTGGCCTATGCCATCTGCCGCTGGCACCATGAGCGCTGGGACGGCGGCGGCTACCCGGACAAGCTGAAGGGCGATGCGATCCCCATCGCAGCACAGGTGGTGGCACTGGCAGATGTGTACGACGCCCTGACCAGCGACCGCTGCTATAAACCGGCCTACGACCACGACACGGCCCTGCGCATGATCCTGAACGGCGAGTGCGGGGCCTTCAATCCGCTGCTGCTGGAATGCCTGAATGAGTCGTCGGAGCTGCTGCGGCAGGAGCTGCAGCGCAACGAGTGGGACCGCAGCTTCCACCAGGACACCCACCGCTTGTCGGAGGAGATCCTGCACCGGGAAGCCCTCCCGCGGGAGGACCGCAGCCAGCGGCTGCTCAACCTGGAACGCGAGCGCACCCAGTTCTATGCGGACCAGTGCGGCGGCATCCAGTTCGACTACGACCTGCTCAGCGGCCGGGTGACGGTGACCAACCACTACGCCAGCGCCGCCGAGCGCACCCAGGTGCTGGACTTTGACCATGGCGAAGGGCTGAACTTCCTTTCCCTGAAGGACCGCCGCCGCCTGTTGGAAGCGCTGGAAAAGGCAACCCCGGAGATCCCGCAGGCCAGCTTCCCCGTGGAGGTGCAGACCGGCGGCGGATATCAGCCGCACCGGCTGGTGCTGCGCACCCAGTGGAGCCGCGGCGGGCAACGCCGCTGTGTGAGCGTGGTGGGCCAGCTGCTGCCGGAGCAGACCGAGGATGCAAAGGCGCAGCCGGATGTGCTGCTGCACAGCTCCGGAGGCTCGATGGCGGCTGTCCTGCAGCAGCTGCAGGGCGTGTTTGACCTGGTGCGTCTGGTGGACCCGGAGCGCGCCAAGGTGCTCACCCTGCACCCGGACGGCACGCTGGAAGAGCAGGCCGGTCACTGCCATGTGGTGTGGAACAAGGCCGGCCGGTGCGAGAACTGCATCTCGGCCAAGGTGTTCACCACCAAAAAGACCCTGAACAAGATCGAATTCAATGGCGAGGACGCCTATTTTGTGCTGTCGCGCTATGTGGAGATCAACGGCCGCGGCTGCGTGCTGGAAATGGTTTCCAAGCTGTCCAACGGACGCTGGCTGGACATGGGCGGCCGCCGCATGCTGCTGGACCGCAGCGAGGACTTTGACAACAGTGCATTCATGGATCCGCTCACCGGGGCCTACTCCCGCCGGTACTTTGAAAAGTTCCTGGCCGACAGTGAGCAGATCAACGGTGTGGTGGTCATTGACGTGGACCGCTTCAAGGCCGTGAACGATAGCTACGGCCATCTGGTGGGCGACAAGGCGCTGGAGAGCGTCTCTGCGGCGGTGCAGGCCTGCCTGCGGGAGAGCGACATTCTGGTGCGCTACGGCGGCGACGAATTCCTGCTGCTGATGCCGCAGCTGCGGCCGGAGGGGCTGCCGCTGGTGATGGACCGCATCCAGGAAGCGGTGCGGCAGGCCCGGGTGGAGAGCCACCCGGAGATCCGCCTGTCCATCAGCGTGGGCGGTGTGTGCGGCGTGCACCCGCTGCGGGAGGCCATCCGGCAGGCAGATGACCGGATGTACCAGAACAAGGCCCGCAACAAGGAATAAAAAACAGGACCCGGACACGGGGCAGGCACAAAAAGGTGCTGCCGGTATCCGGGTCTTTTTTGGTATCGGGATAAAATATGCTCAGTGCACGGCGCTGGTGCGGTGCTCCATAAGATAGGTGGCTTCCAGATCCGCGATGTGCAGTTTGACGGCAAGGGGGTACTTGTCGTAGGCTTCCGAGATGGCAAAGCAGCCGCCCCGGGCCGCATCGTCAAAGCCGCCCATGTGCCAGCGGATGGCCACGGCCTCTTCCACCTTGAGCTTCATGAAGCGCTCAATGAGGAACACGCTTTTTTCACCGTGGCCGTAGGGAAACAGGTCCTCCACGCTGTAGCTGGGCACCTTTTCCCACTGACCGGTGGTCTCGTTCTTCACGTTGCGGGTGCCGGCCTTGTAGTAGTTGGCCTTGCACAGATCGTGCAGCAATGCGCAGATGGCAAAGCTCTCCTCACTCTCGCCCTCGGTAAAAAAGGTGTCGTGCAGGGCGTGGTAGACGTTCAGGCTGTGCATGCACAGCCCGCCGGTGCAGGCACCGTGGAACCGGGTGGACGCCGGAGCCGAAAAGAAATCGGTCTTGTGGTCCAGCCAGTCCAGCAGCTTTTCGCTGCCGGGGCGGGTGACATGCTGCCGGAAGATCTGCAAAAACTCCTCGCGGTCGGTCATGCTCACAGCTCCATATCTTCCAGGATGCCCTTGAGGATGGCCAGCTCGTCGTGGCTCAGGGAGATGCCCTTGCCCATGCGGGTGCCGTCCGGGGACCAGTCGCGGATGTCGTACTTGGGCTCGCCGTCGTTCCAGCTGATCAGGTTGAGCTGACGCTCCCAGCCGCGGGGACGCTGCGAGAGCACCGCGATGCGCTCGACGACTTCGTATTTGATCTCTGCCATAATGCAAAACCTGCCTTTATCTTTGTTTGCTACCATAATAAGGGAAGCGCGGCAAGATTTCAACAGGTAAAGCAAAAATTAACGGAAAATTTTTTGTGCGGCTCAGCCGTAAGGGGCGTTTTCGCGCCACTCCACAAGCTGCTGCACCGCGTCGGCGTCCTCATCCGGGGCGGGGTGGGCCGAGTGCGTGTGCTGCCGGGTGCTGAACAGCTCCGGGGCATATTGCGCCATCACACCGGGCACCTTCCCGGCCAGAAATTCCTGCGCGTTTTTCTGGCGGCAGGCGGCGGGGGTGCCGTCGGTCATGGGCACACCGGCCTGCGGAGCGCTGCCCGGTTCCGGGTGCGGAGGATTGCCGGGCACTTCCGGCGGGGGCAGCTGGGTGCCGGGTGCCGAGGGGTCTCCGGGCGGTTGGGTCGGGTCCGGCTGTTTGCCCAGCGGCGGGCTGCACCGGCTGCAGTTGGCTTCCGGCGCGGAAGAAGGCCCGGGCCGGTCCGGAAGGGCATGATGGATGAACGGCGTGAGGGAATTCATAAAAGCGGTCACCTCCTGCCGTTAGGATGCCCGGCGGCGGGGCGTTTTACACCACCAGCTCCACGGTGGAGCCGCCGGTGCGGTTCTTGTGCACCACCACCTGCCGGTCGATGCGGTCCTTCAGGGCCCCCACATGGGAGATGATGCCCACCAGCCGGTCGCCCTCGGTCAAACCGGCCAGCACCCGGATGGCCTGTTCCAGCGATTCCTCGTCCAGGCTGCCGAAGCCCTCGTCCAGGAACAGGGTGTCCAGCCGGATGCCGCCGGCGGCGCTCTGCACTTCATCCGAAAGGCCCAGTGCCAGCGCCAGCGAGGCCTTGAAGCTCTCACCGCCGGACAGGGTCTTGACACTGCGGCGGGTTCCGTTGTAGTGGTCGATGACGCCAAGGTCCAGGCCGGACTGGCTGCGCTGGTTCTCGGCCCCGATGCGCTCCAGCTCGTACTGGGCATCGGTCATCTGCATCAGGCGGAGGTTGGCGTGGCGCAGGATGCGGTCGAGGTAGTCCATCTGGATGTAGGCTTCCAGTTTGATCTTCTGTTTGCTGGTCAGGGTGCCGCCGGCGGTGGCGGCCAGTGCTCCCACCCACTGGGCGCGCTGCTCCAATGCGGCGTGCTGCGCGGCGGCGGTGCGGTACTGCTCCGCGATGCGGCGGTTGGGCAGCAGGCGGGCGGCCAGCTGCTTTTCCTGCCCGCGGGCGGCGTCCCGTGCGGCAGTCAGTTCAGCAGCCGCTTCCCGTAAGGTTTCCAGCGGCTGAGCCGGGGCGGAACTCTGGGCCGCTGCCTGCTGGCTGCGCAGGGCATCCACAGCGGCTTTGGCGGCCGCGTAGTTCTGCTGTGCCGTGCGCAGGGCAGCTTCGGCCTGTTCCATCCCGGCGCGCAGGGCGGTGCGGTCGGCTTCCAGCAGGTCCAGCGCGGCCTGCGCCTGCGCCCGCTGGGGGTAGGGCAGGGCTTTCTGTGTGGCAAGCACCTGCTGTTCCAGTGCCTGTACGCGGGCAGACTGAGCGGCAGCGGTGCGGTCAGCCTCCTGCACCTGCTGTTCCAGCGCCGGGCGCTGGCGGGTGTGGGCCTGCCGGTCGGCTTCCAGCTGCGCCTTGCGCTGACAGTCGGCTCCGGCCTGCCGCAGGCTGACCGTGCAGTCGGTGCGGGCGGCCTGCAGGGCGGCAGTTTCCTCGGACAGGACGGTATTCATCAGGGCGAAGGTCAGCTGCACCGGAGGTTTGCCTTCCGGCGCGGCAAAGCGCTCCGGCAGCAGGGCCTCGGCGTCCCGGCGCAGGCTGCGGCGGGCTTCGTCTGCAGCGGCAAGGGCGCTCTGGGCGGCGGCGCTGGCCGTTTGCGCGGCACGGTCGGCTTCCTCGGCGGCCTGCCGGGCCTGCTCCACCTGTACCTGCGTGGGTGCGGTGCGGGGCAGGACGGCCCGGGCCGGGTGATGGGTGCTGCCGCACACCGGGCAGGGGGCACCCTCGGTCAGCTCCTGTGCCAGCAGACCGGCCTGCGCGTCCAGAAAGGCCCGGTCCAGTGCATCCCGCCGGGCGCGGGCTTCATCCTGCCGGGCAGCGGCGGCGCGATAGGCGTCCTGTGCCCGGCGGGCCTGCCGGGCCTGTTTCTGACTGTCGGCCAGCCGCTGGGCAAGGGCGTCCAGCGCGGTGCTGCGGGCTTCCAGCTGCGCAGCCTGATTCTGCAAAGCCAGCTGCCGGGTGGGGGCATCCACCAGCACGGCAAGGGCGGTGTCGGCTGCAGCAAGGCTGGCGTCCAGCGCTTCCAGCTGGGTGCGGCGCTTCGCGGCCAGTGCCCCTGCCAGCTGCGCGGCATCCTGTGCCTGTTTCTGCTCCCGGCACAGCGCGTCCAGCTCGTCGTAGGCGGTCAGGGCGGTGCGGGCCTGGGTCACCTGTCCGGTCAGGGCATCCAGCCGGGCGGCGTCATCGGCGTGGCGGGCGCTCTCAGCTTTGGCGGCATCCAGTGCGGGCCGGGCGGCGTCCAGCGCGGCCTGTTGTTCGGCCAGCTGCCGGGCCAATTGCGCGGCCTGCCGGGCGGCTCCCAGCTGCTGCTGTATGGTATCCAGCCGGGCTTCGGTGTCGGCAAGGGATGCGGCGGCGGCCTCCTGTGCGGCCTGCTGGCGCTGCAGCAGCCCCTCCAATAAGGTCAGCGCGGTGGCAGGCTCGGTCTGGGCACAGAGGGAGGCCAGCGCGTCGGCGTCCGGGTCGTCGGGTGCGACCTGCAGCCCGGCCAGCAGGCTGTCCAGCTGGGTGTTCTGGGCCAGACGCTGCTGGTTCAGGCGGGAAGCTTCTTCCTGCAGACGGTCCTGCAATTTGGCGTACCGCTGGGTGCGGAACAGCTTGCGGAAAATGCGGCTGCGCTCCTCGGTGGAGGCATTCAGCAGCTTGGTGAACTGCCCCTGCGCGATCATGGCGATCTGGCAGAACTGGTTGTAGTCCAGCCCCAGAATGTCCAGCACGGCGGCGTTCACATCCCGTGCCTTGGTCACTGGCGGGCGGCCGTCGGCATAGGTGAGGGTGGCGTCTGCTTTTTCGGTGGTAAAGCCCTCGCCCCGCGCCTTGGGGCGGGGGTATTCCGGATTGCGGCGCACCGTGTAGCGGGCATCCTTCACCTCAAATTCCAGCTCCACAAAGGTGGGCGTTTTGGGGTCGGCATATTGGCTGCGCAGCATGGCCCCCTCGCGCACACCGCCGCTGGAGTGGTCGTAGAGCGCGTAGGTGATGGCGTCGAACAGGGTGGTCTTGCCGGCACCGGTATCGCCGGTGACAAGGTACAGGCCGCCTTTGCCCAGCTTTTCCAGTTCCAGGGTGGTCTCGGCGGCATAGGGGCCAAAAGCCGACAGGGTCAGGCGGAGCGGTCTCATGCGTCCTCCCCCTCCTTCCAGATGTCCTCAATGAGCTGCTGGCAGAACGCGGCCTGCTCATCGGTCAGGGGCTGGTTGTTCTGCAGTTCGTAAAAGGCAGCAAGATGCTGCAAGGGTGTGATGTTCTCCACCCGCTCCGGCGCGGTGATCTGCTGATCTTCGCGGGTGCGGCGGTTGTCGTAGTCCAGCCGCATCAGGTTGGGGTAGATCAGCCGCAGCTTGGCCAGTGCGTCCGGCACGTCCTGCTCATCGGTCAGGGTGATGTGCAGATAATCGTCGGTGGCGGTGCCCTCGTAGGTGCGGCGGTCGGTCAGTTCCAGATAGCTGCCCCGGACCTCCCGCAGGTCGTGCAGCGGGGTCAGGGGCGCGGTGGAAATGTCCACGCAGCCTTTTTCGCCCAGGTCCACAAAGGTGATGCTTTTATGCTGGTGCGCTTCCGAGAAGGAATACTTCAGCGGGGAGCCGCAGTAACGCAGGGTGTCGCGGCCCACCTTCTGGGGGCTGTGCAGGTGGCCCAGCGCCACATAGTCAAAGGCATCGAACAGGGCCGCGTCCACGCAGTCCAGCCCGCCCACGGAAGGCTCTTCACTCTCGCAGGCGGCGGCACCGGCCACGAACTGGTGGGCTACCAGCACGCTGCGCCGGGCCGGGTCCACCGGGCAGTGCCGCAGCACGCAGGCAAGGGCGTCGTTGTAGCTCTCAATGGGCTCGTCCGGCCAGACATGCCGCACGGAAGCGGGCTTCAGAAAGGGCAGTAAGTACACATCCACCGGGCCATGCTCGTCCGCAAGGCAGAGGGGCTGCGGCGCACCGGAGAACACCGGGCTGACGTATACCCGGCTGGTTTCCAGCAGGGCTGAACCAAAGGCGACACGGTCGGCGGAATCGTGGTTGCCGCTGATGGCAAACACCGGCAGGCCCCGGGCTGCCAGCTGGGTGAGGAACCAGTCCAGCAGGCGCACGGCCTCGGCCGGGGGAACGGGCTTGTCGTACAGGTCGCCTGCCAGCAGTACCCCGTCCACAGGGTGGGCATCCAGCAGGGCAAGGATCTGCTCCAGGATGTATTTCTGGTCCTCCAGCATGGAAAACTCGCACACCCGCTTGCCCAGATGCAGGTCGGAAAGATGTGCAAAACGCAAAAGCGAACACCGCCTTTCAAAAAAACTGTTGCTCTTATTATATAGCAGGGCGGGCACTGGCCGCAACCCTCTCAGTCACGGCCTCTCCCTGTGAAAAAGGGCTTCCGGAAAATCCGCAGATTTTCCGGAAGCCCAGAATAAAAACTATTTTTTCCTCTGAATTTGCCCAGAGCAAAGCGGAGGGCATTTCCAATCGTTCTCTTATCGGTCAGAACAGCTTTTCCCAGGTGGCCTGACCGACGCTGCCGTCGGCGGCAAGGCCGTTGCGGCGCTGGAACCGCTGCACGGCGGCTGCGGTGGCGGCTCCGTACCGGCCGTCTGCGTTCAGACGCTCACCCAGAGAGTTGAGCTTCTGCTGCACCAGCCGCACCGTCCCGCCGGATGCGCCGCTGCGCAGCACGATGCCGGGGTAGGGCACGTTCAGGCCGTGCTTTGCGGTGTAGCGGGTGTAGAGCACGTTCCAGGTGTTGGCACCCACCTTGCCGTCCACGTTCATTTTGTTTTTCAGCTGGAACTCCTTTACGGCGTTCTCGGTGGAAAGACCGAATCTTCCGTCCGCCTTCAGGGGGTCATGCCAGGTGCAGGCATCACGGACACCGTTGAGCCAGGTCTGCACCAGGGCTACATCCGGGCCGGAGGAGCCCCGATGGAGCAGGGAATAATAAGCAGGGATCGCCATAGGATCACACACTCCTTTCCCTCCATGCTATGCGGCAGGGGAGGGCAGCGTCACCCGGCCAGCACCCGGGTGGTGCGGGAAGCAGTGTGCCGGTTCCACCAGTCCACGAAGCGCAGGCGCAGGATGTAGTCCCCGCACACCAGATCGTTTTCTTCCGGCAGGGCATAGCCGCCGCAGGCGGCACGGCACAGCCCGGGGTACAGCACGCACCACCAGTTCTGCCCGCTGCCGGAGCCGATGGTGATGCGCACCGCATCGTACCGCCCGGCGGGCAGGCAGCCGCCGGTATACTGCCGGGCCGGGAAGTACATGTTGACCAGCTGCACCTGCACCGGGGCATTCACCCCGCACCGGGCCAGCGCGTGCCGGGCGGCGAGCTGCAAAGTGAACAGGTTCCGGGCCGCCCAGCCGCGGGCGTCGGTCTGGTTCCCGGCTGGACAGGCAGCGTCCAGACAGGCCAGCACAGCGTCCCGCACCCGGAGCTTGGCGCTCTGGTCGGCCACGGCATCGCTGGCAGCGCGGATGTGCAGCCGCAGGGTATCGGCACATACCGCATTGCCGGTGTGCAGTTGGGTGCGGCTCCAGGCCACCGCCTGCCACAGGCTGCAAAGCAAAAGTCCGAGCGCAAGGCAGATGCACAGGTGCTGCATCTGCCGCCGGGAAAGCATCTTACCCATAAAAAAACAGACCCTTCTTCTGGAAATGATATCCAGAGGATGGGCCTGTAAAAGGTGATTTATACAGCTGCTCCGAGCGAATGCGAGATGACTGAGAGGGTTCTCAGTTCTTCAGCGACTGCATGGGAGCCGGCAGGCGGCCGCCGCGGTTGATGAACACCGAGGGGTCGTGGCTGTTGACCGGCATGATGGGGCCGTAGCCCAGCAGGCCGCCGAAGTCCAGCACCTCGCCGGCCTTGCGGCCGATGGCGGGGATCACGCGCACAGCGGTGGTCTTGCTGTTCACCATGCCGATGGCGGCTTCGTCGGCGATCAGGGCACTGATGACGGCCGGGGTGGTGTCGCCGGGGATGATGACCATGTCGATGCCCACCGAGCAGACGGCGGTCATGGCTTCCAGCTTTTCGATGGTCAGGCAGCCGATCTCGGCGGCATGGATCATGCCGGCATCCTCACTGACCGGGATAAAGGCACCGGACAGGCCGCCCACATGGTTGGAGGCCATCACGCCGCCCTTCTTCACGGCATCGTTCAGCAGGGCCAGGCAGGCGGTGGTGCCGCAGCAGCCGCAGGTCTCCAGACCCATTTCCTCCAGAATGTTGGCCACACTGTCGCCCACGGCGGGGGTGGGGGCCAGCGACAGATCAATGATGCCGGCAGGCACGCCCAGCGCTTCGGAAGCCAGGTTGGCCACCAGCTGGCCCACACGGGTGATCTTGAAGGCGGTGCGCTTAACCAGCTCGGCCACCTGGTCGATGGGAGCATCCTTGGGCAGGCGGGCCAGGGCGGCACGCACGGCACCGGGGCCGGAAACGCCTACATGGATCTCGCAATCCGGCTCACCGGGGCCGTGGAAGGCACCAGCCATAAAGGGGTTGTCCTCCGGGGCGTTGCAGAACACCACCAGCTTGGCAGCACCGATGCACTGACGGTCGGCAGTCAGCTCACTGGCCTTCTTGACAGCCTCGCCCATGAGCTTGATGGCGTCCATGTTCAGGCCGGCCTTGGTGGCACCGATGTTCACAGAGCTGCACACGATGTCGGTCTCGGCCAGGGCACGGGGAATGGACTCGATCAGGCGGCGGTCACCGGCAGAAAAGCCCTTGTGCACCAGAGCACTGTAGCCGCCCACAAAGTTCACGCCCACCTTCTTGCCGGCAGCGTCCAGGGTCTTGGCAAAATCCACCGGGTCTGCCTCCGGGCAGGCACCCAGCAGCATGGCAATGGGGGTAACGCTGATGCGCTTGTTGATGATGGGGATGCCGTACTCGGCACTGATGTGCTCCACGGCAGGTACCAGGTTGGCAGCCTTGGTGGTGATCTTGTTGTAGATGTTCTCGCAGGCCTTTTTGGGGTCCGGGTCGATGCAGTCCAGCAGGCTGATGCCCATGGTCACCGTGCGGACGTCCAGGTTGTCCTGGGTGAACATCTCGATGGTCTCAAGAATATCACCGGTGTTAAACATACTCATAGCAGTGTTGTACTCCTTTGCTCGGTCAGATGGTGTGCATGGCGTCAAAAACTTCCTGCCGGGTCACGTTGATCTGCATCTTCATCTCAGCAGCCAGGGCATCGGTGCGGCGGTGCAGTTCCTCGTGGTCTACGTTGCAGTGGCTCAGGTCCACCAGCATGATCATGGCAAACATCCCCTGCAGGATGCTCTGGGTCACGTCCTCGATGTTGATGTTCAGCTCGCTGCACAGGCCGGAGACCTTTGCCACCACGCCCACAGTGTCGTGTCCCATGACAGTAATAAATGCTTTCATCGTTTCCACCCTCGTTTTTTTGTGATTGGATCGTGCCGCAAAAAGAGACAGCACGCGGTTACTCTTTCAGTATAGCAGATTTGGCAAAATTTGAACACACTTTTTGTAAAAAAGAGCAGATTGCGGGTGCAAAAGACATTCTATGCAAAAAATTGGGTGCAATCCATGGGGGACTGTGCTATACTGAAGTATAATTCCGCAATACAGGGATGAGAAGGAGTAACGAGCTATGGAACAGCTTTTGAAGATTCTGGAAGACAACGCGCGGCTGCCCATCGAGGACATTGCCACCATGCTGAACAAATCCCCCGCCGAGGTGGCAGCCATGATCGACCTGGCCCGCGCGCAGGGCATCATCAAGGGCTACAAGACGCTGGTGGATTGGGAAAAGGCCGGGGTCAACCGGGTGGAAGCCGTCATCGAGCTGAACGTCAGCCCCAAGAAGAGCCGGGGCTTTGACGAGATCGCGGCCACCATCGCGGCCTTTGACGAGGTGGAGAGCGTGCTGCTGATGAGCGGCGGTTACGACCTGCAGCTGGTGATCAAAGGACAGACCTTCCAGGAGATCGCCCTGTTTGTGGCAAAGCGCCTGAGCCCGCTGGATGACGTGCTGTCCACCGCCACCCACTTTGTGCTGCGCACCTACAAAAAGGAAGGCCGCCTGTATCAGGACGATGAAATTGACGAAAGAGAGTGCACAGTGCTGTGATGGACTACGATAAATTGATCGCGCCTGCCGCCCAGGCCATGCGGCCCTCCGGCATCCGCAAATTCTTTGATCTGGCCGCCGAGATGCCGGAGTGCATCAGCCTGGGCGTGGGCGAGCCGGACTTCAAGACCCCCTGGGCCGTGCGGGAAGCAGGCATCGAGAGCCTGGAGCACGGCCGTACCCGGTACACCTCCAACGCTGGCTTAAAGGAGCTGCGGGCCGAGATCAGCCGCTATCTGGAGCGGCGCATGGGCCTGCGGTACGACCCCATGCGGCAGATCCTGGTGACGGTGGGCGGCAGCGAAGCCATTGATATGTGCATCCGCACCCTGATCCAGCCCGGGGATGAGGTGATCATCCCGGAGCCCTGCTTCGTGTGCTACGAGCCCATCACCACCCTGTCCGGCGGCGTTCCGGTCCATGTGGCCTGCCGCCAGGAGGACGAGTTCCGGCTGCGTGCCGACGCCCTGAAGGCGGCCATCACCCCCCGGACCAAGCTGGTGATCATGCCCTTCCCCAACAACCCCACCGGCGCGGTGATGGAGCGGGAGGACTTGGAAGCCGTGGCCGAGGTACTGCGGGACACCAATGTGATGGTGCTGTCGGATGAGATCTACGCCGAGCTGAATTACGGCCTGCGGCCCCATGTGTCCATTGCCTCCCTGCCGGGCATGGCAGAGCGCACCATTGTGGTCAACGGCTTCTCCAAGAGCTATGCCATGACCGGCTGGCGGCTGGGCTACGCCTGCGGCCCGGAACCCATCATCAAGATCATGACCAAGATCCACCAGAGCGCCATCATGAGCGCCCCCACCACCAGCCAGTATGCCGCCATCACGGCCCTGCGGGACTGCGACGGCGAGATCGACCGGATGCGCGACGAGTACAACATGCGCCGCCGTCTGGTGGTACGCAGCTTCAACGATATGGGCCTGACCTGCTTTGAGCCCCGGGGAGCCTTTTACGCCTTCCCCTGCATCAAGAGAACCGGCCTTACCAGCCAGGAGTTCTGCACCCGGCTGCTGGAAGAAAAGCATGTGGCCATCATCCCTGGCGATGCCTTTGGTGCCTCCGGCGAGGGCTACTGCCGCGTGTCCTACGCCTACAGCGTGGAGCACCTGACCGAGGCGCTCAAGCGCATCCGGGAGTTCCTGCAGGAAAACGGCCTGGTTCAGGGCAACTGAGGAGGGAATGCTCCATGCGAAAGCAGAATGTGGTGACCGTTCTGGCCCCGGCAAAGCTCAATCTGGCGCTGGACGTGGTGGGCCTGCTGCCCAATGGCTACCATGATCTGGACATGACCATGCAGGCCATCACCCTGTACGAGCGGGTGGTGCTGCGCCGCAGCCCCTACCTGAATCTGCGGCTGCCGGGCAGTCTGGTGGCTCCCAACAACAAAAATACCGCCATCAAGGCGGCGCTGGCGTTTTTCCACTACACCGGCCTGCTGGCGGGGGTGGACATCACTATTTATAAGAATACCCCGGTGCGGGCAGGCATGGCCGGCGGCAGCGCCGATGCCGCCGACGTGCTGGTGGGCCTGAACGAGCTGTACGGTGCCCGGCTCTCCATGAGCGAGCTGTGCGCACTGGGCGCGTCCATTGGCGCAGATGTGCCCTTTGCCCTCATGGGCGGCACCTGCCGGGTGCAGGGCGTGGGCGACCTGCTCAAGCCCCTGCCGCCGGTGCCGGACTGCTGGTTCACGGTGGTGATGCCGGATTACGGCGTTTCCACCCCGGAGGCCTTTGCCGCCTACGACAAGGTGGGCAGCACGGTGCACCCGGACTGTGAGACCCAGGAAGCCGCCGTCCGCGCCGGAGATCTGGACGCGGTGTGCGCCGCTGCCGGCAACGCCCTGGAAGAATGCAGCGGTGCCAAGGACACCGGGGCCATCAAGGCGTTGCTCCGGGAGCACGGCGCGGTGACCGCCCTGATGACCGGCAGCGGGGCGGCGGTGTTTGGCATCTTCCGGGATGAGACATCCGCCCGCGCCGCAGCAGCGGCGGCAAAGCACCGCTGGAAGCAGGTGTACACCGCGCAGCCGGACAAGGGCGGCGCGCGGGTCGTCTGATCTGTCCATGAATAAACCTTCTTCCCATGGGGCAGAATGGCTCCAAGGGAAGGAGGTCTTTTTTGTGCAGACCTTTTATAAAATCTGCCTGATCCTGATGATCGTGGGCGGCATCAACTGGGGCCTTGTGGGCCTGTTCCAATTCGACTTTGTGGGCTGGCTGCTGGGCGGCAGCGCCTCCATCTGGTCCCGTATCGTGTTCACGCTGGTAGGTCTGGCGGCCCTGTGCGGCATCCCGGGGCTGTTCACCGAGGAAACCGAGGAATAACAGAACGGCTGCTGCACAATAGCGTGCAGCAGCCGTTTTATAGCGTACAGATGTGCAAATCTAAAAAAAACAGCCTTGACAAGCATTTTTCACTATGCTATATTCTGGTAGTAAGCAGGGCATCCGGCTCTGCAAGGCTTTGGAACAAAAGGAGTATGCTGAATGAAGTGTTCTCGTGAATTGAAGATTGTGCGCTGAACCGGGAGGTTTGCGCTACATCTTTCGTTCGCACCTCCCGCATGATCGCACATACGCATCATTCTGGAGGAAAATCAATCATGAATCGTGAAAATAAACGCAAGACATTTGAAAAGGGTTATTATAAAACACACGCCTGCAACGAGGTGTTCACCTGCAGGAACTGCGGACGCATTGTGGTTCCCGAGGGGGCAGGCAGTGCCCACCGCAACCATTGCCCGAATTGCCTGTGCAGCCTGCACGTTGACGAGGAGCCCGGCGACAGGGCATCGGACTGCGGCGGATTGATGGAGCCCGTTGCGGTCTGGGTGCGGAAGGGCGGCGAGTGGGCCATTGTCCATCGCTGCCGCCGCTGCGGGAAGCTGGATTCCAACCGGGTCGCAGCCGATGATAACCCGATGAAGCTGATGTCCATTGCAATGAAGCCTCTTTGTGAACCGCCGTTCCCTCTTGACCGTATCCGTGAGATGACGGCACTGATGGGCGGGGACGGAACGATGGAGGAATAAGGCACACGAACAACTGAAAAAGCAGGGCACTCCCGCGGTGGGGGTGTCCTGCTTTTGTGTAAGCATCGGTCTGTTTTACCGGTCGTTATCCACATCGTCCCACCCCACCAGGTCCGGCAGGGTGAGGGTCTCGTCCGAGCAGCGGGTCCGGGGACCTTCCGGCCCGGCGGCCAGGGTGGAGGCGACCTCCCGGGCGATCTCCCGGATGGCGCTGCAGTCCTCCGGCAGGTCGGTCTGGCTGCGGCCGGAGTGGGTGAACAAGATCTTGCCCAGGTGCCCCACCACCAGCGTCAGCGGTAAAATCTGCGGGGCAGAGCTGTCATAGCGGTAGCCCTGCTCCTTTGCAGTCTTGTAGATGCGCTGGGCGGCAAAACTCCAGCTCCGCAGGCCGCGGGCCTGCTCCACGCCCAGATAGCTGTACAGCACGCCCGGTGCGTCGCAGATGATGGGAAACGGAAATTCAGCCCCCTGGGTGGCCTGCGCCACCGTCCGGGCCGAGGAGCGCACCACGCAGGCCAGCCGGACGCCCCGCAGGCGGGCGCAGGTCTTGAGGTAATGGGTCAGATATTCCCGCGTGACCGGGTGGTCAAAAGCGGGCAGAAAGATCATGACCAGAGGCTGTTCCCCCTCACACAGGGCGTAGAAATCGTTGCCGGGCTTTGTAGGGGTGTCAAAGGTAAAACGGGGGATCGAAGTGCCCACCAAGTGCTCAGAACTCATACCGCAATTGCACATCCTTTCCGGCTTGCCGCGCACCGGGGTGCACAGTGCCCGGTGCAAATGTTCCGATATAAAAAAATCCACACACTGTCCCGGCAGGGGGCAGCGGTGGATCAAAACCTATAAAAGATCCCGCCCGGTCGTCTGCGGCCAATCAAACCTACCCTTGCGGACAGGTGGGTGCCCTGTCGCCGGTTTCACGCTTCCTCATCGAGCCTCCATGGTCGACCCATGGCGGGGAGGTCTGCATTCCACCGGAGAACTCCGGACTCCCGTTGAATGATTAGTAGGATCATATAAACCGCAACAAATCGAGCCGGGCAGGAAGTCTTGCCTGGTAATTTTGGGGGAGGAAAACGATCAGTCGATCTCGTAATCGTCGCTCAGGCGCTGCTCAAACAGCTTGCTGACCTCCAGCAGAGTCTCGTCGTCCTCTACCACGTCCAGATATTCGCCTTCGTCGTCCTCGCCAACGCTCAGGATCACCAGCTGGGCATCCTCTGCGTCCTCTTCATTTTCGGTGTATTCCACCACAGCCAGATAATGCACGCCCTTGTGGTCCAGTGCGTCGATCACCTCAAAGGTGACCTCGTTGCCGTCCTCGTCCTCAAGGGTCATCAGGTCGGGCTGATATTCCTCGTCCTCGGTATTCGGGTTCTTGATTTCGTCAGACATAGATCGTGTCTCCTGTATCGTGTCATAAGACGGGCTTTTGCATACCGGCCCGTCCGGTCTGCATATAGTGTAGCGTTTTTTTGCCTGCTCGTCAAGATGCTTTTTCGCACAGAAATTGCTTTGCAAATTTTCACCAGTTTGCTCTCGCACTGCGGCACGGAATATGGTATACTATAGCTCTGGAATTTTTTCGTGTCCGGCGGGCACGTCTGATACAGCATATGGAGCGAGGGGGAAAACTATGCGTAAAAAACGATGGGTGGCACTGGCACTGGCCACGGTGCTGGCACTGGCGGGCTGCAGCTTTGGCGGTTCCGGCGGGGGCGGTACCACGGTGCAGAAGATCGACCGCCCGGCGGTGGAGTCGGCGGAAGAACAGTTCACGCACCCGGCGGCAGGGGACACCGTGGCGGTGTTCGACACCTCGGCGGGCGTGTTCAAGGCAGTGCTCTTCCCGGACAAGGCCCCGCAGGCCTACGACAACTTTACCGGCCTTGTGCAGCAGGGCTATTACAACGGCCTGACCGTCTCCCGTGTGGAGAGCGGTTTTGTGGTGGAGGCCGGGCAGGGGGCCGACGGAAAGGGCACCACCATCTGGAGCGGCAGCCGCTACCCGGCGGAGACCACCGACAGTCTGCACCACTATTCCGGTGCCCTGTGCATGGGCGTGGATGCTTCCGGCGAGTGCGCCAGCGTGTTCTATGTGGTGCAGACCCTGCCGGGGGACCAGTCGGTGACCCAGGAACTGGTGGACAAGATGAACGCCTCGGGCTACCGTGCCGAGGTGGTGGCCGCTTACCAGACCGTCGGCGGCGCACCCTATCTGGATTACACTGACACCGTGTTCGGGCAGGTGTATGAAGGCATGGATGTGGTGGACACCATCGGCCAGACCGGTGTGGATGAAAACCAGAAGCCCACCGAGGATATCACCATCAACAGTGTGAGCATTGAAACGTATCAGTGAACAAAAGGGCACCTGCCATATGGCAGGTGCCCTTTGTGCTGCGCCCCTTTTTCGTGAAAACATTCTTTCCACATCAGATCTCTCCGGGGTGCTCCTTGCGCCAGGCAAGGTAGTCGTCCAGGATCACCGTGGCGCTGACGGAATCCAAAATCTCCTTGCGGCGGCTGCCAAAGGTGCCGCTCTCGTCCAGCAGGTCGGCGGCGGCGCAGGTGGTCTGGCGCTCGTCCCACATGCGCACCGGCAGGCCGCTCCAAAGCTCCACAGTCTTTGCCAGCTTGCGGCTTTTTGCGGCACGTTCGCCCTCGGTGCCGTCCATGTTCAGCGGCAGACCGATGACGATGAGCTCGGCCCCGATCTCTTTGGCCGCCTCGCACACCCGCGCGGCCACCTTGTTGCGGGCCTTGAGGGTGATCTGCGGGGTGATGGGCGTGGTCAGGAATTCGGTGTGGTCACAGGTGGCAAGGCCGGTGCGGCTGTCTCCGTAATCAACGGCTAGGATCTTCATGCAAACGTCCTTTCTGTGCAGTCTTTTTTCTCAGTGTACCACAGCCGCCGCCCCATTGCAAAGAAAACCGTAGTTTTGCAGGCGGTTTCGTGTTACAATAACGGCAGGACATCCCAAACGACAAAGGAGGAAACAGCATGCTCAAACTGGTTCTGGGCGGCTCCGGCAGCGGCAAGACCACCCTGCTGTACGCCCGCATCAAGGCGCGGGCCGAGGCCGGGCAGCGCAGCATCCTGTTGGTGCCGGAACAGTTCACCTCCAGCACCGAGGGCCGTATCTACCGGGAACTGGGGGACGCGCTCTCCGGCATGGTGGACAGCTATTCCTTCACCAGCCTGGCGGAGCACATCCTTTCGGCCGAGGGCGGTGCAGCGGTGCAGACCCTCTCGGATGCGGGCCGTGCTGTGCTGGTGCGCCGCACGCTGGAAGAGCTGCAGGACACGGTACAGTATTATTACCGCCACCGGCGCAGTGCGGCGTTCTGCCAGATGGCCGCTGAGACCATCGACGAGCTGAAAAGCGCCGGGCTTTCGGGGCAGCAGCTGTACCGGCTGGCCCAGGGATGCGGTTCCGGCAGCGGCAAGCTCACCGAGCTGGCACTGATCCTGCAGGGCTATGAAACGCTGCTGGCCGGCACCGGCATGGACCCCTCCGACCGGCTGGAACTGGCGGCGGACCGGCTGGAAGCGGCCCTTGCCCGGGGCAGCCTGCCGGAGTTTTTGCAGGACCGGGCCGTGTTCATTGACGAATTCGATACCTTCAACGCCCCCAAAAAGCGGCTGCTGGCGGCACTGCTGACGGCACTGCCGCAGGTGACGGTGGCCCTGTGCGATGACGGCGCCCCGCTGGTGCCGGGGGACACGGGGCTGTTTGCCGGAGCCAAGCAGATGGCCGCACAGCTGCGGCAGCTGGCCCGCAAAAGCGGCACGGAGGTGGCAGCCCCGGAGCTGCTGCGGCGGGACCTGCGCCACAAGGGTGCACCGGGTCTTGCGGCAGTGGCAGCACTGCTGGAAGGAAACGGCACGGAAGTGACGCAGGCACCGGAAGTGCGGCTGTTCCCGGCAGCCAGCCGCGAAGAGGAAGCACGGTGCGCAGCGGCCGCCATCCGCCGCCTGATGCGGCAGGAGGTGCGGTGCGGCAAGATCGCCGTGGTCTGCCGCGACATTGCAAAATACCGGGCGGCCGTGCGGTATGAGTTCCGCATGGCGGACATCCCGCTGTACTGCGACGAGCCCACGACCCCGGAGTTCAGTGCCCCGGCTACGGCGGTGCGGGCCTTGCTGGCCCTGCTGCGGGGTGCGGACATGACCGAGCAGCTTACCGTGCTGGCCAAGACCGGGCTGTGTGCGCTGTCGGAAGAGCAGGTGTGTGCGCTGGAAAACTATGCCTACACCTGGTCGCCCAATGCGGCGGCCTGGCGGGCCGAATTCACCAAAAACCCGAAAGGCTTTGGCGAAAATGAGCTGACCCCGGAGGATAAACAGAACCTTGATCGGGCCGAGGACGCCCGCCGGAAGCTGGTGGACGCCGTGGACACCCTGCGCGGAAAGGTGAAGGGCGGCAACGCGGAGCAGATCAGCCGGGCTGTTTATTTCTGCCTGAAGGAGCTGGGGGCCGAGGAACAGCAGGCCGGGCTGGTGGAGGATATCCGCGCGGCACGGGGCATCCCGGCGGCGGAGGAAGCCGCCCGCGAGTGGAACGTGGTGATGCAGCTGCTGGACGAGATGGCCAGCCTGCTGGGGCAGCAGAGCGTGACCGTGGCCGAGTACGAGGACCTGTTCGGCCTGCTGCTGCGTTCGTCCGACCTGGGGCATATCCCCCAGACACTGGACGCCGTGGTGCTGGCCAGCGCGGGCAAGATGCGTCTGGACGCGCCGGATTATGTGTTCGTGCTGGGGCTGGCAGAAGGGGAGTTTCCCTGTGCACCGGCTGAGAGCGGCCTGCTGACCCACGCCGACCGTGACGCACTGATGGCCCAGCAGGTGGAACTGCCGGACTGCTTTGAGAACCGGGTCATCCGGGAGCAGGTGTGCTTTTATAAAGCGCTCACCGCCCCGGCAAAGGGGCTGTGGCTCAGCTGGCCCAAGGGACAGGGCCAGACCCTGTGCGCGGCGGTGGAGCCCCTTGTGGATGCACTGCACCCGGCTGCCCCGGAACTGGAGCTGACCGACCTTGCCGCCACCCCGGCGGACGGCCTGGACACGCTGGGCGGCGGCTGGCTGCTCACCGATGTGGAGCGCGCCAGCCTGACCGAGGCCCTGCACACCCCCGGTGCCGGGCAGCCGAAGGGCCTTGCCCTGCTGCACCGCATGGAAGAGAACCCGCCCCGGCAGGTGTACGACCTGCCCGCGCTGGAAACGCTGCTGGGCCGGAGGCTCCGCGTCTCGCCCAGCCAGCTGGAAAAATACTATACCTGCCGGTACGGCTATTTTCTGCAATATGTGCTGGGGCTGAAGCCCCGCAAACGGGCGGAGCTTTCCGCCGACCAGAGCGGCACCCTGATGCACTGGGTGCTGCAGATGGCACTGGACCCCCACCCGGGGCCGGACAACCCCTGTGCGGCCCTGCAGCCCTATCTGGAACTGGATGACGAAGCCATGGCCGCGCTGGCCGGGCTGCTGGTGGACGAGTATGCAAAGCGCTTTCTGCCGGAGGACACGGCCCGCTTTGCCTACCTGCTCTCCCGGCTGAAAAAGAGCATGACCGGCCTGCTGTGCTACCTGCGGGACGAACAGAACCAGTCCCGGTTCCGTCCGGTGGCCTGTGAGCTGAAGATCGGCAGCGGGGCCGACGCCGTGCCCGGGCAGCTGTATCACCTGTCGGACGGGCGCACCGTGCAGCTCATCGGTACGGTGGATCGCGCCGACGAGTGGGTGGAAGAGGACGGCACCCGCTGGGTGCGGGTGGTGGACTACAAGACCGGCACCAAGAAACTGGACCTGAAAGAAGTGTACTGCGGGCTGGACTGCCAGATGCTGCTGTACCTGTTCAGCCTGACCCGCGACCCCAGCGGACGCTTTACCGGGGCGGAACCGGCGGGCGTGCTGTATCTGCTGGCCGACCCCGCCCCGGAGACCACCACCCGCGAAAAGGCCGCCCGCAGCGTGGAATATCAGCTGGACGGTCTGGTGCGGGACGAGCAGAAGGTGTTCGATGCCATGGACGCGGATGAGACGGGCCGGTATCTGCCCTTCGGCTACCGCAACGGCGCGCCCAGCCCTTACCAGAAGGACAAACGTGCTGACATCGCCAAGCTCAACCGCATCCGGCTGCATCTGGATGACCTCGTCACCCGGATGGGGGAGCAGTTGTACGGCGGGCAGATCGCTGCCGAGCCGCTGGTGGTCAGCACCAACCGCAGCCCCTGTGCTTGGTGCGATTATGATTTTATCTGCTGCCATGAGACCGGCATCGGGGAACGGGGCCTGGAAGCCCCGGCAAAGCCCTTTGAGCCGGAAGCAGCAGAGGATGAGGAGGAACCGACATGAGCGAACCCAGATGGACGCCTGCCCAGCGTGCCGCCATCGACGACCGGGGCGGGGCGCTGCTGGTGAGTGCGGCGGCCGGCAGCGGCAAGACGGCGGTGCTGACCGAGCGCGCTGTGCGCCTCATCACCGACCCGGAGCACCCGGTGGACGCCGACCGGCTGCTCATCGTCACCTTTACGAATGCGGCGGCGGCGGAGCTGCGGGCCCGCATCGGGCAGGCACTGCTGCGCCGCTGCCAGCAGGAGCCGGGCAACACCGCCCTGCGCCGCCAGCGCATGCTGCTGCAGCGTGCACCCATCTGCACCATGGACGCGTTCTGTCTGGACCTGCTGCACAAGCATTTTCAGGCGCTGGATATCCCGCCGGATTTTGCCCCAGCAGACCCCGGCAGCGTGGAGCTGCTGCGCACGGCGGCACTGGCCGAAACGCTGGAGCACGCCTACGCGGACCCGGATTTCTGCGCCTTTGCCGACCTGTACGGCAAGGGCCGCACCGACAAACCGGCGGGGGACACCATCCTGCAGGTGTATGATTTCCTGCGGGCACTGCCGGACTACGACCGCAAGCTGGACGAATTTCTGGCTCCATGGCAGCAGGAAAACGGCTTTGACGCCACCTGCTGGCATGACTTGCTGCTGGAGCAGGCAGCCCGTGAGGCAAAGGCGGCCCGCGAGCTGCTGTGCGCCGCCCAGCAGGACTGCCGGGAGGACTATGCCCAGGAAATGGCGGAGGCCGGAGAAAAAAAGACCCCGGCGGCCATCCGGAAAGCAGAAGCGGCGGTGGCCGAAAAATACGCCGACGCGCAGGGCCGTCTGGAACGCTCTGCCGCCCTGCTGGGCGAGGTGGAGCGGCTGGCACAGGCAGGGGAGTGGACGCCCCTGTACGACCGGCTCACCCCTTTTGTGCTGGGCATGGAAGAGCAGCCCGGACTGAAGGGCATGAAAAAACGGCTGAAGGGCGACCACAAGACGGCCATCAAGACCCGTGCTGACGAGGCCGCCGACCTGTTTGCTCAGATCACGGAGCTCGTCTCCTGCAGCGAGGAAGAGGCGGAAGCCGACCGGCAGGCGGCACTGCCCCGGCTGCAGGCCCTGTTTGCGGCGGTGCGGGATTTCGACGCCCGGTTCTCGGCCAAAAAGCGGGAGCGCAAGCTGCTGGAATTCAGCGACTTTGAACACTTTGCCCTGCGGCTGCTGCGCAGCCCGGACGGCACCCCCACCCCGCTGTGCGGGAGCATCCGGCAGAACTATGCTGCCGTGATGGTGGACGAATATCAGGACACCAATGCTTTGCAGGATGCCCTGTACCGCTGCCTTGCCTCCCCGGCGGGGGATGACCTCTTTCTGGTAGGCGACCTGAAGCAGAGCATCTACCGCTTCCGGCAGGCCGACCCCAGCATCTTCCGGGAAAAGCTGGACCGCTGGCCGGCCCTGCCCGGCGGGGCGGCCCGCCCGCGCCCGCCGGAGGGTACTGCCGGACAAAATGCCCTGCTGGCGCTGGACGCCAATTTCCGTTCGGCCCCGCAGGTGGTGGAGGGCATCAACTTCATTTTTGAGCAGCTCATGACCCCGCAGCTGGGCGATACCGCTTACGGCGATGGGCAGCGGCTGGTGTGCGGTGCACCGGGAGATTACTCCGGCAGCGTGGAAGCACAGTTTCTGCCGGACGATGAAGCGGAGACGGACGCAGCATGGATCGCCCGGCGCATCGAAGAATTGGTGGCCGCCGGGGAGCCGGTGCGGGAGGGCAGCACGACCCGCCCGGTGCAGTACGAGGACTGCTGCATCCTGCTTTCGGCCCGCGGGGACTTCCCGGCCTATGTGGAAGCTCTCACGGCCCGGGGCATCCCGGTGTATGCCGACGCCCGGGAAAACCTGATGGAAGCACCCCACATCCGGCCGCTCATCTCGCTGCTGAAGGTCATCGACAACCCGGCGCAGGATATCTATCTGGCTGCGGCCATGCTGGGGCCGGTGTTCGGCTTTACGGATGACGACCTGGTGCGGCTGCGGGCACAGAGCGCCGCGCTGCAGAAGGAACAGAACGCCGGAAATGCCGGAAAGCCCGCCCGCATGAGCCTGTACGGTGCGCTGCTGCTGGCGCGGCAAGGCCCGGCGGAGGACCCCTTTACCCAAAAGGTGAACGATTTTTACGACAAGCTCACGGCCCTGCGGCAGATGGCCCGCAGCGTGCCTGCAGAGCAGCTGCTGGAAGAAATTTTTGCCACCACCGGCTACCTTGCCGCACTGGGGGTGACCGAGAACGGTGCCCGCCGCCGGGAGGATGCCCGGCGGTTCGCCTCTTTCTGTGCGGCATCCGGTGCGGGCGGCATCTCGGCATTGGTGCGCGCCATCGACGCGGCGGCGCTGGCCGGTTCCACCGGACAGGACACCACCCCCGGCGGGGCAAGGCCCGGCTGTGTGACCGTGATGACCATCCACCGCTCCAAGGGCCTGCAGTTCCCGGTGGTGTTCGTGGCCGATACCGGGCGGCGGTTCAACGCGGCTGATATCCGGCAGCCGGTGCTGCTGCACCGGGAATACGGGGCAGGCCTGCGGCTGCGGCCGGAACAGGGCGAGGGCGCCTATAAAACGGCGGCCTACACCGCGCTGGCCGAGGTGCACGGACAGGAGCTGCGCAGCGAGCAGATGCGCCTTTTGTATGTGGCCCTGACCCGCGCACAGGACAGGCTCATCCTCACGGTGCCGCTGGGCATCGGCAAGACCGCGAACCCCTTTGCCAAAGCGGCGGCGTTTCTGGCGGCGGGAGCTGGCTCCACCCTGCACGGGCAGGCAAACTGCTTTGCCGACTGGCTGCGGGCGGCGCTGCTGGTGCATCCCTGCGGCGGGCCGCTGCGGCAGCTGGCGGGCAATCTGGAACTGCCCTTTGCGGACACCCGCAGCACGGTGGCCATTATCCTGCCGGAAACGACACAGCCGGAGCAGGAACAGCATCCTGCAGAGCTGGAGCCGGCCGCTCCGGCAACAGCAGACCCGGCCCTTGTGGAACAGCTGCGGGCGGGCTTTGCCTGGCAGTACCCGGCGGCAGCCCTGGCCGGGGTGCCTGCCAAGGTCAGCGTGACCAGCATCGTGCACAAGGCGGAGCAGACCACGCTGGAACGGCCGGGCTTCCTCTCAAAGGACGGCCTGACCGCCGCCGAGATGGGCACGGCCCTGCATGCATTTCTGGAGCACGCCGATTTTGCGGCGCTGGCAGAGGCAAAAGCAGCCGGGACGCTGGACGAAGCCATCGGGGCGGAACGTGACCGGCAGGCGGCTGCACAGCTCACCGCACCGGAGATCGCCGCAAAGCTGGATGCCGTGCGCATCCGCCGCTTTGTGCAGAGCGAGGCCTTTGCAAAGATCTGCGCGGCACAGCAGGTGCTGCGGGAGCTGGCATTCATCACAGCACTGCCCGCCGCCGAGGTGCTTGCCGCCCAGGGAAGCCCGGCCCCGGACACGGCCCCGGAAGCGCAGGTGCTGGTGCAGGGCATCGCAGACCTTGTGCTGGTGTACCCGGACCATCTGGAACTGCTGGACTACAAGACCGACCGCCGCAAAACAGCCGCGGATTTTGTGCGGGCCTACAAACCCCAGCTGGACCTGTACGCGCTGGCCGTCGGCAAACGCTTTGCCCCGAAGCCGGTGACCTATAAAGGCATCTACTCGCTGGAACTGGGCAGGTTGATCGAGGTATGAGGACGATTCATATTTTTCTCGTAAAACGCATAAAAAGTGCTTGACAGGCCCCTGCGGCTGTGGTAGAATAGCTGGGTAAAGAAAGCAGCTACGGCCTGTGCCGCGCTCGCCTTGTGGGGTCAGAATCCCCGGGCTATACCCAAGTGCATCTGTTCTTTGAGCAGATCGCGGCTTTGTGTGAATTTTGCGCGGCTGTCCAGAAACTGGGCGGCCGCGTTTTCTATTGCCAATATTGCAACACTATGGATTTTGTTTGGAGGTGCATTCATTATCGCTACCGCTGGAAAGTCGAAGGAACTGGAGATCAACGGTCAGATCCGTGACCGTGAAGTTCGCCTGATCGGAGTTGACGGCGAGCAGAAGGGCGTTGTGTCCATTCAGGTGGCCATGCGCGCTGCTGAGGACGCCGGGCTGGATCTGGTCAAGATCGCACCGCAGGCCGTTCCGCCTGTGTGCAAGGTGCTGGATTACGGCAAGTACCGTTTTGAACAGCAGAAGAAGGAGAAGGAAGCCAAGAAGAACCAGAAGGTGGTCGAAGTCAAAGAGACCCGCCTCTCGCTCAACATTGACACCAACGACTTCAACACCAAGCTGAACCAGACTGCCAAGTTCCTGGCAGCTGGCCATAAGGTGAAGGTTTCGATCCGTTTCCGCGGCCGTGAGATGGCGCACAGTGCCCTGGGTGCCGACGTGCTCAAGCGCTTTGCCGAGGCTCTGCCGCAGGCAAGCATGGACAAGCAGCCGGTTCTGGAGGGACGTACGATGTCCATTCTGCTGATCCCGAAACCCAATAAGGACTAATTTTAGGAGGAAACTAAAATGGCTAAGATGAAACTGAAGACGCACTCCGGCGCTAAGAAGCGCTTTAAGCTGACCAAGAACGGCAAGATCAAGCGCGGCCACGCATTCCGCAGCCACATCCTGACCAAGAAGACCACCAAGCTGACCCGTGGTTATCGTCAGCCCAACTACGTTGACAAGACCAACGCAGCCACCATCAAGAGCATGCTGCCCTACGCCTAAGAGCGAGCCGCAAGCAAACAGACATTCTACGAGATACTAAAGGAGATATAAAAAATGGCACGTATCAAAGGCGCAACCATGACCCACAAACGTCGTAAGAAGATGCTGAAGCTGGCCAAGGGCTTCTACGGCTGCAAGAGCAAGCACTTTAAGATGGCTAAGCAGCAGGTCATGAAGAGCGGCAACTACGCTCTGGCTGGCCGCCGCATGAAGAAGCGTCAGTTCCGCAACCTGTGGATCTGCCGCATCAACAACGCAGTTCGTCCTCTGGGCATGAACTACTCCTCCTTCATGGCTGGCCTGAAGAAGGCAGGCATCGAGCTGAACCGCAAGATGCTGTCCGAGATGGCCATCAACGATCCCAAGAGCTTTGCTGCTCTGGTCGAGACCGTGAAGAACGCCTGATCAAACTTCTGACGAGACGCCCGCGCGCATACGCGGGCGTCCGTTTTGTATCTGGGGCTTTTTGCGGCGGGAAAAAACATGTTCGGGGCTGCGCCCTGCCGCGAAGCGATTTTTGTGGCAGACGCGGCCCTTTTTTGCATTTTGCCCCCTGCGCCGCACAAAAAACAGGGCGGCAGACGAGTTTTGAACGCATCAGAAGCGAAAGGTTGAGAACACAGATGGACGAAAAAATCACCAGCCGGGAAAACGCGAAGATCAAATACGCCTGCCGCCTTTCCTCCAGTGCGGCCTTCCGCCGCAGCGAGGGCCGCTTTCTGGCCGAGGGGCGCAAGCTGTGCCCGGAGCTGGCCCGCGGTGCGCAGCTGGAGACCTTATTCTATACCGAGGACGCCATGGCCCGCTGTCCGGAGCTGGCCGACCTGCCCGGGGAGCACTATCTGGTGGAGGACCATGTGGCGGACAAGCTGGCCGATGTGGGCACCCATCAGGGGGTGTTCGGGGTGTTCCGCACCCCGGTGCACACGCTGGACGAGGTGCACACCGGCGGGCGCTATCTGGCGCTGGAACGGGTGCAGGACCCCGGCAATGTGGGCACGCTGCTGCGCAGTGCGGCCGCCTTTGGCTTTGACGGCGTGCTGCTGAGCGACGGCTGCGCCAGCGTGTGGGCCCCCAAGACCCTGCGGGCCTCCATGGGCGCGGCCGTGCGCATCCCGGTCATTGAAGCCGGGGCCATGCCGCAGGCTGTGGCACAGCTGCGGGCAAAGGGCATCACCTGCCTGGCCGCTGCGCTGTACCAGTCCCAGCCGCTGAGCGCGGCACAGTCCGGCTGCCCCGGCGGCGTGTGCGTGGTCATCGGCAGCGAGGGCCAGGGCCTGACCGACGAGACCATTGCCGCCTGCACCAGCACGGTGCGCATCCCCATGACCGACCGGGTGGAAAGCCTGAACGCCGGCATTGCGGGCAGCATCCTGCTGTGGCATTTCCGGGAGGAGAGCCTGTGAACGGCCTTGCCGGGCAGACCAGCTTTTACCCGCCGGAGCCTGCCCCGGACCCGCTGCTGTGCTGGCTGTGGCTGGCCCATGTGCTGGGCCCGGCCAGCTCCCACGCGGGCCATGTGCTGGACGCCTTCGGCGGGGCACAGGAAGCGTGGGAAGCGCGGGACACCGCAGAATTCCGGCAGGCAGCCGGGCCGGCGGCAGCCAAACGCGCCGGGCAGCTGGTGCCGGAGCAGTTCCGTGCACTGGCCCGCCGGTGCGCCGCGCTGCGGGTGCGCATCCTGCCCTTTGACGATCCGGATTACCCGCTGGCCTTTTCCCGCATTCCGGACATGCCGCTGGTGCTCTACTGCACCGGCGACCCGGTGTGGCTCAACGAGCCGGGGGCTGTGGGCATCGTGGGCAGCCGCAAGCCCACGGACTACGGCCTGCAGGCGGCAGCCGATATCGGCGAGGCACTGGCCCGCAGCGGGGCGCTCATCGTCAGCGGCCTGGCCGACGGGCTGGACAGCGCCGGGCACCGGGCAGCTGTGAAAAACGGCTGCCCCACCATCGGCATCCTTGGGGTGCCCATCGACCGCACCTACCCCGCCGCCAATGTGGCCCTGCGGCATACCATTGAGCAGAACGGCTGCATCCTCAGCGAATACGCACCCGGCGAGTCCACGCCGGGGCCGGTGGGCTTTTTGCAGCGCAACCGGCTCATTGCGGCGCTGTCGTCGGCGCTGCTGGTGGTGGAAGCCCGCGAGAAAAGCGGCACCATGTCCACCGTGTCCCACGCGGAACGGTACGGCAAGCCGGTGTTTGCGGTGCCGGGCAGCATCTATTCCCCGGATTCGGCCGGGACCAACCGCCTTCTGCACGAGGGCCGCGCCCGCGCGGCCTGCAGCGGGGCCGACCTGGTGCAGGCGCTGGGCCTGCAGGCGAGTGCCGCGCCGGAAGCAGAGATCCGCCAGCCGGACCCCATGACCGACACCGAGCGGCGGGTGCTGGCCTGTGTCGGGCCGCAGCCGCTGGGGGTGGAGGAGCTGTGCGTGCGCAGCGGCCTGCCCACGGCCAGTCTGCTGAGCACCCTGATGAAGCTCCAGCTCACCGGCCGGGTGACCTGCCTGCCGGGCAAGCGCTATGTACTGCGGTAGTATAATTTTTGCTGGCAAAGCACACAACAGCTGTGGTACAATCATAAGAACAAGGATCCGTGCCGTGCAGATGCTGTGCGGTGCGTTTTGATAGAAAGAGAACGGGAGAAAAACACGAATGGCGAAACTAGTGATCGTGGAGTCGCCTGCAAAGGCGAAGACCATTGGCAAATATCTGGGCGATGACTACGAGGTCACCGCCAGCATGGGCCATATCCGGGACCTGCCGGCTTCCCAGCTGGGCATTGATGTGGAGCATGGCTATACGCCCCAGTACATCAGCATCAAAGGCAAGGAAAAGCTCATCAAGGAACTCAAAAGCAAGGCCAAGCACGCCGACGGCGTTCTGCTGGCGACCGACCCGGACCGCGAAGGCGAAGCCATCAGCTGGCATCTGGCCAACATCCTGGGGCTGGACCCCCACGCCCCCAACCGCGTCACCTTTGACGAGATCACCAAAAAGGGCGTGAAGGAGGGCATGGCCCACCCCCGCGCCATCGACGAAGATCTGTTCAACGCCCAGCAGGCCCGCCGTGTGCTGGACCGTCTGGTGGGTTACAAGCTCAGCCCCTTCCTGTGGCGCAAGGTGCGCCGGGGCCTGTCCGCAGGCCGCGTGCAGAGCGTGGCCGTGCGCCTCATCGACGACCGCGAAAAGGAGATCGAGAGCTTCAAGCCGGACGAATACTGGAACGTGGACGTGACGCTGGGTGCCGGGCACAAGAGCTTTACCGCCCGCCTTGCCACCGACAGCAAGGGCAAGAAGCTGCTGCCCAAGAACGAGGCCGAGGCCCGTGCCATCGAAAAGGGCCTGGAAGGGGCCGAGTATGTGGTGGCAGAGCTGAAAAAGGGCAAGCGCGCCAAGCAGCCCACTCCGGCCTTTATCACCAGTACCCTGCAGCAGGAGGCCTCCCGTCGGCTGGGCTTCACGGCTACCCGCACCATGCGGGCTGCCCAGACCCTGTACGAAGGCGTGGACATTGCCGGGCACGGCACCATGGGTCTGATCACCTACATGCGTACTGACAGCCTGCGCATCTCGGACGAAGCCGTTGCCGCTGCCAAGGAGTATATCGCCGGGGCCTACGGCGAAAATTATATCTGCCCCTACAAGCGGGTGTGGAAAACCAAGAGTGCGACCGCTGCGCAGGACGCCCATGAAGCCATCCGTCCCTCGGTGCCGTCCCTGACGCCGGACGAGGTGGACAAGAGCATCAGCGGCGACACCGCCAAGCTCTACCGCATGATCTGGAGCCGCTTTATGGCCAGCCAGATGGCAGACTGCCAGCAGGACACCGTGTCCGTCACCGTGAGCGCGGCAGACTACCGCTTCAAGGCCAGCGGCTACACCGTGACCTTTGACGGCTTTACCGCTCTGTACGAGGAAGCCACCGACGAGAAGGAAAAGAAGGAAACCAACCTTCCCCCGCTGGAACAGGGCCAGGTGCTGAAGCTCAAGGAGCTGAAGAGCGAACAGAAGTTCACCCAGCCGCCCGCCCGCTACACCGAAGCCACCCTCATCAAGGCGCTGGAAGAAAACGGCATCGGCCGCCCCTCCACCTATGCGCCCATCATCACCACCATCATCGACCGCGGCTATGTGGAGCGCGACCAGAAAAAGCTCAAGCCCACCCTGCTGGGCCGGGCCGTAGATGGCCTGATGCTGGAGCAGTTCCCCCACATCGTGGACGTGGACTTCTCCGCCCAGATGGAAAAGAATCTGGATAAGGTGGAAAGCGGCAAGGCTGACTGGCGCAAGACGGTGGATGACTTCTACCAGGGCTTTGAGGCCAGCCTGGAGCAGGCCGAAAAGAACATGGAGGGCAAAAAGGTCAAGGTGCCGGACGAGCCTTCCAGCGAGGTGTGCGACCTGTGCGGCCGCCCCATGGTCATCAAGGTGGGTAAGTACGGCAAGTTCCTGGCCTGCAGCGGTTTCCCGGAGTGCCGGGGCACCAAGCGTCTGGTCAAGGACACCGGAGGCATCTGCCCCAAGTGCGGCAAGGGCCGCATGCTGGAGCGCAAGAGCGCAAAGGGCCGCATCTACTACGGCTGCGAGCGCTACCCGGACTGCGACTTCATGACCTGGGATATGCCGGTGGCCACCAAGTGCGAAAAGTGCGGCTCCACCCTCTTCCGCAAGGGCTCCAAGCTCTATTGCGCCAAAGAGGGCTGCGGCTTTGAGATGCCGGTGCCCAAAAAAGATTAAAGGAAAAACAAGCTCGCCCTCTCAGTCACCTGCGGTGACAGCTCTCCCAAGGGGAGAGCCTCTGGCGAAACCGGAGACTTTGCGTGGAATGCCAAAGCCTCTCCCTTTGGGAGAGGTGGCGCAGCGCAGGCTGCGGCGGAGAGGGCGAGGACGCTAAAGGATAAACTATGAACTACAATGTTACGATTCTGGGCGCCGGTCTGGCGGGCTGCGAAGCGGCCCTGTGGCTGGCCGGTAAGGGCGTACAGGTGGACCTGTATGAGCAGAAGCCGATGCACTTCTCGCCCGCACACAAGAGCGAGGGCTTTGCGGAGCTGATCTGCTCCAACAGCCTGAAGGCCGAGCGGCTGGACTCTGCGTCCGGCCTGCTGAAGGAAGAGATGCGCCGCATGGGCAGCCAGCTGCTGCAGGCGGCGGAGGTGGCCCGCGTGGCCGCCGGCGGTGCACTGGCCGTGGACCGCGACACCTTCAGCGCGGAGGTCACCCGCCGGGTGGAGGAGTGCCCCAACATCACCGTGCACCGCCAGCCGGTGGAGCACATCGACGAAAGCGCCCCCATCCTGGTGGCCACCGGCCCGCTGACCGACGGGAAACTGGCGGACGAGATCGGTGCCCTGACCGGCGACGAGCGCCTGCACTTCTACGATGCCGTGGCGCCCATCGTGACGGCCGAGAGCCTGGACTATGAAAAAGTATTTGCAGCCTCCCGTTACGACCGGGGGGAGGCAGATTACCTGAACTGCCCCTTCAACAAGGCCGAGTATGAGGCGTTCCATGCGGCGCTGGCTGCGGCAGAGCGGGCCCCGCTCCACGATTTTGACACCGGGGCAGAGCAGAGCGCCCGGCCCGACCCGGACGCCCACGGCAAAAAGGCCGATACCGTGACCGTGTACGAGGGCTGCATGCCCATCGAGATCATGGCTGCCCGCGGTGCCGACACCATGCGGTTTGGCCCCCTGCGCCCGGTGGGCTTGGTGGACCCCAACACCGGCCACCGCCCCTGGGCCAACGTCCAGCTGCGGGCCGAGAACAAGGAGCGCACCCTGTACAACATCGTGGGCTTCCAGACCAACCTCAAGTGGGGCGAGCAGAAGCGGGTGTTCCGCATGATCCCCGGCCTGGAACATGCCGAGTTCGTGCGGTACGGTGTGATGCACCGCAACACCTTCCTGGATGCACCTCGTGTATTGAGTGCGGGCCTGTGCCTGAAGGAGCACCCCAATGTGTTCTTTGCCGGGCAGATCACCGGCTTTGAGGGCTACATGGAAAGTGCCGCCTGCGGCCTGCTGGCCGCGCGGAACCTCTATGCCCGGCTGGAAGGCCGGGAGCTGCCGCCACCGCCGGCGGACACCATGTGCGGCGCACTGGTGCAGTACCTGACCACCGAGAACAAGAACTTCCAGCCGATGGGCGCGAACATGGGCATCCTGCCCCCGCTGCCGGAGGACAAGCGTCCCCGCGACAAGCGCCTGCGTTACATGGCACAGGCCGAGCGCGCTGTTGCCAGCTTCCAGCAGTGGCTGGATGAAACCGCCCTGTAACCGCAGGGCCGATCTCCCGGAACAGAAAGGAGCGCAACTATGAAGATCATTGTAGACATGATGGGCGGCGACAACGCCCCCCTGGCCGTGCTGGAAGGCGCGGCACAGGCCGTGAAGGAATACGGCGTGCAGATCCTCGGCGTGGGCAATGAGGAACTGGTGCGCAGGACGGCGGCGGACAATAACATCCCGCTGGATGGCATCGAGCTGGTGAACTGCACCGAGGTCATCGAGATGTGCGATGAACCTGCCCGCGCCATCCGCCAGAAGAAGGATTCTTCCATCGTGGTGGGTCTGAATCTGCTGAAGGAGGGCAAGGGCGACGCCTTTGTCTCTGCCGGCAGTACCGGTGCACTGCATGTGGGCGCAAGCCTCATCGTGCGCACCCTCCGGGGGGTAAAGCGGCCGGCCCTGGCCACCATGGTGCCGGCCAAAAAGCAGGCCTACCTGCTGCTGGACTGCGGTGCCAACGTGGAGTGCCGCCCGGAGATGCTGGCCGCCTTTGCCGTCATGGGCAGCTGCTATGTGAACAAGGTGGAGGGCCGCAGGGACCCCAGCGTGGCGCTGGCCAACAACGGCGCCGAGGAGAGCAAGGGCACCCCTGTGCTCAAGGAGGCCCACCAGCTGCTCAAGACCACCCCGGGCATCCGCTTTGTGGGCAACATCGAGCCCCGCGACGTGCCGAACGGCGAAGTGGACGTGGTGGTGTGCGACGGCTTTACCGGCAACGTGATCCTCAAGCTGACCGAGGGCGTGGCCAAGATGCTGCTGGGCATGCTCAAGCAGATGTTCCTGGCAAACTTCGGCGGCAAGATCGCCTACCTGCTGCTCAAGGGCGGCGTGTCGGACCTGAAGCACCAGATGGACAGCGAGGAATACGGCGGCGCACCCTTCCTGGGCGCAAAGCAGCCGGTCATCAAAGCCCACGGCTCCTCCAAGGCCAAGGGCATCAAGAACGCCATCCGGCAGGCCAAGACCTGCGTGGAGAACGACCTGTGCGGCACCATGCAGTCTGCCCTGGATGAGCTTGCGGCGGCAAACAAACCTGAGGAATAAAAAAGCACAATGCAAGGGAGCAATGACATATGAGCCATCCGTTGGAATCGATCATTGGTTATACGTTCAAAAACCCGGAGCTGCTGGAAACGGCGCTCACCCACACCAGCTACGCCAACGAGAGCCGCGCCCCGGTGAAGCACAACGAGCGGCTGGAGTTTCTGGGCGACAGCGTGCTGCAGATCGTCTCGGCAGACTACCTGTTCCACGCCTACGCCGACCGGCCGGAGGGCGACCTGACCCGCATCCGCGCCAGTCTGGTCAGCGAGGGTGCCCTGTTCCAGTTCGCGCAGGAGATCCATCTGGGCGAGTACCTGCGGCTGGGCCGCGGCGAAGAGCGCTGCGGCGGCCGCACCCGCCCCAGTGTGGTATCGGACGCC